>Ga0307516_10007287_pt1 | contig 12726 bp, 22 predicted proteins | sample 19_EM_MG_FD_203310 | JGI IMG/M metagenome (GOLD analysis project Ga0307516, IMG submission 203310) | Populus trichocarpa ectomycorrhiza microbial communities from riparian zone in the Pacific Northwest, United States - 19_EM | ecosystem: Host-associated > Plants > Roots > Unclassified | place... | reverse complement strand
TCAGAATAATGGGCGTCCGGAGATGACGGACCAGAGGCAACATGTCCGGAGATGACAGCAGCCTTAGTCTCCGAGCACCGGTTCGGGAGACAGTCTTCCGTCCTTTCCCCTTGGCGAGTCCCTCAGGGGCATTGTATATAGAGAGAATGTTCCTCCTTCGACTTTGTATCAATCAACCAATTCACTATCTTCGTCTTTATCGATCCATATATTCCAACACGTACCAAACAGAAATCCACCAAATCAGAAGCATAAAAGAAAAACAAAATCAATCCCATTAAATCCTCGTCGACCTCATTAAAACCTCTGCAGTGAAAACCTCGTGGGAAAAATACCTGCTAGTAGGAAAAAGAGTGCCGACTCACGCTTGCCGACAGGATGCAAGAAAATGCTCAACAAAACAAAAGAAAACCTTCTTTCCTTTTCCAACTCCTCATCCCCCGTACCCCCTTTTCTTCGCCAAAGAACCGCACCCCCTTTTTCCTTTTCGAGATCGTAGTCATTCATCGTATACGTGTTTTCCGTCGTCGGGGCCGAATAGAGTAAGACCGGTGAGTTGCAATAGTTGTTCATGTCGGGGAACCGCAAGAGGCTTCGTCAGCAGATCGGCAGGGTTGGACTCTGAGATGACGTATTGGAACTTAACTGTGCCTTTCATCTGTTCGTCGTGAACATGATGATATTTTATGTCAATGTGTTTTGACTTTTGTCATATGACTCCCGATGTAATCAGTTTGATGGCGCCTTGGTTGTCGCATCTGATTGGTACCGGCCCATCAACAATCTTTACTGCCATTCCTCCTGCGGCCTCCTTCATCATGCGCCTGAGCCAGAGGCTTTCCCGGGTGGCGTGCGAGCAGGCGATATATTCGGCCTCAAGCATTGAAAGTGCCACGACGCTCTGAGACTTGGACTGGCAATGAATTAAGCCAGATATGACAAGCTCGTTGTTGACATTGGTGTTCCCGAGTCCGAATACGCATCCGCCGACAGATTTCCGAGTTGTGAGAAAGTTCCCTGCCCAGTCAGAATCGGTGTATCCGACAATGGTGATAGGATTCGGGAGCCGCCGGTAATGAATCTGAAATCCAACAGCAGTCTTCAGGTATCGGAGTACTCTCTTCGCCGCCGGTGCGTACATTTCAAGAGGTTGAACATTGTACCGGCTGAGAGCGGTAACGCTGAAGGCGATATCCGGTCGACTTCCAAGTGCTGCATACATGAGTGATCCAACCATTGACAGATACTCTTTGCGGTTTGCCGATTTGTCCTCACAGTGGGAGTTAGCCAGATCTGTCTGAGGATCAAGTGGAGACTTAGCCGGTTTTGCTTCCAACAATCCGAATCGTCGTATGATCGTGTTGATGTAACTTCGTTGACAGCTACTGAATCCTCCATCTTTGGTCCTCTCGATCTCGATTCCTTGGATCCGTTTTGCGGTACCCAAGTCGCACATCTTCTACTTCTTTTGCAGCAGCTGCTTGATCCGATCTCCCCTTCCTTCTGCACCATTGTGCGCAATGAGCAGATCATCCACGTATAGTACTAGAAGGACTCCTTGTTGGAGGTACAGGTTTGGATCTTCCGCTGATTGTCGGAATCCTATGGATTACAAGTATCCATCGATATCCTCGTACCAAAGTCTGGACACCTGTTTAAGTCCGTAGAGTGCTTTTCGAAGGATTAATACACTTCCGCTTGATGCGCTTCCGCTCGACACGAGCCAGTCAATTCCAAATGGCATTTCCATGTAGATGTTGTCTCGGTCTATCCTTGGATTTAGGAAAGCCATCACCACGTCCATATGGTCAACATCCCAGCCATACTGAGTGGCCAGTGCCAGTATCAATCGGAATGTTGCCATCTTGGAAACCGGTGCATAGGTTTCGTCGTAGTCGATGCCTTCCCTTTGTTCGTAGCCCTTGATGACTAGTCGTGCTTTGTACCGAATGGATCCGTCTGGATTAATCTTCCTCTTGTAGATCCACTTGCATCCAATAGGCTCTTCTTCTGTCCTGTCAGTTATTGGTGTCTGGACTACATTACCCTTTTTCACGATATCGAATGTGTGATTCTCAACCAATGCCTGCCATTCCTGGCGCATGGCTTCCTTCCATTGTCTTGCTTGCGGACTTCGTAAAGCAGCTCTGTATGTGAGCGGTTCGCTCTCGTTGTCAAGAGACTCATTGGTAGCAGACTCGACGGTATCGGGCTAGATGATTGGTTGGATTTCGGCTTCATCTTCTGATGTCTCGGTGATCCCAAGTAGCAGGAAGGCAGAGGCAAGGTGTTCCGAAGACGTCACATCACCCCCTTCTTCGTGAGCGTTGCTCATAATTGCCTTGTTGATTTCAAGGCGTTCCTTGCTGCGCGTCCGGGCAGAGATATATTCATTCTTGTCTGCCATTTCAATCAGTCTTGATGTCACTCATATGGAATCCACATCACCCGTTCTCGCTTTTCGCTCAATTCAGCAGTCATCCGTTGATTCGCTCAACAGGCTTCTGCCCAAACCGGCAGGCATCTGCCCAAACCGGCAGGCTTCTGCCCAAACCGGCAGGCTTCTGCCCAAACCAGCAGGCTTCTGCCTCAACCGGCAGGCATCTGTCCAAATCGACAGGCTTCTGCCCAAACTGGCATGCTTCCAGCAATTCACTGACGGGGAAACAAGATTTCTTGACTTACTGTTTTCTTGACTTGTCGGCCCGTCACTTATTTCATTCATGTTCGCCTCTTGGATTTCGTTCTGTGATTCGTCCGCATTTTCTGGAAACTCAATGGCTTCCATCTGCTCTTCTGTGTGTGCATTTTCTTCTTCGTCAAACACCACACTTGAGCATTCCACTGCTCGTCCGGTTCTTTCCGATTTGAAATCCCAAATTCTCCAGATTTTCGTGGTGTTATGAACATATCCCAACATCATGCACATACTGGAGCGGTTTCCACATTTCTTCTCCGTTCTCTGAACAGGTGGAATGTGTTTGTATGCGTGACTTCCGAATCGTCTCAGGTGTCCGATTTTTGGAATGGTGCTGTACAGAGCTTCGTATGGTGACCGGTTGTCCGCCAGACCAGATGTAGGTGACCCTCAATGCAGGTAGCATGCTGTCCTGATGGCTTCCGGCCAAAATATTATCGGCACATTTGCGTCCAACATCATACTTCATGCCTTCGCATTCAGTGTTCGGATCATGCACTCAGCCGTTCCGTTCTTGTGTTGGGTATACGGGGGGGAGGGTTCAAACGTAATTCCTTTTTCTCCCAGTAAACCTTGGAATATCGAGTTGTTGTATTCTCCGGTTCCATTGTCACTACGGAAACGTTTGATGTAGAATCCCTGTGTTTCCACCCAGACTTGGTAATGTTGAAACTTGGCCGATATTTCTTTGGCGGTTTTTGTGATCAGAAAGTACACCTCAGTGTATCTCGTACAGTCATCAATATAGATGATGTAATATTGGCCGCCTCCAATACTGTGCTTCATAGGCCCGCAGAGATCTGAGTGCACAAGCTCAAATGGCGTTGAGGACCGGCGTGCCTTGGTGCGTACAATATGTTGTTGTTGCTTCGCATGAACGCATGTCCGACACAATCCAGGTGTTTCCCAGCGAGGACTCATGTCCATACGATCCGTCACAGGCTCGACACCCATAGGATCCATCACCGGCTCGATATCCGGAACTGCAGCCAGCTCGACGTCAGGATGGGTAACTAGCTCTGCTTCCAGAGAATCCGTAATGCGTTCTCCTGAGGATTCCAGTAGCCGTCTCAAATCTTGATGATTAAGGTGCACGAGACGTCGATGCCACATGTTTATCGTGTGTGAATGTGGAGCAGTTCGAAGCATTCTACTTTCGGAGATGTGTGCTGATCCATCTGTTGATAGTATGTATAAGCCGTCTTCAAGGTTGGCACCGAGAACTTTCCGTCCTTTTGCATCAGCAATCGAGCATATCTCTGATCGGAATTTTGTTGTGTATCCATGTGAGTCGAGTTGTCCTACTGATAGGAGTGATATTTGGAACTCCGGAACGAAGAATGCCTTAATATCCACTCCTCCCAGAGGTACAATTCCTTTCTTCTTCGCTTGTACTTGATGATCATCCCCCAACTTGATGATTATATTCGTTTCCTTAACTGAGTTCTTCCGGAAGTCTCGAAGATTGTTGCCGTAATTGTGAGATGCTCCGGAATCAATTACCCAGGTCCTTGTTGTTATTGCCGATCGATATGATGCCACCATTATCTCCAAGCTGAGGGAGGTGGAGCCCGCGAGTCATTGCTGGTTGCCGGAAGTGTCGTGCGAATGTCCGTTTCCGTCGCCTCCGTCACGTCCGTTTCCATCGCGTCCGTTGTGTCCGTTTCCGTCGTGTCCGTAGCGTCCATTTCCGTTGCGTCCATCTCCTTCTCGTCCGTTTCTTCTGCTATTTCGTAGGGCTTGTCCCTTTCTTCTGGCCGGCCACTCATTCTTCATATGGCCTTCTTCTCCGCAATAATAGCAGTCAATCTGATCTCTAGGTCGTTTGTTCTTATTCCGGCAGTTGGCGGTAGTATGGGATCCTGTTTTGCACAAATCACACCATTGTTTCTGAGAACGCTCATTTCCCTGGTAACGTTCCTGGTAGCCTCCACGTCGTCTTCCTCCTTGTTGAGTATAGAGAGCTTCGGAAATTGCGTCAGGTTTGGTTGTCATCGATCGATTCGTCTCGCATTCGTTGAGTGCATCCATAACCACTTGAACTGTAACTCTTGCGCGATATTGAAGAATCTCGATCGTGACTGCATAGGCAGGAGGAAGAGTCGTATAGATGTGATTCTTGAGGACTACGTCGGAGATTGCTTCTTCGGAGCCGGCGAGCTCAGTGGTGATGTCAAGCAGTTCGGCAAAGTAGGCATTGAGCGGCTGCCCTGGAGTGGGCCGAAGAGTGCTGAATTTCCGAAAGAGTGACATTCTTCCGATGGAGGAGTTGGCAGTGTTTGTGCGTGCCTCAAGTTCTTTCCACGCCTCAACGGGATCGTTCATGCCTTTGATGTACACCTTGACAGCATTGGTACAGGATCCGTAGATGATGGCCAAGGCCTGCAATTTCCGTTGCTTGTAGTCCTTGTACGCCTTCCGTGCCTGGACAAGGGCCATGGTGAAGTCGTTGGGTCTTCCCGGATCTTGCAGTTCTTCTTCCCTTTCCATCACGATGTCCCAAGCCATTATTCCCTGTAGGACCTTCATACAATCTTTCTTCCAGACTGCGTAGTTGGTACGATCGAGTAGGCGAATGTTGCCCAGAGGGTGTTTGAATGATTCTTCACTCATGATGAGAATCGTATCGAAGTGCGAGGAGGGAAATGCTTGTCGATAGTGACGGATCTTCACTGGCTCCTGAGGAGCTATTTTTCGCGCGAGAGTATGACGATTGAGAAGGTGATCGGGTGAGGTTTGTAGGTATTCGGAGCGGTTACGGCTCTGGGCTCATAACCTGATATAGTTTGCCCGGTCACCGGTTTCTTTAACAGTCTTCACGCGCAGAGAGGGAGAGAGAGAGAGGAACAAGTGAGGAACAGAATGAGATGATTTGATCGTTGAAGTTTGATGGAGTCGCTCAACCGTGATGTTTCTTATCTTTTCTGTGCTATATAGGAGTATTTAAGAGTACAGAAGAAAGAATGCGAAAGACGCTGCTATGGGAGAATGCCAAGCCATCATTACCAGGATCCCCTTGCCACTGCCGTTGCTATGCCATTGCTCCCCACAGCATTGCTGTCGTCGCAGTTGCTGTGGTGACGCTTCCATCGGCGCACCACGCCGGAGAGGCGAGAAGCAATTTCAACAATTCTTGCCATGTCTTGGAGGTGAATCATGAGTTGCGATCCGAGACAATGTCCGTGGGGAGTCCGTGGTGTTTCCAAACTTCCCAGGCAAAGATAACTACCAGGCCCGCGGCTGTCTTGCCTTCCTTCTTGAGGGGGTGGAAGTGCACCATTTTTGTGAATCGGTCTAAAACCACCCACAACTAGTCGCATTCCTCTGAGAGGGGCAGTTCCGTGATGAAATCCATCACAATGGACTGCCAGGGGGCGTACGTGAGCTGCAAGGGTGAGGAGAGTCCGTATGGTTGGTGCTCAGTCGTCTTGTTCTTCTGGCCCTCGGGGCAGCTCTGAACGAAGTCAATAATCCTTTCGTTCATCTTTGGCCACCAGAAGTTTCGTCGGATGAGCTCGATCTTCTTATCCTGGCCCAAGTGGCCTACGATCTTTGTGTTACATTCCGATTCGAGAATCATTTCGTTTGAGGTTTCCATCCTCGGGAATCCAGAGCATCCCCTTTCAGTAGAGTAGCCCGTCCTTGATCTTGAGGACCTCTTCTGACCTGACCTTTTGGTCCCTGTACTGCACCTCACGAGGGCGGGTAGCTTCCTCTGTGACCTTTCCGTCATTCAGTGCCATCTTTCCCAGCACCTCTTCCAGTTCCTTCATCGTCTTCTGATATTCCTCGTCTTTTTCTCCTGCCCTTCGTACTTCCTTCACAAATTCTTCTGACCATTTCCACAATGGGGGCGATGTGAGACTTGCCAACGAGCAGATAAATGTTCTTTCCTGCCTACCTGGTTCTGCAAAGTTGTCTTTTTGCAAAACTGTTGTAATTGGCTGGTTTTCACTCCCCACTTTTTCGGGGCGGGTACTCCGAACACCTTGAGTGAGTGTCTGGCTTCCTGTTTTGGTTTCCTGGTTGGTAGTAGATGAGGAAGTCGATGTCTGTTAATTCCTGGACCCTGCATACCTGTCACCAGTTGATTATCTTCACGGTTGTGAAGAACTCGAGGTTTTGGTGGTCACTGAACACCTGGATCTGGTTTGTTGCCCCTTCACAGTATCAGCGCCAATGTTTGAAGGCATCCACAATTGCTAGAAGTTCCTTGTTGTGGATTTCATAGTTGATTTCTGCCGGCTGTAACTTCTGGGAGTGGAAGGCCACAGGGTGCAACCTTCCTTCCTCGTCTCTTTGTGACAGGATGGCTCCAATGGCAAAGTCGGAGGTGTCTGTTTCGATGATCACCGTTTTGGTGGCGTCGAAGTGGACCAGAATTGGTGCCATCGTGAATCGTTGTTTCAACTCCCAGCAGTGTTCTTCCGCCCTTGGGTTCCATTCCCATTCCTTTTTGCTTCCCTTGGTCAGTTCTGTCAGGGGTCTGTCAACTCGGAAGTTGACCTGGATGAAACATCGATAGAAGTCGGCAAATTCCAGGAAGGACTGTACTTCTGTCAGTGATGCCGGTGTCTTCCATTACAGCACTGCCTCCACTTTTCCTTTCGCCATCTTGACTCCCTCCTGTCTGATGACACACACCAGGAATTCCACTTCCTGAGTTTTCCAAATGCATTTCTCCGGTGAAACTGCCAGCTGGTTTTCTCGCAGCCTCCTCAAAACTTCCTTGACCTTTTGATCATGTTCCTCCTTGGTTTTTGCATAGATAAAGAAGTCGTCTATGTATACCTGAAGGCCCAGGTCTATCATGTCGGAGAAGAAATGGTTCATCATGTCTTGGAAGGTGGACGGTACGTTAGTTAATCTGAATGGCATGACTTGGAACTTGTATAGTCTGTAGTGGGTTCGGAATGCCGTCTTCCATTCATCCCCTTCCCAGATAGTGTTAAAACTTGCCAGATTACGGTCCCTTTGTGAGAGTCTTCACACGTAGAGCGAGCGAGAGAAAAGAGAGAGAGAGAGAGAGGGAGCGAGATGGTGTTTATCATTGATTGCGTGATGGATCAGCTCAAGGTAGACGCGTCAAGTATTACTTGTATATTCAACTGTCGAGAAGCCTCAAGTATCAAGAAGAAAGAATCAGAAAGATGCTGCTATGGAAGAATGCCAAGCAGTCGTCACCAGGTTCCCGTTGTGACAGCGTTGCTCTCCAATTGCGTTGCTGCCGTCGGTGTGCCACCACGTCAGAGCTGTGAGCGCATTTCCAACACAACCCCTCTTCTCGTGCTCCATACCAAGGAAAAATCCACCAAATCACAGCAATCCCACTAAAACCTCGTCAACCTCATTAAAACCTCGGCAGTGAAAACGCTGTGGGAAAAACACTTGCTAGTAGGAAAAAGAGTGCCGACTCACGCTTGCTGACAGGATGCAAGAACGTGCTCAACAATGAAAAAAAAAGAAAACTTTCCATCCTTCCAACCCCTTATCACATGCACCCCCTTTTCTTCGCCAAAGAAACGTACCCTCCTTTTTCGGAAATTCACCTCATGCATCGTATTCGGATTCTCCATTGTGTGATTGGGTAGAGTGAGTCCGGTAAGTTGCAACAGTTGCTCATGTCGGAGAACTGCAGGAGGTTCAGTCAGCAGATCAGCAGGATTAGACTCAGAGGTGACATGTTGGAACTTAACTGTGCCTTTCAACTGTTCGTAATGAATGTGATAATATTATACGTCAATGAGTTTGGACATTTGCTGTATGACTTCCGAGGTGATCAATTTGATGGCACCTTTCTTCTCACATCCGATCGGTACTGGGCCATCAGAAATCTTTACTGCCATTCCTCCTGCTGCCTCCTTCATCATACGCCTGAGCCAGAGGCTTTCCTGGGTAGCAGGCGAACAGGCGATATATTCAGCTTCGAGCGTTGAGAGTGCTATGACACTCTGAGACTTGGCTTGCCAATGGATCAAGCCAGATATGACAAGCTCTTCATTGACATTGGCATCCCCAAGTCCGAATACGTATCCGCCAACAGATTTCCGAGTTGTGAGGTTCACTGCCCAGTCGGAATCAGTGTATCCGATAATGGTGATAGGATTTTGAAGGTATCGCTAGTGAATTCGAAATCTGGCAGTGGTTTTGAGTTATTGAAGCACTCTCTTTGCAGCCATTGCATGCATTTCAAGCGGTTGGACATTGTATCAACTGAGAGCAGTGAAACTGAAGGTGATGTCCAGTCGGCTTCCGAGTGCTACATACATGAGTGATCAAACCATTGACAGGTATTCTTTGCAGTTGGTCGGTTTGTCCTCACAGTAGGCATTAGCCAGATCTGTTTGAGGATGAGGTAGAGACTTCGCCAGTTTTGCATCCATCAGTCCGAATCGTCGTATGATTGTGTTGATGTAGCCTCGTTGACAGATACTGAATCCTCCGTCTTGTATTCTCTCAATCTCAACTCCTACGAACCTCTTTGCCACTCCCAGATCACACATCTTGTACTTCTTCTGCAGCAACTGCTTGATCTGATGTCGCTGTCCTTCAGTACCATTGTGCGCAATGAGGAGATCGTCTACATATAGTACTAGGAGGACTCCTTGTTGGAGGTACAGGTTTCGATCTTCAGCGGATTGTCAGAATCCTATGGATTGCCAGTATCTGTCGATATCCTCGTACCAAAGTCTGGGCACCTGTTTCAGTCTGTAGAGAGCCTTCCGAAGTATCAATGCGTTTCTGCTCGACGAGCTTATATTTGACGCACTTCCACTTGAGGCACTTCCACTCAACACACTTCTGCTTGATACAGCTCCGCTCGATATGCTTGCACTCAACGTGAGCCAATTGATTCCCGGTGGCATTTCCATGTAGATATTGTCTCGGTCAATCCTTGACGTTAGAAAGGCCGTTACTATGTCCATTTGATCAACATCCCAGCCATAGTGAGCGGCCAGGGCCAGTATCAATCGAAATGTTGCTATTTTCAATACTGGTGCATAGGTTTCATCTTAGTCAATACCCTCCTTTTGTTCGTAGCCCTTGATGACTAGCTGTTCTTTGTACCGAGTGGATCCATCTGGATTAATCTTCCTCTTGTAGATCCACTTGCACCCAATAGGCTCTTCTACTGTCCTGTTAGTCATTGGTGTATTGACTGCATTACCTTTTACCACGATATCGAATTTGTAGTTCTCAACCAATACCTGCCATTCCTGACTCATGGCTTCCTTCCATTCTCTTGCTTGTGGACTTTGTAATGCAGCCTTGTAGGTAGGCAGTTCACTCTCCTTGTTGGACTCGACGATAACCTGTTTGATTCCCGCTTCATCTTCTGATGCCTCGGCGATCCCCAGCAGCAGAAAAGCGGAGGCAAGGTGATCCGAAGACATCAAATCACCCCCTTCTTCGTGAGCCTTGCTCATAATCGCTTTGTTGGTTTCAAGGCATGCCTTGCTGTGTGTCCAGGCAGAAATGTTGGAAATGCTTCTTGTACGTTGTCTAGATTTGGTGATTGTCCCTTAGAGTTTGTTGAGGACTGAGTTTGTTGAGGACACGATTGCAAGCGGGGAAGTGTAAGCGGGGAAGTGTGAGCGGAGGATCTTTGTTCAGCGGGTTCTTTCTCCTCTTCTTTTCTTTTGATATACTATCAAACATAACAACTGAAGTGTGAACCACTCGAACTACCAGAGTCCATTCGCCTTGTGTTTCCGTATCTCATACAAGATTGTGACCGATCAAACTCCCATTGTTCATTTCTATCCTCATCGCTAATCGGTATTCTTTCAACAGGTTATGAGCCCAGTGCCATAACCGTCACGCAGAACAATCGAACGACCGATAAAACCGAATACTCTGTCACCTTCCCTCTCCTCCTCTCCAATACAAAAGATCAGAAGAATTGATCAAGAAATCCTGGGCCCCACCCCATCGAATCATCATGTCCTCGACCGACACTGCCACGAACGAGAAGGTCTTCAAGCATCCACTTGGTACCATCACCCTTCTTAACGATACGAACTATGCCAGCTGGAAGGCAGACTGCAAACAAGTTCTTTGTGGAATCAAGGCTTGGAGAATTGTCATGGGAGAAGAAGGAGAACCTGAGAACTCTGAAGGAATAAACAAGGCTGCCATTCATGGGCGCAGGGCCTATGAGGATTATACCAAGAAGAGATCAGACCAGTGCCATAATCTACGGATCGTGCAGCTTCGAAGTCAAGACCCACCTAGATCAGGTTAGGGATCCAGTGAGGATGTGGGAAATATTGACAGAGCAGATGGACACGGCAAACACAATAGTTGGCCGTCTGACACTCTTCTGGAAATTCAGCCTACTGCATCCAGTTCACTGACAGCCAATCAGTACCTACTTCTCGCAAATGCTATACATCACAAATCAACTCGTGGATACTCCGGAAGCTGTTCCTGACATGGTCCTGAACAACCACATTTTCGCAACTCTCCCTGAAATGTTTAAAATCAGCGTCAAGGTACTGCAATCCCGAGCAGATGTTACGATCTGCCAAATCATGAGCGATCTCAAGGAGTGCGAACCGAAGGAAGCCCTGGCCACGGAGCCAGATACTGACTCAGAAGCCCTGTACTCTCAGCAAGGAGGAAGAGGTGGTGGCCGAGGGGGTCGAGAAGGACATGGAAACTATTGAGGAGGAAGAGGATATGGAGGCCGCCAGAGGTGGTGCAGTGGGTGCAGCTCCAACAGCCACAACTTCGACAACTGTTGGAAGAAAGACAGTAACAACAAATGGCCATGAGGAGGTGGTCAAGAAAGCATAGACTACTACGAATACGGAGAAGCAGGACACCTCAAGAGAGATTGTCCAAATCGACGAAATAGAAGTGAAAATGGTAATGGAAGTAGAGATGGAAACGGTAGCAGATTCTATAACCATGGAACCGGTTATGGAAATGGAAACAGATTCTATGGCCAAGGCCAAGACCATGGAACCGGTCATGGAAATGGAAGTGGATACTACAGCCAAGGCTATGGAACCGGAATCAGAAATGGAAGTGGATTCTACAGCCAAGGCCATGGAACTGGTCCTGCAAATGGAAGCGGATCCTACTACGGTCAAAGCCAGCAAGGAAATCCTGGATCTGGAGGCCAAGGATTAGGTCAAGGAAATGGACACTACGGACAGAAGCTGCGGGGAAATGGCTCCAACTATCCACAATGACTGGCGGGGTTGACCTCCCTCGATTCAGAGGTGATGGTTGCTTCAAGGTCATCAATGGACTCGAGGCTTGGGATCTGGGCCATTGACTCTGGAGCCTCCCACAACTACTGCAATGATATTACGGAATTCAAGAAGGATTCGATTACTGAAGCCAACGTGATCATCAAGCTAGGGGACAAGAATGAAATATATACTAGGAAGAAGGGGAAGGTACAATTGAATGGGGTATGTATTGAGGCATTCTTTGTACCAGAGATTCGAATATCTCTTCTTTCCATCAGTCAGCTCGACTCCCTTGGTCTCACAGCAAAACATCAGGAAAAAAAATAATTGTGTCCTGAGCGTCCGGACGCACTAGACGCTCTGGACGCTTCGGATGCAACCTGCTTAACTCGGACGCAGTTCGCCATGGCACCGTGCATCCGGACGCAGCTTGCCACAGCACCGTGCATCCGGACGCAGCTCGCCACGGCATTTGCTTACCGGACGGAGCCTGTCAGTGCATTTTCCCACTCGACGTAGCCGTGTCAGGGCATTTTCCTTCTGGACGTAGCCATGTCAGGGCATTTTACTTCTGGACGCAGCCGTGTCAGGGCATTTTGCTTCTGGACGCTGCCGTGTCAGGGCAAATGGCATCTGGACGACGCATGTCATGGCACCACAGTCACACTGGCTGTCAAGGCACGGAACATCGTAGCAAATGTTGAAAAAGGCTTCTCTTGCTTGGTGCTTGGTGTTACTCTTGTGTCGAGCGGAGGGGCGACGGGAGCGAGCGGGGTACGCTACCCAATAGGGGTAGGCGTGACGTCTATGGGACTCTGTAAAATG
>Ga0307516_10007286_pt1 | contig 12727 bp, 11 predicted proteins | sample 19_EM_MG_FD_203310 | JGI IMG/M metagenome (GOLD analysis project Ga0307516, IMG submission 203310) | Populus trichocarpa ectomycorrhiza microbial communities from riparian zone in the Pacific Northwest, United States - 19_EM | ecosystem: Host-associated > Plants > Roots > Unclassified | place... | reverse complement strand
GGACCGGGCCAACGAGATCATCGCGAGCGGCCTGAAGGACGTCCGGCGCATCCCCTACACCCGGGCACGCGCCGCCGAGGGCACGGGGCGCCACGACTTCCTCGGCACGTACGTCGCCGACCTGCCCGGCGTCCTGGACCTGGACGCGATCCGCGCGGCGGGCATCCGTATCGGTGCCGACCCGCTGGGCGGGGCCTCGGTCGCCTACTGGGGCCGGATCGCCGAGGAACACCGGCTCGACCTGACCGTGGTCAACCCGCTCGCCGACCCGACCTGGCGGTTCATGACGCTGGACTGGGACGGCAAGATCCGCATGGACTGCTCGTCGCCGTACGCCATGGCCTCCCTCATCGAGCAGCGCGACCGCTTCCAGATCGCCACCGGCAACGACGCCGACGCCGACCGGCACGGCATCGTCACGCCCGACGCGGGGCTGATGAACCCCAACCACTACCTCGCCACGGCCATCTCCTACCTCTACTCCCACCGCAAGGGATGGCCCGCCGACGCGGGCATCGGCAAGACGCTGGTGTCGTCCGGGATGATCGACCGGGTCGCCGCCGACCTGGGGCGCCGGCTGGTCGAGGTGCCCGTCGGGTTCAAGTGGTTCGTGGACGGCCTCGTCGACGGAACGCTCGGGTTCGGCGGCGAGGAGTCGGCCGGCGCGTCCTTCCTGCGCCGGGACGGCTCGGTGTGGACCACCGACAAGGACGGCATCATCCTCGCGCTGCTGGCCGGCGAGATCACGGCCGTCACCGGGAAGACGCCGTCGGAGCACTACACCGCGCTGACCGCCCGCTTCGGCGAGCCCGCGTACGCCCGCATCGACGCGCCCGCCACCCGCGAGGAGAAGGCCCTGCTCGGCAAGCTCTCGCCCGCCCAGGTCAGCGCGGACACCCTGGCCGGGGAGGCGGTGACCGCCGTACTCACCGAGGCCCCCGGCAATCAGGCGCCCATCGGCGGCATCAAGGTCACCACGGCCAACGCCTGGTTCGCGGCCCGCCCTTCGGGCACCGAGGACGTCTACAAGATCTACGCCGAGTCGTTCCTCGGCCCCGACCACCTCGCCCAGGTGCAGGAGGAGGCCAAGGCGGTGGTCCGTACGACGCTGGGCGGCTGAGCCGACGGCTGGTGCCCGCCGCCCGGACGTCCCGGCGGCGGGCACCACCGGACCGCATCCGGTCACCGGACCGCATCCGGTCACCGGACCGCATCCGGTCACCGGACCGCATCCGGCCGCTGGGCCGGGTGCGGCAGCACGAGGAACGGGCGGTAGGCGCCGCCGGGAGGCTGAACCCACAGTCCAGCCGACTTCCCGGCGCACTCAGGAGCCCCCGAAGCCGCTTCCCTCCACCCCGGCCCGCCGTCCGGGCCTCCACCCCGGCCCGCCGTCCGGGCCTCCACCCCGGCCCGCCGCCCGGGCCGCCCGCCCGCCGGTGCCGCCCGCGGTCCGCCGGACGACCACACGCTGCGCGTGACCAGACCAGGCCCCGTCCGAGGCGCGGTGTGATCTGGATCATAGGGCCGGAGTGCATCGTGGTGGGGGAGTCACCGTCTTTCCCTAGTTGTAGAGAGCTGGCCGGAACGGGGACGGTGGGGATGGAGCAGAGTCGAGCCGAGGGGTTCGACGGGTTCGTGGCGGCCCGCTGGTCGGCGTTGCTGCACCTCGCCCGTCTCCTCGTGGGAGGCGATCGGCACCGCGCCGAGGATCTGCTCCAGGAGGCCCTGGTCAAGCTCTGGTTCGTCTGGCCCAAGATCGCCGAGGAGGCGCCGGAGGCGTACCTGCGCAAGGTGCTGGTACGAGCCGCGGCGCGCTCGGCGCGGCGGCTCTGGTGGGGCGAGCGCCCGGTGGATCAGTTGCCCGACCTGGCGGAGGCGGGGGACGTCTTCGCCACCGTGGCGGAGCGCTCCCGGCTGGAAGCCGCGCTGGCCCAGTTGCCGCCGCGGCAACGAGCCGCGGTGGTGCTGCGCTACTACCAGGACCTGTCGGAGAAGCAAGTCGCAGAGGTGTTGGGGTGCCCCGTGGGCACCGCCCGATCCCATGCGTCACGTGGTGTGGCTCGGTTGCGTCGGATCCTGGCCGATGTCATCGAGCCGGTGGGGTGAAGGGGAGGCCATGGATCACTTCGAGCGGGAGTTGTCGCGGATGATGCGCGACACCCAGGAACCTGCCCCCTTCGAGTCGTGGCACCGACAACGCCTCCGGTCGGGCGTACGGTCCCGGCAGCGGGTCCGCGTGGTACAGCGGGCCGTCGGGTCCGCCCTGGTCGTCGCCGGACTCGGCATCGGCTTCCTGCTGCTGCCCCGCGACCCCGTCGAGGACAGGCCGCAGGCTCCCTTTCCCCGGCCCGCGATGAGCCCGGCCGCACCGACCATGACGCCGACGCGGCCACCGGACACGTCCCCGCCGGGGTCCTCGACCGCCTCGCCCCCCACCGAGACCGCCGACCCGACCGCCACTCCGACCGGTAACCCGACCGTCGAGGTGACCGTCGGCCCGTCCGGGACGCCGACCGTGGCCCGGAGTTCGGACACGGTGTCCTCCGGCCCGAGTGTCTCTTCGACCACCACCCTGCCGCCGTCCTCGGACTCGGGGGCGACGCACACTCCGTCCGCGCCGGCGACCACGCCTTCGAACGTCGGCTCGTCGGCGTCCGAGGGCTCGGCCGATGCCGGATAGGGGGCCTCCACGTTTTCCCTGACCGGCGACGACAAGCCGTGAGCGACATCTCGTAACTCCCTCCTGACCCCTGCCCGTTGGTCGCACCATCGCCGCGAGTGTCTTCGGCATGCCCTGCGACAGAACACAGACACGGACACATCATGACAAATGCCGGGACGGCCGCACTGAAGGGCCACTCCATGGATCATCCGGACCACCCGAGGGACTCCTCGACCAACCGCCCGTTGGACCAACTGCCGCTCCGCACACCGGTGTCGGCGCACCACCGTGAGCCCGTTCTGGACGTGGTGGTCCCGGTGTTCAACGAGGAGGCGGACCTGGAGCGGAGCGTGCGGCGGCTCCACGCGCATCTGCGCGAGACCTTCCCGTACCCGTTCCGGATCACTGTCGCGGACAACGCCAGTACCGACGACACTCCGCGGATCGCGGCCCGGCTGGCCGCCGAGCTGACGGAGGCGCAGTGGCTGCGGCTGGCCGAGAAGGGCCGCGGCGGGGCGCTGCACGCGGCGTGGTCGAGGTCGCGGGCGCCGGTGCTCGCCTACGTGGACGTGGACCTGTCGACCGATCTGACGGCGCTGCTGCCGCTGGTCGCCCCGCTGATCTCCGGCCACTCCGACATCGCGATCGGCACCCGCCTGGCCCGTGGTGCCCGAGTGGTCCGGGGCCCCAGGCGAGAGGTCATCTCCCGTTGCTACAACGTCCTGTTGCGCTCCACCCTCGCCGTGGGTTTCTCCGACGCGCAGTGCGGATTCAAGGCGTTACGACGTGATGTCGCCGAGCGGTTGCTGCCCCTCGTACAGGACTCGGGCTGGTTCTTCGACACCGAACTGCTGGTGATAGCCGAACGGGCCGGGCTGCGCATCCACGAGGTCCCGGTCGACTGGGTGGACGATCCCGACAGCCGCGTCGACATCCTCTCCACGGCGCTGGCCGACCTGCGCGGCATCGCCAGGATCGGCCGGTCCCTGGCCCGCGGCACACTTCCGACAGCCGGGCTGCGTCGCGGTGGCGCCGACCACGCGCCCAGCGGTCTGGCCGGTCAACTGCTGCGCTTCGCGGCGGTGGGAGCCGTGAGCACCGTCGGATACGTGCTGCTGTACGCGCTGTTGCGCCCGCTGACCGGACCTCAGGCCGCCAACGCGCTGGCCCTGCTGATCTGCGCGGTCGCCAACACGGCCGCGAACCGCCGGCTCACCTTCGGGCTGCGCGGCCGGGGCGGTGCGCTGCGCCACCAGGCCAAGGGCCTGCTGGTCTTCACGGTCGGCCTGATCCTCACCAGCGGATCCCTGGCCGTGCTGCACCACATGGCACCGAGACCCGCGCGCCCCACGGAGATCGGGGTGCTGGTCGCCGCCAACCTGGCCGCGACACTCCTGCGCTTCCTGCTCCTGCGGGCCTGGGTGTTTCCCAACCGTCGCCGCTGGACGGGATCCACGGCCGCGTGAACCACACGATGACGACACCGGCGATCCACCCCGGGGCCGACCACTTTGAGCCCCTGGTTTCCAGCCCGGTCCCCACCCACGATCAGAGCCACGACGAGAGCCACGACGAGAGCCACGACGAGAGTCACGACCAGAGCCACGCCCAGAGTCACGACTGGATACCCAACTGGCGTTCCGGCCTGAGCCGTTGGGCCAGACACCACGGCCCCGTACTGGCCCTGTACGGCGTACTGAAGCTCATCGGCTTCTCCGTCTTCATGTACCTGCTCACCTCATCGGGGGAGTACCGGAAGAAGAACCCGCGATTCGGCGGCGGCGCCCATGCCTGGGACGTGCTGGCGAGCTGGGACGGCTGGTGGTACCAGCAGATAGCCGCGTACGGCTACGACCCCGCTCTCGTCCCGGTCCCCGGCGCCAAGGGACTCATCACCCTCGAAGGCAACTCGGCCGCGTTCTTCCCGCTCTACCCGGCGACGATGCGGATCGTCTCCGAAGGCACGGGGCTCGGTCTGTACGGCTCCGGCATGCTCGTCTCGGTCGTCGCCTCGTTAGTCGCCGCCCTGGGCGTCTACGCCGTCACCACCCGGTTCGGCGGCAGGCGGGCCGGGCTGGCCGCGGCCGGACTGTGGGCCGTCTGGCCAGGCTCGGGCATGGAGTGGTCGGCCTACTCGGAGTCCCTCTACGTCGCCCTCGCCGTCTGGGCCTGTCACGCCGTCATGAGTGACCGCTGGCTCACCGCCGGCATCCTCACCTTCGCCGCCGGCCTCAACCGCCCCACCGCCGTCGCGCTCATCGCCGCGCTGACCGTCGCCGCGCTGCTGGCGCTGCATCGCCGTCAGGACGACATAGCCCGTCCATGGACCGCGATACTGATCGCGCCGCTCGGGCTCTTCGGCTACCTGCTCTGGGTCGGCAACCGGATGGGCGACCTGAGCGGCTACTTCAAGCTCCAGAAGGGAGCCTGGGCGCATACCTTCGACTACGGCGAACAAACCCGCGACGTCTTCACCTCCATCGCCGTGGGCCGCTTCGACTACCTCTTCGCGTACCCCGTCGCGGACATGATCGGCGTGGCCGTCGTCCTCTTGGCGGTGCTGCTGATCCCGCTGCTGATCCGCCTGCGCCCGCCCGCCGTCCTGGTCGTCTACACACTCCTCACCATCGCCCTGGTCCTGGGCAGCCAGCAGATATTCGGCAACGTCTCCCGCTATCTGCTCCCGGCCTTCCCCCTCTTCATCCCCCTGGCCGTCAAGCTGCGTGGCCTCGGGCTGCCCACGCTGTTCACCCTGTTCGGCATCGCGGCGGTCGCGTCCGGGTCGTACGCGGGGTACGTGCTCTTCGAACTGGGAGTCCCGTAGGCCCCGTTGCCGCCCCGCCCGCTACCCCTGATGCGCCGGCCGCATGGCCATGATGTCGGAGTCCCACTCCAGGAGCCGGGCCAGGTCGTCGTCCCCGGGCCGGGGCGGGGACGCCCCACCGGCGGGGCGCGAGGGGGTGTGGGTGCCGCGGGAGATGTTTCCGCTCACGGTGGTGTTGTGCTCGGTGCGCGGGCGGCGCAGTGACTCGTAGCAGGAGAGAGCGGTCTCGATGTCGGGGGCGTCGCGCAGGGACTTCGCGAGGACGACGGCGTCCTCCAGCGCCATGGACGCGCCCTGCCCGGTCGCGGGGGAGGCCGCGTGCGCGGCGTCGCCGATCAGCAGCGTGCGGGCGGTGCGCCAGGGGGCGCCCGGGGGCAGTTCGGTGGCGTTGGTGACCATGATGGCGTCGGTGGTGGCCGCCACGACGTCCGCGGCGACGGGGGCGTCCTCGCGCAGCAACGGCACGAGCAGGTCGCGCCACCCGGCGGGGGTGCCCCGGGTGATCTCGTCCATGGGCAGGGGGTCACCGGAAACGCGCGCGAACCAGTAGGTCTCCCCGTCGGGTGACACCGCGCAGCCGAAGCCGCCCGGGCCGCCTCGCACCATGGTGATGGAGGCGTCCGGTCCGGGCAGCGGGGCGGCACGGGTGTAGCCGTAGAAGACCTGTTGGCCCGCGTGGACCGGTCGGGTGGCGGGCGCGATCGCCTCGCGCACGGTGGAGTTGAGACCGTCGGCCCCAACGAGCATGTCGCCGGTCGCGGTGCTGCCGTCGGCGAAGTGGGCGGTGACGCCGTCCGGGCCGTCCTCGACGGCCGCGAGCCGGGCGCCGTGCCGGATGTCGATGCCGCGGCGTGCGGCCTCCGCCTGCAGGGCCGTGTTGAGTTCGCCGCGACGCAGGCACCGGTAGCGCAGCCGGGGGTCGGCGGCCTCGCCGAGCGGGACGTGCGCCACCTGCGCGCCCGCGCCGTCGAGAACGCGCATCGAGGTCAGCGGAAAGCCGATCGCGGTGACCGCGGCCGAGGCGCCGAGCTGTGCGAGGGCCCGCATGCCGTTGCTCGCGAGGGTGAGGAACGCGCCGATGTCCTCGGCCGAGTCGGGGTGCGCCTCGTACACGGCGACGTCGATCCCCGCCTTGCGCAGGGCCACAGCCGCCGCCGTACCCGCGATTCCGCCGCCGATGACGAGTACGCGCGTCACATCACACCCCGTTCGCTCCCGGTCCGGCCCCCGTGGCCGCGGCTCCATGAAGGTGAACGTCCGGGCGGCGGTGACGGTTCCGGCGGAAGGGGCGTGCGACGGCCTTGCCTTGACGTCGGACCGCGTGCCGCGGACCTCAGTCGCGGGTTCGCGGCTGCCCGGCGCGAGAGGGCCACAGCGACGGATCCTCTTCGAGGCACCGCCGGAGACGGGGTAGCATGCCGCGCTCCAACAGGGCCTGCCGCCAGGCAAGCCACGTCTGCTCCCGCCGGGCGGAGTGCTCGGCACCGGGACGACCGCGCACCGCCGCGCTCATCACCGCGACGAGCGCGACGAGGGTGCTCATGGCCGCCACGAGAGCGAGAATCCAGCCGGCGGTGGTGAGCGAACCGGTCAGTGCGCCGCCTACGTCGGCCAGTGGGAGCAGGTGGCCGAGCACGAGCAGGGCGACGGCGGACGTGGCCGCCATGAGGGGCGTGAGAACGACCGGCGCCGGCAGCGGCCCGGCCTCGGCACGCCGATGTGGCCCGCTCTCCTCGACGTGCCGACGCGCCCCGGCCGACCCGACCTCCGTCACCGGCGCGTCCAGGTCGAGACAGTCGAGATACGCGTGGTACTCGGCCTGCGCCGCGGCCGCTATCTCCTCGGCGTCCGCGAGCGCACGGACGCGGAGGCGACGGGCGGCCAGGCCGGCCGGATCGGCGCGCAGGGCGCTGCGGATGTCCGGGGTGTTCAGTGCCAGGTGCAGCACCGCCTCGAAGTCCGCGCGGTGCTCGGGGCGGAGGCCGGACGGTTCGCTCACAGGGGCTCCTCATGGGCGGGGGTGGCGACAGTGGTGGACGCGGTGCGCACGCCCACCACGCCGGCCGGCACCACCGGTTCCCGCGCGGCGCCGGGCCGGCACCGCGCGCCGACCCTTGAGTAGGCCCGCGGACGGTTCCGCCAGAGCGTCACCGTCCCCGGACCAGCCCCGCCAGATAGCGCCAGAGCGATGAACGCGGCCGTTCGGCGCCGTCGACGGCCGCTGGATGACCGGGCGGGGGAGGGACGGTGGGCAGTCCGGCCGCCTCCGCGGCCGGGGGAGCGGGCGTGTCGGAAAGCGTGTAGCGGACCGGGAGCGAGCGCAGGCCGCGCATGAAGGGGGAGGACCGCCAGGGCAGTTGGTCGACCGGCAGGGACAACTCCAGCCCGGACAGCCGCTCCAGCAGTCGGCTCACACCGATCGACGCCGTGGTGGTCGCCAGTTCCCTGGCCGGACACTGGCGGGGCCCGGCGCCCCAGGCCAGGTGCGCCCGGGTGCTGATCGTCTGGGCCGGGCAGACCTTGTCGGAGAACGCCGGGTCGGCGTGCGCGGCGCCGACGGACACCCACACCGGGTCGCCGGCGGCGATGGTGTAGTCGCCCAGCCGGGTGTCGGCCAGCGGGAACCGCGGCACGAAATTGACCAGCGGGGGCTTCTGCATCACCACCCGGTTCATGGTCTCCCTCATCATTCCCGCCGACAGACTGGCGCGCGCCGAGCTGTTCCCGCCGATCACCTCGACGACCGTGTTGGAGATCAGGATGCCGACGTGGTCCGAGGTCATGCCGAGCAGCATCATCAGCTCGCGGGACAACTCCTCGACGCCGAGGCCGGGGTGGGCGGCGAGCAGGTAGGAGGGGAAGTCGTCGCCCGGCTGTTTCATCTTCCAGGCCCCCAGCTCGGCCAGGGCGGCCAGCAGCCGCTCCAGCGCGGGCCCGGCATCGGGGCCGGCGTCCAGCACCCGCCACATGTCCATCAGGGTGTCGTCGTGCTGCGAGCCGGGGAAGCCGAGCAGATGACTGGCGACCATGAGGGGCAAGGGCCGTGAGAACTGGGCGGAGAGATCCGCCCAGCCGCTGCGGCCTCCTTGGGAGAGCAGGGTGATGAGCTCGTCCGCGTCGCGGGTGATCTTCGCCCTGAGCTGCCGGGCCTGGGGCTGCCGGGGGTCCTGGAACGGCCTGAGAGCGGCGTCCCACGCGCCCCGCAGGCTCGGGTAGTCCTCACCGCCCTGGATCAGCACGTGGTTGACGTCGAGTGACGGGGCCAGCGGCCATTCCTCGGGCAGCCGGCCCTCCTCCCGTGCCCGCCAGTTCTCCAGACCCTTCGGCCAGGCGGCGTCGTTCTGCAGGACCTCCAGCGCCTCCTTGTACCCCAGCACCAACCAGACGGGCACTCCCAGCAGATCCACCGGTGCGACCGGACCGTGCGTCTGGCGCAGCCGCTCGTAGACGAGCGCGGGGCGGCTTTCGTAGTCCCGGGTCATGAGCGGCTCCAGGCTCATCGACTCCAGCGGCTCGTGACGGGCCGTCGACCCCTTGCTCAGTTGGGACCCCATGGCTTCCTTCCCTCTGTCAAGCGCCGCTCCTGTCATGGAACGCTGTCGACATGACGATCTGACAGAGTAAAGATGATCGACCACCGGGGGCCTACAGCGGGGGCGGGTCTCATGACAGCGGTGCTGTCAGCCGCTCGATACGGCACCGCTGCCGAGGTCAGGCCGACGGCTCTGTGGGGGTCTGGTGCCACGGCTGGACCACGGCTGTACCACGGCCGGAGCGGCACCCCCGCGAAGGCGGTGCCGCTCATCGCCGAACTCCCTCTCTACGGAGTCCACTTGACGTTCGGGTTCACCTGGCCGGTCCAGTTGAAGATGGCCATGTTGTCCCAGCCGTTTCCGCTGTTGGCGATGTTGGCCGGATCCCATCCGTTACCGGTGACCGCGTACCAGGTCGGCTCCCAGTAGAAGACGCCGATCGCGCCGGCGGTGCGGGCCGTGTTCTGCACGGCGGTGAAGTTGTCGGCCTGGCCCTGCCAGCTGAGCGGGTAGCCCGAGCAGCCGGAGGTGATCGAGTTGCCGGTGCCGTCCGCGTTCGCCGAGGTGAACGGGTAGGCCGTCTCGGCGATCACCACGTCCTTGCCGTACCTGGACTTCATGTCGGACACGACGCTGCCCATGTTGGCCAGCGTGCCGTGCCACGGGCAGTAGTAGGACAGCCCGGTGATGTCCCAGCTGACGCCCTTCGCCTTGATGCCGTCGTAGAACCAGCGCGCGTGCGCGTCGCTGTCCGCGTTGGCGGTGTGGATGATCACCTTGGTGGAGCTGTTGCACGCCTTGGTCGCGTTGTACCCCGACTTCAGCAGCAGGCTGACGTTGGTGAAGTCGTTGTTGACCACCTTGCCGTCGTCCCACAGCATGCCGACGTTGATCTCGTTGCCGATCTGCACGCTGTCCGGGGTGGTGCCCTGGGACTTGAGGCTGTTGCAGACGTCGTACGTGTAGTTGTAGACGTCCGTCTGGAGCTGGCTGATGCCGTGGCTCGCCCAGGCCGCCGGCTTGTACTGCTTGCCCGGGTCCGCCCAGGTGTCCGAGTAGTGGAAGTCGACCAGCAGATTGAGACCCTTGGCCTTGACCTGCTTTGCGTACGCCAGCACCTTGGCCTTGTTGTTGTAGCCGCTGGCGGGGTTGTTCCACACCCGCAGGCGGACGTAGTTCACGCCGAGGCCCTTGAGGATGTCGAGCGGGTCCTTGGCGGTGCCGCTCGCGTCGTAGTACTTGGCGCCGAGGTCCAGTGCTCGTTGCGCGGTCGAGACGTCGGCGCCGAGCATGCTGAGCGAGTTCGCGGCGGAGGCGCTCGTGGGCGTGGTGAGCAGGGCCGCCGGCAGGGCGACGGCCGCCATCAGCAGGGCGGCCTTCATCGTGCGGCCTGAGCCGTTCACGGTCATCCCGACTCCTTTGATCGAGTTTGATCGAGACGTGGCGACGTCGAGGCCGCAGTCCCTGACATGCGCATGGTGGAAATCCGTGAACGTTCACAGTAGGGAGGGTCGTCAGCACTGTAAATACATGTGTCGTCGATATTTCGTGCAGTTGAGAGGCGGTGGACTTATTGGATCGCATTGGGTACGTGCACAGGTTGGCGGGCACAATCCCGGCTTCTCGGACGGCGAGTCTTGCCTGCGCGGTGTGCCGGGCGCAGGCTGGTCCCATGGGTACGCACGACGGCCCTACGCTCATCACGTCCGTCCAGCGGGCCTTCCGACTGCTGGAGGCCATGAGCGCGCACGAGAACGGCGCGCCGGCCAAGCAGCTGGCACGGGAGACGGGTCTGCCCCTGGCCACCGCCTATCACCTGCTGCGGACGCTGGTCCACGACGGCTATGTGCGCAAGCTCGCCGACGGCGGGTTCGTCCTCGGGGACAAGGTGCGGACCCTGCACACCACCAGCCGGGGACAGGTGCTGCTCAGCCGGGTGCGTCCCACGCTCGCCGCGCTGCGGGACGAGATCGCGGCCGCCGCCTATCTCACCTTCTACGAGGACGGTGAGATCCGGGTCGCGGAGATCGTCGACGGTCCGCGGACGCCCCGCGTCGACCTCTGGGTGGGGTTCGAGGACGCGGGGCACGCCACCGCGCTGGGCAAGGCCGTACTGCGAGAACTCGACGTGGAGGCCCGTAAGGAGTACCTCTCCCGGCACCACCTCGCCGACCTCACCCCGCGGACCGTCACCAGCCGGCCGGAGCTGCTGCGCCGACTCGACTCCTCGCCGGTGGCTCCGGCCGTCACGGACCTTGAGGAGTACAGCCTCGGTACGGTCTGCGTCGCCGTGCCCGTGTACAGCGGGGACGTGCTGGGCTCGCTCGGTGTCTCGCTGCCGGCCGGTCGGCTCCCCCGGCTGCGGGAGGCCCAGGAGCGTCTGCTCCCGACCGCGACCCGCGTGACCAGGAGCCTCTCGCTCACTATCTGAAATCCCGCTTCTTGTGACAATCGGGCCGAATCCGTTTCCTGGATGAAAGCAGACATTTCAGGAATGCGCCCCGTGCGCAGGTGAGGACAGCGGACAACACATGAGGCAGGTCCGAGACCATGGTGGCGACCACTGGCCGACGCGGCCCTTCAGAGACCGGGTGACCGGGCCCGGGGCCCCGGCCCGCAGGCGGGCCGCCGCTCAGCTGGCCGCCGGGACACCCGTACTGCCCGTGCTGATCGTCTCCCTCGTCGTGCTCGCCGACCTTCTCGGCGGCGCGGGGATGATCTGGCTGCCCCTGCTCGCGGCCGGGCCCGCGCTGGCCGCCACCACCAACGGGCCCCGCGGTGTTCTCTGCGTCGGTGCCCTCGCCGCGGTGCTCGGTGCGACGCTGGGAGCCCGGGACAGTGTCCCGGCACGTGAACTGGCGGCCGTACTGTCCGCCCTGATGGCCGTCACTCTGGCGAGCGGCCTGGCCAGTGCGCTGCGTGGGCGTCGGGAACGGGTGCTCGCCGCCGTCCGCTCGGTCGCGGAGACCGCCCAGCACGTGCTGCTCAGGCCCGTACCGGCGACCGTCGGCCCGTTCCAGGCGGCCGTCCGTTACAGCGCCGCGGCGGCCGAGGCCCGCATAGGCGGGGATCTCTACGCACTGATACCCACCCCGTACGGGGTCCGGCTGATCGTGGGCGATGTGCGCGGCAAGGGGCTGCCGGCCGTGGGGACCGCCGCCCTGGTGCTCGGTGTCTTCCGGGAGGCCGCCCATGACGAGCCCGACCTCCTCGCCGTCGTCGACAGGATCGAACGGAGCCTGGCGCGCAACCTCGACTCGGACGACTTCGTCACCGCCGTGGTCGCCGGTTACCCGCGGGCGGGGGAGCTGGAGGTGGTGAACTGCGGCCACGCGGCTCCGCTGTTGGTGCGCGAGTCCGGGCACGTCGTGGCCGTGGAGCCCACGCGTCCGGCCCCGCCCCTCGGGCTGCGCGCCCTCGCCGGCCAGGTTCCCGGCCTTCAGGTGCTGCCGTTCGCCGACGGGGACCAACTGCTGCTGTACACCGACGGGGTCACCGAGGCCCGTGACCGGGGCCGTGAGTTCTACCCGCTCCTTGAAGGGCTGGCGCGCCACGTGTCCGACGAGCCGGAGCGCACCCTCACCGCGCTCCACGACGAACTGCTGGCCCATGTGGGCGGTCGGCTGCACGACGACGCGGCACTTCTGCTGATCCGCAAACCGTCCGTGCTCGAACCGGCGGTCCCCCAACCGACCTCTGTATGAGGCC
>Ga0307516_10007285_pt1 | contig 12731 bp, 17 predicted proteins | sample 19_EM_MG_FD_203310 | JGI IMG/M metagenome (GOLD analysis project Ga0307516, IMG submission 203310) | Populus trichocarpa ectomycorrhiza microbial communities from riparian zone in the Pacific Northwest, United States - 19_EM | ecosystem: Host-associated > Plants > Roots > Unclassified | place... | reverse complement strand
TCATTCTAGTATCTGACAATTCTGGCTAGGGCGAGCTTGCTCACCGACTTGTAAAGCAGCTGTATGCCAGATCCAATAAACGCGATTCGACAAAGCAGATAGGGAGGCTTGTCCGGCGGGCAGAACGCGCAGAACTCGATGCTGACCGGCCAAGGAAGAAAAGGCGATTTGATGTCAGTACGAATGACTTTGTTGAGGACATGGGCGCGAGCCTTGATGCGCGCTATGATATCCCAAATTACCGGAGTGACCCTGTAGACATATACAAATTTGTCAATGCACACCGTGGGGACCCAGCATTCACAGTACGTCTTCCATCTGATCTTTATAAGGATTGTTGGGTAAAATAAAGTAATGCCAGGATTTCATTCGAAAATTAAAGGAAAACATCCTCGGTCGTTTACTTCATAGAAACTACGAAGGGGACTACTATGGTGAGTTTACCGATGAAGACAGGGCTACGGTGCACATAGATCAGGAGCGCATCTATCGATGCAAGACACTACGGATCAACTATACAACTTACGACGTCAGACGTGACGCTGACACCATTGATCCCAAGAAGTACCCTGATATCATGGTCAAGTCCCCTGATACAGGACCGGACGCTCAACCATTCTGGTATGCACGTGTAATTGGTGTATTCCATGCCCGAGTACGGTCCTCGCATCGTGATGTGGGTAATGAGAAAGAATGGCACCGAATGGACTTCCTGTGGGTGCGGTGGTTTGGAATGGAACCCGGTCGATATCGACATGGTATTCACCATGCGCGACTCCCAAAAATCGGCTTTGTTCAATCATCCGACCAGTATGCCTTTACCTTTCTCGACCCCGCACAGGTCATTAGAGGCGTGCACGTCATTCCAGCATTTGTGGAAGGGCACACCTCAGCATTGCTACCCACCGCAAAGTCTGTAGCTCGCGTCCTAAATCCCGAGGAAGATAATGACTGGGTCAACTTCTATGTGAACATGTAAGTCTTCTTAATTCGTGGGTAGAAGTTTCTTTGGTGCTCACTGAAGGTCTTTCTTTGCAGCTTCCTTGATCGTGACACGTTCATGAGACATTTTGGCGACAGTGTTGGACACATGCAATACGAACGGCAGCGCGAAAATGAGCCCAATCACGATGCCAGTTTGGCGCTCAATGTTTCAGACTCATCAGACAACCTTGATACCGGAGACTTGGATGCAGGTGAACTTGAAGTTCATAATGACGCTGTTGACTCAGATGAAGAGGAGGGGCCACACAGCGGAGAGATCGTTGACGATGATGAAGTCGACTGGGAATGTCACGGTGACGAGTCCGATATCATCAGTGACTCAGATGGCGGCGATGGCGGCGATGGCAGCGATAGTGATGGGTATGGGAGTTACTAGTATAAGAGCGATGGAAAAGTGTTTATAGAGTAGCTGTGGTCATGACTTGTCGCCCAAATCACCCGATTGGGCCGGGGCCACACGCCCACGAGAAATCCCGCGCCCGCGCCCGTGCCCGTGAAAACGTTGCCGAAAAAAACCCCATCATGCCCCCATGACCGGTGATGAACACTACTTATCGTTCTGTTACATCCTTGTACAGGACTCAAATGATAGGGAAATCATTGAGGTGTGCTCATGATGGCGAATGCTTTCGACACAACCCGACACAAGACACATGGGACCCTGTGATTTCGTGTTAAAATCATGACTGTAATGTAAGGCCGTGGCGAAACCACAACCGGTTATAACCACTTTTAATGAGTTGTGACCTAATGTCCGCTCATGTCAACCCGGTGAGCACCACACTGCCTCATCGGATTTTTTTCAATTTAGTGATGAACGCACCGCCCCTCACTGGCAGCCTCATCCCTACACACCACCTCCCCACCCTCCCCGTCCCCGTCCCCGTCCCCGTCCGCTCCATCCTCGTCCTCCTCAGTACTCGCGGGCCGCGTCACCGAGCTCAAAGTTTCAAACGCCGTGCTCGGTAATCAACGCGCCGCCCCTCAGTCCCGGCCAACATGGCAGGGCAACTACTCAAAAGCGGTCAGCTCATGCACTGCCGCACTATTCGGTTTCGCAGTTGACACGCAGATGGCGGCGGTTGTCATGGCTCAGTCTCAACAAACTCATTATAGCGTATCAAAACCAACTCCCACTGTTGTTATCCTAGAGGTTCTTTCCTTCTCGTCACATTTTCCTGATCAACGTCGCCGATGACGGCAACGGGCGTGCGTTAGACGGAATGGAGGACTTCCCCAATTGCTGGGCTGAGACGCATCTTGAGCGCGAGCCCGGATGGGCCGACGCGAGTTCGAACAAGGGCCAGTCTCTTTCCAGACCCTCTTGTATTCATCGCGTTCGATCTTTTTGAAGCTTGCTCCCTCCGCAACATATTCGCTGTGATGCCCCCCGATCTCCCACTCCTCATGTCCCACCAGGCCCACCTCGACGAGCTACGGCGAAAAACTTTTGTCTCACAGCAAAAGTATTTGAAAAGGCTGCTGACCAAGGCGGCACGAACCTCCAGACGGCACACAAACAGATGCGCCTGGACCTTCCTTCATGTGGCCCGAACAATTGCAAACGCTCCCGCCCTAGACAAGGACGGGGACGAGCTCCACGCCACGGTCTCTTCATACCGCCCCGTCCTCACCGCACAAACGCGGACATGCACTCGAGCCCGGTAAACGACAATGGCTGGTTACCCTCAATTGGGCCTCACATCTGAGGAGGAAATAGCTGCTGCAGAAGTTGAATATGAGGAATCAGTAGTGTTTTTTTTTGTTCTTGGAGATTGGTTTTGTAATCGTAACCCTCCCCAAATTGTTGGGTCACATCCTGCCTGCTCACCCAACGAGAAGCAGCTTCACAATACCGGGCAGCCGTGCGCGCTCCATAGTGCTCTCACCTCCACTTTCTTCTTCCATTCCCCTCCGTTTTTGCCATCACACATGCGTTCTTTATTTCTGATACGCCGGCTCTAAATGATGATGAATATAACTTACCGTCTCTGGCTTCACCGCCTCTACCCTGACCCCTCTGAGTCCCGATCTCGACCAAACGCGTATCTCTCTCTCGCCCACGCCCAACACTTTTCTCATAACCTCCATGCGCCTGTTCCCCACAAGTCCGGGACACGACGCGACTCTCAGCAGCGGCAAGTTCTTTGCCATCCTTCGTCACGTTCTTACATGTTCACAGTGGAGTAGCTCAGACAGAAACCTCGTCTGCCTTGTGCCGTCGCCGCCGCCGCCGTTGTGATCATGAAAGGAAGTGATGATCCACTTGGCTGTGTTCTTGGCCTCACGTCTGCCTCTCCGACTACTGCGCTCGCTTCCCTCCACGACCGCGTCCTCACGCCGCGTAGGTGTAGAAGTATCTCTTTCCGACTCGAGTCGCCGCTTCCTGAATCCGGAGTTTGACCTTGGCCAAGCCATCTCGAGGAGTGAACTCAAGTTTCGAGCCCCATATTTTGGCCCGAACTTCTCGAACAGTCCAGGGCAGGATTTCACCCACAAACATGTAATCCTTTCTTCGGCTCGATATCCCCAGTCCGTTTATTCGCGTGAGCCTCGTTTGAATTAAGTTGGGTCCAGCCTATGCATGTAAAGCACGCTGCGCAACACGGCGAGCATCCCATTGTACCGTGGCATGGGTACGGAAAGCAGGGGATCGTCTGGGTCTCGTTCTGTTTCTGGCTCAGCTATCTTTGAGGGATGGATCGACGTGGACGGGTTTACAGATCATCCAGAAGACGCTCCCCAGTGTTTCCTCGTCCAAATCCTCGTCGGTCACACCGCTCGAACAGTCCTTCCATCCTTTAAGTAGCCCAGAGGGCCCCGGTTGCTCGCTATCTGAGCACAGGAGCTGAGCAGTTGAGGGCGTTTGCGTCGCTCCCACCTTACAATTAATGGCTCAACTCAAGCGCTCAATTTTTGCCGCATCGCAGCTGTTATAAAGATTCCATTCTCACAGTATGCCAAACTTAACTACGTAGGAATTGCGTCATGTTTAAGGTACTGTGATACATTTCTGGATATGATTCGACGGGTATGGATGGACTCTGGCTGGTATACTGTGGTTGGGGCAGGAAAGCAAGAAGTAATAAGTGCAATTCGAATTGTTCAATTAGTCATGTTCAAAAACTTTAGTCTAGATATAGGCCCACAAAGAGCTAGTGGGGGCCTAAGCAGAACATGGATGGGCCAAGCATTATGCACGCGCTCGCCCTACTCACCTTTTCACCTTGCTATCGCAAAACGGCCAAAACCTCCAAATCGACCGTGCCACAGTTGTTCACAGCATCCTATCCCGCGTTACGGTGAGGACAATATCGGCGCCGACGCGGGACATATCATGGAGATCAGAGTAACACAGCGACGCATTCTGCATGGTTGCATCGCTAAGGGTGGGGGGGCTCATACACCTCTGCGCCACGCGGAATCATTTCTTGCGAGGAACGCGTATCGAAACCGTGACCTTCGACAGTCACGGTCGTTCAGCTTCGGGTACCGGTTGTGTACTGCATGGGTATATCATCGGCGATACTATGAGGAGCTCGCTCGCACCAGGGACTTTTTTGGCAGCGTGTGCGGGACGTTATATAGTTAGAGTGATATGAGCCTTTAAGTAATACACGCTGAATGGAAGAGCGGAACGGACATGCCAAATGAACCATGTGGCCATCGCTGCTCGGTCGTCGTTACCGGTTATACCTGCGGGAGCTACGGTATACAAGGATAGTGAATGAGTCTGGAGCCTTAACTTGGCATGGACGATGAAGATACACGCAGTGATGTCAAAGTTTGTGAAGAAGGCTTTACGAATGGCACCGACAGAGCTCGCGGGTGCATTCGCATAGTGGTGCACTATTGGTGTCTGTACGATCGAAAAGATCAGATGGATTTTAGCACCGACACATAGTGTTGCTTTCCGAGGTAATACGCGCCTGGAAAGAGATGGGTCATTCCTTGCCAAATGGTAGCCAGCATTTAAAACTGGTCCAGTCGGTTGATATAAGTTGTCTACGGTACAAGTCAACGTGCTGGCGTCAACATATACCGAGACCGAGAAATAGAGCAGAGGCACGATGGGGTTTGTTCCGTTCCCTCCCACCAGTGATGACTCGGAGGTGCGCCATGTCGTGAGGCGTGAACCAGCTGTACTCCCAGGATGATGATTCATAGAAGCCGACAGCATTATCACTTTGAGTTGAGCAGACTCGTTTTGTTTTGGTCTCCGGAAAAACAGTCTGCGGGGTCCTCCGTTGCAAAAGTGCCGTTGAAGAAGCATTTCTGCATGAAGCCCGCGGGCAAAACACAATTGTCTCGTAAGAGGCGCAAGCTCCGAGGCCGTTAATGTTCCAAATACCTCGAAAGCCGTCACTCGTGACATCAGGATCCCAAATATTCCTATAGTTTTTTGATATCGGGGCAAAGCTTTTAGTGCGAAATCCTGAGACTGCAGAACCAAAAAGGGAGCTCTCACCAGCGAGCTGTTAGCGTACTTTGCCTCGTCTGGCATGTTGCCCAAAAGAAAGGCAACCTGGCGGATCGCAAAGTTTTAAAGGCGTACTTTCGTTTGAAGCGGAAAAGACTCGGCAGAGATTTGCAACATATTAGCTAAAGACAATAAAAAAATACACGCATATAGATAAAATCGAACTTCTTGCTGACAACAAGCGAGGAGCGACAGCAGAACCACACTCTTGTCGTGGAATTCTCGATGGTCAGGCAAAACGCGGCTCGACGACGCACATCGTCTCGCAAGACGTGTTGCAAGCTCCACACGCACTTTTGCACGTCCTAATTACGACAGTCAGCTTATCACGCAATATCAAAGTCCCAAATGAATACGTACATCGTCTAAATCATCATCCCCGTCTTTTCGCTTGTACTCGCATGACAGTGCTGTCATGTTTACTGATCATTTGAATCACACGATCCGACTCGGACCTTGCCGCTTGCTTCATGACACACGCCACACTACTTGACGAACATGGACCCCAGGCCATTCAGAACAGGATACCGCGCACGGCGCGCCAAGAATCTCGACGCCAACACAAGGTGTCGATAAATGATCGATGAAACATATTGGCCAACTAGTACGCCACCTAAAATAGAAGCGTGCATAGCGCGTGGGCGGAGTATGAATACCGTCATCCGCGAGGGCACGCGCATTCCCTGTAGATGTTTTAAGACTGACGTCGTAGGCGCTCGGAATGAAGAGGGATATACGAACCTACAGAGGAAACTAGTACTGATCGTGGGCGTTGGTAGTGATGTCAATGACCATGCCATTACTATGTCTATAATGACCAAAGGTTTAGGCACTTGTTGCTGATCGCGTCTGACTGCGCTTGGAACGTGGTAGAGGCGACTGGGCAGCCCTGCCCCCGACCCATTGAGGTTCTGCAGCGTGACGATCGTCGCGTTATGCGGGCGAGTTGGGATACTAGAGTTATCTTCAGGAAAGGAGATAGAGACGGACGGGTTATTGACCACGTGGCCCGTCAGGCGGGCGAGCGCCCTCAATAGGTCGGAACGCCATCGCGGTCGCGGTTGCGCGAATCGCGGCATCGGTAATCTCCGTCGTCGCCATCAAACGCTCTCGTCGACGCACGTTACCACCATTACCACCAACGGCTCCACCGCGAGAGCTGTCAGGGACGTTCTTGCCGTCTTCGTCACAATCTTTTGCACTGCACCAAAATCTATGACCTTCGCTTCATGCCGAGCTCTGACAGTTTTTCCCACAGTATTTTGCCTTTCGACAACGCCGGAACTTTGCGAATTGTCCCGGGTATTGCTCCCACCGTCCGCATAGCACTAAACAAAAAGTAAGTTGGACACGTATCAGCAAAGTAGGTTTACGCACTGTTAGCACATTGCCGTATCCCCCATCTACTAACTTATCGTCCTTACGACAAGCATTGCGCATCATGACACCCGCCCAGTATTGAATATCTGATGGCAACGTCGGAGGAGGGTTCGGTAGATCATACTCGTGGGAGCTCGGTCGGAACGTGAACCTTTCTACGAGCGAAAACACGTTCGTTTGGCGCGGTGATGCGGTGGGGCGGATGCCGATGCGGGGGACGCCGCTGACACAGCCTTCTCCTTCCCGTTACGGCTGGCAAATGCCTTTAAGAATCCCGGGCTTGCTGTCGTTTCTTTCCCACGCGATGGCCCCGCAATTGGCATTACCTGTTGCTCCGGGGCCTGCGGCTTCAATGTGGTCGTCGCTGGGTGGGAGCTAGCGTTTACCAACAACGCCTGGCGAACGTGAGGATATTTGCTAAGATAAGCAAGGAGCTGTAGCACAGAAAGAATGTCTTCGTCGCGGTGTGGGCATCCTGATTCGTGGTGGTGATGGTGATGGTGATGGTGATGGTGGCGAGGAGTAGGGACTGTCTCAGAGGTGGAGGGTAGCGGGAGTGTGCGTTGTATTGGAGCGTTTGGTCGGACTGTTGCTTCCTGGGGATCACCACTGTCTCTACCTCGGGGAAGGCCTACATTCGCACGTGGGGTTACATCCGTAGGCCGTAGGTCCTAAGACGCGACGCACAGCAGTATCGTAGGCCGTGGTCTGGTGGTCTCAATAGCGCCCGGGGCACCGGGCGGTGCGCCCACAGCGAGATCATCATTCGGCTCCAGTGCGACGATGCCATCTTCAACGCATTCACCCTGAACATCCGTTTCGCTGTTGATAATGATGTGTGCATCCGAATTAAGCTCGAGGGATCAGCCAGCACCGGTACCCGTCCTAATATCCGAAACAATAGTAAGGGGCGAAGTTTGGGGTTGCTCCGGCGGATTATCCGTCATAAACCATCAACGTGCTAAAGCCCGGGGTTCTCATGATGTGAATCGCCTTGATGACTTGGGCACAATACTCCGCATCCATAGGCGACAACAAGCAACGCGGCTGTATGCAATCTTCGATAATAGCAGGCACCAACGCAGCCTTTGGGCCATACGAGAACCAATGAACCTTCTCCTTCGCCAACCGCTTGATCGTATACCGTCGCGATGCTGCCTGGGTCTTGAGCTCCTGCGCCAGTGTCTGCGGGAATTGCGCGTATCGATCCCGTTTTGCGCGGTGGGCCTGCGCACCCTGACACTTCGTCCTATCGGACGAACGATCCGCTATGTGTACTTGGTATCTTGTCGGCTGAGCGAGCGCAGCTGCGCGCCTTCCTCCTCGTACGTTGCGGCGGGCGTGGCGAGGTCGTACATTGACAGTTGCCAGAATGTGAGGTAGAATCCTGGCCTTTGCATATATGAGCGATTTAAGACGTTGCTTTGGCGGCCAATTTGAGAACTGGCCCGATGATATCGTATGCCGCTTTGGGTGTTAACTTCTTCACGTCATCAAACAATTCCCTTATCTCGGGGACCCAGGGACTCTAGAAGAAACCAACGGTGTGAGAGGGTGTGACGTTGAGGGGGACAGGTTCTGTGCTAACCTCAGGAACAGGCGGGATGGCAGGAGCCAGTGAATCCCCATTTTCCATGGCGACATCCTCGGACGGCTTAACCTCCTGAGTACTGGGTCTGGAGTTTACTACTGGAGGTGTTTCGGACGAGCTAGCGTCTCCGACCACAGGCGACGCGACACGAGAATTAGCTATACTAGGGTCTCTCTCTCTCTTCGCTGCAAGGGCAGCCTTGAGTCGCTTTTCTGCTTCCTCATTGGCAACGCGCTCGTGTTCCTCTGCAGCCATCGCAGAAGCTAATAGACTGGAGTGCAATATTGGCCGGATGATCTGCATGCAGATCGACGGGCAAATGCCATACTTCTCGCCCAGCTCGGCGAGGGTTGACACCACCTTCTGCGCGTAATCTTGCGATTGAATTACAGCTGGAGACGTCAGCAATTCGAGATATTGAAGCAAAACACCGTGGGTCTGTCAGACCTTATCAATACCAGACCAAACTCGAAATAGAGCGCGAGTAAAAGCTTACAGTATCATACAAGTAGCAAGTGATTTTAAATGTGCGTCGGGAATCTTGTGCACGGCTGATTGCCTCTGCTGTGCGACTTGAACGAGCAACGGGAGTGCGAGCTGCGAGCCTAAGAGCGCTTTGCCGAGACGTTGTGGGCCTTTGAGCACAGCATCATCGGGATCAAGCCGTGCGCCCCGTGCTGAAGAAGCGACCTCTTCGATCCGCAAAGTAGGTCCGCCAGCCATGGCAGCAATTTGGGTCTCAGACAGGCTCGGCAAGGGTTCGATGCCCACCCATCTTCCAGATGAGCTCGCGAAGAACAACAATCTCCGTAGTCTGAACCGCGTAGAGCTGATGCACAATGTACTTCAGTAGGGGTGGTAGGTCGGCAGAGTAGCGTCGGAAGAGCATCCCGGTGAATGACGCGAGACCTATCAGTAAAAACGTCGTCAATCCACATGCAGTTGAGGATTGAATATAATAAACAGACTTTGTGACCAATCGGACATGTTCACACCATCGCCCTTGACTTGTTCTTTGTGAGGATTCGCCAGAGCTTCCAAGATTATCATAGGCCATAATTTGGTTGACCGCGTTGGTGAAGAAGATACATGGGTTGCTGTGTGCAATCTTCGCGACCGTTCCGCTCAGCGTGTCGATGGTGTTATGCGACAGAGACGCTTTAGACTCGCGGTCTACTTGCACAGCGCGCACATGTAGCTCTGGATGAGTCGTGTACGTCCGCGTCTTCCATTCTCCATACAACTTCCATCGCACGGTCGTTTCAAACTGGCGAATCACATTCCAGATTTCGACCGTGCACACCGCGTTACCGCGGATGAGAGAGAGCAGGAAGGAAGTAGACGCGGAGGACGACCTTGTGCCAAAACTTGGAGATTGGGTAGTCAGAGTCGGGCATTCAAATGGGTTTCTTCGTTGCCGGGTCAGTCTCAAGCTACAAAGCAGTCAGGAGAAGTACGTTCGAAAAGGAACTTTAGCTGGTTGACGCACTGTTGATGTAATATATAACCTCCCCAACCTCGCGAACTTTGTCAGGAATACGGGATCCCGGGAGATGTGAAGACCGACAAACGCCATCAGCGGGTCAACGACATCCATTAAGTCGTCCAGTGTGCTACATTGGGGTATGCGGTCCGCCCAGAATGGGAAGAAATATACGAAATCTGCGGTACTCGTCCCTGGCGGAGTCGGTGCGTACTGCATTGGCATGGATTGCGCACGGGAGCAGGAATAAATCCAGTAGCACCCCAGCGAGCGCGGGGCTGAACATTAAATGAATTGCGAGGCTTTGTGACCAAATGCTGATCGTAGAGCGACGCAAGGGAGTGTTTCATCACGCGAATGATCAAATCCGCGATCTCAGGATAGGCATCGACCGGCCAGCGGAACTTCGTAAGGAACGCAAGAGCAGGTCTGAGGGCGCCCACGGAGAGAAGCGCCACAAGCAAGCCAGCCTTTTGGTCAGGGGGATCTTTGGATACAGGAGGAGGTGAGGGCTTCTTTGGCTCTGGGGCAGGGTGTGCGAGGCGAGAGGGGGGGGGCTTGGTTGAGAATAAGACTCCAGAGGGGCGGCCAAAGCAAGCTGAGATACCTTGGCACTGTCAATGCGCGCGTCGACGGAAGCCATGTACGCTTTGTACCCTTTATCCTCCAAGTCGTCATCCGTTGGAGAGTAAACGTCATCGAGGTTAATGAAGTCCTCTTGAATGAGGAGCACCGCGGTAAGGTATAATTGGCGAGGTGTCGTCTCTGTGACTTCGGGCGACTGACCACACCTTAAATATAACTGCTTGCATTTACAGACTTATGCGACGAACCTGATAATGGCGGAATTTGAAGCCAAGTACCTGCGCTATGACGCGGGGCGTAGACTGGATAAGCGGAGGTTTGGACACACCCGTGCTCTCGGCCATACTCAATGCGTTGTCCAAGCTCCTTCCCTTGAACTTTGAAGAACCAGCTTCCTCCTTCATCGGATCGCTCTTCTCTTCAATAACCCACGGCAGTTCACGCTGGCCTTTCCAAGGCGATAAGCTAAGCAACACGAGGAAGAAGCTCCAGTGTGTCGTTAGCTACGCGGAAAAGAGATCAAGGATAACATCAAGGGCCTTGTTGGGGTCGAGGTCAAAGTACCTAATGAGACTGAGAATACTTTTCCAGATAGGCTATACGCGTTCTGGAGAGATGGAAGATGTCAAGATGGGTCCAGTGGAAGACCAATGGCATGTGAATGTGGAGGAGGTAGGGCTGGTCACCTCAGTGACGAGCTTCGAGAAACCCTCAGACTGCTCGCGCAAGAGGTTGAACTTATTTTGTTTGTAACTGCGAGATTCGGCAATAAATACGAGGGTTGACATAGGGTGGGGGAAAGAGCGACACGTACAACAGGCCCGTTCGCGCTCGTACTTCCTTTTTGTCGATAGAAGGCTTGTCCAAGATGAGACCCACACCCGCCACAAGCGACTTGTCTAGTCGCTCTCTGCAGAGCTCTGGGTTAGGACGCCGTCGTTCTACAAGATAAAAATACTAACGTTGTCAAAATAAATGTATTACTGTTGTAATCCCTTAAGGGCTATTCAAAGAAATTAACGCACCAGAAAGAGTTTCACGAGCTCAAGTAGCGTCCCTTTGTCATTCGTCGCGGCGTCGCGGATCAGGAGGGCACCCGACTCTTCGGACTGACCGCCGGCTTGTTCATTTTCATTTTCCTTCTCTGACTGGGCCGCTATTGCAGCTTTGGAGTGTGCAATGACGTCGTCCAGCTGTGAGTCGATCGACCACATGGTGTCGACGAGGAGCTCGCCAAAGGCGGCGGCGGCGGCAGGGGATGACGCGACCTGGACGAAGAGGGGAGACTGAGGAACATACTCTACACGAACGCGGTAAATGCAGGTGGAGAAAGAGGATGCTCTGAGAGCCGGAGGGAAAGGGTGGCTGAAAGGAGAGGGCGTCGGCAGCATTGGAGTCGGTGGGTGTGGAGTGTAATTCTGGTTCTCCAGATTTCTCCCAGTTGGAGAGGAAGCCTCTGACTGACCCAGCTCTCCCCCACCCTTCCAGTCACGTGATGTCACATTTGTGACTCTGTGTAACATTTTCAAAGTCAACTTCCACCCTATGCCTACGTCCTCAAGGGGCTGTCGGAATTGCAAAGGTGAACAGAGGGTCCTTTTCAGGGAAATGGCTTGGAGCAGTGGACTAGCTATATTACTATATTGGGAGAAATACTACAGTACCATATACAGATTTAAAAGATTAGCTAATCTTGAAAGGAGGCCATATAATATGTGTGTTTTGTGGGACCATGCAAATGGCATGGTAAGTTGAATGGGCGGCTGCGAAGCGCTAGGTGGGTTTGCATATTCCAGTGTGCACTGTGGAGGCTTCACCAACAACTGTGAGCTTACAAAGTAAGTAAGTAACCTGCCGTGTAGAGTTAATCATGGGTCACTCTGGGTTTTTTTTCAGCAACCCTTACCCTTGACAAGGGTATGGGTTTTCACAGGTACAGGTCATGGGTTTGACTCATTCAAATGTGATAAAATTTTGTATTAGTACTACTATAACACTACAACATAACTACAATACATGAATGATACTGGTTGTCGTGGGCGAAGAAGTACCAGGCTTAATAGCATGTCAGGCGTACTGATAAGAAAACTATAACTATTTACAGCACTGCTGTATAGGCGGGGTCCAGATAACGCAGCAATTGCTGGGGGCATAAATATAGTTTTTTACAGCAATTGCTATAGATATAGATATAGTTTTCATAGCAA
>Ga0307516_10007284_pt1 | contig 12732 bp, 14 predicted proteins | sample 19_EM_MG_FD_203310 | JGI IMG/M metagenome (GOLD analysis project Ga0307516, IMG submission 203310) | Populus trichocarpa ectomycorrhiza microbial communities from riparian zone in the Pacific Northwest, United States - 19_EM | ecosystem: Host-associated > Plants > Roots > Unclassified | place... | reverse complement strand
TTTGTATACCCTGTCACATATCGCCATGTTTTCCTATCCTTTGCTCGCGTTGTTTTCGAAACCTCAACATTTACAAGGTTTAGTGTCTTGTGGACTCTGTGTGATGTGCTATATCGAAAGACCTTTCATGTACTTCAACTATTTCAACTATCGGTGTTTTAGCAAAGCACTCAGACCGTGACGGATCCGCCGGCCGGGGCCAGCCTCCTCTGACCTTCCCACAATTCATGAATCGACCTTTGGCTAGACCGCTTGCGGTGCGCCCAGGCAGGCGCCCGCATTCACCGTGTGACCTGAGTGTGACGACATCTCCCCAAGGCACCCGGCAGCTCGATCGCAGCAGCCTTGCATGCAGCGTCCATCCACGTCATCCACCACCCTATAAGCTTCCGGGTTCCAAGGACGCAATATCCCTGACTGCATCACCCGGAACGCACTCGCGTATTCCCGCCAACGATGTTCATGACTGTCGAAGGCGAACATGGGCCAGGTGCCGGCTCGGCATTGAACCCTATTCTCCTGACATTTGCTGGGTTGTCTACCCTCGTCGCGACCGCAGCATCTGCGATGTCAATCTTTCTACACCTCAAGAATTACCGGAAGCCACACCTGCAGCGGTATGTGAACACCTTGATGGCCCTAGTTCGATCTCTATCCTCCTGCTCACGCTCCGCACCGGAAACAGGATGGTTATTCGAATCATGTTGATGGTCCCAATATATGCCATCGCCTCTCTCATCGCCCTGTTTTCTCTGGAAGCTGCGTTCGTCATCGATGTAATCCGTGATATATACGAGGTATGGGCACGAGTCTGGCACAGCTTTCAATGAAGTTGATTGATTGTACCGCTCTCCAGGCTTATGTGATATACTGTTTCTTTCAACTCTTGGTTGGGTATATGGGAGGGGAACGGTCCCTGCTTATCCTTCTCCACGGACGGCCCCCGAAAGAAGCAGTGTTCCCGTTCACTCTCCTCCGCCGGGAACTCGACCTCAGCGATCCATACGTCTTCCTGTTCATGAAACGTGGTGTTCTGCGTATGTTCACTCCCGTCCTACGATCTTGCCCGAGTTGATGTGGTCGGCCAGAATACGTACAGATCAAGCCCATCCTTGCGATAGTCACATTGGTCCTCAAGGCACTCGGCAAGTACCATGAGGGCGATCTGGCCGCGAGATCTGGCTATCTGTATGTCAGTATCGTGTACAACTTCAGCATCTGCCTCAGTTTGTATTGCTTGGCCATGTTCTGGATGTGCATCAACGAGGACCTAAAGCCATTTAGGTGCGTTTCCCGATCGCGTCATTCCCCCATTTGAAATGCTTAGTCTGTTAATAGGCCCGTCCCAAAATTCCTATGTGTGAAGGGAATTCTGTTCTTCTCATTCTGGCAATCTATCGGGATCTCGATCCTCGTCGCGGCTGGGGCGATTAGCCACCTGGGTCCCTACACGGATAGCGAACGTATCTCCGTGGGGTTGACAGATATGCTGATCTGTTTCGAAATGCCACTCTTCGCCATTGCCCACCTATACGCTTTCTCGTTCAAAGACTTCGTCGACCCACGCGCGTCCTTCGCTGCGCGAATGCCGATCAAATTCGCGATTAGGGACTCGTTTAGCGTCAAAGACGTTGTTGAGGATTCGAAGTCCACCCTTCGTGGGAAGGGTATGGACTACCGGGAATTCGAGCCATCGGAAGGATTCATGCACCAAGGAACTGGACGGGAGAGGCGGATCAGAGCCGGGTTGCGATACGCGGAGGGTGGGAAGAAGAAGTATTGGTTACCGAATCAAGTCAACACTGATTCAGGAGGGAGGGTTGGGAGAGGGTTCAACCAGGAGGACGAGGCTTACGCTCCGTTGTTGGAAGGACAAGCTGGGAGTGTCGTCCACACTGCGCCAGACCTACAGTCTCCTGGTCAGGAAGACCCGGCACTCTTGCTTGGGGGTTCTGACCCTGCGGATGGCTTCGATTTACCTTTCGGCGACCTCGACGAAGGGGACGAGGAACTCTTCCAGAACAGCAAAAAATACCTTTTCGGTGATTACAATTATCCCGTTATCGACGCCAGCTCCGAATACGCTCGTGGGTTGATGTGGGAGGAGGAAGAACGGATTTTGAGAGACGAACACAGCGCCTACTATACGCCGATCTCTGGACTTCGAAGGGTCCACAAACCAGGCTATGGTGCGGTATCCCAAACTCCCGTATCCGTGAAAGCCAAGTCTCCTGATCATGAGCGGGTCATCGATCACGATCTTCCTCCAGACAACGGCTCCGGAGGCGTGCGACTTGGTTGGACGAAACCTCGGGTTAGTACCCCCTCGGAGCTACCGCTGCCGCACACTATACGGCGAGAGTCTAGGAAGAACTATTCGCCTTCTTCATCATCTTCGAGCCCACGAAAGTCGGCGAAGGGAACCACACCCCCGGTGAAGGGCCGAGTTCTACCTCCTGACGCCGTGGACCTCATGATCGAAGATGAAGCTGCGGCAGAACGGATGACGAATGAGAGGAGAGGCGGCACCCCGAATCCTCCCCTGAGGAAGGTTTACAAACGAGGATACACAGCTGAGGGTGGGGATGGAGATGGGGGTAAGCGAGAAGTTGAGATTGAGAGGGACTCTCCGCCGGTGGACCTCAAGACAGTGGGGGCTGGAGAGTCGGAGGAGGAGGGCATGGTCGTCCGAGGAGAGGTCGTGGAGATTGAAACACCACCTCACATCAAAGACGCGTTCGGTCCCCCTGATGATGACCAAAACCCATGGGCTTGAAAAACGTGCGTCCTTCGCCGTTCTCGGATCCCATTCTCAGGTGTTGATCGGTTGCAGGTCGCGCATTAATTTATCTGAACTTTTAGAACATTTATACCTATTACGACCTGGCATCCCCATTATATTATATCTAGCGTGTGTCACTGTTGTGTTTTGTCTCTGATGTCTTACTTTCCCAACCAATGATGTAATATACGTATTCTACCTGCCCGTCTGCCTCGTCGTCACTGGCCTCACACAGGATGGAGTCCTTGGAGAAAATCACCAACTCCCATCCATGCTGTCCGCTGGTCTCTGACCTGGGAGGGAAAGTACCCTCGATTGTGCTTGACTCGAAAGAATGCGTTGGCCTCAGTGGGATAACGAGATGGAAAACCGGCTGATGGACGGAACCAAACCGAGGTTTGCGCATGAACCTCTCGAGGCAGGTTTTAATCCAGCCGGCGTGAAGCTCCTCGTAGATGACATCGGCCCCGAGGACAAGGTCTACCGAATCGAGCAAGTATGGATCGGCTGCATCTGGGTTAGACCAATCTAGGGAACCGGAGGATATCCTGAGATCCGTCGATTCAGGGATAGTTTGCTTGTTAATTGTGATGTTTTGCGCGAGGTTATTGAGGATGAGTGAATTGAAGTCGGTGGCGTAGATGGTGGCGCATAACCCCCGTGACGCTAGATAGCGATACACAGCGAGGGAAACGAGTCCGGTCCCGGCTCCGAGTTCGAGAATATTTAGTCCCCCCGGTGATCGAGAAGCTTGTTCTGGGTGGAGACCGAAGCCGTATGGGTCCCGGATGATGATCTCGGCGAGTACGTGAGCACCACCCCACGTTTGTGCACCTAGTGTGGTGTAGTCTTGGTTTTCGAGAGGTATATCGGTCACTTCGACGTGAACGAGTGGGGATGGTGGGCGGCCGAAAGTGAAGGTACGGGTGAGTTTCCCAGCGGAGGCGGCCCCTGCAAAGACGGCGAGTAGGGCCGCCGCATCGTCGAGGAGTGATTCGTGGTCTTCGGGGTCCCCTCCGTCCCCCGAAAAACGTTTCTGAAGGTGGGATATCAGAGCGGTCAACCAATCGCAAGCGAGCTTCTTGCTGAAGGGATGTGGGTTTTTGGCGTCTGGTAGGAGTTGTGAATGGACTCCTGACTCCAAGGCGCTGCCTGAGGAAGGGGGGAATGTATTCCGGCGCTCAACAACTCGTGTCCCTCGGACTGGAGGATTGTATGTGCCCCGTATGTGAGTGATGATCGCCTTGATCTCATCGACCGCCAGGAGTGGGACGTGGGATCGCTCTGGGAGTTGGTCATCGTACGCGACGGAGGAATAGACCATAATCTGAAGGAAAAGCAGAGTTAGAATTGGTCGTGGACCGGTTGGTAACCTCACCTCCACGGTACTCGACGTGAACGAGTGAGAGAGTGATCGATCATTGAGGTTTTTCTCAATTAGCATTTCGCACGATTGGTCATCCTCTCAGCGACCCGCAATCGGTTCTCGGAGTGTCGATTTATCCGGGGTTTTCAATAGGGGGTTCTCCGAATTGATACTTTCGAAACCCATCATAACCTCGCGGCAGCTAGAAACGGCATTCCCGAAATAGGAGCCCATTAGAAACTGTCCGTATCCGATTTCCTCTCGGATATGGCTGTCCGGGGGTACACTTATAAAGCCGATGGGAGATGGGCACTCGATTTCAGAGTCTCCTCTCTTTTATCTCCACGGTCTGAAGCTGAGGATTGAAGAGTCCCCCATGTTATTTACCTCAAAGACACGAAGAAGAAGGTAACTCCAAGGTTATCTTCGACGCACCTCCCTCATACTGACCGCTTCCAGAGGATTTAGGGTCCTTAGGGACGCCCAACAGCCTGTAGCGACCTACCGCACTTCCAGGTTTTGTCGATCTGAGGTCCCTCTTTTCTAGGACGATGATTTAATGCACCCACTGCTGCCGAGACGTTCCAACACCCCCCGTGGTTGGAGAGAGGTGGTTCGTGGAAATTCGTCGACCAGGGTGTGCCTTTCGCCGCTGACCCCGCCCCACAGAACGAGACGACGGACGATGGCAGTGGGCCAGCGCCCACAAATTCTCGGCGAACCAAAGCGAGGACCCGCCGCGCCGCTCGAAAAGACCTGAGAAAGAAAGCGAGGAAAATCATCAGCGCCATTGGAAGAGCGATGGGAGACGTTTTGGTCCCTGTACGTACTTCACCCGACTTGGCCTTGCGTTGAGCCTAACACGAGCGCTGTAGGACCTTCGAGCGCCCCAAAGGAACCAAAACCAGAAGACGGGAGCAAATGTCCTGCTCGTGTATCCGCCATTCATGTTCTGTTCGGGTGTTTATATGTACGTCTTCTGAAAGATGTAATCGTTCAAAACGTGTAGAGTATGTGTTATCCTCACCACGCAGATGCGTATTCGGGTCCCTTGTACAAGTAGCGGATAATGTGATTTATGTTACCCTGGTGTCGGCTCAAGTGAGGGCGATGACGGCGATCTTCAGGCGCCGTTCTTCCACAACCCGACACAAATGACTCACTTGCGGTCGAGTCAGGCGACATGGGCTGGTGAGCGGTTGTCGGGGAAAAATCCCCCCTGTTTCGTTCCCAGTCCATTGCAGGACGATCGTTTGGGTCTACTCGCAAAACGTTGGGGTACTAACTTGGCTCCAACAACCCGTGTACCTCGATCACCCAGGCGCCTGGTCGTCCTTTTCCGCAAACCTTTGAAACAAATCCTCGCCAAGAGGGTAATGTTGGCCTGAAGGGCTGAGGTCCACCCGGCTTTCATCGTCTTGCGAAACCAAAGGATCAACCCCTATTTCGTAACACCCACCATACATTGATCCACACCCTCTCTTCGGCATCTACGTTCCTCGCTTGCATTTCCCGTTAATCCAGTAGTGACAGGACCACAGCCACGGCTATGGAGTCCACCGGAGAACTACAACAACAAGAGATCACCGCACTCAAGTCAATCTATGGAGATGATTTCCGAGAGGCACCGCCCCCAAAGGCGTGGAGGGTGTGTTTGGCCTTTTTCTCGTCGCGTTTTTGTAGGGCTGAGAGGAGTCGTACGCCGTAGGGTGCTGCGAGGCTTCCTGAATTCATGATCAAGGTTACACACCCTGAGGATATCCACGGAACCAAGTGCTATCTCTCCCTAACGGTCACGTGAGCATCAGGGACTCGGGTAGAGCGGCTCGTAATCAATGCTGACCGCGTTCTAGCCTTCCGAAGACGTACCCTACGAAAGCCGCCCCAGTTTTTGCCATCAAGAATACACATGGTATGCTTTTGGAGAAGATCAACGCGTTGTCGCGCGCGATACAAGGCGAGGCAAAGAGAAATCAAGGGTCAGAGATGGTATTTCAGGTATATACACCCACTTGCTCCTTATTCCGTGTCTGGCCTGACTGGGTATAGATAGTCACCATGGCCCAAGAATGGCTTGCAGAAAACGTCAAACTTCCCATCGAAGGGTCACTGCGATACCAGATGGAGAAACGAAACATCGAGGAGGAGCAGGTTGTGATTCCGTCCAACTTCGCCTCCCAAGTACGCTGACTCTCGGCTCAGGTCAGATTGCAGAAACAGGAGGAGGAGGAGGAACAGAGGATTCTCGACGCCCAGCGGCTGGCGGAAGAATTCGATGAGCAGTTGCGAGAGGACACCATCAGGAAACAACGCTTGGAGCTTGAGCAGATACAGGTGAACCGCAGGAGGGGACTATCTGACGCTACCGAGGTGCCGCTTTCTGCCTTGTCGCCTAGCAGCGACACTCCGACAGAGTCGTTTACCCACGACATCGAATGGGGTGGGGTCGTATTCAACTCTGTCAAGTTGTTCCACCCACGTAAAGGTCTGTTTAACTGTTGTTTGCCCCCTTCCATAGACTAACCCAGGGTCAGAACGATTGGGTACCGTGTACCTCGCCGAGCCGATTTGCGACGACATCCGGACCACCTTGCCATTAGAGTTATACGTTATCCTTTTCGATTCCGAGCACTACGTCACGACCCAAGGTACGATTCCCTCCCTCGATCGGCCACGTTTTCTCAGTCGAACCAATAGGGAAGAAGAAACTCAAGCAGGTTGAAGACGAGCTCAGGAAACTGATGAAGATCCGACACGACAACCTCCTGAGCGTCTTTGCTGTCAAGCTGTCGTCCGCGTATTCGGAGCGCAACTACCCGCGGCTTTCCATACTGCTAGAACAGAGGCCCTCTCTGTCCCTCCACGACGTACTCGAAGATTGCGATTTCCTCAGGGAGGATAGGGCTTTGGTATGTCTACGTCTTCCCCATGAGTGTTGGCACCCTTAAGAACTTTTCAGGCATACATCCGTCAAGTGCTCACTGGTCTCAGTGCTTTGCACGCAAACGACATCTTACACCGTGGGATATCCCCAACCTGTGTTTACTTGGCCAACTCCATCCAAGCGGGACAACCGAAGGTCGTTAAACTCGGAAAGTCTGGGTACTTCACGCGCCTTCTGGATTTATACCGGTCGAATAAATTCGGCGGACAGTTTAATCTGCACGATTCTCCGACCCCTGAGGGATGGTGAATATTTACAACAAATGTGATGAGGATTTTTACTCACGGTTCATAGGCTACCGAAGGAGGCCATGGATTCGCCCCTCCAATACTCGAGATCTAGGGACGTACATAGTGTTGGCACCCTATTCCTGCAGATGCTCGTTGGCTGGAATGTCATGGAGGTATACCCAAGCCCAAAACTCGCATTACAGTCCTGTCCGTTTCTTCATCTATTCGGTTTCCACACCACTGTGACTGACATGTTGAATAATAGCCTCCCTGTCCAAGCTAGCGGTCCATCACATCACCAACATGCTCAACCCAAGCAAGAAGAACGGACTCGTATGCCAATCCGTGTTACAGGATATGGAGACGAATGTTCGATCGCCACGCCCAGGATCCAGGATGAGCGCGATCTCCATTCCACCAGGTATGGGACGCTCCCCTGTGTTCTGTACATTACTTGACTCGCTGTTATCAGCTCCGAGGACACCTGTATCGAAGAAACCTTTTGTCGGCTCGCCGGACGACTACTTCGCGCCAAGGTTCACTCCTCAGCCAACCAGTCGGTGGCGCGAGGAATTCGAGGAGTTGGAATTGCTCGTGAGGATTTCCCCCAGTTACCCGGGCACTCGACGTAAATGGCACACATTCCCCATATACAGGGACGAGGGGCATACGGCTCTGTCGTAAAATCGAGACACAAGATGGATGGTGGAACCTACGCAGGTACTGTGGCTGACGAAACCGATGGCTGTTTCTCACTAAGAACTATTTTGGTGTAGTCAAGAAGATCAAACTCCAGGGCGGTAAAAAATCTGCCGACGAGAAGATCTTGCGAGAGGTCTCTGCTCTACGTCTCCTAAGCCATCGTTACATTGTCAGGTACTACACGACTTGGACTGAGATAGCAGCACCACCGTCCCGGGCGGACTCTGGCTCCGACTCTGACGATAGCGACACCGACACCGTTGATGGCAGCACTTCAGTTCCGAACTCGAAATCGCGTTCCTCACGAAGTTGGTCGAACAACTCGGAAAACCTCCTCAGTATCGACCTCAATGATTTCGGCTCTAACCCAAACAGCAACAGATCCTTCCCGAACGTCCACTTTGGCCACGCTGATGGCACGGGCACAGAAGGCTCGAGTGACGAAGAACCCGCATCTGAGGATGAGAGTCATCTCGGGGCAGATATCAAAACGCCGAAAGCACTCACTGTCGGAAGCTTTACCCCCCAGCAAAAGATCCTCCCCAGGGGTTCGCAAGTAACCCTGTACATCCAAATGGTCTGTTCCCTCGACGTGTAGAGTCTATTCGTTCTCAACTCGCGTCGCAGGAATTCGTCGAAAGACAGACACTTCGAGAGCGTATTGCGGAGGGTATTACCGAGGAAGAATCATGGCGACTTTTCCAACAGATCGTGGAGGCACTCGTCCATATCTCAAACCGTGGGATCGTACGTCGTTTCTTATCGCGTGAACGAATGAACACGATAACAATTCGCTCGCAGCTTCACCGAGATATAAAACTGACCAACATTTTCATTGGTGCGCTGTGGTGATCGTTCTCTCACCACCGCTTGGCCGCTCATTGAAATTACAGATGCAAAGGGTGACTGTAAAAGTAACTAACCCCCGAACTCACATTCGAGAGTGTCTTCTCACATCACATTCTGTAGTTGGAGACTTTGGCCTGGCAACATCCAGTTTAGCAGCTGTGCATCCAAACGACAAGTCTCCACACATTGGGCTGCTGGAGGATCTGACGCTCGGTTTGCATCCACGCTCCACATTCTCGGTGAAACCTGACCGTTCACTCGCCACAGATGTCGGAACGAAGCTTTATATGGCCCCCGAAGTGATGGCGCGCACCTCTCGTGTCCCTCCTCAGGAGCGCTTCAAGGCCGACACCTACAGCCTTGGGATCGTGTTCTTCGAAATGAACTATTTCTTCAATACCGGGGCGGAACGTATTAACGTTCTAGAGAACCTCAGGAATCCCGGAATATTCTTCCCGGATGACTGGGACCCGTCAAGGTCTCGTCAACAGCAGAGTAGGTCATCTGGCAGGGTGTTCACTCCTGGGTCTAAACGAACTTCCGTAGTCATTACATCCCTTTTGCAACACGACCCTGTCCACCGGCCATCCGCCCTGGAGTTGTCGCATAGCCAGTTATTGCCTCCGTTACTTCAGGACGACAGCTTCGAGAGATCGCTTGATAAGATTGGTAGGAGTCCCATACCTCCACTTGGCCAGACTATCTGAGTTAGGAAAACAGCGCTCAGGGACTCGTCGCACCATGAGGCAGTGCTAAACACGTTATTCAGTCGGACCACCAAACCATCCAGGGCTTTCCTGTTTTACACTGGCATGGATTCACCTGAATACACCCCTATGTTTGAGGTGGTCCAAGAGAAGCTCACTGCAATTTTTCGGTTGCACGGAGCGATGAACTCAGAGCCCCCTATTCTCACCCCGGTCCTGGATCCCGCAGAGAACCCGGAAGACATTCTCCTATTGGACAAACGTGGACAAGTTGTGTCTCTCCCTAGCAACGGTTTGGTCCCCTTTGCAAGAGAAGCCAAACGGAGGAACTACGACCGTATCAAGAGGTTTCAGTTCTTCAACGCGTACAGGCCCAAGTAAGTTTCCCCGAGTCGTAATATCCGAGTCGCTCAGCGCTTGCATTGCACAGCCTTGCAGGACACCCGAACTCGCGGAAGGTAAATAGTCCTCTGTTTCGGATTGGCGTAAACAGCTGACATGCGACCAAATGAAATAGGTGGCGCTTTTCGACATCATCACACCCGACGTTGAACATGGGGCCGCAGCCGCCACAGCGGAAGCTATTGCTGTGGTTGAATCATGTTTCCGCACTTTTCCAAAGCTGAGAGAAGCTCACGAAATACATGTATCCCATTCAAGGAGTCGGTGTTGTCTTCAGTTTTCGACGTGCGCTAGTCCTGACAACCTCATTCAGTTGCGGATGTTGTCCTAGGACGAATTCCCAAAGAACTCCATTCATTTGTGATCGAGACACTGACGGAACCAAAGCTATCTGCCGCGCAACGGAGAACGATGCTGTTGAAGAAAAATATTCTCAAGAGTACAGTGGATGAGCTCGAGGTGTTGGATGGGAAAGGTGAGGAACGATCAGGGGCGCTATGTTTTTCCTTCGCTAATACGGGGACAGACGACTGGGTAGATACGATCATCCCAAAAGTCGAGAAGGTTTCGCAGCAGCTCGCCCAAAAGATCCGCCCGTTTGTAGACGAGGTCGCACAGATGCTTGAGAAACTCGAGCTATTTGGGATACCCGCGAGACAGTCGATAATTTTCCATCCGCTGGCTCTAGTTTTCAACAGTCGGGTCACTGATGGCGTTTGCTTCGAGGTTGTGAGACCTGGTAAACGCGCTGACGTCCTTGCGGCAGGAGGGAGGTACGTGAACGTTGGTGACCGGAGGTGAGCCCAGCCTAATGCAGAACCGATAGATACGATAGGCTCGTCAACGAGTTCCACACCCCGGATAAAGGGAAGAACGAGTCAAGCCGTGCGGTCGTGCTTCAGATATCCGTGGAGAGGATAGCTGCGTCGGTCTTGACGTACCATCGGACTTCACAAGCTATCCCGAGAGAACCGAAAACCTTCGGATATTGGAGTCCGCGACGCTGTGATGTGTACGTTGTATCGTTTAATCCTGGGCATTTCAACGATCGATTGGAAGTGGCTGGTTTGTTATGGAAGAATGGGATCAGTGCGGACGTGATGTATGAATCTGGCCTGACCGGGAATGAGGACCAGATGGCTTTATGTGACGACGAGGGTGTGCTGTTCGTACCGGGCGCTTTCTTGTCCGCCTCAGGTACTGAACTTTGTGTAGGTTCATGGTTTACCCTCGACCTCGAACGGCGAGGCGGGATCAAGCCAACTTCAAGATAAAGAGTGTGCTCTACAAGACCGAGCACGAAGGTGAGCTACATATTCATTTGCGATTCTCCGACGTTCGCTTATTATGTCAGTGACTCGCCACGACCTGGTTCCGTGGCTTCAGGAGAGGATTGCCGAACAGAAGCGGATAGACTCCGTGACTTCGGGGGCTGAGCGTCTACTACAGGACGGTGCACCACCGTCCGCAGCCCCTCCAAGCGCCCGGGACGTCCAGCTCCTCTTGCCTGGAGATTTGAAGAAGGGGAAGGCTGGCCCGAAGCAGATGTTTTCGGATCGAGGTCTGATCCGTTTTCATACCCGGAGGAACATATAAGCTAATAGTCGCCTAGCTTTTGAGACATCCGTGCAGATAAAACAGGCGGTACAGTCCGGTCTACCGACGCTTGCGGTCGATGCGCCTATACCGGCGTTCGAAGCTATGGCCAAGAACGCGGCTTGGACGCGAGAAGATGACCACGAGGCCTGGAAAACCGTTTTGGCCAGCTTCCCGGCGCAGCAATCCGCATATGCGTATCAAATCAAGGAGGCTATCGTAAAGAGACGAGAGGAAGGCTGTAAGTTTGTATTGTTGTTTGCTGTGCGTGGAGAACGTGTGTGTCTGCTAGATCTTTTGTAGCTATCTCACTTCCAGGGTTTCTCCGGAGTCCGGACCCCCCCGTAACCTATTTACCCCCACCTCTGTATAACTATACAATTCCGTAGCTCGGATGTTACAATACCAACACCGCCACGCGAGCCCCCCAGTGGAACGTAGTGGTTCTGCACTCAGTGAGAATCTGTTGAACACCTCTCCGCGACAACCGACGATAACGTAGAGATCATCAGGGATGCCATGCGAACAATTACAAGTGGAGCGTCTAGCGACGTAACAAGAAGAGGTGGGAAAAAGGCAGCATTCACGAGTACGTCCCACCACCGGAGCTCGGAGCTTGGAGTCCCGGAGAAACCTGGTTGTCTCATGCCCGGGGCTGCGAGGGATTGGAGAGTAGAAGTCTCGGGATTGGCGGAGGTACGGTGTCGACGACGCAGGGAATTGTTTGGCCTTGGGCGTGGCACCTGGTGATGGAACCCACACCAGTGACGGAGAACCAGATCCTGGCAGTCCCGCACGCTGAGGCTCCTCATGCCCTTTCTACCAAAGTGGCACCGCATAAAACACATCTCCCACAAAAATGCGGCACGTGGAGCGCATGCTCCTGGATACCTCTGGCCTCCAACACCTCTCTATTTCCTGCTCGTAATTGACGTTTACCCTTCCGAACGAACGGTGACCCCACCACGTTTGGCAAGCAAGGCCCCACGGGATGTCAGGCCGGTATTTGTCTGGAAGGTCCGTGCGATCGATATCACGAAGTTGCCACCCCGGTGATATTCGAGCGCCTTGCCTCGCTCACCACGGTGATTGGGTGCCCATCTCAATCTCCCCTATTCATTTCACCACACGAAAGGCTACCTCCGAGGTGGTAA
>Ga0307516_10007283_pt1 | contig 12735 bp, 23 predicted proteins | sample 19_EM_MG_FD_203310 | JGI IMG/M metagenome (GOLD analysis project Ga0307516, IMG submission 203310) | Populus trichocarpa ectomycorrhiza microbial communities from riparian zone in the Pacific Northwest, United States - 19_EM | ecosystem: Host-associated > Plants > Roots > Unclassified | place... | reverse complement strand
CAGCACCAGCAGCACGATCATCCCGGCCCTACCGCCCACCGTGGCGCTCGTCACGAAGCTGGCAACGAACGCCGCGACCATCCCGTGGATGCCCCAGCGCCAGCGCGTTGGCGGCGACTTGAGGGGCATGATCCGCTGGGCCACGAGCTCAACGGTAGCAGCCCCCTGACTGCCCGCTCTTGAAAAACCTTTGGCGTTGCCCGACGTAAGCCGGGCGCCTGGAAAACGTAGCGACGCGGGTGCAGTGGCTTTGGTTGTTAGCTCTTCTTCGGTTTGGCCCGCTAGCGATGTGATCGCCGTTCGAATCGGCGAAACGCCACCGAGGCGGCTGGCTTCGACATGAGCCGGCGACCGCCGCACGGCGTGGTTAGTGCGACCACGTTGTGCGGAAGCTCTGGTGAGACTCCGGAGCCGCCTCGAACTGTTCAACGGCCACGCGCCGGTCACAAAAAAGCATCAATGGATAATTTGTCAGCCACCAGGGTCGAGCGACAGCGTTGCATCGAGCTCGTCGGGAAGGTCTTGTACAACCCGACGCAGGCGAACTTGCGAGCGCTCGTCGTCGCGATGCACGGGGGGCACGACGACTTCGAGCCGCCCGACGGCACCGAGCCCAACAGCGAGCCGGCGGCGCAGCAGGCGCCGGAGCAGGACGTCGCAGCGCCGTTCCCAGCCGAGGACGCCGAGCTCGACGAAGAGGCCCTCGACGAGTCCGACGCCGACGGCGCAGAAATGGCCGAGCAGTGCGCCGAATCCTGAACCAGGCGAAGCGCGCTCTCGCGGGCGCGTTGCGTCGCGCAGCCGACAAGCTCGAGCCGCCGACGCCAATAGCCGCTTACGCGGCCCCGCCGGGTGATGGCCCGGAGGTCGCCAAAGCAAAACGGATGGCGGCCGAGCTCCACGCCGTGCGGGCGGGCGCCTTTCTGAAGGTCGCGCTGCGCCGCTTCCACCCAAACGAACCAACCGCCGAAGCGTGAGCTTTCGGCCGACACCGAAAAGGGACACCAGCATGACCGACATCATCGAAACGACGCGCGAGCGGGCACTCGCGAAAGGCTTTAAAGAGGGCGTTATCAGTGAGCGCCTGCAGACACTCGGCTTACTTGGGCGCATCGCTGCTGCGCCCAACGTCGAGCTCGCACTTCACGAGGAGCACGAGAAGCTCTTGGCCTTGCAGGCCCGAGAGGTCGCAACTCTCGCGGCCGCTGACGTCAACGCGCGACGCGTATTCAGCAGCACCGACGAGCAGCTCGCGTTTTTCGAGCGTATCAACACGCCTGGTGGCGCCGCGCCATCGGGCGCCCTGGACAACGGCGACCTCGTGGCGCGCGCGATGGGATTGGGTCCCAGCGCGCCGGCCCCGCACTCCGCTGCGCCGGCGCCGCGCGCGCCAGTTGGCACGGAGAGCGACAACATCGACAAAGTCGCGGCCGCGATGGCCTTGGCCTCCTGAAGCCCAGAAAAGGATCGCAACAAGTCATGGACATCGACAATCTGACAGACGCGCAGCTCGACCGGCTGCAGCAAAGACTCACGGTGCGCGCCGACCACCACAAGGCACAGCTGGCGGCCAAGCTGGCGGCAGACCGCGAGAAACGCGAGCACCGCCCGCTCCGTCCCCAAACCGGCAGCGCTGGCATCCTCTTCGGCAACGATCTGGCGCGCCGAAGCTGGGACGAGGCGTGCATCGCGGCACTCGAGCGGCAAACCGTTCCGTACGCGGTAGCCCCGCTGGCCTCGGTGCTTACCCGCGATGGGCGCTCGCGTCTCGGCCCAGGCCAAGAAGTTCGTCCGACCGAGCATCTCGACGCTCGTAACGGCGACCTGATGATCCAAATGGAGAAGCTGGTCGAAAGCGGCCACGTCCTCGCGAGGGTATTCGCGAAAGCAGGCGCGCTATGAGTACACCTCACCGCCGCCCTGTCTTCGGCTCCGACAGCGAGCTGGTGGCGTGGCAGCGCGAATGCAATGCCCTCGCCGGCGCGATGACGAGCGACCACGCGGTTGCGCCCATGTGCGCGATTGTACGAGCCGACGGGAGCGTGCTCGGTGCCGGTGAGGCGGTCACGCTCGCCGACTTCGCTCCGTTCAGCACACCGACCGAAACCATTGCCCCGCGGGTGCAGCTCGAGCGCGCTGTGCGCGACGGCGCCGTGGTCGCCCGCGGTCACCGCTATCCCGTGCAGGCCGACGATGGTGACGGGCCAGCCGCAGCCTGACGAACGAGCCTGCACCTCCCACCACCAAGGAAACCACCATGACAAACCCCATGTCCATTCAAGCGGCACGTGACTCTCAGACGGTGCGCATCGCCGTCCACCCCCGCGGCCCGCTCACGGTCGCCCGTGACGGCGAAACCCTCATATTGCAGCCTGGCGAGGAGGTTTTCGCGACGGACTTCGTCGGCGGTAGCTCCGTCAGCTTGTCCCTGGCGCAGCTCGTGGACCACGAACAAGTAGTCTACCTGCCCGACCACCAATTGCGCGGGCGCGTCCTGTCGTCGCCAGCGCGCTACGTCGTCGCCCGGGGCGGCTCGCTCAGTACGACCAACCGCGGCCTCGTCGCCGAAGGCGAGGCGGTGACGCCCGCCTGCTTCGCCCGCGGTCAGCTCGACATCGACGAGCTCGTCGAGCGTGGCGCCGTCGTCGACCGTCAGAGTCCACCGCCCGGTACCGACCCAGCGGCAGCGTGACCAGGAGGGCACGGCTCCACGCTGACGCGTGCTGGCCGTGCCCGACGCGGTCGGGCCGCCCGGACAAGCTCCAGTGTCCCGGCAACCAAAGGCGCGCCCGCGCGTTAGCTGGTGCCACGACGGAGCCGCCACGCCCGCACCCCGGCGAAGGTGGCGACGTACAGCACCAGCATGCCGATGCCGTATACGCCACGGCGTTCGGACAACAACCACCACACCGAGCCGACCACGAACACCACCGCTGACACGTAGCTCTCGGCGTGGACGTTCCAGTCTTCGGCGTCGTCGTTCGTCACGTCTCGAGCCTAGCCGCGCCAGGAACCCAGCGCAGCCGCGCCGCGCGGGCGACCAGCTTCCGCACACTTACGCGCGATCGACGCGCGATCGACGTGCTCAAAAGACGGCAGAAACAGCAAAAGCGCGTTTTAACGCTGTTTATGATGGGTATTGCTAGGGCAAAAACCCCGTAAATTCGACGGGTCCTGTGGCCGGGTACCCCCGGCGGTGCGGTTGTGTAGCCGACCCGCGCTCTGCTCGGAGAATCGATCGATGATCGATTTGTTCCGGTTTTTTGTGTGTTCCGGATTTGCGAAGTGTTCCGACCCCGACCAGGACCGCCCGCCGGGACTCCTACGCTCTCTCACCAACGACCACGCTCCGACCTCGCCTTTCAGCCGACCGTGAAAGCTACCCTTCAGACCGACCACGCTCCGACCAGCAGAGCCCGTTTCGGGCATCTCTGCACGTTGAAATCATGACCCACCAGACCCATCCCATCTCACGCGCTGAGTTCGCGCGCCGCGCGGGCCGCGGACGCTCACGAATCACCGAGGCCTGCGGGCCCGGGGGTGCCCTAGAAGCCGCGTGCTTGGACGGCGGGCGCCTCGACGCGTCGCATCCGGCGGCGCTGGCGTGGGCGGAGCGGCGTGGCATCCCTCTGCCAGCGCTGCTCGAGCCGTCCGCCCCGCCGTCGCTTGAGGACCTGCTCACGGATGCAGCCGAGCTCTTCGCCCGGCGGGTGGCTGCTGCGGTCCGGAGCGGCGACGTTGAGCCCCAGGCGCTTGTTGTCGTTCTCGACCTGCTCGGCAGCCTGTTGACGGACACACGGCGGCGGCTGGTCGCGGCGGCGCCGAACGACAGCCCACACACTGCGCAGCCCGCCAGCTCGGCGCCGGCGGCCTGATCGATTGCCTTCCTTGATCGATCGGCCTGGTGCCGCTCGGTCTCTCGTCGACCGCCCTCGAATGGCTGTAGGGCGCCACCAATCGCCGCTGGTGGCCGGTGCTCGAGCTGTTTTCTAGCTTTGTTTCGCAGCTCGAGCGCCGCGACGCGCGCGCCAGCTCGCCCCGCCCGCTTGCAACGGGCGGCGGCGCTGCTGGTCCTTTCCCAAAACACCCCCCAACTCCAATGCCCAATTTCAACATCGCGAATCGATTCGGCCCTCTGAACGCCGAAGCCAAGATCCTGCCGGACCACGAGTTTCCGGACTTCTACCGCGGCTTCGTCGCGCAGCTCTTCGGCTTCGACGCCAGCCCACCCGCGACCGCGAACCTTCGAGCAAGCCGATCCTGGGAGGGCGGCACGCGGATCATTCCGTTGTCGTTTCTCGCCAGCGTTGCGTTGCCTGTCGACTACCCACGGACCAGCGGCGATCCGCTCGTCGTCGACGAGGCCGAACTGCAGGCCCGATATCAGACCAACTTCCCGCTCGAAGATCTCGACGTGCGACTGCCGCCGAGCGGTCCGCCCATCATCTCCGACGCTGTGACGAGCGCTGGATTTGTGCGCGGCAATCTCGTTCGACTCGCGGCTGCGCGCGCGCTCGGCCTCGACGAAATCGCGGTCCGCATTCTCTACGTGTGAGGTTTCCCATGAGCTTTTTAGATGACGTGCTGGACGATTCGGCGCTCGAGCCCGAGCTTGTCGAGCTACCCGAACACTTGGGCTCGACCACCCGCCGGCTGCCGCATGGCGTGATCCGCCGTGCCGGTCGCACCGAGCGCCCCGCGCTCGCCGGCGACGAGAGCAAGCGTGGAACGCCCGCGCCGATCGAGGTGACCTCGTGAGCGGGCGGGGCATTGTCGCGAGCTCGATCCGAAAGGACCGGTGCGTTCGCTTCGCCGGCAATACCGGCGCCAGCTACGTCAACATGGGCACCGGCGGCCCGTTCAACTTCGAGCGGACTGATTCCTTTTCGGTGTACCACTGGGCACGTTGGACGCAGGCGAGCGTCGGCATCCTCGCCTCTCGCTGCGGGGAGCTCAACGCCGGCAAAGGTTGGGTGACTCACACGAGGCCTGACGGCGCGTTCGCCTTCACGCTCAAGAACGCGAACAGCCCAAACGCGCTCGGCATGATCACGACCGCCGGCGGGTTCAACGACAACAAGTGGCATAGCTTGGTCAGCACCTACGCGGGCACGTCCGTGCCTTCCGGGTGCCACCTCTACGTCGACAACGCCGATCAGGCGCTGACAATCGGCTCCAATACCCTGACCGGCACGACCGTCGGCAGCTTCGACTTGAACTTCGGAGCCGATGTGCCGCCAAGCCCGTTCCCGTACACGGGCGACTTCGCCGGGGTCGCGATCTTCTCGGGCGTCATCGACGCGACGGCGCGCGCCGTGCTGCACAACAACCGCAAGGGCCCGCCGCGGGTGGCCGACGTGCTCGCCCTGTCCGGCCTGCTCGGGTTTTGGCGCATGGGTGACGGCGACGCTTACCCCACGGTCGCTGACGAAACCGGAGCCCACGACGGCACGATCGTCGGCCTCTCCGCCGCGGCAATGGCGTCCTACGCGCCGCCGTACAGCTGACCAACGTAATAGTGAGAAAATCATGAACAACCTTTTTTCCCGCCTCCGCGAGACGATCACGCCTTCATCGTTCCACACCTTCCCGAGCTTTGACGAGGCGGAAAGCTTCCTGAACGAGAGCGCGGCAGCTACGGCCGCTAACGGCAAGCCCGTCAACGTGTGGGCGGCGATCATCGATCGCGCGGATCCCGCAGCCGTGCTCGTGCTGCTCGCCAAGCGCGAGCAGCTCATGATGCTGGCCGCTCTCGTTTCGGCGAAATGGAAGGACGTCGAGAGCAAAGCTTTGATCGAAGCGCTCGAGGCGAAGCACGCAACCGACCTGCTGCTAAAGATCATCTACCCGATCACCCCAAAGGGTGCCGATCGCCCGTCAACCGTTCACTAGGAGCCACCCCCATGGTAGGAACGCTCGGCCTCAAGGCCATTTTCAGCGCCGACGACAAGATCTCCCCCACGGTCGCACGCATGGGCACGGCGATCCGTGGCCTCAGCCAAGCGAGTGATGGCCTAGGCAAGCTCGACACATTCAATGAAAGGATCACCGGCGGCTTAAAGACGGCCGCGTTGGGTGCCGCGGGTTTGGGGACCGCGGTTGGCCTCGCGGCTTGGGACGTCGTTGGCTCTTCAGCGCGTCTCGAGGACAGCTTGGCGAAGGTGGGCAGCGTCGTCACGCCCATGAGCGGCACGGTCGTCGACGCTACGGCCCGAATGAAGGACGCGGCTATCGGGTGGTCGAAGGCGCACCGCGACAGCGCGACCGACTTCCTCGACTCAACATACATGATGCTTTCGGCGGGCCTCAACGAAAAGGCCGCGATCGAGGCGACGCGCACCGGGATGGCGGTTGCGACAGCGACGTTCGGCGTCGGCGCCGACGCGGCGTCACTGCTCGCGACTGTCTACAACAACATGGGCGACAAGACCCGTGACGTCGGCACGGAGATGTCGCGGCTGGGCGACATCATCACCAAGACGCAGCAGACCTTTCAGTTCGCGAACCTCGATCAGCTGAATGACGGGCTCATGTATGGCATCCCGACGGCCATTCAGTTCGGGATGAGCATCGACGAGCTGTCGACTGTGATCGGCGAGCTGAATAACGCGGGCCTGAAGGGGTCGCTAGCCGGCACCGCCTTCATGGGAACCATGCGGAGCATGACGAAGGGCGCGAAGGAGCTCGGCTTCGCGATCGCCAAGACGTCGACCGGCGGCTTCGACTTCGGCGGCACGCTGCACAATATCGAGGGCAAGTTTGGATCGCTCTCGAAGATGAGCGACCGCACTCGCGACCGCTTCCAGAAGGCATTTGGTGACGAGGGTTTTCGCGGCCTCTCGCTTTTGATGGGTAAGAGCGGCGAGCACGCGGAAAACCTGAAAAAGGTGCACGATTCCATCGGCGCCTCGCACGACGCGCAGGCCGGCATCGAGTCCAAGGGGACCAACCGCTTCAAGATCCTCGGCAACAACATCGACGCGGTAAAGGAGAGCATTGGCGAAGGGCTCGAGCCTGCCGTCGACAAGGTGATGGGGAAGCTGTTTGGCGTCACTAGCGCAACAGGCGAGTGGACCGACGCGAACAAGCAGCTGATCAGCACCAAGGTCACGAACTTCGTCGACGAGGCGATCCCAAAGATCGAGAACTTTGGCCACCAACTCAAGGAAGGTTGGAACGACGTCGCGCCGATCCTGCGCGGCGTTGGCGGCGCTATCTCGTGGGCGAACGATCACGGGCTCAGCGAGAACATCGTCAAAATCGGGCTTGGCTGGGCGGCGTTCTCGGGCGGCGTGAAGGTGTTGCGCGGCGGCATCGACACCGTAAGCACGGGCCTAAAAGCGGTCCGCGGCGTGGCCGGTTTCCTCGGCGAAACGAAGGACATGTTCGACTCCTTCCGGGTAGCTGCCGGTACCGCCGGCACCACCGTGGGAGGCGTGTCGGATGCACTGGGCGGCGCGACCAAAACGGCAGGTGACTTTGCCGGAGGCCTCGGCGCGGCCGCCGATGGTGCCGGCAAGCTGGCAGGCCTTCGCGGCACGCTAAACGGCGCGTTCGACAGCTGGGGGAAACAGGCGGGGCTGGCGGCAGTCGCGATCGGCGCGATTGCGCTCGCCTACGATCAGGCCTCGAAGCTAGCCAACGAGAGCGGCGGTTGGGAGGGCATCAGGGGCATGTTCGGCATCGGCACGAACGACTGGGGCTTCGAGGGCATGGACGAGGTCATGAACCGACAGGCCAAGCAACGTCGCGCCGCCGAGGATACCGCCCACCCGACGGCGGCCACGCCAGCAAGCGACGCCTACGAAGGTCTCGGCAAGCCCAAGGGCTACGCGGGTTCTTTCGGCATCGGCCCGACAGCGCCGTGGGCGCCCGGAATGGGCGCGCCTGTCGCGCCGGGTCCTTGGGCTGGCGGCTACGTGACGCCCGGCGGCATGGCGCCGCCTCCCGCCGCGCCGCCCATGATCGCGCCGGCGCCGGCCATCACCCCCGAAGCTCTTCACGCGGCCGTCAGCCAGGCGCTCGAAGTGACGATCAAAACGCAAGACGGCACGACCGCTGAGGTCACGAAGAAGCCGAAGGGCGCGACGGTCGTGCTCGCACCCAGCGGAGCGCCGTGAGTGACCCCAACGCCCTTCCGCCGCTGCTCTCGCCCTCACAGGTAGGCGCGGCGTGCAACATGAGCCGGCGCGCCGCGAAGAGCATGCTGCGCGGTGCCGCCTTGCTCGAGAAAGTGGGCGGGCGCTGGTACGTGGGCGAGGCGCGCCTCCGCGAGCGCTTGCCGGACGTTCACGAACGAATCCTCGAGCGCTTCGTGCTGGACAAGTAGCGCGTGCTACGGTGCCCGCGACGTCGTCGGTATGCCATCCCCCTCGGCCGCCGGCGTCACTAGGGGGCACAGTCCTGCGTTGGTTGACGCGCCGCGGAGGCCGGTCTCCCCTGGCCAAATGGACATCGGCTCAGTCGTTTTGGGTGCCGGCGCGGGAATGTTGGCCGTTGTGCAACTGATCGTGCTCAAGCGCTTCGAGACGGCGCTAAAACGGCAGCAAGACACTCGCGAAAAAGCCGCAATCGTTGCCGAGCTCATGGCGGAATGGATCGCGGTGCCTGAGGATCTGAGCCGCCTCAATCGCCTTTCGTTCCAGGCGTTTCTTTGGCTGCCAGAGCCGCTCGCCGTCGAGCTGTCGAAGCGGCTCAATCACGACCCCGAGGCAATCCCCGCGCGCGAGCTGCTGCTGGCGGTCCGGAGGCATCTTCTCGACCCCAAGGACAAGCTCGACGCGAAGCGGATCATCGTGTTCGAAAAGCCCTAGCCCGCGCCGTGTGAGGCGGCGACAGTTTTTGGGTCAGCGACAGGTCTGCGTGCGCTTCGGGAGAAAGCCGATCTCATAGTCCGAGAGGTTCGGCATCTCGTCGCAGGTGTATTCGCTGGTGCCAACGTCCCAACCGAGCCCGGGCTTTCCGTACCGGCCAACCTCTCCGCAATCCGGAAGCTTGACCACGGCCACCGTGCACGGCTCGGGCGGGCAGACGTCGTAAGAATACAGCTTCCAACCATCTTCCTTTTGGTACGCGGCCGTCATGCCGAGGTAGTCGCACGTGAACCCAGCCGGCCAACGGTTGGGCGGCGGGCAACTGTTGTCGAGCTCGGGGCACGGCGAAAACGTTGGATAGCGGAGTTCGGCGGACCCGCTGCAGTCGTAGTCGAAGCTGCCATCCCCACGATCGATCGAGAACCATTCGAGCTGGCCAGGATGCGCGTCGCGGTTGCCGTCATAGCAATCGGTGGCGTCGGCAACGAACCCGCTTGGAGCAGTGCATGCCGTCTCCCGGTATGCGGCGGCGCCGAACCCGTCGTGATCCCCGTCGAGGTACCAGGTAGTGGGAACGCACGTGGCGACGCCGGCTTGACCGCTGATCGACGTGCCGCCAGCACCAGCGCTGGGCGTGCCGCCGGTCGTTTCGCCGCTCTGACCCGCGATGGAGCTGCCTCTGCTGCCGCTGCCCCCGCTTAGCCCCGCAGTGCCGCCTTGCCCGGCCCCTGCTGTGGGCATTGGAGCTCCGCCCTCACCAGCAACCACGTTCGTGGGCTGCGCGGCTGACGTGCCACCGGCTGCCGATGCGCCCGCGCTCGGCGGCGTGTCGTTCGTGCCGCGGCTCCCCGCCTCGCTCGCCTTGGGCCCTGGGCGTACTTCGCCGGATTCAGCAGGCGACGAGCACGCGGCAAGCAAGAACCCGATCCCCATGAGAATGCGCATGGGAGCGAGCGTAAGTCTGGACGCAAACGCGCGCAACGGCTGAACGTGCGACGCGTATTGTTGGGCTGCGCGCACTCCCGTGCTCATGGTTCGCGTGCTCGTGTCGATTGTTGTCCAAGAGATCCACGCGTTTAAGCCGTGGCAGCCCCCGAAACGCGTACGTTTTCGACGGCGTCGATTATTTACGCGTCGTTCCGCTCAGTTACGCGTCGCCGCTAAAAATGGAGTTGCCAGAGACGCGTCGACCATACATATGCTGGACGCGTCATGAAGAGCGAGCTTCGGTCAGCCAGATTCAACATGATGGTGACGCCCGCCGAAAAGGAGATGCTTCACGCGCTCTCCGTCCGGTTTGGGCTCACCGAATCGGACGTTTTGCGGCAGTACATTCGCAAGGCGCACGAGGAGCTGTTCGGCGAGCAGCCAACGGCGCCAAAGCTGAAGCGCGCCAAAAAGTAGCTGAAACGAAAAAGCCCCGACGCTGTTCGAAGCAGCCCGGGGCGTGGACCAATCAACGGGAGTCGAGAAGTCATGAACAGTAAAGCACGTTCGAAGGGCACAAACAAGAAACGCGCGCGGCGAGCGGTCGGGAGCACGCCGACAGATCGCCAGCTGCTAGCGAGGGCCGACGAAGAGACGGCGGAAGGGAAGCCGGAGACCAAGAGCGGCAACCGACGCCGACTCGAGCGCGGCGAGCGCTCCCTGCGCCGGCAGATGAGCCGCCGAGAGGTTATCTCGTGGCATCGCCTCCAAGCCGTGCGCCTGCGCCGCGTCGCCGACGCGCTCGACGTCCGCGCGGGCGAGGCGGGGAACGCCTGGCGCGAAGCCCTGTCGCTCGCGACCGAATTCGAGGAGATGGCCAAGCGGTACGAAGCGGGAAAGGTTGTGCAATCGTGAACCGCGCCCACACTCGCGTGCTGCACCGCAACGAAGCGCAGCAGATGGCCGTCGATCTCGGCACGGCGATCCACAACCTGATCGTCCTGTCCGCCGAAATGAGCGACACGGACAAGGTCTGCGCGATGGACACGCTGGTGCTGCTGCAGACGAAGCAGAGCACGCTCGAAGGCGAGATCGCGTGGGCGGATCACGACGCGGCACAGCGCGACCTGGCGACGCTCAAGCAAGCAGCCGAGCAGCGGCAAGGTGGTGCGACATGATGCGCGCACCGCTACGGGACGCGCCCGGTTGGGCAGCAGCCCTCAAGGAGTCGGAGCACCTCTACGGTCACGCCTTCTCGCCGTACGAGTTCGCAGTCGTCGGCAGCATCATCCTGCCGGACAATCCAGCTGGCGTTTCAACCGCGCTGATTTTGGACGCGCTGCGGCTGGTTTCAACGGCCCGGCGCGCGCGGGCTCCCGTGACGAAACGAGTCGAGGTCAAGGCCGTACATCCGCACAGCGGGCCAGCGACCAACGTGATCGAGTGCTGGTTCAATCAGCGGGAGAACCGATACCTACACGACGGCTTGATTAGGGCGCAGGTGCAGGGCGAGTTTCAAGTACGTGACATGATCAGGAGCGCCTACCGCAGCATGGTCAGCAACATCGCGGTGTCGAACGACAACGACCCGGCGGTCAGCGAGTCGCCCTGGTTCGGCGTGAAGGTGCAGAGCGCGTGGGTGCGCGAGTGCGCCGCCCGGAGAGGAGCAGCCCAATGAGCGAAGAAATCGCCATTCGGCGCCTCGACGCCGATGAATGCCTGCAAGAGATTCGCTCGGCAATGAGCAGCGTGATCGACCTCGCAGACGATGGGCTTCAACCTGACAAGCCCGAGCGGGCGCTCAACATATTGCGGTCGCTTCGCATGGTGGAAGCGACCCTGAGCCTCGCTGGGGCTGAGGAGCCCGCCCAATGACGCGCGCCGAACGCATCGCGCGAATTCGCCGCGACCTCGCGGAAGTGAAGGCCCGGCTGCTGCGCATCGAGGGCGAAGCCTTCAGCGGCAAGCGAAACTGCGACGAGCTCGCGGCGGAGCTGCAGGCGCTCGAAGCCATGCCGGAGACGGACGAAAGGCGGGAACATGGTTGAGTTGTTGACGGTCACAGGCTTGTTGCGTGGGCTCCGGCTCGCTGTCTGGGCGAAGAGGCGGATCGAACACTGGGAAGGCACGAACACAGCGAACCTTCGCGACGCCGTCGAGATCGCAAAAAAGGACTACCAATTGCAGCTTAATGCTTGCCTAGAGTCGCGACTAAACGCTCTCGAGGGCACCACCGAACAGGAGGAGGGTCTGGCGGCGCTTCTCGATGAAGAGTTCTTGTTGCTGCAGCTGGTCTATCAAGACGACGCCTTTCGCGAGCCTCGAGCCAAGCGCCGCTTGATGATTGCCCAGGCGGCCGCGGGTAGTTTTGCGGCCGAGCTCTCGCTCGCCGAACTCGCTCGCGTCCAGCGTGCGATGCGTGAGCTTGACCCCGAAGACATTGCACCGCTGCAGGCACTAGTCGCTGCGGAATCCATTCACGGCACCTATGTCGAGCATCCTGAATGGGAACCCCTTGTCGCGGCTGGTTGCGCACGCTTCGAGGGCAACATCGGTTTCGGCTCTGTCACTGATGATCCGAACCATGAGACGGGCAAGCTCTTCGCGACCAGAACAGGTCGACATGTCGACGCCGTGATGGGAACCAAGCCATGACGGACTCGAAGAACAAGCCGGGCCGCCCTCGCACCGGCACCGTCGTCAAAACCCGTGACGGGCGCCTGCAGGCGATCATCAGCTTGCCCGGCGGCGGCCGGAAGCGCTTGCCGCCCTTCCCGCTCGGCACCTCCGAAGCAATGGCGCGCGAGAAGGCCGCCTTCTACACCGAGCAGGCGTTCGCGCTCGGCCTCGGACGCCCGCAGCCCAAGCCCGAGGAGCTCGCCGGCGCCGACGACACGCCGATGGCGCGCTGGCTCAAGGTGTGGATCGCCGACCGCGACGCGCGCGGCCACTCGAGCACGCGCGAGAACATGGCGCACTACCGGCTCCACATTCT
>Ga0307516_10007282_pt1 | contig 12735 bp, 12 predicted proteins | sample 19_EM_MG_FD_203310 | JGI IMG/M metagenome (GOLD analysis project Ga0307516, IMG submission 203310) | Populus trichocarpa ectomycorrhiza microbial communities from riparian zone in the Pacific Northwest, United States - 19_EM | ecosystem: Host-associated > Plants > Roots > Unclassified | place... | reverse complement strand
TATATATATCGGACATTACCTAATCATAAGGACAATCTTTTTACCTTACATTACACCAGTGCTACGAATATACTTCGTTCAAGCTCTGTCTGTGTGAAGTAAGCTCTAACTTGATTCTAATTCGTAACACCGTTACATTTTTTTGAGCTTTCGAACTATTCGAAAGTACTCGGTATTTTTAACATCAAGACTTCTTTGAACACCAAAAAGTTTATCCGACACCTAGGCCCATGCAACCGTGAAACCATTCCGGAATGTCTTCGCGACAATCCATTTCCCAACTAGAACCTGGAAACACACCTCTTGGTCGAACGACACCTGGACAACAAGTGCCAGGTGGCTTTTTGTCACCACCATTACCACCGCCAACAACTCCAGTTTTTCCCAACACTGTGACACGTGTAGTGCCAAACACTCCGCGCCAAGAAACCAAAGAACCGATGGAGCATATGACTTCTGAGGACAAAACCTCACCTTGAACATGGAGACAGGAAACGAACCACCCTTTTTCCCAATTGAAAAGGGCCCCAAAAGTTGAGACCCCACCACGACTCGTGTTGTTGGATGAGGAATTAGCCAAGGCAGCGCATATGGATGATTCGACTTCAGTGGGCATCGGAAGGCTGGGCACCAGACTCTTTTTGAATCATAAGGTCAAAGATTCAGAGGAGTCAGATGGGCGGGTATCTCGTGAAGGTACCATGCAGAGTAAATGGTCGGAAACGATATCTGACTCGAGCAAAAGTGTATCTCCAGCTCTCCGGTCCTTTGTATGGACCGCTAGTAGTGCAGGAGATAATATATCTCTTAAAGACGAAGAGACTGTTCACCAATCCCTTCTATTAGCCCAAGATAAAGGGAAAAAGAGACGAGGGTCTCAGGAACCATCGTCCGAATCAGGAGATAATAGGTTGCACATTGTCTCGTTTACACCAGAGCAACGACTCTATAATAGAGCCTTGCGAGTGTACAAGGATTTCGGGGTAGCCAGTCCTCGTGCTCAGCACCAACTCTATCTGTTTGCCAGAGATGAAGTGGTAGTCTCTATGCAGGATAGAGGAATTCGAAATGCTGATGAAGGAGATGAAGGGTTTGACGACCATTTCATGGACGCACTCAAACAATTAATCCACATTCAGCCAGGATCTCAAGAAACAATCCCGCCTACACTTCCACCAAACTCGCCCTACAGGAATCCAAAGCACAGAATGTCCACATTCAATGCAAAGCTACTGGCGACCAGGGGAATTGGAAACATATATGTATCACAGGATAGAAATCCTGCGAATAGTCGTATTGGCGTCCCATCTCCACAAGGAGGTGAGAAAATAAAAATGTTGGTGTCATCGAACGCCAACATATTAATACCACTAGAGGCATGTCAGCCCCTAGAACCGCCAACGTTGATGGAAGACCCGAACGTTGCAGGTGCTCTTGCGGGATTGACTGCTCCTCGACAACCTGGTGAAACAATTCAATCATACGATCAACGCTGTGCAGCTGTCGAATGCATGTGTGGATCCCCTACCCCTGCATTCTTCGGACAAGCAGGCGAACGCTCAGCACACCGGAAGGAGCAATCTGTTCCGTCCATATTACCATTAAAAGTGGAATCTATCAAGGTGAACCCACTGAATCCATTGCCAACCAAAAAACCAAAAAGAATCCCCATGGCTGAAAAGTTGGAAGATAGAGGCGCATATCAACAAATGCGAAATGAAGATTTATCCAAGAATAGTGGATCTCACTACGACGACCAAGGAATTGTATTCAGTACCAATGGCAAGGTACTGGATGAAATGAAACGACTCTATCAGTCATCTATCAAAGCTACAGCCACTCCTGGAGGTGATCCAGGAGATGACGGAGACGATGAGTTGGATGAGCCGTCTGATCCTAATCCATATAGAGGTGACCCACCTCTCTGTAAATCCAATAATGGTAATGGAAATAGTCACCGTAGTGACAGTAAAAAAGGACCTGCTCGCTTTGATGGAGGCCCACCAGGATATTCCGATGATGGGGAAAATGGCGGTGATAGCAGCGACGACGAATCGCACCATTCCCACCATAGTAACAGCCAGGGTAGACACCCCAACCATAATATAAACCAGCACAGAGGTTATTCTGTACCAGTGGCAGTGCACCCACGATATAATACGCCTGGCATCATGGAGGCAGTAGAGCATCATCATGATCATATGCATGAACGCCTGATTCACGAACATGTATCAGTACACCTGAGTATTCTGGACGGTACGAAACTTAGGTGAGCAGAGCACTCAGCTGTAGGAAAATATGATGGTTCGGCCAAGTTTGGAGACTTGAAGAAGTGGCTAACTGATCTTGTGGTGGTGTTCGAGGTCAGCATGTATGGTGGACCGGACTGGGACAAAGAACGAGTGTTAAGCACTCTTGAATTCCTGGATGGTGAGGCACAGAACTGGTACCGACGCCATGTAGTAAGCGTGCATTGAGCCCGCCTTCAATGGACCTTTGAAGAAGTAATAATCGGATTGTACGATCGATTCATACAACCATCTACTATGCAAGATGTGTGCAAGGAATTCCTTAGCGCTTTGCATAGCACTGCTACTGGCATTCAAGGATACTATGATATCCTCATGGATCATGCTCAAAACATGGTCATTTATCCTGATGACTATCAAGTCATGGAAAGATTTCTATCTGGCATTCCAGACGATATCCGGGACAAAGTATTTGAATGTGGATTATCACCAGAAGTCAATATGATTGACGACCTCGTGGCTTGTGCAAAAGCCATTGAAATATCAAAGAAGATGGCAGTGCATTACCGAAAGAAAACGCCGACAGCACCATCTCCGACGACAAAATTGATCCTGTGTCATACAACAACGGATACCAGGCCAAGGCAAGGGACATATCCATGCCATCCATGATTCGAATATAAATTGCGAGATGATAAGCAAGATGATGATCCATGTCATCATCATTATCGACCAATTGATGGAAATGCGCGAGGTGATGCACCCCGCGCATATGAGCGTGAAAGACCCAATGATATCTCAAAAAACCAATATCCACCTAATACACCAGATGACCGGCGTAAACCTCCTCAGCCCACCTCTGATGCATGCTTCAATTGCGGCAAGGTGGGTCACTTTGCCATGGATTGCCCTAGACCAAAACAGAGCAGAGACCGCATCAGAGCGGTCAGAATGGAGGTCCTGGATGATAATCAGAGACCGGATAATGGATCAGGTGAAGAGGTGAATGCACCATCAATTCAAGATGATGGATATGGATTGCATGGCGATGAAGTCGAGGAAATTGAAATAGATGTTTACAACAATGACTATTATTTGCAGTCCACAGATGAGGATGTCTTGGCTGCGATGATAGAGATGCCAATGGACAAAAGTCACCCAAGCAGCAAGGATGTTAAAATGCGGAAGGTCGTTATGACGGTTTCCAAGGAGAGTCACCCTTGCCCAACTATTCCGTCAAATGTAAAGGAATGCCTGGCCACCTTCATGAAAGTGGGTGGACAGAAAGCTTGGACTTTGTGGGATTCAGGGAGTACTATGACAGGGATAATCCCGTCATTTGTAGATGTGGCAAAAATCACAGTATTCCCATTGAAGAACCCTCATATGCTCCAGCTGGGGACAATTGGTAGTCGCGCATCCATCAATTTCGGTGCTTATGTTGATGTCGCGACACACAGTGCATTGAAACGCGAATATGTTGATGTAGCGAACTTTGATCGCTACGATATGATAATTGGAACACCCTTTATGCGCTCCAGGAAGGTCGTCCTCAATTTCAAGAACGACATTGTCAAAATTGGGGATCAGGCAATCCCTGCCACTAAAGTCCTGGTACCGGACATGGACGATTGCATCCGTCGGTACCGCACCACTGATAAGAAGCAGGAATGACTCCATGGCAGGCATTACGTGTTGCATGAGCAATTGAATCCTGGTTATACACTTCTAGTGCTAAGACTAATCATCTTCAGTACAATATGAAGTTGCACCAGTTGAGTGACTAACCATCCTCATAGTGATATGACTTAACAACTCATACTCTGCCAACAGCACAATAGCTTAGTTGGTTAGAGCGCCAGTCTAGAGAACTGAGTGTCGCTGGTTCAATTCCAGCTTGTGTCAACATTTTCCCTCTTCCATTGCTGAGGTCATTTGATCGTGTCAAGTCGCTGCTACACTTGTTCACACAGTCATGTGACTTCTAACATTACGCTTCACGTGTGGAGGAGGTGCCTGATGAGGAACCTCTTGTTAGAGGTGGTGTGTTGGACGACGGAGCAGGTGCGCTCCTAATATTGAATGATGAGTATCAGAGTACTCTCAAATGGGGGCAAGTAGATCCACTTGAACCACAAATAGTGAAAAAATGTGCTGAACAGAAACCGTTGCAAGCACAACATATGAAAGATGATGCCACAAGAGACATTAATTCAGGAAGAGCAACGAAAAGCTCATCCACCTGCCCATCGACCAGGATACTATGGGATAGACCTATCCCACAGCAATCATTTGACTGGTATTTCGATCCTCGAATGCCACGAGAATGGAATGAAATGGTATCAGCCATAAGAGAATACGATATGAGTAGACAACCTCACAATGAGATTCTATTTAGGATAGCTGATCGTGGAGAAATATCTCGACCCTATCGATTTAAACACCTGTACCGATCCCCGGAATGGGTGGAGCGGACTTGTACGTCAATCATGGCATCTTCAGTACTAGAATGAGATGATAACGAGGACCGCATCTGAGCGATGCGGGCCAAATATGAGAAGCCTTCAAATGAGGCTTCTCAATCAGATGTTGGGGAAAGACTTCCCCGTTCACAAAAAATAAAAAGCAAGAAACAGGCCTTGACCAAGGAAGACTTCCCACGTCTCCGTCAATAGTGGCATGATGAATTTGCAGACATCGTTAATGGAACTCGGAACCAACTCCCTCCCTGGAGAGAGGTTAACCACGAAATTCATCTGGTAGATGACAATAAGCAGTATAAATATTTTACACCACGTTGCCCAAACTCGTTACAAGACGAACTCCATGCAAAGATAAATCAATATGTTGGATCTGGGTGGTAGGAGCCCTGATCAGTGACACAAGCCGCACCACTCCTATGTATTCCTAAGAAAGATGGGAAATTAAGGACAGTGGTCGATGCGCGGCAACGAAATGACAATATGGTGAAAGATGTGACTCCCTTACCAGACCAGGAAGTCATCCATGAGGATGTAGCATGAGCGAAATACCGCTCAAAAATTGACTTAACTGACGCATACGAACAAGTACGTGTGCGTCCCGAAGATGTAGAAAAAAATGCATTCGCGACCATCACTGGAACATTTGTGAGTCACACCATGTTGATAGGGGATTGCAATGCCCCGGCGACCTTTCAACACTTAATGACCACCATATTTCATGACGCGATTGGGCGCAGTATGCACATATATTTAAACAATATCTTCGTCTACTCAGACTCAATTGAAGAACATGAAGAACATCTTCGGCTCATATTCGAACGATTAAAAGAGCATCAGCTGTACCTTAAATGGGCGAAATGCGAGCTGTACATGGAAAAAATCGATTGCCTGGGCCATATAATCGATAATGAAGGAATTCATGTTGACACAGATAAAGTCGCCCATATTAGAGAATGGCGTACCCCACACAATTATAATGATATCCAACGATTTGTTGGCCTTGTTAACTACATTGGGAATTTCCTTCCGGATATTACATCATACACTGGCCCTCTAATGGCCATAACACAAAATGGAGCACCATTTCATTGGCGCCCTCTTCATCAAAAATGTTTTGATATGATCAAACACATATGTGAGAAGGCCCCAGTCATTTGACCAATAGAACCTTCAATGAAAGAACCAATATGGCTCATATGTGACACATCTAAATCTGGCGTAGGAGCAATGTACAGTCAAGGACCAACATGGCAGAACTGCCGACCTGCTGGATTCATGTCCAAGAAATTCACTACGGCACAACAAAATTATGCTGTCCATGAATTGGAAACATTGGCGATACTCGAAGCATTGATGAAGTGGGAAGACAAATTGATAGGATATGACGTGCATATCATAACCGACCACAAAGCTTTGGAATTCTTCAAGACTCAATCATCAATGACGGCACATCAGCGGCGCGGGATGGATTATTTGTCGAGATTCAACTTCGACATAACATATATTAAAAGTGACTTAAACAAAGTCGCCAATTGTCTCTCCCACTACTACGAGAGTGACAACACTCAAGATGTACACATGTACAATGAATATGTGCGTGCAGACCCATGTATTGATCCAGCAGGAGAAGATTTGCCTGCCCAACGATGTAAAGAGATATCGGAATGTATCATTGAGATGCAAGCTATGCGCGAAACCGATCACCAGCGTAGTACACACCTCCGGGAATGGAAGGAACAGCGTGATGTTGAGGCAGAGGAAATGGCTCTAGCTGATAGACCAGATCCCCCGCCCAGTCCTGCAGAAACGCCAATTCCAAATGCGCATGCACCAGCTCCCATGAGAGAAAATGGCATGACCCTTGCGGATATGTTATACGGACGTCCGAACAACACTAAACCTGACAATATGGAGGACAATGCGTTTAAACAACGCATTCGCCTGGGATACAATGATGATAAGTTGCTATCACTTATCATCGAAAAACCAATGGACTATCCAACATTTACTGTACGAGATAATCTCATATGGAAACAGAATATTCGTGGAGACGACGTCCTATGCTTACTGAGAGATCGGGAGCTATTGCTTGGAATTGTGACACAGGCTCATGAAAGTGTTGGGCACTTTGGAAGCCAACGCACGGATGAGTACATTCGTTGGTGGTATTGGTGGCCGTATTCCACAAAAGAGATATGAGAATATTGCACTACATGTGATGCATGTCAACACTCCAAAACATCAACAAAATTGCCATTGGGTAAACATCACCCACTACCAATCCCACTCAGACCTTGGGATTCAATAGGAATGGACTTCATAGGTCCATTCCCTGAATCTAAGGGATTCAACTACCTATGGGTAGTAATATGTCATATGACGAGTATGGTGCACTTGATACCGGTGCACATGACCATGACAGCGATGCAGTTATCATGGATTTATAGACGGGATATCGTAAGATTGCATGGTCTCCCAAATACAATTGTGAGTGATTGCGATTCCAAATTTACATCATGATGGTGGCATGAACTACATTGAATCTTGGGAGCCAAGCTCCTGATGTCAACGTCGTTCCATCCACAAATGGATGGACAAACAGAACGAGCTAACAGGAATATTGGTCAAATATTTCAATCAGTCATTCGACATGACCAGAAGGACTGGGTGGAGCGTATTGATATGACTGAATTCGCGATTAATGCGAGTATTGCGGAAACTACAAAGTTTGCACCATTTGAATTAAATGGGGGATATATGCCTTCTATGTTGAAGGAAATCTGGTCAGATGATATCATCCCAAAAGGCATTAAATCGTTCGTGGAGGCTGCATTACAGAACCTCGCGGATGCACATGATGCCATAATAGAAGCACGTGTGTTTCAGACGAGCCATGTAAACGCTTGTAGGAGGACCGAGCCAGAAATTGTTGAAGGATCATTGGTATACCTATCCACCAAGAATTTGAACCTTCCGAAAGGTAGGGCTCGTAAGCTCTGCCCGAAATTCGTCGGACCATGGAAGGTCCTAAGGGCGTGGCCAGATACGTCGACATACAAGCTGGATCTTCCAACAGCTTTGCGAGAACGTCGCATCCATCCCATATTTCACATATCCCTCCTGCGACCGTACAACACGTCGAACGACACACTGTTTCCAAATCGGATTCAACCCAAACCCTACAACTTCGGAGCGGAGGATGACCAGAAGTGGTTCGTTGACGAAATCATTGGCCACCGATGGGATGGACGCGAACTAGATCTTGAAGTCAGGTGGAGTCAGGGCGACACCACCTGGGAACCACTATCAAATTGTCGGGACCTTGCGGCCCTCAACAGATATATGGAATTGCAGGGCATAGGCCGCCCTGCTCAATTGGCAAGATGCCATTGATAAGCGACACCTCAAATACAATTGGGACTGGTCGCATGAAGCAACCAGGCCTGATGTTTGTGTACAAACAGAGGCGGGACTTCAATATGTTAGTGGACTGTAGAGCTGGGCTCAAGTCCCAAACGGGGGCATCTTACATAATCGGTTGATTTTTTTAATCAGCCATATCAACATGTCACCTGGTGGCACGTCTTCATCAATGGAACAACTGCATCTGTAACAGCAGCAGCAGCAGCTGCAACTTACTGGAGTGGGTGCACTGCATCCGCTCCAAATGTTGTTGAATCCTAGCCAGGGTTCGCAATGGGAGGGGGACTCTCAACAGCAAGTTCCACCCTTCCAAAATGTGTCACAGCCACTATCCATCCAGGGCACGGGGCAATTAGCATATCAACAGACAGTACCAGGGCAGCAACCGCCTCAACAAAACCCGGGTTTCCAAGCATCTCAGGTCCCGGTGCAACAACCATTTGGATCCCAACAGGGCGCAGCACCATTACAGCCATACCCCCCTCAATCGCAACCGGCGTTTCAAATGCCAATCCAATAATTTCACCAGCAAGGGATGAGTATGCCTTTTGCGCAGGCTTACCCCCTATATTACCACCAACAACCGGATATGGGAGGATACCCTATGACGCAAATGCCGCCCTGTGGGTGCCCACTTCCTCAATGGGGAGTGGGAGCATGATAACAGTTTCCGGGGGATGTTATCCCGCAATTATTGGTACAATGCATGGGATAATGCAGTCTACCCAGGTGCTCTCACACATGAGGTATTCGTGTGGGATCAAAATGGGCGCGTAGGACCACATCCGGCTTCAACTAGGAAATGGATTCAATGGGCACCCCAGGGCATGCCCTGATCAATTAACGAATGCAAAAACCTCCTCCACAAGGTTATTACTAATGGCACGGAGAGTAAAAAAGAACGCTTCGAGGCATGGCTGATGCTAGCCAAGTTCTACCATATCACCAACTCATTCGCTCCAACAAATCATGACCGCTCTATAACATGGGCAGCTAGGAACTTGAGGCTAAGGAGGCTGGGCCCCTGGATCACATTCCCCCTAATTCCATTGGACCCTACCGTATTGGGATCCAATAATGCAAGGATTCCCAATCCAGAGCCAAGCCAAGCCTTGGATATTGATGCATGGGCACAGTTAATATTGCACCACGGTCGACCAGGAATGCGAAATGTGTTTCATGGAATTATTTTTGATCGAGCATTCCGTGTCTCGCATCGGTCAGTCTGGGGATACCTGTTAGGACGAATCATTGCACCCTCATCGACGTTCAATCAAAAAGCACGAGGAAGAGTTGCTCACAAATTCGCATACTTGGTGGCAGTGCCAACTGCATATATCAAGGCTGTGGCGGCATTCAAAGAAGAACATGGGCCAGGGCACCTCAGGGACCCCTCCTGTCGTGATATCTCAATTATGCAGATTAGTGCCGTAGCGGCATTGAACCCCAATTTTGGGAGGAGCAGCATCGTCTCATGCCTCCTCGACAATCGCATTCCAGTGGAATGGGTAACCAATGCCTACCCATATGGCGTACAATTCGTTCATCAACATATTGCTCTTGGAGGTGGTCTGCAAGGAGAATATCAAGCGGTGGAAGATGAACACGTCTCACGCCTGTGTAGTGAACCAGCGGCGTACCCCCCATTTGATGGCTGGTTCCACCCCAGCCCATCTGATTTGGATCATGTGCGTCACCTCATGCATATTGAGGTATCACAGAAAGAGTACAGCAGGGATAGTCCATGGTGGATAGGTGTGGGAGATCTGTTGACCCCACCTTTGCTGACTGAAGAAGAATCCCCCGCTCTCCAACAGCCTGAGTTGTCGACGTCCCAGGACGTTTATATGGATGATCAATCTGGGCAGACTGTTGGGGAACAGTTGGAAGACCTGGTAGTGACAATATATATTGCTGCCACACCAGGAGTAGAAGGGCAACCCTCTACCTTACCTTCCACTGGTGGCAGCCTCGTTGTCCCGGTCCAAGATGTTGCCATGAATGTGACAACACATGGTATGGGGGAGCAATCCCCCATTTCACTGGGATCGATGGGCACTCCTGATGCATCAACAATGTGAACATGCCGATGCAGATATTCTTCATCATCAATACTCCTATCGACTTCTCTATAAATTGCGTTACATGATGGGCTCGTCGTCTCATTCTCACACATATTGTTTGGTGGTTGAGTTGCGACTCTCCACCTTGTTTTTTCATTGTTTTATTTTGCATGTACCTATGATTAGATTGTGTTACAATCTCAAACGGGGGTATGTTACGGACACATAGGATTACTAATGGTCACATGGCTTTGCCTATATATATCGGACATTACCTAATCATAAGGACAATCTTTTTACCTTACATTACACCAGTGCTACGAATATACTTCGTTCAAGCTCTGTCTGTGTGAAGTAAGCTCTAACTTGATTCTAATTCGTAACACCATTACAGGAATAGACTTTGCAGTCTTTTGAGATGAAGTCGGGTTTCAGATCAATCATGTGATCCCAAGGTTTGTGTTCTGGCATTCGTTCAGAGGCTTCCTTTTTGAATACCGTTTTATATTCAGCATAAACTTCAGGGAGTTCGACTTTGGCTTTGTCGTCAATTGTTTTATGCGCTAATTCTTGGGATATCAAAGTCTTTGCTTTTATCCAGACTTCATCTTCATCGTCGAGGTATGTCTTCATCAAATCAATCTTGAGCTCTTCTTCTGTCATAAGAAGGCTCTGCAGCATGGGTCCATTGTTTGGAAGAGGTTCGTTTGTTGGTGAATGGTCTATGTCTTCGAATACCTCTTCCATGGTAGATCTGGGTTGTGGTGTAATGACCTCCATTCTTGCTAGTTCTATGCTTCTCAAAAGCATTCTGTCAAAGGTGGTCTTCACCTGTATCAAGTCGATGTCAACGGTTCTGGTGTTCCAGTCTATTTTTGGATTGTATTGCTTCAGCCATGGAAGCCTCAGAATTATTTTTTCTTTTCCCAGTCCTGTGGCAAGGAATCTGATACTAATCTTCTTTTTTCTCATTTGTATCTTGAGCCCTGCACAATACTCAATCGTTCCTGCATTGATCTTCATTCCATCCATATTAAAGGCTTGGATCAGTTTTTCTATTGGGATTAAGGCAATCCCATTCTGTTGAGTGAACTTTTTGTCAATGAAAGTTCCTCCTGCTCCTGAGTCTATCAGGGCGTTCGTTTCAAATCTTCTGTCAGTGTTTCTTCCTTCTCCAGATACCAATAAGGGAACACTGAACGACTTCTTATTGGTATCAGCTACTAGTACAGGGAAGATAGGAATAATCATGGAAACGGTTGCTGACGTCGAGGCAGGCTGTTTCTTCAAAAACCTGATTCCTCAAGGGAATCAGTCAGTTTTCTCTTTTCTTCTTCAGCCAAATTCCTGTAAATTGTTTTGATATGAGCATATGCTCCATCAGCTTTCTTTAAAGCAGCGGGGTAAGATGTTGGCATTGGGGGTGTCTGTGGTGGCACATATTGTCTTCTGAGTGCAGGAGGTGGTCCGGATCTTCCTGATCCATGATCGCTTTCTCTATGCCCTGGTAGATGGCATACAAAGCAAAGGCCTTTCATCATATGATCGGCTTGTTCTTGGATAGACAATCTGTCCACATCCATCACATAGGGGTCTCTGGTAGGTGGCGTGTATCAGGGAGGGTGGTTGGGGAGGTATAGTCCTCTTCTCTTCATGTCATTTCCTCCTTTCAATCTGTTGGCGATTGCCCTTCCTCTCTTCCATTGGTTGTCCATTTTTGAGGCTGTGGTGTACCAGCCTTGAATTGTTGTTGGTGGATTCTCGAGGTTTAGAATCCTATCAAGGAGAGGAGTATTTAGCCCTTTCATGAACCATTCTACTAATGGTCTTTCTTGCGCGACCTTGCTCTCAGCCGCGTAGATCTTAAACCATTTGATGTATTCATCGGCTGTCTGGCCGGACATCATCTCTGTTTCCATTTTCATGACTGCGTCACCTTCTTTGTCAGGGTCAGAGAACGATGCTCTCAACGCCCTTTTGAACTCATCCCAGGTTCCTAGATTGTTGTTCTCTCTAGCCTGTGTCCAAAATGACTGTTTCCATGACCCTGCTGTTTGTTAGGGCAACCACTTAACTATCTTCTCAAAGCATAATCCAAAGACTATGCCGAGAATCAAGTATTGTGGGCTCACACATAGATAAGCTTAGAGAGAGAGGATGGTGGAGGAAAGCGCCAGTTTATATTGACTTTAGATATCACTACAGTCAAGTGGGAATCCTAAGAGAATAAGACTAGAGTTTACAGGCTTTGTGCTACTCTATATATACTATACTAGCCCAGGCTTATCATCCAATAAGATATAGTTCAGATATCCTCCAATGGGATATGATCCTGCTATCAGATGAGTCAGAGATAAGAAGATAAGGAGATAAGGTGTGAAAGAAAGAATATATAAGAAAATAGCTGTGTAGGAATATAGTTTGGCTGAATAAGAATAAGGTTTGAGTATAAGCAGTATGAAGTAATGGCTTGGCATTGAGTCAGCAGTGTGGAGTAATGCCAAGCAACTGTCAAAC
>Ga0307516_10007280_pt1 | contig 12737 bp, 14 predicted proteins | sample 19_EM_MG_FD_203310 | JGI IMG/M metagenome (GOLD analysis project Ga0307516, IMG submission 203310) | Populus trichocarpa ectomycorrhiza microbial communities from riparian zone in the Pacific Northwest, United States - 19_EM | ecosystem: Host-associated > Plants > Roots > Unclassified | place... | reverse complement strand
ATATGTTCAATCAGTCGAAGACTGTCGAATGTTTTCTTCTGGCTGATCTGGCACGAGAGGTTGGGCTGACGCGCGATGCCCTCATTCACCTCGCGTATCTGTTGGGCAGCGACTATGTGGAGGGATTTCCCGGCGTTGGACCCGTTGTGGCTATGGAGTTAATGAAGGAATTTCCCGGAGAAGATGGCCTACATAAGTTCAAGGACTGGTGGTTCAAAGTCCAAAGCGGGCGGGACCGACCAGAAGACACTAAGACGAAGTTCCGAACCCGATTCGTGTGTCTCCGACGATATTATTTCGAAATGACGTGCTGACAGGTTTCTACAGAAGAAGAATTTTAAGGATTTATATTTATCTCAGGAGTGGCCCAATCCCCTTGTGGTGAGTAAGCCATTATTGACTCCTATGAGTATGTATGCTTTATCGCCATTCAGAGAGATGCGTACTATCACCCAGTTGTTGATTCCTCGGAGGAACCGTTCAAATGGGGTCTACCAGATCTGGATGCCTTGCGACAGTGGGTGCATGCATTGGTATAAAGTAAATGGCTACTCATCCGATTACCACAGCTTTATACACGACGAGTTAGGGTGGGATCAATCAAAAGTGGATGATCTTCTGATGCCGATAATCCAGAAGATGAACAGACGCAATCAGGTATGGTTATGTTGGTCCTCCAGTACTCCGTTACAATCAATCAGCTGCATTATTCAGGCCACATCATTAAACAGACAAGGTGATCTAAATGGATTCTTGAATGTGGCATCTGGGGCCGGATCACATGCACCACGAAAACGGCAGACATACAATAGCAAGCGACTGCAACAGGTGGTGACCGAGTTCCGCAAGGAGCAGGCCAAAATGCATGGACGGAGGGCGACTACACCAGCTTCCGATCACGGCGATCAAGGTAATAATGTCACTGAAAATGATATGGCCCCACCGAAAAAGAGACGAAAAACTGGTGTGTCTCGTAAGGGGAAGGGCATTGGCAAGGAAACAGGGCCAACAGAAGATGAAACGACCAGAGTGCCCACAGCACAGGGGAAACGCAGACCCCGTACGACCACCGACAGGTCGAGAAAAAAAAAGCAAACACAGGGCGGTGAAGAATCGGATGACAGGTCTGACAGCGAAGACGAGTTTGCGGGAACTGAGGGGACACCGGCTGCCATGATGCCGTCGGCACCGCTGGCAGTACAACTTCGCCCGAGAGTCCAACCAAGAATTCGGCAAGCTCGAAAACAAGGTGATTTATCGCCATCAGATCCAGCTGACAAGCTTTAATTTTCATCGACTCTCCGTCTTGACCAGATTTAGGAGTGGCAATTTAGACAGTAGTATTACTTCTGATGAGAAAGATCTGTCTCCAAAAAGGCTAGCAGAAGGATATTGCCAGTTGTCTTCATTCTGAACTTAGATAACCCGTGGAGGGACGGTTCCATTCTCCATAGGTGAGAAGCGACCTCCACATCGAGTTTAAATACACATGGTGTAAAATGTATCTAGTCATCGGCATCCGTCGATTCCCTTGCCTTTGTAATACGATCAAAATGTAGCCAGGGTCAGAATCAATACTGAAACGTACTTTGTTTTCCTCCAGGCCTCCGAGTTCACGTACAAGGCCCGAGTACGGGTATTCGCGGGGGACGGTAGGTCTGTCCGGTACAAGCGCGTAATTGCAGAGGAAGCCAAAGGCTACGAATGCCGAGACGGCGAGAGAGAATTGGAAGAGGGCCTTCCGAGGAGGCACATGGGCTACATCGGGCCCCCACATCGAAAGGACTTCATCATATTCGTGAATCTGAAAGTTTTTCATCAGAACCGATGCATTGAGACATTAGGCGTCGGGAATAAGGCTGACCGGGTCGCCAAAGTTCCTTCTCAATTGTTGGTCCCACCATCCTCGCGGTGGCAGAGACTGGTTGGAAAGCCATGGCAGTTCCGGGTATCCGGCAAGCTGTGGGTCTGGCTCGCGAGGCTTGGCGGCGGCAGTGGATGCGGCTCTGGAGCAGCGGAGAGCCCGGGGGGACGCAACGACGGCTGCCTTGAGCGCGCGGCTGAGTGGGCTCATCGCTGTTGGTGTTGTTGCAGCTGTTGAGGAGACCCCAGGAGACCCCAAAATTGCGAGAGGCGGGACCCCGGGGAGTGCGCTGGGACCGACGGTCTGGTGCAGCGACGGGGACAATTCATGGCCCTGAGCAAGTTCTCGCCAAACCATGTCCAGCTGGCTTCTGGGGCCTCCAGTCTTGCCTATAAAATTTCGACATACATTTGGACTGTCACCCAACCGTGCTCACGCTGGTTTCCTTACTTACCGTGAGTGCTTTCCCGTGGTCTCACTGTCGTACGACCCTTGCTGCTTCCAGATCTCACCCGTCCGCTCGCACCTTCTACTAGCTTGCTCGATGCCTTTGCTCTCTCCACCATGATCAACTCCCACTTTATGGACTCCGGCAAGGATGTCTCCTCCGTGTACCACCGCAAACAGCCCTTTACACCTAACCAGTATCCCAACGATGTCGTCAACTTGTGCGTCGTCGGCTCACATTCGTTTCCGTGCCAGTGACCTTACCGTTCTACAGCGATCACTGGGACCATATGTTCATCACCAACTGCTGCAAGAGCTTGACTCTGCACAACTTCGATACCCCTCCGCCATCCGTCCTCGACCTTGGCTGTGGTCGCGGTCTGTGGGCCATCGAAGCAGCCAAGCAATGGAAGGTACGTGTCCCCCACCACTACCGTAATGCGCGTAACTAAATTCAACCCGATCCCCCCTCCATATAGGGAAGCAATGTAGTGGGCTTTGATATCGCGCACATGCAGCCGCCCTTGGGCATGCTGGAGAAGATAAGCAGAAGACTCCGATGGGTCCATGGCAACTTGTAATTATCCCAGGCAGTCTTTCTGATGACACCATACTGATTGGCAATGCCTTTTTAGCCTTGACAGATTGCCATTCGACGACAATCAATTCGACTTCGTGCGAATGGTGCGCGTTGGTCTTCATGTTCCTGTGGATGAGGTAAGGGTCCACCATTCCCTTTGCCAACATATTCGGTTGCTAACCTGTAAACCTTGTGATCGGCAGTGGAGGAATGTCCTGGAGGTAAGCGACCATTTAATAATCTCTCGTCATCCCCTAACATGGCTGCTCCTGCATAGGAAGTATCACGCGTGCTTAAGCCGAATGGAGTCTTCGAGGTGTGGTCAAGGCCCATTCGCATCTTCCCGTCTAACCTAGAGCGTCTAAAGATCATCGAGGAAGATCCCATCTTTCCATCCCAGAGCTCGCGAGAGCTCGACGCCTATCCTACCAAGAAACGCTCGTCCAGCAAGGCCTCCTCTTGTCGCTCGAATGCAACGATGACAACGATATCCAGCCCATATGTAACATCAGACTCATCTTTCAGGGTGATTGGATCCAAGTGCAGTAGCGCCGAGGCATATTCGGCCCCCGTGCCCACCCTTTCGGCATTCGAATCCGAGTTCACACAGCCAAAGCCACCTGATCCGCGTGACCACTCCAAGCTGAAGCGAGCTTGGGAAGAGATGCTGGACGACCGCATCCTTAGTCCGAACTTGCTTTCAATCTTGGAGTCGCAGCTCAAGATGTATTTTGATGAGATACGATCACATCCCCCACTCTCGATACCCCTTCCCCTGAACTCGTCTCAAAGGCGAGGATCACCCCAAACAACCCATGGCTTGCCTGGATTGATCGACCCCGATGCTTTGTTCGAGCTCACCATTCTCTCAGGCAAGTCAACAACGACAGACGTGGACAGTGACCGTGTTTCCGTGGTGACCAGGAAGTCTTCTCAGAGAGGGATATCATCGTGGGCACCTATGCACCTCGCACGCACTGTACGCACTATCGCAAGCTGCAAAGAGGCGATATGGCATGCATATGAGAAACTCTATGGACGAGACCTTTCGTTGCCTTCCATGGTAAGGTCGGCCCAGGAGAGGTATCTCAAACGACATCTCCTTCAAGCACTATCGCCTACCAATCCGCTTCGCGATTTCTTTGAACGAGACTGGATGAATTGGGAACGGTAAGTCTTTATCATGTTCAATTACTGGAGCTGACCAAAGCCCTTACAGTGACATGGCTGATCGCACTTGTTTGCGAAGTAGCATACGATCCGAATTGTCTTGGAACGAACCCCCAGGGGGGTCACCAGAGTGGCGCATCTGGCGCAACTCTGTATCTTCATATGAGGAGACTGAATCAGAAGAAAAGCCCGAGCTGTGTAGGAACTTGCGCGGTTTCGTTTGCTTCAAAGCACCCGGAATTGCAAGATGATCAAGACCAATGATCATCGGATACCTGACGATATTTGATACCCGCACTGGGATAAGAAATCCATGGCCTTCTCGCGGAGGGGACTCGTGGGACCCAGACGAGAGGACATTTAGACATGAGCATCTGGATCCCGGGCATGACACATTCGCATATTCAAGTTACAGTATGTATAGTAGACCAGCAAACACGTCACGATCCTGTAGTACTTGTGCTCGTTCACTCTGTATCGAGGTGTTGCTTTTTACCAAATTTGGCTCACTTGAACCTCCTTTGTAACTTCAATCTAAGTCTTCACTAAACCCGCATCCTCCCTGCACGACCAGTTTTTTATCCATTCCACATCCTAGCCCTACTGTTAACGCCATGGCTGAACCCCAACAACCAGCTGAAAAGCCACGACTGATCTCGGAGGCCGATATGACGAAATACAAAGTATAGTCTATCTACGATAGAATCGCAAGTGTGTGGCTGATTATCACATCTCTCGTTCTCTTAGTCGGCCGGGGACATCGTCAACGATGTGACGAGAAATCTCATCCCCCTCTGTGTGGAGGGAGCAAAGATAATCGATCTCTGTATTGAGGGCGACAAACTCATCGAAGAAGGCACTAGTGCCGTGTTCAACAAGCCCGTGAAAGGTGTCAAGATCAGCAAAGGTGATTTTCCCTTTGACCCCTCGATCGTCCACTCATCGTAACGATCGGCTAGGTGTCGCATTCCCAACATGTATTTCCGTGAACAACACCGTCGCCCACTTTTCCCCCCTCCTGTATGTCCGCACAGCCTAAAAATTTACATACCACTGGCTTCGTGCTTACCGTCTTGCCAGCTCGGATCCCCTCGCTTCCCAAACTTTGGCTAAAGGTGACGTTGTGAAGCTTCACTTGGGGGCGCACATCGACGGCTTTGCCGCCATAAGTGCGGAGACGATCGTCGTCGGTGCAACCGAAGACGACCCCGTCACCGGAAGACGCGCAGACGTGCTCAAGGCTGCGTATCACGCTGCGGAGCTGGCGATGAGGCTCGTCAAAGTGGGGAACAAGAACTGGACCGTGACTGATGCAGTATCAAAAACTGCTGCTGTTTTTAACTGCAAACCTGTAGAGGGTACGTCCGCTCTCTGCTAATTAAAATGATAAGCTATCGACCACCGCCGTCGGGATAGGGATGCTATCATGCCAGCAAACACAAAACGTGATAGATGGCAAAAAACGTATTATATTGAATCCCACGGAGGCGCAAAGGCGGGACATGGACACTATACTCTTTAGTGAAGACGAGGTGTACGGAATCGATGTCCTTGTTTCATCAGGAGAAGACGGCAAGGTTGGTACCGTATTTAGCCCAAGTTGGATTATTATCGCTTTCTTTGTTTCTGACAGCAGATTTGCTAGGCCCGCGTAGAAGCCTCGAAGACAAGCATTTACCAGAAGGACGGTTCCGTGACGTATCAACTAAAATCGAGGAATTCCCGCACCGTGTTCTCGGAAATGCAAAAAAGGGCTGGGGCTTTCCCAGTCAACATCCGTGTCATGGAGGATGAGAAAAGAGCACGGCTTGGCCTCCAAGAAGCCGTCTCACACTCATTGGTCAAGCCCTACGAAGTCGTGTAAGCCATCCCTGTGCTGATCCGAAAAGTCCAAAATTTGTCTGACGGCATCAATGTTAGCTACACGCCGTCTAATACATTTGTGGCTGCATTCCACTTCACGATCGCACTACCTCCCGCTGGTCCGCTGTTGATCACACACCCACCTGTGTGGTACAAACCGGAGTTGGTGAAGTCGGACTATGAACTCGAGGACGAGTTGAAGTCCCTCCTCACAAAACCACTACGGGAGAAGAAGAAAAAGGCAAAGGAGACAGATGGTTCTGCAGAATCTAAGTAAGGGGATGTTTGTACATTTGTAGCCAGTCGCAAGGATCAGTAGGAATACTTACGAGTTGTAACATTTATGAACTTTGAAGAGGTTTGTTAGCAGCTTCCTCCGCGAACTCCCCTATCGTCCGTGCGACCAAATCGACATTCTCCAGGAAACCATTCACTGTCAGTCGTGCTAATCGCACTGTCAAGGTATCGAATTTACTGCGCCATATCAAATGAACCAAAAATCACAGCTGTCAAAGGGACAGCGACATACGCAACCAGCTGGTTATCTTCAACCGTCAACGTTCGTTTGACGGCGTTCTTTTGCAGCTCAGCATCTACCTCGATAACCTGCTTAGCAATCGCTGCGTGTTCCCCGTTCGCAAATGGAATCCTGACGGTCCTGACTGCGTCTTCAGGGAGGCGAGGCGGCAGAGGGATCGTGCGACACTCACACGTTGTGCCAAGGAGTATCGGACATGATGGTCAGAGATCAACTCGCGATTGGGGGGATTCGATACGATTCTTCACTTGATCGCACTCCTCCTTCAGCAAGTCCGTCAACCCTGAAGGGGTCAGGCCTCAGACTGTCCCGTGAGGGGGTGTCAGTATACTATGTCACATCAAGAAGACTGTTTTTCAATATTCATCACTAGGGTCATGGTGGAACATCTAACACCAAGGGTAGGCATCGATCTACCCTTGTGCTACATACAGAGCTACTCGACTTAGGGCGGGGAACAGACCCTGGAGTCAAGGTGAAGTTATCACTTGATCTATACATTCCCATGACCTTATCGTTCACGATATCGATGTATCGCATACCTGCTTCAGGCTCAGGGACCGGAATATAATCGGGACGTTCAGCGACTGTTCCGTAACCGTGAAAGCAACGGGTTCCCGCGTAGCTTTCTGCCTAATTCCATGCCTTCGATCCCAGATCTAAAAGATTTTGGCACAACCCCAAAAATTATTTTTGTGGACGTGTTCCGTGTTATTGATAAATGTACCTCCACAGGGCAGCCGTGTGGTATGTATGCGCGAATACAGGGTCCGAGTCCGGGGGCATTAGGGAGTCGTGATCATGAAAAACGAAACTGTGGATGCGTTCAAAACTCAGTACCGCGATGTTCGCGGCAAAGGAATTGGCCTTGAATTTCGCAAATAAGAACATCCATATCTCCGAAATCCAAGGTCTGCCTTGGGGAGACTTGGCATTCCTCCTCCGCCAGGCGTGGTTCAAGAATTACATTCAGCGGATATCCGTGAATTGATATATAGTTCAGCCATGAATTTCAGGAGCGTACGTAGCCCGCTGACCCGAGCATTTCGATGAAAAACTTTGTCAACAGACCTTGTCAAAGAAATCTGGGCACCAATTCCTACCTCACAATTATTTTCATGGACGTGTTTTGTATTATTATTGATAAATGAACCTCCACAGGGCAGCCGTGTGGTATGTACTATGTACGAAAACAGGGTCCGGGTTGGGGGACATTAGGGAGTCGTGGTCATGAAAAACGAAACTGTGGGTGCGTTCAAAACTCAGTATCGCGATGTTCGCGGTGAGGGAATTGTCCTTGAATTTCGCAGGCAAGAACATCCATACCTTCGAAATCCAAGGTCTGCCTCAGGGAGACTTGGCATTCCTCCTCCGCTGGGCGTGGTTCAAGAATAATTCAGCGGATATCCGTGGATCGGTGTTCTGCTGGAAGACTGATGCCTGTAATTCACCCATGAATTTCAGGAGCGTACGTAGCCGCGGCGCTGACCGTCATCAGCATTTCGATGAAAACGTTTGTCAACACCAAAGAGATCTGGGTGTCAATTTCTACCTCACGGTTAGCACCTGACGGAGCCGGACGGGCCGAATCATCGCGCCCAAGTCAAACCGCTGATGCCGTGGCCGGGCCATCCAACTTCCAAGTTCACGAACTGTATGTGGATCTGTTTGAATAACAGCCTCTTAGTGCGTCGTAGATCCAGATGACCGGTGGATCTCACCCACGATTTACACCAAATGTACCTTGTCAAGAGTCGTGACAGCGCAGACAACGACAGACGTATAGATAAAATCCTGTCACAGGAGGCAGGGGATGATCTGGTAAGCCACATAGTCACCCCTGAGGTTGTGCCCCGTTACCGCTGAAGGCTCCGTCCAGACAAGTGCTTCAGCTCTGAGTGACTTGTCAAACGTTCTGATCATGAGGTACGATTGCAAAGCAGGGGTACTACACCCGGCGTATCTATGGTACACCCGTGTCTATGCAGAGAGCCATGTCGAGTCCGTACATTTGGCACGGGCCACTTGTACATACCAGCACGAACAGGATGCATGGAAATTACTTGAACCTCCTTACAACCCCTCTTCTTGTCGGTCTCATGCATATACATGTACATCAGTTACATCACACTCTGATTCGCAGTATGCATCCGCGAATGATACAGCTACCAGGGCGATCAAATCAAATATTCAAGTATCCACAAACCAGCACTTTGTATATGGGACAGAACTGATGTACACATGGTACCAGTATTACAGTTGTAAGTAAATGCAAAGTGGGTTACCTTCCGTCGCCGACGCGTTCAACACGCAACGAGAGGGGGTACCAGACTGTGGGGCACTTGACTTGTACACGAGATAGGAAAGAGAGGGGGGGAGTGAGTAATGCTGGTATGTGGCAAGTGCAAAACGAAAATGATGGCACAGAGACGATGGCACGAAGAAGCAAATACAGCCGATGATTGCACGGCAGTAGATATACACATCCTCGGTCTTGCGAGGAAGGAGTTAAACGAGTGTGCTGTTAACCATAACTGACTTCAGATAAGTGTATGAGACCAATGAGCGGGAATGCTGCAACGATAAATAGGCCAAGCGGGATAGCTTGTTCTAGTAGGGTGAAATTCGTGCAGCGAGAAAATGCGAGGATGTGTCATGGGAAATGCTCTGTCATGCAGATTGCAGACAAACCGCTGGTGGTAGTTTTGCGTGGAAGAGCGCCGCCGTTTATCGGGGGGAAGGTCGATACAGGGTGAACGAGGGTGTGCGGAATGGTGTCTAAACGAGTGCTGGATGTTGGAGCAATATCGGATTGCCACTGAAGGAGAGTGCGTGGATGCGCGATACGCAGCAAGAACAACCGACGAAAGAGTGTGGTGAATAGCAAGAGAATTATCTCTGCAGAAGGGAAGTTAATGAATTAGCAGAGGAAACTATCAAATCATCATCCAGCCACGCACCTTGTCATAGACAGTGGATGAATGGAAGAGTCAACGTGGACGGGGCGAGGGTACCGGGGGCGAAAGGTGTGACAGACAAATAGGGAGCAAGGAAATATGGTCAACGACCCGTGAAGGGCGGGCGCAGATTTTCGGTAGGGAAGAAAAGGGTGAGTAAACGAAAAGAAAAAGAGCGGAAATATCCCCAAGGGGGGAAGACGAATCGGCGAAAGCGATGAAATGGAAAACCATAATGAAATATAAAACATGGACAAGAACAAGAACAAGTGAAAACATGGGACGGAAAAAATCACTGGTGCATACAAGTACATCAAACGGAGGAGAAGGGGGGGATCGTTGAGAATTCGGCAAACCAAAAAAGTGTAAGTAGATCAAGTCAAAAGCAAGTGAGCTGGAGAGGAGAATCCGCCTTCTTTCCACGGGGAGTCATGCTCATGCAAGCTGGAAAGCACTGCCAAGGGACAAGGGACCACCTGTCCCCCTCAATGCGTCATCCACGGGACTCGACGAGTTGGGCTGGATAGTCCCAAACTCAATCCTGCGGGCAGCACGTTTGAGTGTGCGTGGACGTGAGCTCTCGGGAGATAATGCTGGTGTAGACGTCAAGCCATGTGTCAACGTGGGAGATATGAGCGGGGACATAACTCGAGGAGATGATACAGGGATGCGCGCAGGGGATTCAGGCGTCTTCTGGGGATTAGGAAGCTCGGCACCAAACATGGAAGGATTGCGAGCCAAGTTTCGACGCATTGTTTTCTTCGTACCAGTGGGGGACTCGGTGGTAAGACGAACGTCGCTCTTGGGTGTCCTAGGCTTGATTAAAGACGCAGCAGAAACCGATGTCAGGCCAGTATCTGTGCTCCCGGTGGATAATTCATTATCCGTACACGATGACTTGGAAGTTCCAGTCTCCGACCCGCGACCAGTACTGATACTCCTAGTAGACTCACTACTTGCCTTGAGCAGGGGTCTCAAGCGGGATGCTGCAATGTGAGGCGAAGCGAAAACCGGTTGGGGAGGAGGGGATGCGAGTAGACCTGACCATGAGGGCTCCTTTGTCCGCGGCTTTTTCGCAGACTTTGAGCGCTCCATGTATTCTTCATCAGATGATAGAGAAAGCTGGGGCTTGTGTCCCTTGCGGGCCTTCTTTACGTGGACGTGAGAAGGTGAGCGGTTTGGGGTTGACTTCTCTTCGACAAGTACACGAGTATCTGGGGGCGACGTCCGCGCATACACAGAAGGCTCGCATACGAGGGAAGGTGACTCCATCTTGGCAACGGTAGAAGCTCTTGGCTTTTTATTGCTGCTAGTATTGGACGTCTTCTTGGGTCTGGACGAAGACCTCGTGGAAATAACAGGGGTGAGACTGTCACCTTTGCTATTGGTGCAATCCGCTGATGCACGCTGAACCTTTGGCACCCCATTCACGTTCAGGACAGCTTCGCCAGACGTATCAGGAAGATGGTCCCCCGACTGGACCAAGGGAAGTCCCAACTGGACGTCGCCGGTGCTTGCAAGAGTGACAGTTGATGCACGTCGGAGGGACGAAGGGCGAAGAGGAACACAATTTGACATGGGTGACCCAAACGACGAAGTAGAAGTCGATGTGGCAGAAGCAGTTGACTTGCGGAGCTGTGATAAATTATTGGAGTTGAGTGTTGAAGAGCTCGGGGTAGATGGCGAAAAGCTGCGGGCATTGGCATGCTCAGAGCGGCGACGAAGATGTGCGGGTCGAAGATACGGATGGTGTAATGTCCGATCATGGCGTTGGAAGCGAGTCGAGAGGCTGAAATATGTGACGAACGATCAAACAGCCATCCGATGATGTACTTAACAAACTGCCGTACCGTGTGATGCTTTCATACCTGTTCAGACAAACCGGACTCATGAAGTCCATACTGGACTGCCTGTAAAGGGGTCGACGCATCGCGTTGGGCGTATTCGTGCGCAATTGAAGCACCTCGGAGTGATCAGGAGTATGCGAACGCTTCTCGCTCTTGCCGGAGGTAGATTTACAGCCCGCACGATCATGGTGCTGGTTGATATTGGCGTAACGTTCTTCCTGAGCTTTGACGCGCGCCAGTTCAAGGAGCTTGACGCGTGTAGCACGGACAGTGTGTGGCCAGTCATTGGGACCCTTGGCTGCTGTAACGCCACGAGCGATTTTGTCGAGGAGATTAGAAGGAGGAACTGGCCCGTTGAAGGGGGTTATCAGGTGCGCAGGGAGTGCATCAAGCGTCTATGCCGTAAAATATGCATATAGGCAGGGAGAAACGGAGGAACCACGTACCCTGGAGAGTAGACGGGCCTCTTCATCTTTCCATACGACAGCAGGGTCATCCAAATCGTAGTTGGAGCTATTCCACGAATCGGTGCTGTTTCTGTGCGGGGTTGGGGGTGAGAGGAATAAGTGAGATGCATTTGGGCTGCGTTGTGGGGTGTGTGGGAGGGAGGATGGGCTTGCGACACGGTTAGTAGCAGGTGTCCGGGGAGAGGAGTGGGTAGCCGGGATCTGGGGGCGAGGAACGAGGAGAGCGAGCGGTGAGATTGATGCGGGCATGGTACGAGACGGTGAACGAGCGGACGGTAAATTCAGCGGTTGAAATGCGAACAAATGAAAATAAGCGTCGTCCAAGTGTGCTGTGGAGACAAAAATCAGCGAGCCAAAGACTTATTCTAGCCGTCGTCGTCGCGGACGATGACCTCGCAGAGACTGGCAGGGGAAAAGTCGCGTTTCGCGTTCAGCACAGTGGTTATCATGGATTATGTCAGCTTGTTTTACTTCCAGCTCCGACATATCCGACAATGGCGATCTCTGCCAACAATTCAAGCGCCGCGGCAAAAATGGCCGGGCGCCACCACGGCATCAAACACGTTCCTGCCTCGTGTCTGCCTCACACCTTCGTTGAAAGCACGCTGTGCCTTTTCGTCGCCGCCGACAACAGAGATCGCGACGGAGAACATCCCTCGAGCATTGGAGACAGTGAGAGCGAGCAAGGGTACAAGCAACTTTGGTGTTTGCTGAAGACCGTTCTTGGGTCCAGACAGCTAGCTGCGGCTCGTACAGAGCAGCACGGTGATAGCACCAACGATGAATTGTATGAAACTCCTCATTACGAACAGTGTGACAAAACGAGCTGTGGTAATGTAACTAATGAACGGTAGCATCTAACTGATATGAAGCGACGGTGGTTGAAGAACGGACGAGAGAAGTAGCGGGCGCCAATCTCGACTGCGATCGACCAGCTGATCAGCAACAGCGATCTAGAAATACAGGCATACGCGACGTAATCGCATAGTGCAGTATATAGGGGT
>Ga0307516_10007279_pt1 | contig 12739 bp, 13 predicted proteins | sample 19_EM_MG_FD_203310 | JGI IMG/M metagenome (GOLD analysis project Ga0307516, IMG submission 203310) | Populus trichocarpa ectomycorrhiza microbial communities from riparian zone in the Pacific Northwest, United States - 19_EM | ecosystem: Host-associated > Plants > Roots > Unclassified | place... | reverse complement strand
GGTTCCGCGACGCGCGAAGGCTTCAGAACGTTGCGGCAGTTTTCCGGCAAAAGTCATCGTAAGGCGACAGCGCGATGCATCTAGAGTCATCTCAAGACTCACCTGGGGAGCACTCCAATGCACGAACTCAAGCCCATCGTCACAGACGCCAGCGCGTCCGATGCCCCTCCGTTCCTGCGCATGCGGGCCGTCACGCGCATGACCGGGCTAGGACGTTCGACGATCTACCGGCTCATGTCCCAGGACAAGTTTCCGTCGCCCGTGCGCCTCGCGAACCGCGCTGTCGCGTGGCGCCGCTCCGACCTCGAACGTTGGAGCGAAGCGCGTCCGACCGTTGCCCACTGACACCGCTACGCCGGCAAAAGTAGATCGGTCTCACGGCTAGCCAAGTGCGCTCCAGTCCTCTGGCCGTCCGAACGAACTCAGGAAACTACTGGGGCGACCAGTGAAGGTCATCGTCAGCTTTTTGCGCGCACGCGAGGTGGCAACGTAGAAAAGGTTGCGCTCCTCTTGCTGGTCGCCATCGAAACTGCCTGCACTTACGTCAGGGATCACGACGTGGTCGAACTCCAGGCCCTTGGCAGCGGTGATCGAGTAGAGCCGCAGGATCTGGCCGCCTTTGGCGCGGCCGCGCTGAGCATCGGCATCGCGATTGGCCATCTGATCGAGCCAGGCGCTGAAGGTCTCGAACTCGGCGGCGGACCGAGCGAAGTCGAGCATGGAGGCCATCGCTTCGTCGACCTGCTCGTCGAATACGAACGCGCGCTTGGCCATGCTGACGAAGCCGCTGTCTAACACCAGCCGCGCCAGCTCCCTCGGCTCGAGGTCTCGCATCTGGGCCAGGAACCGCCGCACGATCTCCCCCGCGTCGCCGTCCGAGAAGTTGACGATGGGCGCCGAATCGCCCTTGTCGGCTTGAGCGACGAACCGCTCGACTTCACCGAGGAAGTTCGTGTGGAACACGCCTAGGTTCGTGTAGCTCACCTTCTTGAAGCGGTTGTCGTTCATGCAGCCAGTGAACTCGGCCATAGAACGCTGGATGAGAGAAAGATTGGCCTGCGCCAGGGTGCCAATGTTGTTAGTCGCCCAGGCCACCAGAACACGCAGGAACAGGATCTCCGGGCGCAGCGCGAACGGCTCGAAGCCGTAGGGCTCCGTAGAGTAGCCACGCAGGGCCAACGCGTTCTCGAGCTGCACTGCGGAGCCCGGGTGACGCAGCACCACGGCCAGGCTCGGCATCTTGCCCCCAGACTCCTCCAAGGAGGACTGAAAGGCCCCGTCGATCAGAGCTGCGACCAACTTGACGTCGGCGACCTCGAGGATCTCGATGCGGGTGTCCCTGTCGGGGTCAGTCGAATAGGGTTTGTGCGCGTGTAGACCGAGCGGCCCAGCAAGAGAGTCGCCGAAGCGCCAGCATGTCTCCAGCAGGTATTCGCTCGTGTGGCCGAAGGTGCGAACAAAGGTCTCCTGCATAAAGGTCTTGTCGGCACCGCCGTCGGAATGGACGACCTGATCGATGTCGCCAACCACGAAGACCTGGCTGATCGGGTTGTGCTCGGTCAGTTGCTGCACCACGGTGAACATGGCACGGTTCATGTCGTGCCCTTCATCGACGAGCAGCAGTGCGATTCCGAGCTTCAGCGGATGATCCCCGGCCGTGTAGATGGGATCGTCGGCCGTCAGCACGCATGCCATGTCGTAGAACGGGTCGTCCTCCAGGCGGAACTGGGGTCCGATGCTGTCGCGGTACTCCTCGCGTTCGAAGTCGCCTTCACTGGTGCTCTCGGAGCTCTCGCCGGCGCGCAGTCGCTCATAGGCACGCAGCACTGCCAGTTCGGTGTACCCCGCTTCGGCTTCGTCGGCCGATCTTGGGGTCAAGACGAACTCGTTCCCCAACACCTGCACCGCCAATGAGCCCTTCAGGCGACGGAATGTTCGCAGCAGACTCGGTACGAGCAAAGAGCCGTCGCCGGGGATGGTGAAGTCATCCAGGTGGCCCCGTGCTTCTGCGTGCCGGCGAGCCTGGGCAATGGCCAGCAAGACGGTGCTGTGGACCTCGCGGTTGGGCTTGTCCAGGTACTGTGTCTTTCCTTCCAGCTCCGCCAGCTGCTCCTGGCAGAGTTCGTTGAACGTGTGAACTCGCACCTGTCGAATGGCCTCCTTTGAGGTGCCCATCCACGACAAGCGTTCCTGGAAAGCCTTGGCCGCGGCCCGGCTGTAGGTCAGCACCTGGATCGCTGAAGGCAGCGTCCCGCGCTTGAGCTCCGCCATCACCTTGAGAGCCAGCGTCGTTGTCTTGGCAGAGCCTGCGTTGCCATAGATCAAGTTGTGCTGGTCTCGGCCTGCCAGGATGGCTGCCTGCTGTGCGTTGGGAACAATCGGGAGGTTCATGCGGGCGGTCAACTGGGGCTGGGCGGGAATCGTAATGCCAGCCCTGGCTCCAACAAGCACAAGATGCTTGCCCGCACGGCGTTGGGTGGCCTCGTTGTTCGACGCTTGGAAGTTGACGGGCACTTGCCTGATGTTTGTTGACCCGGGGTTCAATGGTGTCCTGGGAGCATGTGCCGGAGACGGCGTTCGAGACACGTGAACGGGCGAGGTCCGACGCATTCATGTGGGCCGAGCGGTTCATTGAGCGCGAGCAGTCGTCTCAGAGCAGGAAGGCCCGGATCAGTCCAGCCATCGGTCTAACTACCCTTCATCGGCAAGCAGTGCATCGTCACGTCCCATGTGCGTGGGCGATTTCCCATGTCGCGTCACGCATCGACCTTTTGCACCAAGCCATCGACACATCGAGTCAGCGCGACGCGGCGGCACCGACGCCAGTGGCGCAATCAGGCAAAGCGCGAGGATCAAGGACCACTTGATCGGCATTGGCAGGCGCGAGAGCCTTGATCGCAGATTCATGAAATTCCAGCGCCCTCGCCTCCCTACTCACGCTCGATCGGTTCGACCAGACAGAGGACACATCTATGCTGCGAGCGCTCAGTGGTAGTCGTCCTCAAGCTGGTGGCGCACTGCCACAACGACGACGTTCGACGCATCTTCGATCTCGAACAATGCGACGCAACCCGAGCGACCGAAGGGAATGATCAGTTCCCGCAGAAATGGACTCTGGCCCGCCTTGCGGCAGGTGAACGGCGAGGTCTTCAGCGTGGCGAAGCCCGCGCGCAGTGCAGCCAACGCCTGTTCAGGCAGGGTCAGGTCGCCGCCATCGCGGGCCAGTTCACGTTCGAGCATGAACTCGAACAGCCGATCAAGATCCGCCTCGGCGTCACGTGTCAGCCGAACCTTGAAACTCACTTCCGCGTCTTGGTCAGCCGCACCCGCACCGCATCCAGTTTGCGCTGCAGGCCCTCAAGAACAACGTCAGCATCGACGTACTCGCCTGTGCGACGGGCCTCATCGCGCGATCGCAGGCCACGCGCGATGAACTCCGCGTGCACACGGCGGCGTTCGACGCTGGCCCGAACTGAGGCTTCCACGAACTCTGAGAGGGTCTCACCCTCCGTCAGCACAGCCTCCACCTCGGCACGAAACTCGGGCTCAACACGGACGGATGGAATGGTGGCGGTCTTCATGGAGGCAGTGTATCGCAATTGCGACACACAGACAATGCACGAGACGGAGCCCGGCAAGCAGACGGATGACGCTCGTGAAGCTTAGGAATGGAGAACACGTTTCGGCCGAAGAACAACAGCTCGTGCGTGCACGACGGACAACAGCTTCCGAGTCTGCTCGTCGACCGCTCTGCTTAGTGTGACGCGCTCAGCGGCGCCAGCCGCCCTCTCGCGCCTGCCTCTCCTGTTCGGCCGTCAAGGCCGAGCCGTCGATGCGCGCGTCCACCGCCTCAAGAATGCTGCGTGGGAGCGAGCTGCTCGCCTGGCGCATTTCCGACAACGGTGCCTGTTCAGCCGAGGCCGCGGCAAGGACGGTCCACCGGTCTTCCCGCCTACAGGCGAGGCCTGCCGCGTCGCCGGCACTGAAGGTGCGGCAGTACTGGCCTGACTTGTCCACGAAACTCAGCTGCACCGCGATGCCGCCGGCCGCTTGGCCGGCCGGCTGAGTGTCCAGCACCTTGGCGAGCCGCTGGCCTGCGACGAGTCGTCCGCCGGCATCGCTCGTCAACACATCGACGGCGCCAGCGCCGCCCTGCCCCAGGAGCTGCGCCCCGAGCACGACACCCAAGACCAGGCTCGCCGCCATGCCGCCCCACGCCGCCCAGCTGGACATGCCGCGCAGTTCGCCGCTCTGCGGACGCCGTGCGGCGAGGTCAATCACCTGTGGCGGCGGAACACCGGCAGACGAACTTGCGAGCAGGGCACTCAGCCGGTCGGGCACGGGCTCGTCCAACACGTCGGCGAACGCGGCGGCGACACGCTGCCGTTGCGCCTTCAGGGCATCGACCCGTTCCCGCAGCCGGTCGTCATGCGCCAGTGCCTGTTCGAGCGCAGCGCGGCGTTCACCGGCGATTTCGCCGTCCGCGTGAGCCATCAGTTCTTCATCGTTCCATGTCGTCATGCCGCACCTCCGAGCATCTGCTGAAGCGCTTCGCGCGCACGGGCAAGCCGGCTGGTCAGCGTACCCACCGGAATGTCCAGCACCTGCGCGGCCTCCTGGTAGGAGAGGCCTTCCACGAGCACCAGGCCGACCACGGCTCGCTGGTCGTCGCCCAGGCGGGAGACGGCCTTGCGCACCGACATCGCATCGACCTGCGCGTCGTTGGAATTCACGCCGACGAACTCGCCCTCCGCTTCGTCCACGAAGGTCTGCCCCCCCCGCTGGCGGGACCTCAGTTCGTCGATCCAGGTGGTCTGCATGATCCTGAACATCCAGCTGTCCAGACGCGTTCCAGGCGTCCACTGGTCGGTGCGCACGAGCGCCTTCTCGATCGCCATCTGCACCAGGTCGTCGGCGTCCTCCCGGGAGTTCGCCAGCGTGCGCCCGAAGCGGCGCAGCCGCGGCAGCAGCGCGGCGATCTGAGTTCGCACTTCCGTTGCAGAGTTCACCATCTGAGGGGACAACGATTGGGATGTGGATTTTCTTCCATGCCCCGCTCGTTATCCTCGGGAGAACAAGATGAAGCCGATCTTCCACTACCGCCTTCGCCATGCCTGGCGCACGGTCCGCCGTGCGGCCGGGTCGGCGCTCGCCATCGCGGCCGTCCTGGTGGCCGCGCCCGTGGCCGCTCAGCTGCGGCTGCCCTCGGTCAACCTGCCGAGCTTCGGGCGGCTTCCACAGACCCATGTCACGGAAACCGTGCAGCAGGCGGTGCCGCTCCAGGACCTGCGCCTGGCCACCCAGCGGGACCTCGTGCAGCGCAACCCGGACCGGCTCGAGCTGGACCCGGCCGGTCAGGCCGTGCGCCGCGGCGAGCTGATCTGGCTCGCGCCCTCAGCGGCTGCGCTGGGCGCCGCTCAGGCGCAAGGCTTCACCGTGTTGCGCGAGCAGCTGCTCGAAGAACTCAACCTGCGCCAGGTGGTGCTGCGCGCGCCGCAGGGCGACTCGCTGGCCGAAGCCGCGCAGCGCCTGCGGACCATCGAGCCTGAGGCCGCGGTTGATTTCAACCATCTCTATTGGCGCAGCGGCGCAGTGACGGCGGGATCGCCCGCACCGGCGGCTTCAACACCTGCACGCGCCGCGCCGCGCCGCGTCGGGCTGATCGATGGCGGTATCGACCGCCTCCACCCCGCTTTCGAGCCGGCGCGCCTGCACACCTGGGGGTGCGGGGACCGCGAAGTGCCCAGCCGCCATGGCACCGCCGTGGCTTCGCTGCTGGTGGGCCACGACGGCGCGTTCAGCGGCCTGCAGCCCACAGGCGAACTCTTTGCGGCGGACGTCTATTGCGACGCGCCCGACGGCGGCGCGGCGGAAGACATCGCGCGTGCCCTCGCCTGGATGGTGCGCGAGGGCGTGGCGGTGATCAACGTGAGCCTGGTTGGCCCGCCCAATGCGCTGTTGGACAAGGCGACACAGGCCGTGGTCCGGCGCGGGCACCTAATCGTGGCTGCGGTTGGCAACGACGGGCCGGCCGCCCCGCCCCTCTATCCCGCGTCGTATGCCGGCGTCGTCGGCGTGAGCGGCGTCACGACGCGGCGCAGCGCATTGCCCGAAGCAGCCCAGGGTCCGCAGGTGTGCCTCACAGCCCCCGGTGCCGACGTGGCGGTCGCGAGCACCAGCGGTGGTTACGCGTCCGCGCGCGGAACCTCGTTCGCCGCGCCGATCGTCGCCGGCCTGCTGGCCCAAACGCTGCAGAAGCCGGATCCGCAAGCCGCCGCGGCGGCCTTGTTGCTGCTGGAGCGCAGCGCGACCGATCTCGGCGCGGCCGGCCGTGACGACGTGTTCGGCTATGGCCTGGTGGGCGAAGGCGCCCGGACGGCGCCCGAGCGCGTCTCCGCACGGCGCTGGTGAGGGTCTGCGGCTCCCCGGCCAACTGTTACATCTTGGTCGGGAAGAATCTGCCGATGCAGGTCGTTGTACATGGCAAGAGGGTCGGACAGGCCGTCCCTCCGCCACAGTCCAAGGAGACCTACTCATGAGCTCGCAACACTTCTCGTCGTTGACCACCCTCTCGATCGCCGTGCTCGCGACCTTCGTCCTGGCCTCGACCGCCCACGCCGGTGTGCTGGGCAGCGGTTCGGCGGGCCTCGGCGGTAGCGTTGGCACGCGCAGTGTCGATGTGCAGGGTCAAGCCCGCGCCAACGTCCAGCGTGACGACGCAACCGCCCGCAAGCTGCGAGAAACGACCGCTGCTGTGAACGGCCAGGTGAACCGGGCCAAAGACACCACGGTCAACACCGCGGCCCAGGGTCAGGCCGATGCGAGCGCCAAGGTCCAGGCCGGCCGCGACACCGCCGTGACCGAAGCCGCGTCCACCCAGGCCGCAGCCCGTGCCAAGGCCGAGCAGACCGCCGAACAAGCCAAGGCCCAGGTGAGCCGTACCCAGAACGCAGCCATCGACTCGTCCGCCGACGCACAAATGAAGGCGAACACCACCGCGCAGGCCGGCCGCGACCAGGCCGTCGAGAAGGTAGGCGCCGTCAAGACGAACGCAGGCAACACGGCCCGCAAGATCGCTTCGACGCCGGGGCAGACGCAAGCCAGTGGCAAAGCGGCGGTCGACGGCAACGCCTCGGCAGCCGGTTCGGCCAAGGTGTCGCGCGCCGACCGGTCGGTGAACGCCTCGGCCTCCGGCGACGCCAGCGCCAACGCGAGCCGCTGACCCGGCGCACGCCTGCGAATCGCGGGTACGGTCCATCGCCGTACCCGCTCGCATGATTCTTCCAGCCAGTCATCCCCGCACGATATGAACCTCTCCCATCGCCTCCCCGCCGGCGCCATCGCCTGTCTGGCCTTGCTCCCATGCCGCCCCGCGCTCGCCGAACAGTCCACCGACACACCACCGGCCAACGCCGGCATGCGCTACGTCGAGGCCAACATACAGCGCGATGCACGCCACAACATGGCTTCACTCGGCGTGCTGTCGCTGCCCGTGGGCGAACGGGGCTGGATCCAGCTCGGTGGCGGACAGACGCGCCATGAAGAGACGACCTCCGCCAGCCGCGTCAACGTGTTCAGCACCGCTGCCGGCTTCATCGGCGACGGTTGGGACGCTTCGCTGGCAGCGAACCGCCGCAGCAGCGGCGATGCGCTGCTCCAGACCGACTGGGACGCCTCTGTCACCTGGCTAGGCGAGCGCTTCGGTGCGGGTCTGGACGGCCACCACCGCAATGCGAGCGGCCAGGGAACCACGACCACGACGCCCGTTCCGGTCGGCGGCGCCATTCAACGGCAACGGGTGAAGGGCCCCGGACTTGGCCTTCACGGCCATGTGCAGGTGACGCCGGCGTGGCGCATCTATGCCTCCGGCATGTACTACGACTACGAGGTGTCGACGCAGCAGGTGGGTGGCACTGGTGGAACGGGCCTGCTCACCGGCGTCCTGCAGCGCACCGCCACCTCGCTGGTGTCGCGCGAGGAAACAACGCTGAGCCGCGCTCTCAAGCTGGGCACCCGCCATCAGATCGGGAAGGCCTCCGTCTCCGCAGAATTCCTGGCTGACCGGGTACAGGACGAGCCCGGCCTCGTGCGCACGCTCCAACTGATAGCAGCGATCGAGTTGACGCCGCTTTGGACCGTCATGCCCACTGTTGGGCAGACACGCAGTGAGGCCCATGGAGGCGTCTCCTTCGGCGGTATCGCCTTGACTCATCATTGGTGAATTGCCGCATCGCTAACCTGGTTTCGACAGGGACCACCCACAGATGGACGGCGGGAAGAATCGCCTCCAGTCCGGATGGAGAGCGCGACCTGCGCTTCATGGGCTGATTCACCGATCGCCGCGGCAGTCATCCGCTGCTGCGCAGCCCGGAACTGATGAACCGTCTCGAGGAGATGGGCGAGTCCTTGCGCTTCGAGAGCGTGCTGCCCCGGCGCCTTTACGAGTTCGCGACTCTGCTCGCGATGGCAAGCGGCTTCGTAGAGAGCACGCATCCCATCGCTTCGCTTCGCGAGCGATGGTGACGTGCGGCAACCATGGCCTGCTGTCGATGGGAATCCCGAGGCTTTGCACCAAGGCGGCAATGTCGCTTGCAGGTGCTCCAAGTCTCGGCTCTCTTCAACCCTCAGTACCGCGATGCCCCCTGAAAACATCTCAGCCCGTGCCAGCTTGAGATACAGCGGCGTCATCGGGACGTCGGCCAGCGCTGAACTCAATCGCGCCTCATCGGTGTCTTCGACGTTGCCTAAGGACGCCGAGGTGATGTGCAGCCGGCCGGGATCGGTCAATCTTGCAGGCAAAGGCCAGTCGCACCGGAGCTGATATTGGCTGATAGCCGCTCCCGGCGGCATTGGCCATCAGCCCAATGAAAAGTCGACGTGAAGTCATGCAGACATCAGAGCGCCACGGGGTCGGGTCGAAGTTCGACGTCGATGTCCGACGCATGGAGCCCAAGCGCCGAAGCCACCACATCCGGCGCGCATCGCCAGACCTCCGCCCACGCTTCCTGCTGATCGGTCAGCGGGCAGGCCTCACCCTCTTGCTTCCAGGCAGCCTCAGCCGCCTCATAGGGCGTGCAGCCGGCTTGCTCGAAGTGGGTTCGTGCAGCCGATTCAGCGACTCGGCCTCGACGGCCATACAGCTGCTGGTCCTGGAAAGTGATGAGGATCGTCCAGATCAAAACAGAGGCCTCTCGCTCCGCCGCGCTCGACAGACAGAGCGCATGCAGTCGCTTTCACTTTATCGCCATTGACAGCGCAAGACGGCCTCATCCGCCTCCTCTTTTCGGGGGGTCCCAATGGAGTGACAGGCGCCATGTCAGCCCTCCGGTCCCCTCTGCGGCCGCAGCGGCCGAAAGAAATACTTCACCGCGTCGTCTGGCGGAAGGTTCGGCGACGACCGCTGCAGATCTTCCGCCAATTTCGCAGCATCGTACGGGTGGAAGTTCGGTATGTACTGCAGGATCTGCTCGGTGGCTTTGGCGATCCAATCGCTCTCTGACATGGCTGCCCTCTCTTTTGATGAAGCCATTCTTCTCGCCACGGGCGCTCACCAAAATCCCTCCTGAGGTGGCCGGCGAATGGGGGTGCAGGTTCCCCCGTCAGGGTGCACCCAGGCCGCCCGCTGTAGGCATGAACCTGCATCTGAACGCGGCAAGCGCCGGTTCTCCCGGCACACCCGCTTCCTCAACATGAGAGCTTCCAAAACTCATGGAGACAGGCATGGCAGACGACAAAGGAAACGCTGGCGGCCAGGACCGCACCCGCATCAACACCAGCCAGGACTACGAGGTCCAGGACTGGTCCAAGAAGTTCGGCGTGAGCGCCGAGCAGCTCAAGGCCGCCGTCAAGGCGGTCGGGTCCAACGCCAAGGACGTGGAAGCCCACCTGAAGGGCAGCAAGCGCTCCTGACCACCAGGCAAGGGCCGTTCAACATGGCCGACAAGCCCGCCGCGCGCGCAGGTGACCTGCCCCTTTCCCGCTACAACGCCAAGCGGGACTTCAAGGTCACTTCCGAGCCGGCGGGAGTCGTGCCCAAGCGCACCGCCCGCAAGGCCAAGGAGCTGTGTTTCGTCATCCAGAAGCACTGGGCGAGCCGCCTGCACTACGACTTCCGGCTCGAGCTCGACGGGGTGATGCTGAGCTGGGCGGTGCCGAAGGGACCATCGTTCGACCCGGCTCTCAAGCAGATGGCCATCCACGTCGAGGACCACCCGCTCAGCTACAACAGCTTCGAGGGCACCATTCCCAAAGGCCAGTACGGTGCCGGCACCGTGCTCCTGTGGGACCGCGGCACCTGGGAGCCGGTCGGCGATCCCCATGAGGGGATGAAGAAGGGCAAGCTCATCTTCAAGCTGCACGGCGAAAAGCTCGCCGGCCTGTGGGAGCTGGTGCGCATCTCCCCGCCGGGCGAGAAAAAGCAGGACCAGTGGCTGCTGCTGAAGAAGCGCGGTGACGCCTGGGCCCGTCCTGCCGCCGAGTACAACGTCATCACCGCCCTGCCCGACAGCGTCACCAAGACGCCTTTGGGACCGGTCGAGGAGCGGGAGCCGCGCGAGAGCCATCGTGCAGCGTCCCCTGCGCTTACAGCCGACAACCGCCCTGACCTGTCGCGCGCCGTCAAGGCCGCGATGCCTGCCAAGTTGGCGCCGCAGCTCGCCACGCTGGTCGCTTCCGCACCGGCCGGCGGCAACTGGCTTCTGGAGAACAAGTTCGACGGTTACCGCATGCTCGCCCGCATCGTCGACGGAAAGGTGCGTCTCATCACGCGCAAGGGCAACGACTGGACTTCCCAGCTGAGGAGTCTGGCCGCCGAGGTCGAGACGCTCGGCATCGAAGCGGGCTGGCTCGATGGCGAAATCGTGGTCCTCAACGACGCCGGCGTGCCTGACTTCAACCGGTTGCAGAACGCGATCGACAACGCACGCAGCGACGACATCACCTACTTCCTCTTCGACGTGCCCTTCCTCGGTGACACCGACCTGAGGCAGGTGCCGCTCATCCACCGTCGTCAGGTCCTCAAAGGGCTGATGGCGGAACGCGCCACCGAACGCGTTCGCTACAGCGAGGCCTTCGACGCCAGTCCTGCGGTGTTGCTCGAGGCGGCCTGCCAGGTGGGCCTGGAAGGCGTGATGCTGAAGCGGGCCGACACGCCCTATGTCTCCGGTCGGACGGAGACTTGGCTCAAGCTCAAGTGCCTGCAGCGACAGGAGTTCGTGGTCATCGGATTCACCGACCGCACCAACTCCGCGCGAGAGGTCGGCAGCCTGCTGCTGGCCTACCACGAGGGCGGAGCGTTGCGCTCGGCCGGCTCGGTCGGGACCGGCTGGGGCTCGAGCACCGGGCGCGAACTGCATGAGCGCCTGGTCCAGCTGGAGGTCGACCAACCATCGGTCGACCCGAGCACCTTGAAACCGGGTCGTTGGTCCAAACGCAAGGCCAGGTCGGAGCGCTGGGTCAGGCCCGAGATGGTCGTCGAGGTGGCGTTCTCAGAGTGGACACCGGAGGGTCACGTTCGCCACCCCACCTTCCGTGGCGTGCGCCTGGACAAGTCGAGCAAGAAGGTCACGCGCGAGCGCGCGGTTGGCGGCACCGCAGATTCAGCGACCTCGACCCCGCCGCCGAGGGTGAGCGTGAAGGTGACGAATCCCGATCGTGTCATTGACCCATCGACCGGTTTCAAGAAAGTCGATCTGGTGCGCTACTACGAGAGCATCGCCGACTGGATGCTGCCGCATGTCAAGGACCGGCCGGTGTCTCTGGTGCGGGCGCCCCAGGGCATCACCGGCCAGCACTTCTTCCAGAAGCACCCGGAGACGAAGATGCCGGGCTTGACCGAACTGGACCCGGCGCTTTGGCCGGGCCACTCTGCCCTGCTCGCCATCAACAGCGCCGAGTCCCTGCTCGCCGCCGCGCAGATGAACACGGTGGAGTTCCACACCTGGAACTCCACCAGCCATCGCATCGACCAGCCCGACCGCGTCATCTTTGACCTGGACCCCGGCGAAGGCGTCAGCTGGAAGCACCTCCAAGAGGCAGCACTGCTGATGCGCACGCTACTCACCGAGCTGGGCTTGGCGAGCTGGCTGAAGACGTCGGGTGGCAAGGGCCTGCACGTGGTCGTGCCGCTGACGCCGAAGCTCGACTATGAGGTGGTCAAGGGGTTTTCTCAGGCCGCTGTTCAGCACATGGCGAGGACCATTCCGGAGCGCTTCGTGGCCAAGTCCGGTGGAACGAACCGGGTTGGCAAGATCTTCATCGACTACCTGCGCAACGGACACGGACAGACCACGGCTGCCGCGTTCTCGGCACGTGCGCGCCCGGGGCTCGGGGTGTCGATGCCGGTGGGTTGGGACGATCTGATGAGCTTGAAAGGCGGGGCGCAGTGGAACATCGCGACGGCACGCGAGTACCTGTCTTTTCAAGCGAGAGACCCGTGGGGCAGCTATTGGAAGAAGAGGCAGACGTTGGCGCGAGCGATGAAGACCTTAGGGTTCGAGCCGAAACGGCGGCGCGTTGCGTGACACAGTCAATCGAGCTTTTTGCGTTCCTGCAGCCTTCGCGTTCCAGTCGGCGTTAGGTGGGAGTGTCAACTAAACCGTAGCAAGGTCCCTGGTCCTCTCGATGGGAATGCGAAGGGACTTCCCACCTTCGGGCAACGGCGACTGCGCGCCAAGATTGGTGGTGTTCGAAGTCATCAATCTCAAGCCTGTGAAGGGGGAAGTCCGTGGAGAAGATTACA
>Ga0307516_10007278_pt1 | contig 12739 bp, 15 predicted proteins | sample 19_EM_MG_FD_203310 | JGI IMG/M metagenome (GOLD analysis project Ga0307516, IMG submission 203310) | Populus trichocarpa ectomycorrhiza microbial communities from riparian zone in the Pacific Northwest, United States - 19_EM | ecosystem: Host-associated > Plants > Roots > Unclassified | place... | reverse complement strand
ATATCTTGCGGGTAGCTGTCGATGTATTCTGTTAGTAGATAGTTAATATACGCTCGCAATGCAAAATATTTTTTTTCCTGATTAGTACACGCAGAGAGTATCATCGACACGTAGAGCATATTGTGTACACGTAGAGCGTACCGTCTACACGCAGAGCGTATCGTCTACACGCAGAGAGTCTCGTCTACAGGCAGAGAGTCTCGTCTACACGCAGCGACTGCGTGCGCAGTAGGGGGTTGTCGGTAATGAACGCAGTGTGCGTTCATAAATGCAACCTGCGTTGGTAACAGAAACGCCTGGCGTTGGCGTCAACACGCAGGGAGTCTCGTCTACACGCAGCGAGTGCGTGCGCAGAAGGGGGTTGTCGGTAATGAACGCAGTGTGCATGGTAACGGAGACAGCTGCGTTCGTAAGAGAATTTTGCGTTGGTACGAAGATTTTGCGTTGGTAGGAAGATTTTGCGTTGCAACGCGCATTCATACGACTTGGTGCGTACGCAAGCGGGAGTTGTCGTTGCAAGCGTTGGAAGCGCTGGAAGCGTGTACACGCACCCAACGCAAATATTTTTTTTCCCGATGCTGGGGAGGACGAAGCTCGGATGAATCCCTTGCTCAGGTTTTCCTCTAACCATTCCTTCAGCGCCTGCAGCTCGGTCTTGGATAGGGAGTATGTGGTCCAAAAGGGGGTGTAAATCCTTCGCGAAGCGGGATCTTGTGGTCGTATGGCCGGTCGGTACGGCCTTGGCCACCGCTTCCGAAAAGAGGGGTAGGAACTCGTGGTATTCCTTCGGCACGTAGTCCGCCAGGTTCAGCTGCTTCTTTTCCGGTTGCAGGGCACGGTTGATCTCATAGAGTGAGAGCGAGAAGATGGCAAGTCGCTCCTTGCTGGCGATTCGGCGGAAGGAGCGGCCACCAAGTGCAGCGACCTGGAGCGGCCGCCGGCTGTCGGGTCCGGCACCATTGAGTTCCGGCCCGAGTTCGAGTCTAGCGCCATTGAGTTTGTCGAGTCCGGCGCCATTGAGCTCGTCGAGTCCGAGTCCGGCACCATTGAGCTCGTCAAGTCCGAGTCCGGCGCCATTGAGTTTGTCGAGTCCGGCGCCATTGAGCTCGATGAGTCCGAGTCCAGCGCCATTGAGCTCGTCGAGTCCGAGTCCGGTGCCATTGAGTTTGTCGAGTCCGGCGCCATTGAGTTGGTCGAGTCCGGCGCCATTGAGTTGGTCGAGTCCGGCGCCATTGAGCACTGGCTCGCGTGGAGCTGCTCTCGACGTGAGGGAGCAGAGTGTTGGTTCTGGAGACTCGGATGTAATGGCGTGGGCTACTTTTTTTTTTTTTTTTTTTGTTTATTCATTATACTCGTGTGCGACCTATCTAGATCATGATGAGTTTATGTACAGTCCTTTTCCTGGCCGCAAACCGCGCGAGGCGGCACTGTGCAAGCACCCCCTTGCCCTCCGCCCAGGCCTATCCCCGAACAATATAGATCGCACTAAAGAAATGAAAGAAACAAAAGAAAGACCCCAAGGAAAGACACTTCCGCCCCCTATTCCAATTCTGCCGACGCCATGAACGCTGGGGTAGGAAGGAACAGCCCATGTTCCTCCTATGGCGTGGGCTACTGTGGGGACTGAGTTGCAATTCACGATACAGTACTGGGATCCGAATGTCAGGGTGCGGGAGCTCAATCGTATGGCGACATCGTGGAGTTCCATCCAGGGGATGCCGAGTACGATGGGGTAGTGGCCGAGTTTGGTTACGAACATGGGTATTCGTTCATGGTGGTCAAGAATCGATAGGGTGACGTCGACGGTGTGGGTGATGTCTCCTGAGGAGATCGGGCGGCCGTCGATGACCTCGAGGGCCCTTGGGTGTTTGAGTGGTGTGAGTGGGAGTTGGTGATGGCGGGCGAAGTCTTCATCGACGAAGGCTACTCCTGTCGCTCCGCAGTCGATCAGAGCGTGGCTGGCTATGGTTTTGTCACCAAAGGCAATATTGCACGAGATAACAAGATGTTTTCCTCCCATAGCTATATTGGACAGACTTGACAAACGGAAGACAGGAGCGGAGAGAGAAGAAAAAGAAGACTTGCCCGGAGTTCGGCCAACAGCAGTGCCATCATGCGGCTGCTGGCCTAGGGCTTTTCCCGGCGGGGCGACGCCACCGCAGCAGCCGTGCGCGTGTTGGTGGTGCTCGGAGGGCACCCCCGAGGACGTGGTCGATTCGGAGTCGGAGACCATGACAGCCGCAGCCCGGAACGGGTTGCGACTCTTGTTGGGGCATTGGGCGGCCATGTGCCCCAGTCCTCCGCAGTACAGGCAATGGCCTTCTCTAAGGCGAGCCGCATGTTCCTGTTCCGAGAGTTTCCTCCTAGTCGCACTCAGGTCCATCGGGCCCGGAGCGGTTGCGCTCTGGCCGGTGGCAGCGGGTGTCGAGGCCTGGGTACGGGGTTGGCTCTGATTACCGCGGTGTTGGTGGGAGGAGGCGCCATGCCTTCCTTCATGGAGTTGGAGGGCGCGTATCTCCGAGTCCAGTTGCTGGCAGAGGGCCACAAACTGGTTGAAGGTGAGGCCCTGCGTTCGTCCCAACAGCTGGCGTCGAAGTTCCATCGACACCCCTTCCTTCAGCGCATCCAACTTAGCCTGCTCGTCCCAGCCGAGCTTTGATACCAGCATCTGGAACTCGGCGAAGTAGGTCGTGAATTCCTTCTTGCCCTGTTTCAGACTGTGGAGTTTGGCGCGGGCAGTCGCGGCAGGGTCTGGGTCGCCGAAGGCGGCTTCGAGGATGCGGATGATGTCGTCTGAGTCGTCCAGCTGGAAGGCTCCGTTTTGGACGAATGGAAGTATCTGCGCTTGCGCCATTCCTTCCTGGCGGTTGAAGGCATAACCCATCCGTAGGGCCGCCGTGGGAAAACGAGTGGGGTCGCTGAACAGCTTTATACGCAGCTGTGCGATGAATCCTTCGAGGTTTTCATGGGTGCCGTCGAAAGTCGCCGGGTCTGGGACTCTTTCGGCGCGAGTTTGCGGCAGTCCCTCCAAGGTGGCCAATCGGTCGATCGCTCGTCGGGCAGCGGCGAGTTGCTCCTCTAGGTCGTCGACGCGCCAGGCTGGAGTGGCCTCCTGTGAGTCCAGGATCGCCTGCACCAGGGTGCGTACTTGGGCGTATGCGGTCTGAAGGGTCGCATCGGGGGCGAAGGCCTCGTTCAGGGCAATTCGCTGCATTTGCCCGAGGAGGGCGGGCGTGATCTCCCTGTAGATGGGTGGGAGCTGTGGTTCGGCTTCGGGTTCGGGGTTCGGCGCCAACATGGTGCCGCTAGGTGGAGAGAAATGAGCACGCAACAAAGTGTAACGGGCGGTCGGGCGAGGCTCCAGGTAGCGGCGGTCGGGCGGACGAGCGTGGCATGTAAGCGAGCGAGGGTGGCAGGCGAGCGGGCGTGCGTGGCGGGCGAGCGCGGCGGGCGAGCGGGGCGCATAAGCGAGGAAGTGTGGCGGGCGAGCGGGCGAGCGGGTGAGCGCGGTCGGGGACAAGGGTCAGGAGCAAGGACAGGAGCAAGGACGCGGAGGCGGCAAGGACACGGAGACAAGGACACGGAGACAAGGACACGGAGACAAGGACACGGAGACAAGGACACGGAAGCGGCGTCAACAAGTTGTTGCGTGTGGATCTACGGCGGGCGACTACCCTCGTTATATACAGGAACTCAGAATCCACACGCGCAACTCACACGCGAAACTCACACGCGAAACTCACACGAGCAAACACCGATACGAGCAAACCCCCACGCCCTCATTCCGGCACTTCCGTTCCCTCATTCCGGCACTTCCGTTCCCTCATTCTGGCACTTCCGTAGCGCCGCCTAACGGCACTCCGCATTCCAACGCTCCGTAGCGTCGCCTCCCCTCGCTCGGCGGCCCGTGGCCCAGCACCGTGACACCCACCTGGCGAACGGATGACCTGGAGGAACAGCTCGCCACTGCCAGAAGGGCAATCGATCGACTGACTACCTTGGAAGTCTAACCGCAACGCCGCGCTGAAAGGGTTCCAGACCACGCAACCTTTGATGGAACCCGCGAAAACCTCGCAGGGTTTGTTGCACAGCTACACATCAAGCTGTTCAGCGACCTCTCCCGTTTCCCTATTCCTGCCCTGCGGATGGGCCCAGACGCAGATACTCCCATTCGTCCAAAATGGAGCCTTCCAGTTGGAAGACTCGGATGACATCATCCGAATCCTCGAGGCTGCATTCGGCGACCCAGACTCTGCTGCAACCGTCGCACCAAACTCCACAGCTTGAAACAAGGCAAGAAAGAGTTTATGACCTACTTCACCAAATTTCAAATGTTGGTGTCCAAACTCAGCTGGGATGAACAAGCCAAGCTGGATGCTCTGAAGGAAGGGAGGTCGATGGAACACCATCGTCAACTGCTTGGACGGACCCAGGGGCTCATCTTTGACCAGTTCGTGGCCCTCCGTCAGCAATTAGACTCTGAAATCCGGGCACTCCAACTTCACGAAGGCAGACACACCTCCCACTAGCACCTCGGCGGCCAAACCCAACCCTGCATCCAGACAATAGCAGTGACCCCCCACACCACAACCCAGAGCGTGACTGCCCCAGACCCGATGGACCTCAGCGCGAGCAAGAAAAAGCTCTCTAAGCAGGAACCCACGGTGAGGCTCAGGGAAGGTCGTTGCCTGTACTGTGGAGGGATGGGGCATATGGCCGTACAGTGTTCCAACAAGAGCCGCAATCCATTCCGTATCGCTACGGCTCTAGTCTCCGACACCAAGTCCACCACGTCCTCCGGAGCATCCGCGGAGCACCACCAGTACACACAAGACTGTGGTAGTGGTTCAGCCCCGCCGGAAGGAGCCTAGGCCAGCAGCCGTATAATGGCACTGCTGTTGGCCGTACTCCAGACAAGTATTCGTTTTCTTCTGTCTCCCCTCCTGTCTATCGTTTGTCAAGTTTGTTCAATATAGCTATGGAAGGAAAGCATCTCGTCATCTCGTGGAAACTCCCCTCCGGTGACAAAACCATAGCTAGCCACGTTCTGATCAACCGCTGAGCGACAGGAATAGCCATTGTCGATGAAGACTTTACCCGCCATCACCAACTCCCCCTCACATCCCTCGAACACCCAAGGGCCCTTGAAGTTATTGACGGCTAACCAATCACATCTGGAGACATCACTAACACCACAAACGTCACCCTATCGATTCACGAACACCAAGAACAACTCCCCATGTTCGTGACCAAGCTTGTCCACTACCCAATCGTACTCGGCATCCCATGGATGGAACTCCACAATGTCGCCATTCGCTTCAGCTCTCGCACCTTGACCTTCGGATCGGAGTACTATACCGCGCACTGCAACACAGTCCCCACCGTGGCCCACGCCATCACCTCCAAACCCACGGAACTAACCCTCTGTTCCCTCGTGTTAAAAGTAGCTCCATGTGGGCCAGCAGGAAGCGCAGGGGCCGGCGAGAACAGGACTCAGTTATTTATGTCTCCCCACCCAATGAGTAACCCGACTAAGGCTGATCAGTTCCCTCAAGCGCGATCCCACCCAGATGCCAGAGACGTCTGGCCGGACGTCCAGCATGACGTACGGCCGACACGACCCAGTTGAGATGCCCGAGACATCCGAGATGCCCAAGACGTCCGAGACGTACGAGACGTCCGAGATGCCCAAGACATCCGTGAGACCCAAGACGCCCAGCCGGATGCCCAACTCGACACCCGAGATGCCCGACCAATCTGGATCGCTGCGCTTGGAGGGCACTCGTTCTGCCGAGTAGCCCACAAGGAACAACTTGCTATTTTCTCGTCCTCGCTCCACGAGAACAACTACGCGCTCAAGCCGAAGGAGAAGAAGAATCAGTTGAACCTGGTGGACTACGTACCTAAGGAATACCACAAGTTCCTACCCCTCTTCTCAGAAGCCGGTTGCTGGGAGCACCAAGAGGCTTGCCTCAAGGTTCTACCAGCTGAAGACGGGGCACGCTCGTACGGGCCAGTATTTGCACTGGACGAAGGTCCGCCCTACGGCACAATGCTGGTGGTGCAACGACCCCACGCAAACGAGGGACCCCCTCTTCAAGGTGTGTCGAGAGTGGCGAATGCAACAGAAGGTTCTCTGGGCAGAGGTGCTGAAGGAGACGGGGAGGCGGAAGGGCCGGTGGAAGATCCAGGACCTTCTCGCCGATCAGAGGTGCAGTCAGACGGTACTGGACTACCTCACATCCACGGATGTGGGGAGGACAGTGCCAGCTGTGGAAGAGGAGGCCGACGCAGGGAGTGAGGTGTCGGAATGGGAGCTCCGGGAACGACTGGAGCGGGAAGACGAGCGGAGGGTGGAGGCGGAGGCGCTGGGTGGTGGGGAGGAACCGCTGTTCCTACCCACCCCACCCTTCATGGCATCGGCGGGGGAGGATTAGGGGACGGGCGCGCTTTTCCTTTCGTCTTTTTCCTTTGTCTATTTTCTTGGTGCGCACTCACCTTTTCGGGAGGGCCGGGCGGAGGGCACAAGGGGAGCTTGCAATGAGCCGCCTCGTGCGGACTGCGGACGGGAAAAACCGGGTAAAATGTACGCCGCCATGATCTATATAGGTCGCATGCGAGTATGAATAAACAAAAAAAAACTCCTCCCGACGTAGAGGAGGTCTAGGTACGTACACTACCTTGTATGACAGCAAGCAAGACGGAAGATGGCCATTCAAACAATACCCAATAGCCCCTAGGAGCACACTGAACAAGATCAACGCAGAAACATGTAGAAAGAATGTAGGAAAAGCGTACGAAAAAAAACTTCGAGTTCGACATAACCCATACGCTCCTACTTTATGTTCCCCAACCTCAATCCCACCCACCTCTGTTTCGCACTTTTTACGTCTCTGCCTGCCTCAAATTCCCATCGCCGTTCGGCCCGCAGGGGCCTACTTCGCCCTAGCAGAGCGGCGAGCATCACCCTTTGCCCCCTTGCGAGCCTTAGTGGCCTTGCCTGGTGGCACGGCTGCTTCCTTCGCCTCGTTGACAGACTCCGCGGGAGCAGCCTTCCCCTTCGCTTTCTTCCAGGAGGAGGATTTAGCCTTTTTGCGGGTTGGCGTCGCCACTTCCTCCGCCTCGTCGCCAGACCCGGCCGGAGCAACCTTCCTTTTCGCTTTCTTTCTTTTGCTGGTTGGAATATACGGATCGATAAAGATGAAGATAGTGAGTTGATTGATCGATACATAGTCAAAGGCAGAACATTCTCTCTATATACAACGCGCCTCAGGGACTCCTCAGGGGGAAAGGACGGAAGCCTGTCTCCCGAGCCGGTGCTCGGAGCCTCCGGCAACCGTCATCTCCGGAGGTGTTGTCTCCGGTCCGTCATTTCCGGACGCCGCCTCCGGTCCGTCATCTCCGGACGCCCATTATTCTGACATTGCTAGTTTTAGCCTTTTTGTAGGGTGGCGTGGCCGCATCCTGCAACTCGTTCTCAGCCTCCGCCGGAGAAGCCTTCGGTTTGCCTCGCCGTCTTGCCGCGCCGAGACGAGGCAGAAGGATATGAGGCACGGGAACGTTGCTTACCACCGGTTCGACCGCCGACTCCTCGCGAACATGCATCGGATTTCGCCACAACCTTTTGCTGCTTACCGGGAGAACATATTGGTCCCACCCTGAAATCTGACTGGAGTTTTCGCTGTCCGAGGGTGTAATGGTTTGTTAATGGAAATTTCTTGCAACGTCGGCCGGAACGACAAACACTAGTATCAGAGATGTTCGCTTAAGATTCGCCGGCATCGCGGCCCAAATAGCTGCAAGCCCCTGCTCATTGACAGGGTGCGAGGCGCTCACCGTCATTTGAAATAGCACCAGCCGTGGTTTCTTGGGGACTGGGGACTCGATGATAACAGAGGCATCCACTGAACGGAGATTGGACTGCTGAGGGCGGAAATAGGTGCCTATGACGCTAGGATCGATGTTGCTGGAGCGAGGTTTTACTCGGAGTTGGCTACCGAGTTCTGACACCTTCAGGGGAGAAAACTCCGCCGTGCCGCATTCCAAGATGGCAGCATCGAGATCCCGGTCACAATAGAGGACCTTGACAACGGCAGCCACTACGAGCGAGTTGTCGCGGGCAGCAAGGTATACCATTTCGGGGACGGGGTCCCCGGCCCAACCTTCGGGCGGATCGAGCATGTGCGAGGCGGTGAAAAGGAACCTTGTTCCAAAGGCGAACGCGGTCCCGACGGCTGTTCGGAGCAATGAGCATTCGCCAAAGGCATAGAGAGGGTGATACGGTACGTACAGATGTGGTCTCCCACATCCATGGTCCACTTCAGTACGCACGGATTGTGTCCGACCGTCACGGGACGCGAAAGGTACTTCCACTTGGCCAGCTTGAAGACAATGCCCAGTGTATGGGCGGGCAGGATGGTCGGCATGACCACGCTGTGATGCACCCTCGGGGCGGGGGGATTGCTGAGCAGATCCGGAAGGTAGCGCCTGGTGGCTGGCAAAGCGTCAGCTCCTGACGGATCACACGCGGGCACTCAGGGTTGGGAAGCGTACACGAGCTATCGTTCTCTTGGACAACGCCCGAATTCGGGCTGTTCGAACGGGTGTTGGCCGGCGGCGTAGGAGGCCGCTCACTAGCAGCGCAGACGCTGTCAGCACACCAGAGGGCGGAGAGGAGGAGCCGGTGAGCGTGAAAGTTCATGGGCGGAGTGTACTCACTTGGCACGGGCAACGCTGCTCGAAGCCATGTCGGTCGTGGGGTGTCTGTGTGCAAGAAAGAGGCTCAGGGAGAAGGATAGGTGTTGGTTGCGGTCGGGGGGGGACCTGGGATTTATATCCCCTGGATCGTAGAAATACCGTATTATCTCTCGTAAGAGGTCCCCCTATAAATACCACTGATATAGGTGCTAGCGCCAGCTAGTTAGCGCGCTTAAGGCTAGCGCGCCGAGCCATTTTCCAACGTCAGGTGATGAGCCCAGGAGGTATCTCAGCCAGGGGAGACAGCTGGCAGTATTCCCAACTGCACGTCAACCCACAACAGTGAATATGAGGCTGCCAATTGTCGACGACCAAGCTCTGGCTGCCCACAGCCGGTAGAAATCCTCACGACAATCATTTCGCAAGCAACCTTACTGTCGATTCGCCTTGAACCCTTCGCAATCATTAACCAGTTAAGTTCAAACAACGGCCTGGTCCCCGCAAAGAGCCAAATTCCATGGTCCCACGATGGGCTCTACCAGCGGCTACCCCTTCTGGGGCCGAGCGATGCGGAACGGTTGAGTTGAAGCCCGGAGTACTGTGCTGGACACAGCACGGGCGGGTGGATGACGGGCAAAGTGGGAAACGGAAACCTACACGGGAGGAAGTACAAGTACGGTCCGGTTATAGATGGTGGCTCACTCTCGGCCCCATCCCCAACAGTAGCACCGGCCGCACCCTCAGCCACGCACACCAGCGAATCTTTCTCGGCATTTCTCTCTGCAGCTGCACGCAGAGCTAGTGATTCGCCTCCAGCCTGGATCTCGGCACGTTAAGTTTTGAAGCTACCAAGAGGCAGAGGTGGAGAAGGACGTAAAGGAGGAGAAGCAACGGCCGCACCACCAGCAGTAGGAACTCGGAGAAGTGCTAGGCTGATAGGGAAACCTTAGCGCAGTCATGTCATTTCTTTCCCGCAAATTACCGACACTGAGGGTGATGGGGAGGATGAGGGTGGTGTTGAGTACGACTTTTAGTTAGAATTGTAGATACTGTAGCGGATTCTATTGAGCAATCACGAAGATTTCCAAAAATTCTCTCCCTTGGCACAGCCGCGATTTGGTATTGCACTAGTACATAAGCGCGCTAGTCCGCGCTAGTCCGCGCTAGTACCTGTAATAGTCACATTTATAGGGGGGACCTCTTACGAGAGATAATACGGTAGGCGATCTGGGCCGATCGGCCCGGCCATCCGGACTCCATCAAAGATAGCAGCGCAATGACATTATTGTGGTCCCTCACCAATGAAGTAGACTTATTCTATTGTGTCTGGAGTAGCCGAAGTAAGTGCTGTGAGACGATTGTTTTGATAGGGCCAGAAATATAAAAGACAGAACTTGGGGTGTCAACTAGAGATGAAACCGCCCAACATGTCGGAAAGAAATCTTCGTCAGCGGCCACCAAAAACCCATAATGCTCCCAGCTCTTCAGACGATGATACCAACACGCCAGCGAACCCATCCAGCGCACAGCGGCCAATAAAGCGCAAAGCACCGGCGAAAAAAACCCGCTTCACGTAAAATCACTCGCCCGTCCGATCGAACCAACGGGGTCACCTACCGGCCGCCCAAAATAAGTCGCCATACCCTGTGTTTCACCCAATGCTTCCTTCGGGATCCCCTCATAAGGTATACAATACACTTCCTACGGTTATCGAGGCCTTAATGGCGTTCAACCTATCGACTTTTTTAGACTTTTTTTGCCACCTTCCCTTCTTGAAACTTTATACAGCCACACCAGTGCATATGTGGGAGAGAAAAGAGGGGGGAAAAGCCAGAATTCAGGTGGAAGGGCGTGGCAGATGTTTCAGCGGACGAGATTGGCTGTTGGCTAGGAATGGTGGTGTATATGGGTGTACATTATTTGCCATCTTGACCACCGTGCACCATCCGGACTCTGAGACTGTTCGTAATCGCAAGCGACCCGGGAAGAAGAGCACCAATGCTAAAAAGGCACGAGAAGCGTTTGGTGACGATCAAGAGAAGGAGGAGAGAGGGGAGGGCGCCGGCAGAGAGCGGCAGGTAGCGAGCACTACTGTGCGGGAGGAGGACGGGTGGCGGATACTTTCGAGCTCCGGCCCATCGTAGGGAGGAACTGGGGTGCTGAACTCAAAGCCGCGGCGCGTGCGAGTAGTCGAGGACGAATGGTGAGTTGGTTTCCGTGTCGGTGCGGAGCAGAGTTGTGTTGAGGCACGGTCTCTTTTTCACGACATGGCTGCACGGTTCCGGCACGGCGGCACGGCACTGCGGTCCGACAGCCTTTGCGACGTAGAGTTACTCCGGAAAATATCCACGACCAGCAGCTGTCAAGAAAAAAAGTATCGATTTGCTCTACTGTGCGGCAGAATCCACACAAGAAAAAAGAAATACCAACACCCATTTTCCCCGATCGACGCAGCCGCAAGGTCCCTCCTTTGCCACTCCCCGCCCCCACGGAATCGAGGAAAACAGGTACTGTAGCAATCGACGGCGACTGCCGGAATCGAATGAATGGAAATTCTCGCCAACAATGGCCACCCTAGCGTTGGAGTCCGCTCTGATGCTGGAGATGAAGGGTACTTTGGCGACTCATGAATATCTCGAATTTTAGGACGTTTCGTCATCGGACGAAAGAGCCCGAGCGATCGGACATTCGACGTTCGCGCATGACGTTGCTCAGGTACGTGCAACGTACCGGGTGAAACATTTATGCTGGTAGTGTAAGAGAAACTCGAGCTGAAACAAGTTTAGATGTAGATTTTTCTATGTAGAACGTGAATTCTCATTCCGGAAGTGGTTAAATCAAGAGTGCGTCATCGATACGTTGCAAAGCAAGAGTCAGTACGCTAAACTTCAGCCAGACTGGACCGATACCACAGGGAAGAATTGCGCGAATCTAAACCGCGGGTTCCGGGGTATCGATGACTGTGGGAGCGGTATTCAATGGTTTCGCACATTACGAGTGATCTCTCATGCAAGGTGCCAAGCATTTGCTAGCACACGGCTCGGCTCGCGTCGGCTTACTAAATCCGACGGCATGAGCCTCAATTATGTACTACGACGGCATAAGCCCTTTTTTCTTCACCTTCCACACCATCCTACTCATCGTCATTCACTACATTGCCATCATACTCGCCACCAACTCACTCGTCGAGTCTTACACTTGCAATCATCCACGCCGTTGGTATCCTCATCGACATCGTACTCGTCACGTCGTATTGCACAACTTCCCGCTGTCTCTGCGAGCAGCGCTAACAACGTCACGAAGCTCGCCGATCTACTCGCCGCGTCTTATTCGCCACCACACTCGTGGCGTCGCGTCTTACTCGCTATCGTCCTCGCCGCCGGTATCCTCATCGGCATCGTGCTTGTTGCGTCGTATTGTACAACCTGCGAGCTGCGCTAACAATGTCACGAAGCTCGCCGATCTGTTCGCCGCGTCTTACTCGCCATCATACACGTCAAGTCTTACACGCCTCCACACTCGTCGCGTCGTGTCCTACTTGGTATCGTCCCGCCGCCAGTATCCTCATCGACATCGTACTCGTCGCGTCGTATTGTACAACTTCCCGCTGTCTGTCCCTCTGAGAGCTGCGCTAATCATGTCACAAAGCTCGCCATCATACTCGTCGCGTCTTACTCGCTATTGTCCTTGCTGCCGGATTGACGTCGTTCTCATCGCGCCGTGTCTTATCCTCCAATCTCGCTTTGTTTCTGGCACGCGCCGAGCGATACTACCCACGTTAGGAACACATTACAGGCGATGATGTGGTGATGGATGTGGTGATGGATGTGACGCTGGGTGCTTGCGGTGGGTACGCTAAGTGTGGTAGCATATATAGATGTACATTAGATGTAATGAATAGAACTGGATTGAGTCGCAATGCCTGGAACCTGCTGCGTGTTTGTAAGTCTTCACAGCAATGTTCAGTGCCTTGCCTGTCGCGTCCGGATGCCACCACCACGATCGCTCTGTCGCCCACATATGGTGCCATGGCACGCGTCGT
>Ga0307516_10007277_pt1 | contig 12740 bp, 19 predicted proteins | sample 19_EM_MG_FD_203310 | JGI IMG/M metagenome (GOLD analysis project Ga0307516, IMG submission 203310) | Populus trichocarpa ectomycorrhiza microbial communities from riparian zone in the Pacific Northwest, United States - 19_EM | ecosystem: Host-associated > Plants > Roots > Unclassified | place... | reverse complement strand
CTGGGAACCGTTGTGTATATTCCGAATACATATCTACAATGAACGATGAGCATCTGCAACACCCGCGCCCGCCTGAGACTCTACTCCTCCTTGTAGTCCCACTCTCTCAGCCCAACCTTACCTCCCAATTCCCTCCACTTCGCAATCCTCTTCTCCTTCGTCCTCCCAGAGATCTCAACCAACTTGGCAAAATACCTGTCACAATCCCAACCCAATTCTCTTTCCCCTCCCCACTCCTTGGCCAGCTGATCACGAGTAAAGTCGCCCTGCGCGATGAAATCGCGGTTTACCGCGATTTTCGAGCGGGTGGCTGCATCCATGAAGGGGTCGACGAGTTTCATGAGAATCGTCAGCCAGAATGGGGCGTTGCTGACGAAACACCGGCCGAGACGTTCTGGGAAGTAGGCTTGAAGGGTCTCTACGGTCTGAATTGAGGTTGTATGAGTTATTGTGCGTCCTTTGGTGTAACGAGTCAGCGCACCAGTTTGGCATGTCCAAAGGAGGTGGCCTTGGCGGTCCCGGAGTAAAGTGACAGCACCGCGACAGACCTACAGCCAACGGCTCGTTAGATAGCATACGCCCGAGAATACCCAAATACCACTCACTCGACGCCTCTGGGCATGATATCCACCGCACGTTCCATTATCCACGTATACGCTTTGATCCAACCAGGTCCCTCAGGGGAGGACTCGCGCCCGGCAATATCGAGGAACCCCGGCCGACCCTCGGCATCATAACCGAATAAAAGGATTTTCCCGTTTAAACACTGCAAGTCGAACAGAGACGCCGTTCAGAGTCCAGCATGGCAGTGATTTGGACGTGTACGAAGGGTACGTACGTGTTCTTTGATAGACTCGGCTGTAAGGGTATCGTAGATTCCGTATTCGCGTCGCCACTTGAGAGTGTCTTCGAGTTTCTTGATGCAGTTGGCCAAGTTCCACCGTGTAGCCCGAAGGAACCTAGAAGGGTAGCGATCAGACCGCAGGTTTTGATGTGCAGTGGGTCCCGCCGGCCCACCTTAAGAAACATTCATATGTCTAAGGAGATTTAAATCCTCAGCACCGCCAGGGAACCGCAGAAAGGGTGAAAGAGGGAGGCTTACGAGGTAAAACTTCTCTTCCTCAGTCAATATACCGTCCTCGTCCTCGAGGCCCGGAATGACATAGCCCTCGGTGGCGAAATGATTGAAGACCTCCTGGTAAACCGCGTCTTGCTCCTCTGTCAGAGTCAGGAACTCAGGCGGGGACGTCTTGTGGTACTTCTGAGGAGGGAGGAAGGGTTCGTAGTCCACAGCTTTCCCCTCGGATTTCTCACTATCCGGGGATAGACCAGCTGCCCCACCGACCGGGATGCCAGCAGTCGCAGGGGATGAAAGGACGACAGAAGCCGCAGACATCGTTCGGTGGTCGAGAAGAGTTGACCTCAAGTTGGTGGTGAGCCGGTAACACGTTGGCGAGAAAGGCTGCGAGTTGCGGTTCCTCGGAGATCAAATTCAGCCCGACGCGAGGGAGGCGCTGCCACAGACATGATGGTCATGGTGAAAGGGGAGGGACGACGATCGATTTCGAGCATCCTCCTTGGTAAACACTCTATGTAACGAGAAAATACACAACCATCCGCAAACTCAAGCCTGGACAGCGACTGCCACGGGTATTTCGACCTTCTCGCCCTTCTCCTCAACAACTTCCGCAGGAGCATCCATCTTGTAGTCCCACTCCTTCACTCCAATCTTTCCACCCAACTTCCTCCACCTCTCCTGATGCCTCTCCCTCCTCTCTCCAGTCATCTTCAACCACGCCGGCCAAAACTTCTCATGCACATACTCCACCGTCCTGTCCCCTCCCCAGTTCCCCTTGATAAGCATGTTCGACTCGAAGTGGCCCTCCTTGACACAATTCGGGTTGAACTTTAGCTTCTCCCGGGTAACGGGATCAATGAATGGGTTGATCATCTTGTAGAAGGCGTTGAGGATGAAGGGAACGTTGATGACGAACGCCCGTCCGAGACGCTCAGGGTAGTGGTCTTGGAGGATGCTCAGGACCTGCGCAAACGCGATGCCCATGGTAAGCATCTGGCCGAACCGGTAGAAGGGGGAGTTATTACTGTACGGGAAGTCGACCAAGGAGGGCTCTTGGCCTTCTCTCCGTAGTCAATCATGAGCGCCAAGGTCCTAAAGCGGAGCGACGTGAGAAAAGCTTGCGCAGGCGTTTGGATTAGGTTCGGGACACCGACTCGGTACCAGCTGTCATCAGGTCCGCAGCCCGCTCGAGCACCCAGACCACTTGGTGGATCTGTCGGTCGCTGGTGTCGGTGTTCTGGCGACTGGGGAACATGTACAGCGCCGGCCGATTATGGACATCATAACCGAAGAGGATTTGTTTTCCGGTAAGGAACTTTGGAGGTCATGATTGTCAGGCCACAGTCCACGTAAGGAGGGGGAAGAGGAGGGAGGCGTACCTCTGGTTCGAGGTACTCGGGCGTGTGAGTGTAGAGACCAAACGAACGCCTCCATTTTAGCGTGGACTCGAGCCGCTCGATGGCTTTCACTACATCCCACTTCGTCGCCCGGAGGTACCTGGATGGTAAAATAATGCCACGTCGGTCTCACAATCAACCCTTTGTGCCAGTGTAACGAAACGGACCTCAGCAGGCACTCATAGCTCTACACACCACGTAGGTCATCAGTACCGCGAAGACAGGACAACAAGGGAAACGCACCAGCCAGAACTTTTCCTCTTCCGTGAACTCGCCCTTCTCTTCATCAGGGAGAACGTACCCGTCCTTCGTGAAGTGTTCGTAGACCTTCTTGTACATATCCTCCTGCTCGGTCGTGAGTTTCGGAGAGCCAGCATCAGCTTTTGGTTGGGGAGGGGGGATAGGGACGTAGTCAACAGAGGCCATGACAGTAGGTGGAGGTGGGAGGGAAGAAACGTCCTGTTGTATGATGAACGCTCTTGACACCGGAAATGAGGCACGGGCGGCGGGGATTTTTGCTTCGCTCGACCGGGTGAAATTTTACGTGTCGTCATCCCCATGATCTCTCCGAGGTTGTTGACCATGTCGTGAGTCCTGGGGGCTAAGCTTATCGTCTGCCGTCCGTGGTGTTGCTGGGTGAGTCCGGGCCATGGCGTAGTGATTGAGCACCATTGATATCCCCCCTTATAGACTTAGACTTCAATTGCCACGGTCAATCCGACCACAGCCGACCCCGTCCCCCCTCCTCCCTCTCCCTCTCTCTAAAATCGACCCATGTCGGCGATTGCGACCAGGTCGAGGGTCATTGGGTTGTACAAGGAACTTCAGCGGTTAGGCAGGGATTATCCGGACCCTTCGTGAGCACCGCCTTCCCAGACCGCCGAGGAAACATCCCTGATCAAAATTTCCAGGTATGATTACCATGGCCGGATGCGCAGGTTGTTCGAAAGTGCGTCTTGCGTTGCTTCCGAAGGGAACCATTTGGAGCTCACGCGATGAGGGGGGAATAGACAACAAGCATCTCAAAACTGAGGAGGACATCAACCAGGCAATTCGGCTGGGAGAGTTTATCAAACAAGGTCTGGGATCTTTGAATCGTTCTTCACTGGCTCGGTTGACTAAAGACGGAGGAACAGAAACCCTTGCTCTGTATTCTCTTCGAAAGTACCGACATTTAAAAGTGAGCTTCGCCGAGCATCGTGCACTCCGTCCGCGTCCCCCGTTCACCACACCATCCCAGCGGATGTACCCCCCGCCGGATCCCCTACATCCCCACGCACGCTGATAGCCTGTACAACACTTTTATCCCAACCACTGTACTTTTTTCGAGTCATGAGCCAATTGTACATAGCCTATTACTTAGATACCTGATTATGTCAGCAGACTCCCCTTCCGTCCTCCCACAACGTAGACATTTTTCCTCTCCTCCTCCTGTTAAACGAGGATTGAGACACTTCTTCGAGAACAAGCTCCAGCACACTCCAGGAGCACCAGGTTAGCTCATAATGCCAAAGGTACGCCTTGGATGAGCGAATCTGTCAAGCGTAACGTAGCTCATTTATTTTCGGTTGTAGAACAAGGGAAAGGTGAGGCCCTCCCCCCACACCTGGCATGTCGCCGGGGTCACCTGAACGAAACCGGGACTCACGGACTCCCCACTGATTAATTAGGGTGGTAAAAATCGCAGAAGAGGAAAGAACGAGAACGAGGATGACAAACGAGAACTGGTGTTCAGAGAAGATGGACAAGAGTACGCTCAAGTCACCAAGATGCTTGGGAACGGCCGACTGGAGGCGATGTGCTTCGATGGCGAGAAGCGATTGGCCCATATTCGAGGCAAGATGAGAAAGAAGGTACGCACGGTTTGACGGACAGTGAATCATCCACAGGTTTTCAACTTCAAATCGACAGGTCTGGATCAACCAGGGAGATATCATCCTAATCTCCCTCCGGGATTTCCAAGATGACAAGGCGGACGTCATCGTCAAGTACACCGCCGATGAGGCTCGAAGTCGTGCGTCCCCTCACCTCTCCTCCCTTCGTCCGATCTGAGTGTCCCCTGACGTGTGCGATTTTAGTGAAAGCCTATGGAGAGCTGCCAGAAAATGCCAAGATCAACGAGACGGATACCTTCGGAGACGAAGAAGGCGAATTTGGTTTCGAGTTCGGTGACGAGGGAGAGGTTGATATTGACGATATCTAGAGGATCTCAACCACCCTGGCTTACACACACGCTCCCGATGCTGTCCCCAGTTTGTATTCTCCTGTCACCTCCCTCTCCTTCTCCACGATCGTTTTGCCGCTATAGTACACTTGCTATCAGAGGTCAGCTGTCGTTGTGACGGGGCTTTCTTTCGTCCTGTTGTTTTGGCTATTGGTTTTGTTTTCTTTCTACAGATGTCTCTCACTACGTTGTTTGTATCTCTTGTACGCGACGAACACTCTGACGCGTGAAACAGTTGATTTATTGATGAGCGCTCTTCCGATGCGACTTGCCCGGTGCTTCGCAGCAACCCAACTTATCCGAGGATGTAAGGCCAGAGAGCTTGCAGGGCGGTGGTCTCAAACTTGAGACGAACGACGAGCTCACCCCATCACCCACGCACTGTCGGCCCGCCACGGCGGTGATCGACTCGGTGGGCGCCCACCGGCACCACCAGGCGTGATGAACCATTCTCGATTCCCCGTCGTACTATCCCCTGAGTATCCACCTTCAGTTCCAGACCGCACCCAACGACTACCCCAGCGCAAATGGCTGGACTATTCGGTGGTCCAGCAATTCCACTAGCTGCGCAACCGACATTGACAGATTTTCCCGATGTCGACCTCGTGTCTCCACCTCCAGAGTGTATCTCATCCATCGCGTTTTCCCCTGTTGCGGATCTCCTAGCCGTAGGCAGTTGGGGTCCTGATGTAAGTTCTTTAACTCTCGTCGCGCCGGCGGCCTACCTTCCTCACGTGGAAAGGCGTGGACGTTTGTTTCTGATCCTTTTTTCGGTGCGTTGTTCCAGGTCCGGATATACGACGTCGGCCCCCAAGGTCAATCACAGGGAAAGGCGCTTGCATCCCATCCTGGGACTGTATTAGACTTGTGCTGGAACAAGGTGAGAAACTGCATCTTTCTCGTCTTCTGTTACGAGTTGGCATCAGCATCACCCGAGGAACAGTCGTGGATGTGTGTTCTTGCGTGTCGGAGCCCGGCGTGCCGAAGAGTAGCTCTCGATCGGAGAGTTCACTCCGACGTTCCTTTCTTTCCACCTCGGGTTCAGCCTCTTTCGTTTATTGGTTTCGAAAAACCAAGCTTCTTATTGCCTATTTCCCTATCATTTTTCGAATTTCTCACCGTCCACGGCCATCACGTATCACCTGCTGTGTGATCGCCTAGTGGGTATCGGTCACCAATTTCACTCATGATATTCCCCGTGTCACTCGCAAATTACTCACCGGGTCTCTGCTCTACTAGGATGGGACCAAAGTCATCTCCGCGGGAACTGACAACGCCGCGAGAATGTTTGACCTCCTATCCGGTACATCGACTCAAGTGGGACAACATGATGGCCCGATCAGATGCGTGAGGTGGTTTGAAATGGCTCAGGCAGGAATTCTTGCCACAGGCAGCTGGGACAAAACGCTAAAGGTACGTTCCGCGCTCGTTTACCACCCAACTCAATTCGTTGTTTCGTTTCTTTCCCAGCACATGGTCACTGACGCTGGGAAATTCGCTCCTAATCAAGTACTGGGACCTTCGATCACCCACCCCCCTTGCCACAGTAGAACTCAAGGACCGATGTTACGCGATGGACGTGAAGAACCAAGTTCTCGTAGTCGGGACCGCGGGCCGACACGTCCAGATATTTGACCTCTCGAACCCAATGATGCCTTACAAAGTTGGTGCTTGATCCACCCCCTCCCCGTCCATGTGCCGTTTTGAATTGTTAGCTTATTGTGGAGCTTCCTTTGTGTGCCTGTTCTGGTAGACTGTTCCTTCGCCGTTGAAATGGCAGACCAGAACGATTGCCCTGTTTCCGAGTGCTGATGGGTACGCCCTCGGTTCGATCGAAGGCAGAGTGGCGATTCAGTACGTTCCTTTTTGTTTCCTCCCTCCTTTCCTCCTCTGTGAGGTCCACTTTGGGATTTTGTATGAGCCGCGTTGCTTACGTCTTGCGGGTGCACACTAGGAACATCGATGATAAGGATCAAGAGTACGCACACGTCCGCTCGACAACATGTATTTTCCTTTTTTCTGACTCTTGCGAACGGTTACAGGAAGAATTACTCCTTTAGATGCCACAGGAAAGACCAGACGCCGGGCGGGAAAGATCAATCCTTGGTATTCTCCGTCAATGATATCAAGTTTCATCCCGTACACGGGACGTTTGCCACATGCGGTACGTAAGATGCACCGACCGATCGCTGGCTAGCACCGCCCCTGTTTCCTCGTCCGGCTGTACCCTCACTGAACGACCCTGTGGAGCACCTGTCTCCCCGTTGACCCCGCCCTCCCGCTTCTCGGCTATTTGTTCTGTGACCGTCCTTGTCCTGTGGATGGATGAAAATTTATGCTTACATTTTCCTGTTTGGTATCATTTTATCACATGCTAGGATCTGACGGGACAGTCAGCCTCTGGGACAAGGATGCTCGCACCCGGATGAAGAGTAAGCCTCCATCTCCCTACCTCGTTGGTTCATTCAGGATTTCTTCGCCTCGCCTCGGAGTGGTCCTCGTTCGTTCGTCATTCACCGCCCATCCCATCCCATCTCGTTCGCCTCTCGACCAACCACGCGGTTTTCCTCTCTCGTATGCTGATGCTTATCATTACTAGCGTTCAACGCCGTGCCAAGCCCCATCGTTAGCGCATCTTTCAACCACACCGGGACGGTATTCGCATACGCGGCTTCGTATGACTGGTCGAAGGGCCACGAGGGGAATGTCCCCTCGCATTGGAATAAGGTTCTGCTGCACCGGTGCAAGGAGGATGAGGTTAGGAAGCGACCTCCCAAGCCCGGGATGGCTCAGAAGTGACTTCCCGGTTAACCGGAGTATTCGTGTTCTCCCCTCCGTTTCGCCTTGAGTTTCTGTCCTAGTCTCCCTCTCCACCTCAGTTCCCCAGTTCCCTTCTCTCCTTTCTCGCGTCCCCTTGTCACCTCTCGTTTCAATATCCATGGCTCCCTCGATCAGGCCTTGGCCGCGTTCCCTCCTAACTGTTGTCAGCTCTTCATTATGTGTTGTTGAAATTTCCCGTATCGATGATGTGGTTGTATATTCAATCATTGGGTGACGGTTCCGTAAGGTGACAGAACCGTAATGCGATAGAGTTCTTTACGGCTGATAGCCACGTACGTATACGCGGGACTGCAACCACTGTTCCGGGCTTCAAACAATACAAGCCACAGTTAATGACACTAGCTTGAATCCCCAGTCGTCTCTGCCGACGGAAAGTTTCAATTGGATCGTCCGAATCACGACAGAGAGGGCTTATATTAGATGCTCGGATCTTATGGACTCGCAAGATGGGCGTGATGGGACGTCCGTGGCTCTGCCCGCGGCCGTGGCTATAGGTGTACAGGCAGGTTTTTTTCTCTATACAAACAGCGGCATACGGAACACTAGGGAGAAAATAAGGGAAAGCAGAGAAACGGGGGTTAGCGGACGAAGGCATGCACTGAGACTGAGGCAGAGGGCGGGATGTGAACTTAAAAGTTATGTGCAATAATAATCAGAATGCGGAATGCGCGATATGAGAACAATTTTGAAGCTTGATAACGACGAATGAGGCGTGGGACGATGATGCGAAGGGCATTGCAGTCAGGAAGAGGAAGATAGAACAGGATAACTGGAGAACGGTCCGGGAACATAATATATCAGACTAGACGTGCGTGTATCATGACGCACCCACGATCAAGGCGAGGCGGGGCCTAGACACAACGCATAACCCACAATAAAACCCATGGAAGAGGAAACACACAACACGGACATATAGAAACCAGAGGAAATTAGAAAACGAGAAGAGAAGTGAGAAAAAAGTAGGAAAAAGTGATGAGAGCGCGGTCCCGGATAATCACCGGTTCACGCGACTGTAAGGAGGAAGAGGCGGAAACCCCACGACGAAATAGAAACGTCTCCATCCATTAAGGCCAACCCCACTCCATAACAAACACCCCTGGTTCTTCTGAGGGGGCGATGCGAACGAGCCTGGTCATGCCCATCAAGCAATCAACCCGCCTCACTGATCTGGCCCTCTCCTCGGCCCGAGCGAACTCGTTTGACAACCTCCTAACGCGCCTCTCGAAGGTCTGAAGGATAACCTCCCTGTCCTGTGGGGTCCCACAAAGGAACCACTCTGCCGCGACAACGGGAATCCGAAGATTCACGTGGATCGCTTGGAGGACGTCGTAATTGGTGACGAAGAGGTTGGGGAGGGACGACAAAACTCTGATGTTCCACGGCAGGTTCTCGCATACGAGAAGTATGGAGGGGAGGGGAGGAGCCGTGGCAGCCTCAGCCAGAGTAGTGGTGTCGTACTCGAAAAGCGGTGACGAGCGCCCCGTAGCAGCGCCAAGGGAAACCAAGGGAGGCTGCAGGGTCATCCGAGCGTCGAATTGAAGGTCCCCGGCCTGATAGAGGGAACGGTGTATGCGGGTTTGCTGCCGGACCGGTTGTTGTAATGGGGATTCGATTGGCCCAGGGGAAGTAGGAGTGCAGTAACCGGAGGCAGTTGGAGGGAGGTCGATGGTCGGCAAACGAGGTGAGGATGGGACGCTGATAGGCGGGGTGAGTGGTTCCAACGCTGTTATGAGGTTGCTGGTTGGGTCCAAGAAGTGGACCTTGGTAGGGGTGGACGGAGCCATTGTGGTGGTATAGGCAATGGAAGTAGTGGATGTGGGAGTGGGAGGGAGGTGACGGTGGGGACGGTGGTTGAAGGAAGGAGGGGATGGCGAAAAAACTTGGGACCTTGGGAGGGGGGTTATATATATGCGCCCCAACTGGATAAAAGAATGTGTGATCAGCGTACGTTACCGAACTAGCAGGGGAGAAAAACCGAAAATGTCCGTCAGCCACAGTCAAAACCTAGATTGGCCATCACGGGGAGATAGAGGTGAACTGAATGAGATTTATCTCCTAAGCCCCGGCACGGGAGGGAGGGAGACGCCAATCAAATAACCAAACTTAGCTCATGGAGGCAGAACGAGCGAAGCCCATAACCCACGGCAGGTCAGCCAAACCACGAGCCAATGAGGCACTGAGGAATGAGAGATTTCCGGATTGGGACAGTGGAGCTGTGCGATGGAAGTATGTTCTGTGTTTGTGCGCGCCAGGAAACGAACCGGTACTAGAGGATCCTGGATCGACCTTCCTCCCAGCTGGAGATCTTGAGACCACCGTCAGCACCCCGACAGTTACGGCGCTTTCTCCACGGCCGTTCTGTGGGCTGCCAGCGAGGGAATGGAACCCGTTCTCAATAGAAGTGTTTTGGTATTGACCAAACTGCCGGAAATGTTTCCTCTGTATCTGTCGTGGATGTTCTCGCCTATTGTTTTCCGAGTGGCGGAGGGGGGGTTGTGTGTGTGGGCATGGCGAACGAACTTTGAAGAACAAAGATCGGCCGGACGTTTCCGGCGGAGCCTCTGTGGCGCGGCTTCAATCTCACAAAGGTACAGCTTTCCAAACTCGGACTGCAGCACAGCCTCCATTCCTCCTCGAGTTTCTCCCCTTTGTTGATCAAAAGGTAACCATGATCCCGCATCGCACAAAAATTATCACACCGCTGGGCAGTCGACCCCTCGCTAACACATGGGAGCTATTCTCTCCAACCTCTCCACTTCTTTCATCCACGTACAGCTAACGGCTCGCGCGCGGGTAGCTGGGAAAAAACGAAACGTCCATCTCAGATCTGGGCGCTGTACGCCCAAAAAGATCGTTTCCAAGCCAGTGACATCATCACGCAACCCTGACCGGTGGGCCAGCGCCTTTTCGCGGGGCCTCGAGGCTGTTGATGGCTCGTTGCGCCCGCCTCGTCCAATTCCCGACATCAGCGGAGATATCCCTCCCTCAACGGTCTTGATTCCCCTCCGTTCGGCCACCGGCGGCTACGGCAGTTGACTCCGCCTTGATGGGGTTTGGGCCGCAGCTCAGGTCCATGGCCGGACTGAACGTTGGACCATGGAACCGTCCAGAGAGTTCTGTCTAGAATTCTCTCTCAACTTGCGTGTTCTAGGCCCCATGGGCTTAGTAGGCTCGGACTGCGGTTGCCATTGTCCGGTGGACACCAGAATACGCACAGTGACTCGACGGTGCACAGTCGGGAATCTCTACCGGCATAGTTGCACAGAAGGGGACCGGGGTATGTAGAAGATCTATTCGCGCCATTGACCCGCTCCCGTATTAGTTTATTTACCCGAGAGGATGTCACAACCTTAGTAAGTACTGGGATCCCGAGGTCGGGATTTCGAGGAGGCTCTGCGATGACCCGAAAGCCGTACGACGGGCACTTCGGGATTTAGATTGAAAACGGAATCAAGAGACGAAAAAAAACTGGGGTTCATCCATTCTAGTATTCGCACCCCACACCGGGGGGAGAATGATCGAGGGTCCTTTCATCCAAGCGGCAGCCGTGGCATCAATCTACCCGTCCGACACTGGACGGATCCGTCGATGGCTGATCGGAGGGAACTTTTGTGCAGTTAGGGCAAGGGCTCGGAACCGTCAAGGCGAGCAGCCGGAACGAAGGTTCTGGACTCATGAAGACCCTAATGTACAGCTCTCACGTGGCGAATCCACCAGTTAGGATTTGGCGCCAACGGCCGACGCATTTTCTTAGAGGCTCAAAGGCAGTCGATCACCACGCGGTGCCCACCTGTCAAACGTCGGACTCTCATTGGCTCAGCAGAGCCCGATCTAAACCGCAGACAGATGCGATACTCTGCCCAATGTACTGGCGGTTGTGAGGTGGCACCTCCATCCATAGACTGGAGTAGCGGTTCCCCTTGTTACAGGCAGAGATGGGAGAATCACGGTGGTGATTAATTCAGCATCCGGTGACAGCGAAGAATCCAAGTGCGTGCACCATGACTGTCGACCACGGACACATAGCTGTGGGTTCGGAAATTCACGTGCCCTCGAGGTACCCGCAACAGCCAGCCCCAGTCTAAGTGAGTGTGAGCATAAAGGCACACATCACGCCCAGCGCATCAATGAACTTCCGAGCAATCTAAGGCGATCCGTTTTGAAAACATCGGTACGTAACATCATAGAAAGTCCCTGTTTATCATTACAGCGTCTTCGTCGTGTGTTCGACTGGAAATAACGGTGCTAACGCGCAGAGTTCCGAAGACGTCGAACAAGGCCGCTCATCAAGGTTGGGTAGGGCCGGCGGAAGGCGGAACCCTGGACGTCATATCTTCTGCATCGGATGACAGGCAAACTCTGAGCCGTGGAGGTTCAGTCAGACTCAGAGGTCGCATGGCCACGCCAAATTGGCGGACACCACCGCCTCAGACCGCCTTCACGGGTCCGCATTGAGATGGCTCGGATGTGGGGCCAAACTCCCAGCGAACACCCACTCACGAGCCAAACCGTACGCCAATGGAGAAGAATAAAATCAACAGGGAAGGGGCATTGACCATCCGCGTGGCGAGTCTCAAGCAGTGCCCCCGCACGGGGGAATTAGGCGGGGGTAGCTGATTGTCAATGAGTCTGTGTAATTTGCGCCTTGACCATCGCCGCCTGATTCCAAGTGGCTATCACGACACTTTCGAAGGTGGTGGGCGGTGGGCCTGACGTGACTTACAGGCGGTCCATGTGCCTGGGCCAGTACACGTCTCTCAGATGTGAGATGAGAGCTCATGAAGTTAAACAAACACGGGGAATGTTCGACTCTCATAGCGAATACGAGATCCGTATACCTAAACACGAGGCCATCCACAATTAGTTTTCTAATTGAGGGGAATGAGCGGTGTACCGCCGGATGTCAGCTCCACTCACCTCTGGAGTGATTCGCACGTTAAGCGGGACGGGGGGAACGTTCCACGCTAGATACTCTCAAACGACTGACGAGGCACTCGTCTGGGAAGAAGTGGCGGTGACCCAAACCGGTAGTGGTAGTGTCATGTCCACGAGGATTCCCGATCGACCCGCGCGATCAAACATCAGCAAAACTGCACGGTTCTGATCTGGCCGGACGGAAATCACCGGGCCAGACGGGAGTATATCTGACCAGATATCCTCCGGGCTCTCCTGATATTGCCTGACGATCGAAACCACTGGG
>Ga0307516_10007276_pt1 | contig 12741 bp, 17 predicted proteins | sample 19_EM_MG_FD_203310 | JGI IMG/M metagenome (GOLD analysis project Ga0307516, IMG submission 203310) | Populus trichocarpa ectomycorrhiza microbial communities from riparian zone in the Pacific Northwest, United States - 19_EM | ecosystem: Host-associated > Plants > Roots > Unclassified | place... | reverse complement strand
TGATTTATAGGGAGCGGCCGACTCGCGACTGGCACCTGTACGACTTTGACATCGGTCGTCCGCTGGGCAAAGGGCGGTTTGGACATGTCTACATGGTTCGGACTAAGGCTGAACCCCACTACATCCTCGCCCTCAAGTGCCTCTACAAGAAGGAGATTGTCGAATCCAGGGTTGAGAAACAGATCCGACGCGAAATCGAGATCCAACAAAACCTCAGACACCCCAATATCCTTCGCCTCTACGGCTACTTCCACGACGAGAACCGCATTTTCCTCATGCTCGAATTCGCCGGCAAGGGTGAGATGTACAAGCAACTGATGAAGTATGGCCGCTTTTCCGAACGCCGAAGCGCTGTTTACGTCGACCAGATGGCCGATGCGCTCGTCTACCTCCATTCCAAGCACGTAATCCACCGGGATATTAAGCCCGAAAACCTCCTCATTGGGATCAACGGTGAACTCAAGATCGGTGACTTTGGGTGGAGCGTCCATGCGCCTTCGAATAGGAGGAAAACCATGTGTGGGACATTGGACTATCTACCTCCCGAGATGATCGAGGGGAGGGAACATTCTGAGAAGGTCGACTATTGGGCCCTCGGTGTCTTGACCTTCGAATTCTTGGTCGGAAAACCGCCCTTTGAGGACCTAAGCGGTCAACACGGTGAGGACTTTCGCTTCTAACCCCTCTGCCCCTTCTCACGTCTATCATAGCAACATATCGCAGAATCTGCAAGGTGGATTTGCGCATTCCGGATTCTGTGTCACCCGAGGCAGCCGATCTCATTCGAAGGGTAAGCCTCACTAGTCCCCCTTCATTCACGTCCCTGATGGTTCCACCCCAACCGCAGTTGTTGAGGAAGAACCCTGCCGAGCGACTGCCCCTGACTCAAGTTCGACAACACCCATGGGTTGTAAAATACCGACCGCCCCCTGCTACAACATCATAACACACAAACTCCACAGCGTAATTATACCTAAGGACACTGTACATATCGCTCCACATTTTCCATCTCAACATGTCTTGCATTCCCCTCACGCACGGCGATTGTCATCGCCGCCGCGCACTCCACATTTGGATGCCTGGGTGATGAGTGCTTGAGCGCCCGGACCGGGTCTTCGTACGTTGAACGTTGAACGTCAACCGTTAATGGTCCCACAACCGACAACCGCATCAACCATCATGGGTGCCAATGTAGACGAAAAGCCCCCCAATCCCAAACCTACCGTAGCCTCGCCACAAAAACGCACTGGCTCCTCATCCGTCCCAGAACGATTGAGGTTCGCACCATTAATCTCGGCGATTCGCCACATTTTGACGGGTTGGCGATTTAGGCACGCACTAACGGTTGTTGGGATTGTGTACCTCCTCGCAATCCTTTCCCTCCTCACTCCTCCGGTACAGCGCAAGTATGCGTCTACGAAGCACCCGATCCTCGAGCTGCGCTGACATCCGGGAACGCAGTGTCATCTTTATGCACAACTTAAAACTGCCATGGGGTGCCAATTTCTCCCGTCCTGAAGAGTTCGGACTATCCCGTGTGTCCCCTGCCCTACCTGCGAGCTTGCTGGACTTATCTGACCAACGTAGCTCTCAAAACCGTGAACCTTATGCTCACAAGTACAGACAATGTCACTCTTGGCTCATGGTTCACGTTCTCCGAACCATTCTTCCGATCCAGGGTACTTCCGGGAGCGTCCACCGCTCCCGAGGCCGAGTCCCTCATCCCTGTGGCCTTGAAAACGTACCCAACGGTTTTGTACCTCCACGGAAATGCTGCAACCCGTGCCGTTCCCACGAGAGTTCATATATATTCCACATTTTCCTCACGTATGCAAGCCAACGTCCTCGCGATCGATTATCGAGGATTTGCCGAGAGCACCGGATATCCAACCGAGCGCGGTACCATAGAAGACGCGTTATCTGCCATTAATTGGTTGGTTGGTCAGGGTGCGAAACCTGAGGATATTTTGGTCATGGGGCACAGCCTCGGTGCGGGGATCGCAACTCAAAGTGTAGAACGGGCCGAGGAAGAACTCGGCCAATCTTTCAGGGGCCTTGTTGTGATGGGCAGCCAAGCTAGCGTTCCCCACCAGATGGAGACCTATGTTCCAGGAGGAATCCCGGTTTTGCGGCCGGTGAAACTGATTCCTGGGGGATGGGGTACGCACAGAACCCTTGGTCGAATACTTCCTATTCTCACCCACAGTTCTAGAGTTATTGTTGGCATGCACATACACACAATATCGAACCCTCGAACACATCCCCAATGTCAAATCCCCAGTCACGATCGTTCACTCTCACGATGACGACGACACCCCAATTTCGCATGCGGTCCTTCTTTTTGATCAGTTAATTTCATCGGTTCTGGGTCCAGCGCCCACCCCATTCCACGCTCTTCCCTTCTCTACGTCCGAAGAGGAGTTTACCGTGCTCAAAACCAAGCACCAGGAATACCGCAAACTTCGGGACGACGCCGTCACGATTTCGAGAATGGCGAACGATGCGTTTGTTGTGAATGAGGTGGTTCGTTCCGACGGAGTCAAGCTGGCTTTTGTCGAGACGAAGTACGGGGGCCACGGAAGACTTCCCGCCCAGGAGGGGGTACAGGATCTCCTCATCGAACGGTACCGCCTGATGAACCCGCTGTAGCTTCATTTTGTACCTGTAATCTGCGTACGAACCACTGACTCCCCAGTATTTCCGCTGCTGAGGTTCGCCGCAAACCACTCCACGTTTCCGAACCCAACATCAGGAAAATCCAGAGCGGGCCAACCGACGCGGCGGTCACGTGTTCGTGTTTGAGGTTTTGAACTTCTGCCAGTGCCACAACCCTGCGCATCTCCATCATCCGCGGCACATTCCACATCACGGTACACTACAGACTATTGCCCTCCCCACGTGATGTCCCGACCGGCCTGGCAGACGGACGAACTTGACGAGGAATGGGTCGACTACGAAGAAGCGGGCAGTGTTCGCTGGCAGGACTCTGTATCATCCCGTGGGACCTCATCTGATATATCTCTGACCGAGGCTCTCCCCTCCACCTTTATCCCGGAGAACACTGCTTCCCTCACTAGTTCTCCTGTGGCTCCCGGGACGTTTGTCGTCCGCGAGGATGCGCCTGCCGTACCCCTCCTTCCAAAGACACCTGGTCACAACAAAAGCAAGAGGAAGGATTTCTTCAGTCCGATGGCTCTCGAGCGTATGTTCGAGCCTCCCTCTCCACCGAAGCGGTCAACCGAACCACCCCTTCCGTCCACCTCTCACCATACGGCAGCTCCGGCCATCCCGTCCCGGCTCTCGAAGGTCCATTATCCCTGCGAATCCGTAGAACATGACCCAAACGAGATTATCGAAACTGATATCCCAAACCTTGCAGCCTTTGACCCCCGTAAGCCGAGTCTGAACGGCCAGTTTACCTTCAGTTTCCCCCAGTCTACTCCAAACCTTAGCCCAATCCCACAAAGCACGCCCACAGCTCGCCCGCGTGTTTCAAACAACCCACCGCCAACGGATCCGCGCCTGCGACTCTTCCAGTTTCAATACGATACGTTTACCAGGGAGCACCTATCCGCAATGGTCGACTCTATCGCCGTCAACACCCCCTCTGCTGGCAGTAACGCCACGCCCACCTTCAGCGCACATATCAGCGCCCACGTCATCTCACGTATATTTGAAGCGGAAGAAGAGAGCATGAGTCGCATGAGGAGTTCGAAGCGTATCAAGCTCAGTCCTGCAACCGATTACGCCGATGAAGGACCTCCGTCAACTCCTGTTCCTCCGGAACGACCGAACTCAAGGAGGGATTACGTTGGTGAATCGCGAAATCTCATGGAACAAATCCGCCAAGCGCGCGACTTTTCGACCATCTCAACCAATGCTCCCAGCCGCATCGTTGACCAGTCCGCCGAGGACAATTCGGTTCACATATCCAGGCGTTCGAGTTAGTGTCTCGCCCCTCTGGAAATCATAAACGCTTAGTCTTTTTTTCTCTATAGCGCGGCTCAACCTCCCCTCTACCGCCCGGGTGTCTGCCCCATCGTCGGCCACTAACACCACCAATTCAAAGCGCTCGATCTACTCGTCGCTTGGTTATCGTCAGCAGGCAGCCGACCTCATGGCCCAAATCAAAAGTGACATAAAGACCACCCGGCGACTTTTTTCCAGCGACACTGAAGTCTCCCACGTTACCCGAGTTGTGTCTGAGGGTTTCCCGCCAGCAAAGGAGCCAGAGGAAGTGTCGCGTTCTGTGAGACGGCGTTTTCCCGCGACCGCACCTGAGGAGGACCTGGCTCATGACGTTAGCAACATGTCCATCGAAGTCTGGCAACCGCAAGCTTCGACCACCGCTCCGAGGCCTCCCCCAGAACTTGCGATCACTCCCGCCACACCCACAGACACCGTCACGGTCCGGCAGCCGGCTCTGGATCAACATCTTCCCTTCCAACACAACGGCCCCTCACACCCCCCACCCTCCATTCGATTTGGTCCAAATGACGACCTGAACCGATTTGTGTCGTCTAGCACTGTGGCAGGGACCACACTGACCTTTGGGAGTGCTGGATCGTTCATTAAACACCCAGGCCCAAAGCAGATGCGGAGGATTGGACCGGAGGATGTCGTCGGCGCGTTGTCTGATAAGGTTGGACAGATGGTGCTGGACCGTCAGACGATGAAGTGGGTCAAAGACACCGCCCTTGCTGCTTCAACCACTGCTCGAGAACGAGAAGAAGACGAAGAGAGCGAAGACCCCTTCCGAGACATCGAGAGCTTGAGGGACGAGGCCTCCACCCACCCCTCGGAGCAAGAGGAAGAAAGCCGGATTGAGGAGATCGTTGAGGACGCCGATGACCCCGAGGAGGCAGTTTTGAATTCTTTTTCATTCGATGACTCTTCGGCCGCAATCTGTCCCGTAATGACCGGTATCTCGCGGCCCGACTATGAGGATTCCGAAGATTCGGGTGTTGTCGTGGATGACCCGCTTACAGACTCGGACGAGAGCCTCGAGGGGGAATTTGCGGATTACACTGGACAGCGGCACGAAGAAGTTACGGACGATGTTTCACTTCGAGAGTTTCCTGCTCCCCCACCCCGAGCCAACGCAGTATTCAGTACCCCGCTTCCTCTCCGACCCAGTACGATAACCTCCGCCGGAGCAACCCCGTTCCCCTCAGAAGGGCAACCCGGAACGGTGAAGAGCAACAGTGTCACTCCAGTTTCTGCGCTCAAAAATCCCAACCGCTCCAAGACACCTGCGAGTCTAAAGCATCGGAGATCCGTCAGCTTCTCAGACGGGAAACGCGATGGACCGATTCGTGGGCTCAACGGGAAGGTCGCAGAAGCGTCCGGCTCTGAGTCAGGGAACGGCAATCTTGGGGAGAGTGGCACAGGAAGTTTGTTCGAACCGTCAGCCAGATCCAAGCGTATAGCGGGAATGTTAGGTGATCTACAAGACAACTGTGGGTTTGGGTCCCTCTGTCCGTCGTAAATCATCTCACGTTCTGTTCGGTAGACGAGGACGAGTCCCCTTCAAAGACGAGCAGCAGCAGTGCGCGTCCGGATGAAATTCTGCCACTCTCCGCGAGGCGGTCAACGGCTTTTAGTCGTTCCAGCGGAGGGAACACCACCCGGGGAAGTCTATCTCGATCACAAACACACAGACCAGTTGCTGAGCCGAACGCGACGTTCTTGACGGAATGTTCATTTGGTGTGGCACACGATCGGCTGGTCCAGGTGATAACAGACATTCAGCCGTTTGAACCTCACTGGGAGTCTCTGAAATCGATCGACCTATCCAAAAAATCTATCGAAAGTGTCGCACGGCTGAAGGAATTCCTCCCTCAGCTGGACTGTCTATCCCTGTAAATTTCGCCTTGACTGGATGAGACGACGGGCTGATTGGTTGCATAGGAATGACAATCAACTGTCTTGGTTGAGCGGGATACCGGGCGTGGTGAGGACGCTGTCTGTTGCGTCAAACATGTGGGTCGATCTGTCGTGTTTAGATCTGGACTGACATGCGAGCGGTATGTGGGGAAACAAGGTTGACAGATGTCACATCGTTCGGTCACCTCACGAATCTGGAGCATCTGGATCTCAGCCGGAATGAGATAGAGTCACTACGTCGTGAGTTGACGTTTTGCGGTGCCCGATTTGACAGGTGATTTACGGTGCTGTTGGACAGAACTGGACTGCCTGAGGAACCTTCGGGAGCTTCGGGCAGATGGGAACAAGATAAGGAGCATCGATGGGCTACAGAGGCTGGAGAGTTTGGTGAAATTGAGTCTGCAGTCGAACCAGATCCGAAACGTGGACCTGACCGGATTCCGATGGTGCGTCGAACGTTTGGTGGCCGGAGACTATTGGGCAGATGATATGTTGCAGGCCAAGATTGGAAATGTTAAACCTGAGCCAGAACCGGTTGGACAAGATCCAGGGGTTAAAGATGCTCGGGGGATTGATCGCCTTGAATCTAGGTACGCAGGCACGGGGTCTCGTTCGTTCCAATTCTCTGCTCCCGTTCCTCGCTCGTTTCGTTTCTATCGATGATTGGTCGGCAATCAACGGGCGCCTCGGACGAGGACCTTCCCACTTTGATGCGGTGATCACGACAATGCATTCCCAGGCACTGACGCTGTTCGTGGCATACAGACAACAATGGGCTGAGCGAACTCGGGACGGAAGCCGGAGATGGCGGAGACAGCGGGGGCAAAGTATGCTTAGGCAAGTTGCGGATCCTGCGGGTGAGCGGGAACAGGCTGCAACGGCTGGACGGGGAATGCTTCCCGAACCTGCGGACGTTGTATGCGGACAACAACGCGCTGACGGGGATATCGCACTGCGGACGAATGAGGAGGTTGGAGAACCTGAGCCTGAGAAATCAGGCCAAGGGAAAGCTGTGAGTGGATTTTTGGTTGCGGGGGATCGGTCGAGGATTGAGCGAGTTACAGGAGCCTTTCGTTGCGTGACGTGAGAGACATCAAGCGACTATACCTCTCGGGTGAGTGGACGTACAGGGATGGTTCGGGAGATGGCGAAACTGATGTGGATTAAGGGAACCCGCTAGGTTGCAAATTGATGACGGAAGCGTGTTACAACCTGGTATACTTTGAGCTGGCGGCGTGTCGACTGACGAGCCTGCCGGCCAACTTCTCGTCACTGGTGCCAAACGTGCGGGTGCTAAACCTGAACTACAACTTTTTAGAGGACGTGGGACCGCTGGACGGCCTGAACCGGATGAAGAAGTTGAGCATAATCGGATCGAGGGTGAAGGGTACGAAAGGGTTGATCAGAATGGTGCAGAGGATGGGGGAGATTGAAATGGTCGATTTCAGGTACGAGCATCCAGTTTTGGGCAAGGGGCAGAGGGGACGGAGAATTCCTTGGGGACGTGAGCTCGAGCCCAGGAGGAGAGGGCGAGTTTCCGTCGGGAAGGGACGGCGGGATGGTTACGCAACCGTTCCACACTGCCGGGTTGATCAGATGTGCTGGCGCGAAGGCTAACTGAGTATTGATGGTGGTAACAGGATGAACCCGTGCACTTTGGGGTGGTACCTGCCGCTATTGGTCAAGGACGTGCCTGGCGCACTACAGCCGTCGGAGCAAGATGGAGATCAGGGCGAGAGCGAGAGAAAGGGAAGCGGGAACAAGGACGGGAAGCACTCGTCATGGCAATGGCAGGAACTGGACGCAAAGTTCCGTCGAGACCTGCCCGACGAGGCGTACGTCGGGAGGCTGGCCTACCGGGGGCTGGTCATGCGAGCCTGCAGGGGCGTCAAGATTTTGGATGGGATCCAGGTCAGCGAGAAGGAGAGGGAAAAGGCCGAGAGATTATTGACCGGAATTCTGCGGAAAAGGCTCTAAGTTTTGGGCGCATTTTCTTCCCCGGACACTTCCCGATTCGTGACAGCGAATTTATCCAAAGTTGGGGTTCGAGGATCTCAACAGTAGCCTGTTGATAAATTGAAGGTGATCGACACTGCCTTTTCGCCATCATCTTCTCACGGGGCATGGATGGGAAGCCACCGGGTTTTATATAATTCTGGGAGTGAACTCGGGCATGTACCGAATTGTTGCTCGTCCCTGCTCTCTCTCTCCTCTCATCACCCCCTGCGACGGCCGACGAGGATGATACCGTTCCGCGACGACTTTTGCCTGACCGACAGTCGGGTCTACTTTGGAAGCTCGGAGTAAGTAGTCTGGGACATTAATTGAAATGAACGGAAGTGTCAATTATGGCAGCTGTCATTCCACACCCCCCCGAGGATAGGACGCGCCTTGGCTCCGTCGTGGCCCTCCCCCCTCGCTCACGCACCGTTTGGTCCTCGTCGGTTTATTGTATACCTCCGCTAATTATTTTTCTTTTTCCCCTTTTGAATAAATAACCAGATTTCGGCTCCCGGCGGCAAGCCCTACAAATATCTTACCCCGAAATCAACGCTTCCTTCCCTCGTCCCTTGTCTCTTCGTCAAAGTGAGTGAACCGCAGATCTTTGCTCGGCCGGCCGTTGACGACACCTGTCCAGTTTCTCCGATCCGTATACCCACTCGGATTATACCTCCAGACCCATGTCCTCCTCCGCCAACTCGGTCGACACCGACTCCTCCTCCCTCTCCCGCTCGGGCAACAAGCGGCCGTACACCCCAGACTCCCCTCCTCCCCTCTTCGACCAGAACAAGCGGCCGAGGGTTTCTCTCGATTCTTCTGCCACCGACGATCGCGTCCAGCTCCCGCCAATCCATTCTCTCCGTGATCATCATCTCACCGACTCTCGTCGCGCTTCTCTTCCCACCCTCTACTCCGAGAACCCCGCGAGGCTCTCCAAGTCCTACCCCACCGCCAACGGCGTCGCACCCGCCCGCTCTGCATACCACCACCACTCCTCTTCCCCCCACCTCACCTCGTACCAGTTCCCCCCTGTAGTCGACCACGATGACAAGTTTCGGCCGAGGGTGGACACCTCTTCCTTCAATCCCTACACCTCCTACTCCAATTCCTCCACCCCAAACTCGTCCTTCCCCTCCTCCTACAACTTCACCTCTCCGCTCTCTCCTCCCTCCCAGCCTGGCCATCAGTCCGCCAACGGTTACCTGACCTCGTCCTGGTCCGCTCCTTCTCCCCATCTCACTCGCCCGAGCTCCAACCCGGAGCCTGACCGCCATCCGGCATCGAAATCCGAGGAGCAGCTCGATTCCTGGGCCTTCTCTCAGTATTCTCAGTCCAACTCGCTCACAAATGGCTCGAAGCACTCTGCTTCTTTGAGCCCCATTTCCTCGCTTCCCGCCCCCGCTGCCGCCATGGCTGAGCGGCCGAAAGGGAAGCGGGGGAAGCTGCCAAAACCTGTGACGGATTATCTCAAGGATTGGCTCCACCGCCATTCTGACCACCCATACCCCAGTGAGGACGAGAAAAAGCAGCTGTGTCAAGCGACCGGGCTCAGTATGAGCCAGGTGTCCAACTGGATGATCAACGTATGTCGATTCCTGCCCCGTTCTGTTCCTATCGGTCGTTTTACCTTTTTTTTCTTTTTCTTTTCTTCTTCCCTAGGCCCGCCGTCGGATCCTCGCACCAGCCCAGCGTGCACAGGCGAACGCCGCCGGTTCATCTAGCCCCTTTCGAACCCCGTCAAACTCGGATCCACTCTTGTCGGATCCCTCTCTGAACCCGCACCATCGCCACCATCCGAGCACCCAGCAGCATCTCCACCCGTCTTCCTACCGCAGAGCCTCTGTCCCGGCTTCTGCAACGGATCTCCAAATTTACTACCCCATGACGTTGCAATCGATACCCACTCCTGCCGCCTCGCTCCAGCTCTCACACTCGCTCCCCTCACATCAAAATTCCTCGACGTCACAAAGCCGACTTTCCATCTCGTCTGACGTCTCAAACCCTTCACCGAGCCTTCTGAGCAACTATGGAATCTCGGGCAACTACATGAACGGCCAGGGGCATCGGGGAAGCAATGGCGACATGTATTCCCTCAGCAGCACTTCAGACTCGAGGAGTTACACGTATGCCCATGAGAGCAATGACGGCGATGGACATTCAGATCTCTCTGGAACACCGACCACGCGGAGTGCAACTGCTGCAGCATATGCCGCGTGACGCGGGGAGACTATAACGTTCGGTTAGCGCATCTCCTTTTGACTGGATACCCACCCTCATTTCCCTTACGTCTGCATACAATCGAAAAAAAAAAAAAAAAAAGAGCGCATTCTTCCCACTTCGATCGGTGTCCCATCTGGTAAAGTCCGGACGGTGTCTCTTCTTGGCCTTTTCTTTTTTCGGTCTTTGTTTCTTCTCTCGTGCGTACCCTACCAACAGGTGATGGGTGATGATACTATATCCCATTCACATCTCTCCGCTTCTCATGGTGTTGTGCCCGCGTCCCGTCTGCCTTTGTCATCTGCCCCTTGTTTTCGCCCTCGCTCGCTCGTGCATATCCCAAGTCGCTGTATTTTTAAGTCTCGCTGGCCAATAGAAGGCCCGCCCGTAGGTAGCACAAGGTATAGATAGTAATAATGTCAATAAACCTCCAAGTATGCTAAATGGACAGGCGAACACGGAAGCAAATCAAGGGCAGAATTTGAATTTCGATTTCGAGCGGTCGTCTTACCGACAAAAAGTCCACGGACGAACTCTAAACTGTCCAGAGAGAATGAGGGGGCCACCACCATCAATCAGCAGAGATGGGCCACCACCGTATTTACCGCCACACCCGCTCTAAGCAAGTTTCGGTCTCTGCTCTCTTGGCCAGATTCGCGCTCTTTTTCTGGGAAGGCACGGCTGTGCACACACGATCCACGGCGACCCGCCGCGTCAAGCTTCATGCCGATCTTCATGAGCGCGCGAGCAACACCTGATGGGAAGCCTCACCCTCTATCAGCTTCCCAGTCTTCCCTAGTTACCTTGTCTCACCACGGGGGAGGACCAAACCCAGAAAGTGCTCGGAATGTTTTCACTAGTCTCACCCATGGAAGCGTCGGGGGAATGGGGGAGATATGCTGAGCCCGGGTATGTATCACTGATGGTCGTCCGCACGTCAATTTCTCCGACGTGATGTCGATCCCTCGAGCGAGGCCCAATCGCCCCGGACACTCTCCGCCCACCATTGACGACGTCGACGCCACGAAGAGGCACAGACGCGGCCAGGCCCGCTGACGCTGTCTTGTAAATCATCGGACGTGGATCTACCCCTGCGATGAAATCTCTCCCCTCGTTTTTTAGCAAACAAAGAGCTCGCCCTCTGGCTCGAGCGTCGAGGGGGCTGGATGCGGTAAGGGCTGTCGGGTGACCCTCTCGCTCGTAATGTCGTAAAGGTCCCCCATAGTCGTCGGAGCATCACCCATCGGTCGAGACTGTGTGTTCTGATCCAGAAATCGATCACAGTCGCTCACCAATTCCGCCGGTCCATAAAACGAGGCCCGAGGCGCCGTCCAAGTATTGTTTGGGCGGAGCCGTGGGTCGGATCGGAGTATACAAACATCGGGTCGGTACGACCTCGATGGCCCAACTTTAAGCGAGAGATGGCATGGAAGTTGCCTTAAAAAGCGACAGCTTTGTCGTCACAGGGGTCAAATCTCAGCGTCTAATCCACCTGTCAGTGGGAACCCCCGTGCCTTGAAAATGATCCAACCCTTCTTACGTTCTCTCCAACCCGTTGGAATCCCAGGCGAAACGCGATATACATAATCGATTTATCCCTGATTCATTATCGCCCTGCCCCCTGGAGATGATAGTGATCAATCCCCTGACCAATCTGTCTCCTCCCCCGAACCCGTAGCGCAGACGGTGATACCCTCTGCACTCTTTCACAAATACATTCCTCGCCCACTAGCCTGTCTTTGGGTCTGGGCGGTTGCCGCTTTCCGCCGTCGATCTTGGTCTAGTGCCCCTCTTTTCCCACACGACAACGCCTCCTCGCTCCAACCTGGAACGGCAGAGGCCGTAGAGTCCACTGACCTCTTTCCTGGCGACCCTCCCCCCGCCGTGGTCTCCAGAACGGCAACATGATTCCCGCCGGCTTACCGTCAGAACATCCATTCGTGCCCGAGCGCTACCTCCTGTCTCCTGTCGCTGATACGGTGGCCACGTCTGGTGCCTCTGTGGCGATCGGTTTAGTTCCCATCGGGGGGACTCAATCCTTGCGCCAAACGCCAACAACCAAGGATCGCCACCGAGTTGGCAGCCGTCACGACACCACGTCTCATCGGGTTAAAAGTCGCAGCACTAGCCACCAGCTTAGGGGTATACATCATCATCAGGGAGCTTGGCTACACGATGCGTACCTCAGGTGCTCACCAACACGAACAGCAACCTGGGCTTGGGTTACATAGCTTTGGCGTGGCTTGCCCCCCTATCTCACCACACGGTCGCAGCGAAGATCAAGCGTGCCCCAACCCCCACGCTACTAACGCAATAGGCCGTGTCTACTCGTCTCCACCCCCAACGGTCGGCCTGAGGTTCCGGATGTCCGGTGAAATGGGTCTGACACCCCACTGTCTGTGAGACGGAGTTGCGACTTGGGGAATCCCGAACTCCTGGCTTACGCTTGAACGTCAAGAGGTCGGTAATTCATCCCATCGATAGGGTCCCCTTTGACCACCCCTCGCTAACCTTCCTGGTAATCCGTCACAGTATCCGTATGAGCGCCCTATGTGGACCAGCCCCGTGCGAGTTCCACCATTGCCTTCGCTGGGTTACCCTGGGTGTCAAGGTCGCTACACTCCCCGCCGCCGTTAT
>Ga0307516_10007275_pt1 | contig 12742 bp, 11 predicted proteins | sample 19_EM_MG_FD_203310 | JGI IMG/M metagenome (GOLD analysis project Ga0307516, IMG submission 203310) | Populus trichocarpa ectomycorrhiza microbial communities from riparian zone in the Pacific Northwest, United States - 19_EM | ecosystem: Host-associated > Plants > Roots > Unclassified | place... | reverse complement strand
AATGGGGCGGCAACCCCGGCGCGCTGCTGGCGGTGCCGCGCCTGAGCGACGCGCTGATCGACCGCCTGCTGCGGCCCGACGACGAGGGCGTGGAGCCCGGCCTGCGCGGGCTGCTGGCACTCACGCAATGCTGCGAGCAGGAGTTCGCGCTGATCCGCCACGCCGTCGACGCCGAGGGGGCGGCGTACCGGGTGGCCGAGCGCACCGCGGTGAGCAAGCGCTCCGGCCGCCCGCCATCCAGCTTCCTGATGCCCGGCACCTCCAGCCTGATCCTGGCGATGCTGCGCCACCAGATGCGGCCCACCGAGGTGGAAGACCGCATGCTGGCCACCAGCGACGTGCGCGCCGCGCAGTTGCGTGGCATCGCCGAGGCGTTGAACCCGAAGCCCAAGCGCGACAAGGGCGCCCCGCGCGACCGCACGCGCGACCACCGCGACCTGTGGGGCAGCGCGCATCGGCGCCTCAGCGCCACGGCCATCTTCTGCCTGCAGCGCCGCCTCGTCGACGCGGGCGTCGAGGCCTTCGAGGCCATGGTGTGGGCCTACGACTACTACGCCTGCACCTACGACCCCGACTGCGGCGTGTCGCTCAGCCGCATGCTCAAGGACGTGTTCACGCCGATGCGCGAAGGCGCCGACACGCACCTCGGCCACTGCGCCAAGTGCGGCGTGGTGCACCTCGCGCACGAGGAGAAGATCGGCATCATCGAGTGCCCCGTGTGCGTGCTGGCGCGCGCGGGCAAGTTCGGCCAGCGCCGGGCGCGTGTCGACAAGCCCGACGCGCCCGCGTTGCGCGACTACGGCGGGTGGCCGTCGGCGGCGGGGTGGGCGGCCGCTGGCGTCGGACCGGCGAACCGGCGCAGCGACGTCAACCGGTAGGTCGGCTCAGCGGTCTTCGGGCGCGCTGAACAACGCGTTGAGTTCGGCACCGGACGCCGCGCCAGCGAAGCCGTCGAACACGCCGTCATCCGCAAGTGCCTGCGCGGCCCGCATGAAGCCACCCCATGCGCTGCGCGCCAGCGCGCCGCCGACGCTGACGCGGCGCACGCCCAGCGCGGCGATCTCGCGCAACGTGAATTCGCTGGTCGTGCCCACCAGCAGGTTGACCGGCTTGGGCGCGACGGCGGCCACCACGGCGGCGATGTCCTCGCGCGTGCGCAGGCCGGGCGCGTAGAGGCAGTCGGCGCCGGCCTCGGCGTAGGCGCGCAATCGGGCGATCGTGTCCGCCAGGTCGGGCCGACCGTGCAGGTAGTTCTCGGCGCGGCCCACCAGCAAGGTGTCGCCGCCGCTGGCGGCGATCGCCTCGCGCGCGGCACGCAGGCGCGCGACGGCCGTCGCCAGGTCATGGATCGGGTGATCGGCATCGCCGGTCGAGTCTTCGATCGACAGCCCCGCGATCCCGGTGGCCACGGCCAGGCGCACGCTCTCGGCCACCGCGGCCGCATCGACTCCGTAGCCGGATTCGAAGTCGGCGTTCACCGGCAGGTCGGTTGCGGCGACGATCTCGCGCAAGTGGGCCAGCACGGCGTCGCGCGGCATCGCGCCGTCGGCGCGCGCCTGCGACCACGCGAAGCCCGAGCTGGTGCTCGCCAGCGCCTTGAAGCCCAGCGATGCGAGATAGCGCGCACTGCCGGCGTCCCAAGGATTCGGAATCACGAAGCAGCCGGTGACGTGCAGGTCGCGGAAGGCGCGGCGGCGGGCGGCGATGGTGGAAGGGGCGGGCGATGACGTCACTGGCAGGTCTCCTTCGTGAAATTTGGCCTGCGAGGCTAACCCGATCGAACCAACCACGTTTCGCGGGTGGACGAATCAGCGCGGCCAGACCTTGTCGACCAGCGTGTCCACGTCCGGCTTCGGGTTCATGCCCTTGGCCGCGTCCTTCCATTCTTGCGGCGCCGGCGCATAGGCCTTGGGCGGCTTGTCGCTCCACACGCTCACGCGCAGCGCGAAAACGATCTCGCCGCTCTTGACCGTCATCGTCGGCGTGGTCTCGACGGTGTGCCGCAGCGCCGCCATCGTGGCGTCGGCCAGCGCCGGCTTGAAGTCGAACCAGGTTCGCGTCTGGTTGCCCGGCCGCACCGCCACGACGATGAAGCCCGCCGACGGGATCTGCGCCGCGTTCGTCCGCATGGTCTCGGTCTCGGCCGCCCCCAGCGTCTTCAGGTAGGCCGCCATCGCGTCGGCGCCGCCGTCGACGCGCTGCTCGATGATCTCGCCTTTCTGCAGCAACACGACGTCGTGTTGCACCAGGGGTGCGACGGCGTGGGCGGCCGACGTGGCGGCCAGCGCGAGGGCTGCGGCCAGGAGATGGGTCAAGGTGCGCAGGGCAGGGGTCGAAATCGTCATCCGGAGATTTTTTCACATCCCTGCGAAGGTCGCGCGGGTCGCCCGATCGGTTCCAATACGCCCATGAAACCCGTGAACCCGAACGGCGGCCTGGTCTACTCGACCGAGGCGGGCCGCATGTGTCCCGCGTGCCGCCAGCCGGTGGCGCAGTGTGTCTGCAAGAAGGCGGTGGCGCCGCCCACCGACGGCGTCGTGCGGCTGTTCTTCGAGACCAAGGGCCGCGGCGGCAAGGGCGTCACCGTCGTGCGCGGGCTGGGCCTGGCGGAGCCGGAGCTGACGGCGCTGGGCAAGAAGTTGAAGGCTGCCTGCGGCGTCGGCGGCACGGCCAAGGACGGGGTCGTCGAGCTGCAGGGTGACCACCGGGACCGCGTGCTGGCGATCCTGAAGACGCAGGGCTTCGCCAACGTGAAGAAGGCGGGCGGCTAGAACGCCGGTTGGCAGCGCGGCGCCGTCCGGTGGCCGGGGAGGCTAGCTTGCGTCAAACCGAAGAAAGTGGGCGCAGCCTTGCGCATCCCCCGCGACGACGATGTCCCCTGCCTCGCTCACGGCAGCGGCTGCGATGGCCGAATCCGCCGCAAATGCCGTGCTCGACTCCAGGGCAGGGATGGCCCAAGCCTTCAGGTAGCGGTCGTACGAGCTGGAGAATGCAAAGGCACCGCTCGCCGCAAAGCAGAGCGAGCGCACTCTCCCCGCGTGCCCCTGTACCGTTCGCACGACTTCGCAAGAAGGCCAGCTCCAGAGCCTGAGCGTGCCATCCGAGCTGCCCGAAAGGAAATGGTCGCCGCCTGGGGCGACCGCGCCGGCTGTGACGCCGTCCAGGTGTGCGCGAAGCGTCTGCAGGCAGGCGCCCGTGGCGAGGTCCCAGAGTTTGATCGTGCCATCCATCGATCCGGTCAGTGCTGTCTGCCAGTCGGGCAGGGTGGCGAGAAACGTGATGCCCCGGCGATGCGCGTCCCAGCGCCTGAGGATCCGGCCGTGCTCGATATCCCAGAGGATGACGTCGCCATCGGTGGAGGCCGAAAGCACCTTGCTGCCGTCCGGGCTGATCGCCAGCGCGCTGATGCCATCGGCATGTCCCTTGAGGACCAGCACCGACTTCTCCTCGGCGAGATCCCATACCACCACGCGCCTGTCATACGATCCGGACACGGCCAGGCCCTTTGTGGGATGCAGCGCGATGGCGCTCACGGCGTCGTGGTGGCCTTTCAGTACCTGGCGCACTCGGGCGTTGGCGGTGTCCCATACGCACAATCGGTGATCCTGGCCTGCGGTGATCGCGAGGCGCCCATCGGGCGTCAGCGCGACCGCCTGGATCCATCCCTCGTGCCCTTGCGTGGTGGCACGCGTGTCGCCCGCCTCGAGCTGCCAGATGCGGATGGTTCCGTCCTTCGCGGCCGATACCGCGGATCGCTCGCCGGGCACGAATGCGACGGCGAGAACCGCGTCCGAATGTCCCTGCAATGTCGCGAGCGTCTTCCCGGATGAAACCTCCCAGAGTTTGATCGTCCGATCGTGCGAAGCGGAAAGCAAGGTCGCGCCGTCGCTCGACAATGCGATGTCGTAGACCCGGTGGCTGTGGCCGGTCAGGGTCGCGCGGCACGTCTGCGTGACCAGGTCCCACAGGCGAATGGTTTCATCCCCGCTTGCGCTCGCGGCCACCGGGCGGTTGCGTGCGGTGGCAACCGCATAGACGACGCCATCGTGCGGCGGATAGAGCGTGTCCACGAGGCAGCCGTCCTGGAGATCCCAGACGCGCAATGTCTTGTCATAGCTTCCTGTCAGGCCGAGGCGACCATCGCCACTGATCGCCACGGCGGCGATGCCGAGTCGATGCGCCACCTTTTGCTCGACCGTCTCGCCGGAATCGGTGTCCAGCCTCTGGGCCACGAACTGCGCCAGGCATTCGCCGCTTTCGATGTCGAACAGCATCAGGACGCCCTTTCTCGAGCCGAGCAGAGCCTGTCGTCCGTTGCTCGAAACAGCGAGGCTGCCAACGGCATCGTTGACCCTGGCGACCATGCATGGCGGCGTATCGTCCGCGGGATCCCAGAGGGCCAGCCCCCGGCCGCCGGCGAGCAACACGCGTCCGTCCGGCATCATCACGAAGGTCGATCCCGGGCCCCCCGCGGCACGAACGATCGATTCGTCATTGGCATCCCCTGTTCGCAGGGTGCGCACCAGCGTGCCGCTTGCAAGCTCCCACACGGCCAGCGTGCCATCGACGGAGCTGGACACGATCCACTGCCCGTCGGGGGTCACCGCGATCGAGCTGGGAATGCCGGGGCTCTCGAGGGTCCGCACGAGCGCGCCGCCAGGGCCGACCAGGCTCGGCGTGATCGGGCGAAGCCATGCGCCTTGAGCCACCGGAAGGTACTTCTGGAACGTCATCCCGAGATCGCGCTCCGGGTCCGCCAGGCGGCCCATGAGCTGTGCCGCGAGTTGAGACTTGTCCTTGGCGAGCACGTGCGATGAAAGCCGCAGGACGTTGTGAAACACCTGCAGCGCCGGGTCGTCCGGCAGGCAGGCAAAGTCGGCGAGCAGGGAGTAGATGTCGGTCGCGGCGAGCTTGCGCCGGATCCAGTCGAAGTCGAGAAGCAGCGCTCGCAGCTCCGCGCTTCGACCCGCTCCCACCAGGTGATGTCCGAGCCAGCGCCAGGCATGCCGATGCGGAAGAATGTGCAAATCGGGCCACGCGCCCAGCAGGCGAGCATGCGCAGCCGCCGTGTCCTCTCCCAGCAGGCTTGCGAAGCATTCACGCATCACGTCATGGATGCGCACATCGCCCGCGCCGAGATCGAACTCCAGCAGCGAGGCATCATGCAGCCGCGAGAGCGCATCCTCCGCATCGAGGTCGTCGAGTCCCCACAACTCGGCCAGCACGGCGGACGGAATCGCGACGTCCTCGGGGAATATGGCGAGCTCCGTACAGCGGGCCCGGTCGACGGGCTCCAGCAGGTCCATGCTCATGCCCAGCGTGGACGCCACGGCCTCGTGGCGATCCGCGGAGCGCTCACGGTCGAATGCCGTGACGCCGCGCTTCTCGAGCGCCCGCTCCACGTATCGCAGGGCCCCCTCCAGGGAGTCGCCACGGTCGATGCGCTGGCGCAACGCGGCGCCGGCCATTCGCAGCAGCAGCGGCCACGCGCCGAGCCGGTGCGCGAGCTTGCGGAAAGGTTGGAGATCCGCCGGGGCCGATCCGAGCCTGGCGACGAGCAGCGACATCGCCTCCTGGCTGGTCATCTCGTCGACCATGATGCGCTCGCCTTCGGCGGCCACCTGCGCCTGGCGCGTGGTGACGAGTCGTGCGCAGTCCGGTCCGCCGCGCAGGAAAGGCTTCAGATGCGCAACGTCCCACGCATCGTCGACGACGATCAGGCAGCGCTTGTGCTCCAGCTTCTCGGCGAGTGCCTGCGCCGCATCTTCGATGCTGACGAAGCCCGGGCGCTCGCCGGTCAGGGCGGCATAGAGCCGGGTCAACTCGCCTTGGACATTCGGGCTCTGGCCGAGGGTCGCCCAGAGGACGCCGTCATCGAACGCGGCGACGACGTCGTCGTCGTGACACAGCGCGGCCCCCAGCGTCGTCTTGCCGAATCCGCCCGCGCCGGCGAGCGATGTCGTTATCGCAATCGTGTCGCCCGTCCGCGCATCCAGGACCAGCGAGCGCAAGGCTTCGAATTCGCGCGGGCGACTCACGAAGCCGGCCGGAAGCGGTGGCGCCATGAACGGCACCCGCGTGGCCTGACACCCACGGCGCAGGTGCGCGACGAATGTCTCCCACTGGACGTCCAGGTCATAGACATGGGCACGCCTCATCCACCTGGGCAGCCGTGGATCCTCGAAGGAGAAGCCGGGGCCTTTCACCGGAAAGACGCATACCCCGCTCTGGCGCGCGGTGCGCCACTCCTTGCGGGTGAGATCCGACGAGAGCACCTCCGGTGTCATCACGATGACGAGGAACTCAACCCGTTCCAGGGCATCCTCGATCTGCCGCCACCAGCCGACGCCGCCCTCGATTTCCGGACGGTCCTGCCACACGCGAACGTCGGGAGCCTCCCGTGCCATGCGCTCGCGCAGCGACGCCGCGAAGCGCTCGCCGTCAGCGCGCGCGTAGGAGATGAACGCGCCGGATTTGGTCATTGCATCACTATGCCATCGCCTTGGCCGACGGCAGCCTCGTGACGATGCGCATCGACACGGTGAGGCTTTCCAGCTGATAGTGGGGACGAAGGAAGAAGCGCGCCGCGTAGTAGCCCGGATTGCCCTCGACATCATCGACATGCACTTCCGCGGCGGCGAGTGGCTTCTGCGCCCGGGTCGTCTCCGACGAATTGGCGGGGTCCGCGTCGCGGTAGTTGTCGATCCATTGCTGCAGCCAGCGTTCCATGTCCGCGCACGACTTGAACGATCCGATCTGGTCGCGCACCAGGCACTTCATGATCTGCGCGAAGCGGCAGCACGCGAAGAGGTGGGGCAGCCTGGCCGCCAGGTTTGCGTTGGCATTGGCGTCGGGATTGTCGTGCTCGAACGGCTTCTGCAGCGAGCAAGCGCCGATGAATGCGGCGAAATCCGAGTCCGTGCGGTGCAGGAGCGGCATGAGGCCGCTTGCGGCGAGCTCGGCTTCGCCGCGGTCGCTGATCGCGATCTCCACCGGGCACTTCATGTCGAAGCCACCGGCATCGGTCGGGAACCGGTGCGTTGGCAAGCCCTCGACGGCGCCGCCCGACTCGACGCCGCGGATCCTGGCGCACCATCCGTAGAGCCTGAATGCGCGCGTGATGTTCACTGCCATCGCATAGGCCGCGTTGCACCAGGCGTACTTGCCAGGGTCGCCTTCGCCGGAATCCTCCTCGTAGCCGAAATCATCGACCGGGGTCGTCGCGGTGCCGTACGGCGCGCGGGCAAGGAACCGCGGCATGGCGAGTCCGACATAGCGGGACTCGTCCGACTCGCGCAGGCCGCGCCATGCCGCATATTCGGGGTTGGCCAATCCGCCGATCGCGACTGGCACGCCGCTGAACTCCCGCCAGGAAGCGAGTTCCAGCAGCCCGGACGACGCGCCCGCGATGAACGGGGTATGCGCCACGGCGCAGATCTTCGCCATCTCGCCAATCAGCCCGACATCCGCCGGCGCATGGTCGAAATAGTAGTCAGCCACGATGCAGCCGAAGGGTTCGCCGCCGAACTCGCCGTACTCGTCCTCGTAGAACCGCTTGAACAGCGGGCTGTGGTCCCACGCCGTGCCCTGATACTGTCGCAGCGTCTTGCCGAGATCGGCTTTCGAGATATTCATGAAACGGATCTTGAGCATCTCGTCCGTCTCGGTGTTGTGCACGAGATAGTGCAGTCCCCGCCACGCGCCTTCCAGCTTCAGGAAGTCCGCGTGATGCATGATCGAGTCGAGTTGCAGCGAGAGCTTTCGGTCGAGTGTCGCGACGATGTCGCCGATCGACCTGGTCGCGTCGTCCTGAAGCAGGTCCCGGTGCGCCTGCGCCTGCCGGGTGAGCGTGCGAACGGACTCTTCCAGCGCGAGCCGGGCATCGTCGGTCCGGGGTCGAAACTCGCTCTCGATCCGACGCGAGAAGTCTTCCTTGCCGCTCTCTTCGCGCAGCACCGTCGAGATCAGCTCCTCGGCCCCGGACTTGCCGTCCATGTAGGACAGCAGGGTGACCAACTGCTGGCGTGCGGCGAGCAGATCCGCCAAGGGAGCCACCTGTCGCGCCACGGCTGCGGGCGCGAAGTCGTCCATGCCGCCGAAGGTGATGTCCACCGCCAGTTCGCCTTCGCCGCGGAGGGTATCGGACACGCCAAAGGCGACGCGCGGGCAGATCGCCGCCATCCTGCTTTCGAAGTTGTCGATGTCGATGGCGAGCAATTTGCGATCGGCAACGGCGGGAAGCGCCTCCTCCGATCGCCCCGAGAGATCGGCGAGCACCCCCATGACGAATGGGAGCTGGATCTTCTTCTCGGCGCCGTAGAGTTCGACGTCGTACTCGATCTGCACCCGCGCGGCGCGATTGCGGGCGATGAACTTCTGGTGACTGTTCGCCAAGATGCGGTCCTCGCATTTGGAGGTGGATTCCACCCGTCGACGTGAGAGGAATGACCCCACACCCTTGAATTGACCTTGGAATCAAGTTTGACAGAACGGCACCTGGATGTGTGGAATGCCCGCGACCGTTGACCCGCAGCCCCGGCGCTCGGACCCCCCCAAAAAGGAATCGGGCATGCCGACACTGATGGGCAGCATCGACGGCAGGTCGCGGGCGGCTCCTGGGGCGAGCAAGCGACGGACATTCCAGCCTGGACGACTTCGAGGAGACCCGATGGCAATCGACCACATCTTCGTCCTGATGCTCGAGAACCGCTCGTTCGATCACTTCTTCGGGCTCAGCGGCTTGCCTGGCGTCCCGCGGCCCGGCGACGCCAGGTTCGTCGCCGGCGCCACCGACCGTTGCACCATGGACCCGCCGCACGAGTTCGCCGATGTGCAGGACCAGATCGCAGGCGGCGCCATGTCGGGATTCGAGGGGGCCGGCTGGATGGGTTTCCTGCCGGACCAGGTTCCCGTCATCTCGCAGCTGGCGCGCGAGTTTGTCCTCTTCGACAACTGGTTCGCTTCGGTGCCCGGGCCCACCTGGCCGAATCGCTTCTTCGTCCATGCCGCGAGCAGCGGCGGCCTCTCCACCAGTCCAACGCAGTTCCAGTCCTCCGGTGCGGTGATCGGCCCGCGCTCTGCGTACCGGTTCCAGAATGGATCCATCTTCGATCGACTCGACCAGCACGGACTGAAGTGGCGCGTGTACCACGGCGACGTGCATCCTCAGGTGCTGGCGCTTCCGGGCATGGTGAAGCGCTACCTCTCGGGCAGCGACAACTTTTGTCCGACCCTGGGCGGCGACCCGCACTTCTCCGACTTCGCGACCGACATCGCCGACGCGAGCTACGCCCCCGCGTATACCTTCATCGAGCCGGACTACGCGATCCAGCTCGGTAGCCAGTTCCACTTCGGCGACTCGCAGCATCCGAAGGGGCTCGTGAGTGCGGGCGAGGGCCTGGTCAAGGTCGTCTATGAAGCCTTGCGGGCCTCGCCGCTGTGGCAGTCCAGCCTGCTGCTGGTGGCCTGGGACGAGCACGGCGGCTTCCACGATCACGTGGCGCCCGGTTCCGCGACGCCACCGGGCGACGTCGAGCACAACCGGCCGACGGATGGCAGCGATACCGGGTTCCGCTTCGATCGGCTGGGCGTGCGCGTTCCAGCGCTGCTCGTCTCGCCCTGGGTACCGCGCGGCATGCTCGGCAGCCAGCTGTTCCCGGGTGATGTGTTCGATCACAGCTCGGTGATCAAGTCGGTCTTCGAGCGCTTCGCCCTGGGCGCGCCGCTGACGGCCCGCGACGGCGCTGCACCCGGCTGGAAGCCCGGCTTGCTGGCACAGCCCCGTCCGGACGCGACGAGCGGTCCGGCGACCCTGCCGGCGCCGGCCGTTTCAGGCGGCGCCCCGCCGGAACCGACTGCGACAGGCGCGCTGGACGGCACCGTCGCCGGCACCGCGCTCAACGCCCTGGCGATCGACCGCGAGATCTCCGCCGCGACGGGTCGTCCCACGATCGCCCGTACCGGCTCGCAATCGATGGCCGCCTACAAGCGCGATCGCCACCGTTCGTTGAACTCGGCGCAGTTCCCGCTCCAGATGACCGAGTACATCAACGCCGTCGGCGTCCGCGCGCAGGCGCACCGCCTGCGTGCGCGTCGGGCGAAGGTCGAGAAGGCGTAGGCGAGGCCGCGCGCGAGGCGCGGCCGCTCGGCCTCAAGCCGCGAGGGCCTTCTGCATGAACACGCTGAGCGGATCGTCGGTGTAGTGGCCGTAAGGCCCGCGTCTCTCGTAGCCGAGCGAGGCGTAGAGGCCGAGCGCCTCGGGTTGGAACGGGCCCGATTCGAGCGCGAGCAGCTTGCAACCCGCCGTGGCGGATGCCGATTCAAGCGCCTTCAGAAGCCCGCGGGCGACGCCCCGGCCCCGACAAGCGGGGGCGACGTACATGCGCTTGATTTCTCCGTATTCGGCGTTGAGTACCACCGCGCCACAACCGACGGCTCGCTCGCCGTCGCGGGCGACGAAGAACAGGACGTTGGGCTGCTTCAATGACTCCAGGTCGAGGGCGTGCCTGCTTTCCGGCGGGTAGAGACTGTCCTGGTAGGCATCCAGCTCGGCGATCAAGGCAATCACCTCGGGCTGGTCGGGCGACTCGGGCGAGATGTTCATGAGTGATTTTCGACGGCGCGTCGTCGCTGGCGTCCTGGCGGACCGCAGCGTCCGCTCATCCCAGGTGAAGTTGATGAAGGCCCAGGATCCCGATCAGCCCGATCGCGATCAGGTAGAACGCGACGATGTAATTGAGCAGCTTGGGCATCAGCAGGATCAGGATGCCGGCAAGAATGGAGATGATGGGGGTCAGGCCGAGGTGGATGTTCATGAGATGTCCTTTTGTCTTTGACGCCGTCTTGAGCCTTGGCGGGTCGGAGGCCGCGATGGTAGCCGGTCGGCTGCCTGACCAGCCTTCAATCCGCGGCTTCCGGCGTCGCCTCGCGAACCTGGATCATGTTGCCTTCGGGGTCGCAGCCGTCGCACACGCGCATCCCCTGGAAGTCCCACTCCTTGGCCGGGGGATCGAGGTCGCCGCCCGCTTCCCTGGCGGCGACGCGGGCGTCGGCGAGGCTGTCGACCAGGAAGCTCAGCTTGAGCGCGGTGTTCTCGCGCCGCACCGGCGGCACCGCGATGACGATGCGCGCCGCGGTGGCGGCCGGGATCGCGACGACCACCAGTTCGTACGTCTCGGATTCGAGCACCGCGTGGTCCGCGACCTCGTGGACGATCTCCAGGTCCGCCACGGCGGCGTAGAACCGGACGAGGCGCTGGAGATCCTTGGCGTAGACGATGGCGCCGGCGGTGAAGGGATTGGCCACGATGGATCCTCGAAGAAGTTCGGCAGCAGTATGCCGAAGTTCGCCTGGCGAGGGTGCGCGCGCGTCCCGCACGCGGGCGTTGCGCGCGGACGCGCGACGACGGTCGTGGCGCCACCTGGCGGTAGACTTCCCGCCTGTTCAAAGCGCATGACATTGGAGCCGACGATGCCTCGTTCCCCGCTGATCGCAGATCCCGCACTCGACCTGGTGCTCGAGCGTGTCGTCGACGTGCCGCGCCATCTCGTCTGGGCCGCCTGGACGCAGCCCGAGCACCTGATGAAGTGGTTCTGCCCGCTGCCGTGGAAGACCACCGACTGCAAGATCGACCTGCAGCCGGGCGGCCTCTTCCAGACGACGATGCAGGGGCCCGAGGGCCCGGGCTTCACCAACAGCGGCTGCTTCCTGCAGGTCATCGACCAGGAACTGCTGGTGTGGACGGGCGCGCTGGGGCCGGGCTTCCGGCCCCTGGCCAAGGACGTGGCCACCGCGCACCCGTTCCTGATGACGGCGATCATCGGCTTGGAGGACGTCGCCGGCGGCACGAAGTACACGGTCTTGGTGCGCCACGGCGACGCGCCGGCGCGCCAGGCGCACGAGCAGATGGGGTTCCACGCGGGCTGGGGCAAGGCGCTGGACCAACTCGTCGAGCACGCGAAAGCGGGCCGGTTCGGCGCCGCGGCTTGAACGGCTTGACCACGCTGCGCATCCGGCCGGTGGTGGCCGGCGACGCCACCGCGCTGCTGCGCTTCGAGCTCGCGCACCGCGCGTATTTCGAGCGCTGGGTCAATGCCCGGGATTCGAAGTTCTACAGCGAGCAGGGCGTCGCCGGCGCGATCGCCGCGGCCCAGGCCGCATGGGCGAGCGACCTGGCGTTCCAGTACCTGGTCGTCGAGGACGAGCGCATCGTCGGCCGCGTGAACCTCACCGCGGTCCGGCGCACGCACTTCCAGTGCGCCGATCTCGGCTATCGCATCGGCGAGCACGACGGCGGTCGTGGCATCGCCTCGCAGGCCGTCGCGCTGTGCCTCGGGGAGGCCTTCGGCACCCACGGGCTGGCGCGCATCGAGGCGGTCGCCCGGCCCGAGAACAAGGGGTCGGTGCGCGTGCTGGAACGCAACGGCTTCCAGCAGTTCGGACACTCGCGCCGCAGTTTCGAGCTGGGCGGGACGTGGTTCGACCGACTCCTGTTCGAGCGCCATCGCACCGTGCCCGCGTAGAAAAAAAAGGTTCATCGCCGATCTGCGGGGAGGCCACCGCGTCGCCGTGAAGCCGCCCCTCTGACCTCGTCATTCCGCGCGCAGTCGCGGAATCCACCCCTGCGGCGATGTCATTGGCCAGCGTGGATCCTGCGACTTCGCGCAGGATGACGCGGCGCGTGATTGCGCGCGGAGGGCCCGGCCGTCCCCGCAAATCGGCGATGAACCTTCAGAAGGCTATG
>Ga0307516_10007274_pt1 | contig 12744 bp, 13 predicted proteins | sample 19_EM_MG_FD_203310 | JGI IMG/M metagenome (GOLD analysis project Ga0307516, IMG submission 203310) | Populus trichocarpa ectomycorrhiza microbial communities from riparian zone in the Pacific Northwest, United States - 19_EM | ecosystem: Host-associated > Plants > Roots > Unclassified | place... | reverse complement strand
TCCCAGCCGGGCCTGGTTCCCGAACCTCTCCCCACCGTTTCACAGACCGCGCAGGCCGGCATCCGGGCGCCGGCCCCTGCGCGGCGGGGGTCCGCGCGCGGGCGCCGGCTCCTTCGGTCGCGGGCCGGGTGCGGGAAGAGGACGCTGGTTGGAGGGGGCAAACGCGATGGAGATGTCCCATGACTCCGACCGGCACAGAACCACAGCAGCACAAGCAGCGCACGCCCTTCTTCTCCCGGCCCGGTGTCCGCCGCGTCCTGCCGTTCTTCGTGATCACCGCGATCGCTCTGGTCTTCATCTTCGAGAATCGCGCGCATACGGAGATCCGGCTGCTGATCCCCATCGTGACCATGCCGCTGTGGGGAGCCCTCTTGATCGCCTGGGGCCTCGGCATGATCGCCTGCGCCGTCACCGTGCGGCGCCGCCGGGATCGTAGGCACCAAAAGCCCCGGTGAGCGCCGCCGTTCACGCCCCGAGGTGCGCGGTGTGCCGGACGGGACGAGATTGGAAGTAGCCCCGCGCGGGTCGAACGTGAGTGCTGGCTGTGCGGGGCCACACCGAGAAGGAGTCGGCCATGACCAGTCATGTGAGTGGGGCCGGTGGAACCCACGCGGGTGCGACGGCCCGGACTTCCGCGCGCACCGGGGCCCTGAGCGGTTGGATTGTCTTCGCGGGCGTCCTGATGATCCTCGGTGGCCTGATGACGCTCTTCGCGGGCATCGCGGCCATCGCCGACGATGACGTGTTCGTCGCCACCCGCAACTATGTGTTCGAGTTCGATCTCACCGGATGGGGCTGGGTCCATCTGGTGGTGGGTGTGGTCATCACGCTCGCCGGTTTCGCCCTGTTCCAGGGGTCCACCTGGGCGAGGGTCGTCGGCGTCGCACTGGCCGGCCTCGCCATGATCGCGAACTTCCTCTGGCTCCCGTACGCACCGTTCTGGGCGATCGTCCTGATCGCGCTGTACGGCTTCGTGATCTGGGCGCTGTGCACGGCGCCCGGTCCGTCGCAGCGCTGAAGCCGCTACGGCTTCGTCCTGCCGGGCTGGGTCGTGGGGATCCGGTGGGTGAAGAACAGCGCGAGGAGAGCCGTGAGCGCGAGGACGGCGAGCGCGGCGCGCAGCCCGTCGAGCCTGGCGGCTTCGTTCGCGTCGAGCGCCGCCCGGGTGACCTCCGGGCTCGTGCCCGCGTCGTCGAGGGCGGCCTTGAGCTGTGTGTCCGACAGGAACGGTACGCCGCTTTCGAGTTCGACAGTCGCCTGGCTCTTGACCTCGGCCGGGACTGCCGGATTCTGCTCCACGCTGGTCAGGAACGACGTCGTGAGGGCGGCGATCATGATCGACCCGGCGAGCGCGGTACCGATCGAGGCGCCGAGGTTGGTCATGGCGTTCTGCACACCGCCGACCTCCGCGCTCTGTGCCTCCGGCACCGCCGACACGGTCACCGACCCGAGTTGGGACGCCAGCGCGCCCATGCCGAGCCCGATCAGCAGGAGCGGGACGGTGACGACCTCCGCCCCGGCGTCCGCGTCCAGCGCGGCCATCAGGACCACCGCGCCCGCGAGCAACGCGAGGATCCCCAGCCGTACGACCCGGCGCGGGGAGACGTCGGGGAAGAAGCGGGGGATCAGGATCGCGGCCGCGAGCAGCGTCACGGAGAGCGGCAGAATGCGGGCGCCCGTCGTGAGCGCGGACAGGCCCAGGGCCACCGACAGATAGAGCGGTACGACGAAGAAGACGCCCATCTGCACCAGGTACTGGAAGAAGAACATCGTCAGCCCGCCGGTGAGCTGCTTGTTGCGCAGTATGGCCGGGTCGATGAGCGGCTCCCCACCCCGCTCCACCGTGCGGGCCTCCCAGCGGAGGAAGAGCCAGATCAGCAGCAGGCCCACCAGCATCAGCCACACGACCAGCGAGACCCCGAGCCACGAGGGCGCGTCGGGCTTGGGCCGGAACCAGCCCCATTCGTCGGAGCGGAGTACGCCGTAGACGAAGATCCCGAGCCCGAGTGCGGAGAGCACGGCCCCGACGAGATCGACGCGCCGGCGTTCGCCGGTCGGCGCGTCCGCGATGCGGCGGGCGAGCACCAGGATGCCGAGCACCATCACGACCTCGCCGGCGAAGACCCAGCGCCAGGAGAAGTACGTCGTCGCGACACCGCCGATCAGCGGGCCGACCGCGATCGCCACGGCCCCGGCGGCGGCGACGAGTCCGTAGGCGGTGGGACGGCGCTCCGGGGCGAAGTTACCCGCCACGAGGGCCACGATCGCGGGCAGGATGAGTGCCGCTCCGATCCCCTCGAGGAAGGACCAGCCGAGCAGCAGCACGGGCAGGTTCGGTGCGAGCGCCGTCACGAGAGAGCCGCAGCCGTAGATGCCGCAGCCGATCACGAACGCCCGTCTGCGGCCGATCAGCGCTCCGATCTTGCCACCGGGGATCATGAACATGGCCATCACAAGGGTGTAGGCCGTGATGGCGCCCTGGATGCCCGTCACCGTTGTGCCCACGTCGTCGGCGACCGTCGCGATCGAGACGTTCATGACCGAGCTGTCGAGCGCCATCAGAAACTGCCCGGCCGCGAGCGTCATCAGCACGAGGCGCGTCTTTGCCGAACTCCGCGCCGTGCCTGCCCCGGTCGTCATGCCCGAATCGTCCCAGTGGCTCCCGGAGGAGCGGCCGATCGACACCCGCCCGATTGGTCGTTTCGCGGCCACTGAGGATGGTAGGGGGTAATAAGTACAGAAATAGACCGATGCCAGGGTGTGTGGCGTGCCCTCGAACGCCGCGGCGGCACACGCCCTGGGCTGTGCGTGGGGCTCAGCCCGGTGGAGAACGCGGCGGGAGTGGGATGGAGAGGCCATGGAGCGGGGTGCCGCCGAGAACCAGGGAGCGCGTTTTGTCCGAGCCGCCGTCGGCGAGGCGCTCACCGCACGCGCCACCGTCGATGAACACGCCACCGTGACCGGGTGGAGCGAGGGGGCCGAGCGGCTGCTCGGATACACGTCGGCGCAGGTCCTGGGCCAGCCGGCGGTGTCCCTGCTCGCCGAGGAGCCCCCGGCGGGCGAGCTTCCACCGCTCTCCGAGCTGCCGAGGTGGCACGGCACGCTCGCTCTCCGGCACCGGGCCGGGCACCGCCTGGAAGCCAGGGTCCTGGCGCATCACAGGACAGCGGAGGACGAGGCGGCGGCGCGGTACTGGCTCCTGGTCTGCGCTGTCACCGAGGCCGAAGCCGAAGCCGTGACCGAAGCGAGCGCCGTCACCGAAGCGGGCGCCGTGACCGAAGCCGTGACCGAAGCAAGCGCCGTCACCGAAGCGGGCGCCGTCACCGAAGCCGTGACCGAAGCAAGCGCCGTCACCGAAGCGGGCGCCGTCACCGAAGCCCTGACCGAAGCGGGCGCCGTGACCGAAGCGGGCGCCGACGCGGGCCCCCAGCGTCCCGGCGACGACACGCTCATACAGCGGGGCTTCTCCGACTCGCCGTGCTGCGCGATCTCGGTGTACGACACCGACCTGCGTTTCCGCCGGTCCAGCCGGTCCGGGCGGGACGTACTGGGCCTGAGCGATGACGACATGCGCGGGCTGCGGCTGGCGGACGTGCTCGACGATCCCTTCGCCGAGAGGGTCGAGCAGGCGATGCGGCTGGCCCTGGAGACCGGTGAACCGCAGTACATGGAGAACCACGCCCAGTCCCCCGGCGAACCCCGTGAGCACGCCTGGTCGGTCCACGTCTACCGCTTGCAGGACCCGAACGGCCGCGTTCTGGGCGTGGCTTCCGCAGGGCACGACATCACGGATCACTACTGGGCCCGCAATCGCCTCCAGCTGATCGCCGAGGCCAGCACCCGCATCGGCGGCACGCTGGATGTCACACGGACCGCGCAGGAACTGACGGACGTGGTGATCCCGGAACTCGCGGACTTCGTCAGCGTCGATCTCCTGACGTCCCTGGACGACCTGCCCGAGCGGCCCCCGGGGGCGTCGGCGGCGAACGGCGGCCTCACGCTGCGGCGCATCGCCCACCAGTCGGTGTATCCGGGCGCCCCCGAGGCGGTCGTGGCACCGGGTGAGGTGGAGGAGTACCCGGAGGACTCCCCGGCGGTGCAGAGCCTGCGGTCGGGGCGGGCCGTGCGGTACCGGATGACCGAGCCCGCGATCACCGACTGGATGGCCCGGCACCCCGTCCGGTCCTCCCGGATCCGCGAGTTCGGCTTCCACTCGGCGATGACCGTGCCCCTGTCGGCACGCGGAGCCACGCTGGGCATCGTGGTTTTCGCCCGGCACCGGCATCCCGGCCCGTTCCAGGCGGACGACCTGGTGCTGGCCGAGGAACTGGCGGCCCGGGCGGCGGTCTGCATCGACAACGCCCGCCGCTACACCCGCGAGCGCGGCACGGCGGTCACCCTCCAGCGCAACCTGCTCCCGCAACGGCTGCCCGAACAGAGCGCGGTGGAGGTCGCCTCCCGCTATCTGCCGGCCGGCGCCCGGGCCGGGGTGGGCGGTGACTGGTTCGACCTGATCCCGCTGTCCGGGGCCAGGGTCGCGCTGGTGGTGGGCGATGTGGTGGGCCACGGCGTCCACGCCTCCGCGACCATGGGACGGCTGCGGACGGCCGTACGGACCCTGGCCGACATCGATCTGCCCCCCGACGAGCTGCTCACCCACCTCGACGACCTGGTGGGCCGCCTGGCCATGGAGGCGGAGGGCACGGAACGGCCCCCGGGGGAAGGGGAGATCGCGGGAGACGTCGGAGCGACCTGTCTGTACGCCGTGTACGACCCGGTCTCCCGTCGTTGCACGCTCGCCCGGGCCGGGCATCCGCTCCCGGTCGTGGTGAGCCCGGACGGCACCGTCGAACTGCTCGACGTTCCCACGGGACCTCCGCTGGGACTGGGCGGACTGCCCTTCGAGGCGATGGAGACGGAGTTGCCGGAGGGCAGTCTGCTGGCCCTCTACACCGACGGCCTGGTCGGGTCGCGTGACCACGATGTCGACGACGGTCTCTCCCGGCTGGGGCAGGCCCTCGCCCATCCCTCGCCCTCCCTGGACGTGCTGTGCGACACGGTGCTCGCGGCCGTGCTCCCCCAGCAGCCCGCCGACGACGTGGCCCTCCTCGTCGCCCGCACCCGGGCGCTCAAGTCCGACCGGGTCGCCACCTGGGACGTGGCCCCCGATCCCGCCGCCGTCGCCAACGCCCGCAAGAACGCCCTGTGTCAGCTGGACACCTGGGGCCTGACCGGCGCCTCCTTCATCACCGAACTGATCGTCAGCGAACTGGTCACCAACGCCGTCCGGCACGCGGAACCGCCCATCCAGCTGCGCCTCATCCACGACCGGAGCCTCATCTGCGAGGTCTCGGACGCCAGCAGCACGGCACCCCACATGCGCCGCGCCCGCACCTACGACGAGGGCGGCCGCGGTCTGCTGCTGGTCGCCCAGCTGAGCCGGCGCTGGGGCACCCGTCAGACCGTCGGGGGCAAGACGATCTGGGCGGAGCAGAGCGTCGATCCCGGCTGACACCCGCTCGCGGCGCTGTACCGTCAGCCAGCCGGCACTCCAGGTCGGCGGTCGACGGCTCGGAAAGGATCAGCGACGTGATCATCTTTGGCACCAAGGGGTACCTGTACCAGCTCGCGATACTGACGCTGGTGTGCGGCCAGTGCGGGAATCCCTCCGCGCACACGCTGAGGAAGCGGGTGACGAAGTTCAGCCTGTTCTTCGTGCCGCTGTTCCCCATCTCGACCAAGCACGCCACCCAGTGCACCTTCTGCGGGGCGGAACAGAAGGTGACCAAGGAGCAGGCGGAGCAGCTGCTGGCGCATGCGGCGGCCGGGCCCGCCGGTCAGGGACAGCAGGGCCGGCCGCACCAGCAGCAGCCGTACCAGTCGTGACCGTTCCTGTGCGGTGGAGCGGACGCCGGCCGAGCGGGTGGACGAACCCCACGTCCTGCTCGACTAGTGCGTGATCCGCAGCTTCTGCTCCTCGCTCACCTGGTCGATGTCCGAGATCCGGACCGTCACCTTCATCGTCCAGTCACCCTCGATGGGGAGCTTGAGCGAATCCGTGCCCCAGTAGCCGCCCTTGTCGGTGAGGTTCGCTTGGATCGGGCCGATGTCCTGGGCGGGGAGCGTGAAGGAGAGACGGAGTTCCGGGACGCTGGACAGGCCGCCGTCGGGACCGTAGACGATGGCTTCGACCGAGTAGTCGCCGGCGCCGCTGCCCGGGATGAGGGTGATCTGCGCCTTGCCGTAGCCGCCGGGTGTGCCGGTGTCGAAGGGGACGACGGCGACGGACGCGACGGGGATCCCGCCCGCCTGCGTCGACTGCTCGGTCTGCGCCGCCTCGGCGGCCGCGCGGCCGGGCAGGGTGCTGGAGAGCATCGTCGAGAGCACCAGCACGACGAGACCGACGGTGACCTCGACCAGCACCGAGCGGCGCAGCCGACGGCGGCCGGGGTCCTCGGAGGCAGCCTGGGCGGCGGATTCCGACGGAGGCTCCGACGGCGGGACCGGTCCTTCCCCGGCCGGCGCCGACGGTCCCCCCACCGGCTCCGGCACCCGCTCCCGTACGACCGCCTGCGACTCGACCTCCGCCGGCACCTCGGCCGCGACGTCCGCCTCAGCCAGCCGGGCCGTCCACTGCCGCGACAGCCCCGCGACCGTCAACAGCAGCACCACCACGGCCAGTTTGAGGGTCAGCAGGCGCCCGTACGCCGTGTCGGTGAGCGTGCTCCAGGAGCCGAGGCCGCGCCAGGACTGGTAGACGCCGGAGACGACGAGGACGATCACCGAGGCGAAGGCGAGCCGGGAGAAGCGGGCGACCACGCGGGCCGGGGCAGCGGACGAGCGGTACAGGGTGATCAGCATGGCCGCGAGACCGCCCAGCCACACCGCCATCGCCAGCACATGCAGCACGGCCGACGTCATCGCCACCGGCACCTGGATCCCGGCGGAGGCGTGGTCGGCGGCGGCCCAGGTCAGCGCGAGGCCCACGGAGAGCGCGGCCCCCGCCCCGAGTTGGACGCGCGACCACTCGGTGCGCCGGAGCAGCCGGACCAGGAAGAACGCGATCAGGGGCAGCAGGGCCAGGCGGATCAGCAGCACCGCGCCGGAGCGGGTCGTCACCGTGCGTTCGAGGGCATCGGCGTCGAAGACGGACGCCGGGCCCACCCCCGACTCGTAGGGGCCACGCAGCGCCAGCAGGGCGACCGTGGCTCCGAGCAGGGTCCAGAAGCCCGCCCACAGGGGCCTGCGCAGCGGGCCGGTGTCCGGCGGGCGGCAGACCGCCATGAAGACGGCCGTGCCGAGGAGCAGCGCGGCGGCGAGGTACGCGAGATAGCGGGCCATGTTGTAGAGACCGGCGGTCGCGGGGTCCTCGACCGGGCCGGTGTCGATGGACGGCGGGTTCGGGGAGGCTTCGCCGACGGAGAAGGTGAACGCGCCCGAGACCGGGTGGCTGTCGGCGGACACCACCCGCCACGCCACCACATAGGTGCCCTCGGCAAGCTTCGCGGGCAGGGTCGCCCGGACCGTGTCGGAGCCGTCCTCCGCGTGCCGCGCGTCCTTGACGTCCAACGGCTCGTTGTCGGGGCCGATGACGCGGAAGGAGTCCTTGATCAGGCCGACCGACTCGGTGAAGGTCAGGGAGATGTCTCGGGGGGCCGACTTGAGGACGGTTCCGTCCTTGGGGTCGACGGTGCGGAGGGCGGCGTGCGCCGACGCGGTTCCCGCGCCGCCGAGGACGAGCAGGACCAGCATGGGGCCCAGCAGCACCAGCCCTCGAAGTCGCCGGTGTCGTCGTCCCGCCCTGAGGTCACCGTCACGCTCCACGTCACATCTCCGTCTGTGGACTTGCCGCCTTCCGGATACGTACGGACGAGAGCCCCGCAACGCTCACCGGGCCCCCGCTCACCACGTAGGACGCGCCGACACCCCGCCGTCCACGACCAGGTCGTGCCCGGTGATCCAGGACGCGAGCGGCGAGGCCAGGAACACACAGGCGTCACCGACGTCCTCGGGCCGCCCCAGCCGTCCGAGGGGCGCCGCGCCCAGCCATCGTCGCACCCCGTCCGGCCAGGCCTCCGCCAGCCCGTCCCGGTCGATCAGCCCGGGCGAGACCGTGTTGACGCGGATGCCGTGGGGACCGTATTCCAGGGCCGCCGCCCGGGCGTGCGCGACGACGGCGGCCTTGGACGCGGAGTAGTGGGCGTGTTCCGGCGCCGGGTGGCCCGCCTCGATCGACGCGATGTGCGTGACACTGCCGCCGCCCTGCTCCCGCATGACCTCCGCGGCCGCCTGTGTGCAGGCGAAGACGCTCGACAGGTTGGTGTCCACGACCGTCCGCCACTCGGCCGCGGTCATCCCGGGCAGGGGCCGAGTGGGCTGCACACCCGCGTTGTTGACCAGCGCCGTCAGCCGCCCGCCACCCCACTCGGCGGCCTCCCGCACCAGCCGCAGGCACGCGTCCTCGTCGGTGAGGTCCGCCTCCAGTACGACGGCCCGACCGCCCGAGTCCCGTACCCGTCCTGCCACCTCCCGCGCCGACTCCACTCCCGTACGGCAGTGCACGGCGACCGCCGCGCCCTGCGCCGCGAACCGCAGCGCGATACCCCGCCCGATGCCGCCGCCGGCGCCGGTGACCAGGGCGATCTGGCCCTCCAGAAGTCCCGTGGCACTCTTCGGCGGGGGCGTGGAACTCTCCGGCGGTCTCATGGACGGCACAGTCCCGCGATCCGGTCCGCCCGCGTCGGATAACGCGCCGAGAGCTCCGCCGCGTCCCCGTGCTCGTAGCCCTCGTAGGTGAACCCGGGTGCCATCGTGCAGCCGAAGAAGGTCCACGCGCCGCCCGCCGCGACCCGGCCGCCCATCCAGGTCCCGGCCGGGACGGTGAGCTGGAGGTGCTGGCCGGCGAGGACGTCGGGGCCCAGGACGGCGGTGCGCGAGGTGCCGTCCGGGGCGAGGAGCAGCAGGTCCAGCGGGTCGCCGAGGTAGAAGTGCCAGATCTCGTCGGTGGGCAGCCGGTGCAGGGCCGAGAAGTCGCCGGGCGCGGCGGTCAGCAGCGCGACGATCGCGGAGCCCTCGGGCCGCCCGTCCGGCCGCTCGGGCCCCGCCCAGGTCCGCCGGAACAGCCCGCCCTCGCGCGGGATGGGCTCCAGGCCGTAGTGGGCGACCAACTCGTCAGGCGTCACCGGGGCAGGCTACCGCCGCTCCAGGAACGCCGGTCGGGTATCCGGCGGCCATGACCTGAGGAGCGGCCCGAGGGCTCAGGAGGCATGATCGAGGTCATGGACGTCACTCTTCACCTCGCCCAGGACCCCGAGGCCGACGAACTGCTCGGGCGCTCGCCGCTCGCCGCGCTCGTCGGCATGCTGCTGGACCAGCAGGTTCCGATGGAGTGGGCGTTCAAGGGACCCCGCACCATCGCGGACCGGCTCGGCGCCGACGACCTGGACGCGCACGAGATCGCCGCGCAGGACCCGGAGGCCTTCGCCGCGCTCCTGTCGGAGAAGCCGGCCGTGCACCGCTACCCGGGGTCGATGGCCAAACGGATCCAGCAGCTGTGCCAGTACCTCGTCGAGCACTACGACGGCCGGGCCGAACTCGTCTGGAAGGGCGTCGACGACGGGCGGGAGCTGCTGCGGCGCCTCCAGGAACTGCCCGGCTTCGGCAAGCAGAAGGCGCAGATCTTCCTCGCCCTGCTGGGCAAGCAGCTCGGTGTGCGGCCCGAGGGCTGGCGGGAGGCGGCGGGACCGTATGGCGAACCGCAGTCCTTCCGATCCGTCGCCGACATCACCGGGCCCGATTCGCTGACCAAGGTGCGGGCGCACAAGCAGGAGATGAAGGCGGCCGCGAAAGCGGCGAAGGCCGACAGGACGGCGTAGCGCCTGATCCGCCGTACCGGCGTGGGCCGGGGTCCGATCCGTCGGACAGGCGTGGGTTCACTCGGGCCCTCGGGTCCCGCGCACCCTGTGAACCCGTGCTGTCCGGGACCCTGATGTCCCTCGAACGGGCGGTTCTGGCCCCGGCGTGCTGAACGCTCGGCGTGTCATGGGGAGATGACCTCCCATGAGCACCGCACGAGGCCTTCCGCGCAGCCGCGCCTGGCTGCGGGTGCTCGTGCTGCTGCTCGCCGTACTGGTGCCGGGCGGCCCCGCCGAGGTGTCGGCGCCGCCGGGCGTCTCCGTGGAGATCGCCGACTACGACGTCCTCGACACGGCCCTGCGGCCACAGGCCCGCGACGCCCACCGTCCCGCCGTACACCCGCGCCGCGCACCCCGCCCCGGCCCGGCGCCCGCCGTCCCGCAGGGCCGCCCCCACCCGGCGCCGCCGAAACCGCCGTACGCCCTGCACGCCCTGCGCGCCCTGCACACCGTGGTCCTGCGCTGCTGACAGACCCGCCCCGAGCAAGGCCGGTCAGCACGACGTCTCAGCACGACGTCTCAGCACGATGCGAGGAACACGGACATGCCCACTGACCCGTACGCGATCCTGCGCGCGCTGCTGCGCGCCGAGGCCGCGCGCAGCGCACCGAAACCGCGGCCGAAGGAAGCGAACCCACAACCGCCCCCGAAGGAGCGGGGCCGCCGCTGACCGTCCGGCGGAGGCGGGCGCACCGCCTCCGCCGGCAACTCGCCCGACGGCACCGGCTCCTGACCGGCCGACCGGGACTCCGGCGCCCATACCCGACAGCTGTCTTTCGATCATCCATACGGGAAATGGGAGATTAACCCGTTCACACGCACCCCTTTGACCGATATTGACCAAAAACTGCACACACCTGCCCCCGCGAGCCGAGCCGGGAGGCTGCGCCCGGAGAGCCTTGACCGGTAGGCTTTCCGTGTGATCTTCAAGCGCATCGGAAACGGCCGGCCGTACCCCGACCACGGCCGGGAAAGCACCCGGCAGTGGGCGGATGTCGCGCCGCGCCCGGTCCGCCTCGATCAGCTCGTGACGACCAAGGGCCAGCTCGACCTGGAAACCCTGCTCGCCGAGGACTCCACCTTCTACGGCGACCTCTTCGCGCACGTCGTGAAGTGGCAGGGCGACCTGTATCTGGAGGACGGCCTGCACCGCGCGGTCCGGGCGGCGCTCCAGCAGCGCCAGGTCCTCCACGCGCGCGTCCTCGAACTCGACTGACGAGCCCGGCCGACGCCCCCGACCCACGGCCCGCCCCGGTGACGGGTTGGCCCTTTCGGGTTGGACTGTGCCACGTCCGATGATCATCTAGTAGGAATCGCCGCCCGGGCGCACTACGCTGCGCCCATGAGCATGCTGACTCCCCCCGGCATGGGCGGCAAATACCGGATCACGGGAGACAAGTACCCCCGGATGCGCCGATCCCGGCGACGCGGCAGGCTCGTCCTCGGGCTGGTGGCCTCCGCGGCCGCGCTCGGCCTGATCGGCTGGGGCACCCTGCAGCTCATCGACGTCTTCACCGGCGGCGGCAAGAAGGCCGCGGCGGCCGGTGCCAAGGCGGACTGCGGCACCCGGGCCACCCCCTCCACGTCCGCGGCCGCCGCTACCGCCCCCAAGCCGGGCCGGATCACCGTCAACGTGTTCAACGCGACGCCCCGCAGCGGCCTGGCCAAGCAGACCGCGGACGAGCTGAAGAAGCGCGGCTTCAAGATCGGCGATGTGGGCAACGCGACCAAGGAGTACGACAAGAAGGTCAAGGGTACCGGGATGCTGCTCGGCCCCGCGTCCTCCCTGAACACCTCACTGCCCGTCCTCGCCACCCAGCTCGGCACGGCCGAGCGCCGCACCGACGCCGCCCGCAAGGGCACGGACCTCGACCTCATCCTCGGCAATGGCTTCAAGACCCTCACCACGAAGAAGGACGCCGACAAGGCCCTGGCCGAACTGGCCGAGCCCCAGCCGACGTCCACCTCGTCGAAGAAGACCTGCTGAGCGGTCGAAGAAGACCTGCTGAGCGGTCGTAGGAGGCCGTACGGGGCCGTGCGAAGGCCCGTAGGAAAGCCGTACGGGAAGCGCGCGCGGGTCCTACTCGGCCGCCCCGTACAGCCGGTCCCCCGCGTCGCCCAGGCCCGGGACGATGTAGCCGTGCTCGTTGAGGTGGTCGTCGACCGAGGCCGTCACGACCGTCACCGGGGTGCCCGCCAGCTCGCGCTCCATGAACTCGACGCCCTCCGGGGCGGCCAGGAGGACCACGGCGGTCACATCGTCGGCGCCGCGCCCGATCAGCTCCCGGATCGCCGCGACCAGCGTGCCGCCGGTGGCGAGCATCGGGTCCAGGACGTACACCTGGCGGTTCGAGAGGTCCTCCGGCATGCGCGTCGCATACGTGGAGGCCTCCAGGGTCTCCTCGTTGCGGATCATGCCCAGGAAGCCCACCTCGGCGGTCGGCAGCAGCCGCATCATGCCGTCCAGCATGCCGAGCCCCGCGCGCAGGATCGGCACCACCAGCGGGCGCGGGTGGGACAGCTTGACGCCGGTGGTCCGGGCGACCGGCGTCTGGATGTCGACCTGTTCGGTGCGCACGTCACGCGTGGCCTCGTAGGCGAGCAGGGTGACCAGTTCGTCGGCCAGACGGCGGAAGGTCGCGGAGTCGGTGCGCTGGTCGCGCAGCGCGGTGAGCTTGTGGGCGACCAGAGGGTGGTCGACGACGTGGAGACGCATGTCGACAACAGTAGCCGGGCCCGCTGGGGCCGACGCCCCCGCACGGGCAACGCGCCCCCGGCCCCGCTTCACCCGCTCCCTGGCGTCAAACCGGCTGTCCGGGGGAAGGCGAGA
>Ga0307516_10007273_pt1 | contig 12745 bp, 13 predicted proteins | sample 19_EM_MG_FD_203310 | JGI IMG/M metagenome (GOLD analysis project Ga0307516, IMG submission 203310) | Populus trichocarpa ectomycorrhiza microbial communities from riparian zone in the Pacific Northwest, United States - 19_EM | ecosystem: Host-associated > Plants > Roots > Unclassified | place... | reverse complement strand
CCTGCGGCTGACGCGGCGCATCGCGTCGATGCCGTCGCTCGCGCCGTATCGACCCAGGGAATACCTGCCGGGACCGCAGTATCGGACCGACGACGAGCTCGCGATTGCAGCCGGCATCGTGGGTACCACCATCTTCCATCCCGTGGGCACCTGCAAGATGGGCCGTCCGGAAGATCCCGACGCCGTAGTCGACCAGCGTCTTCGTGTCCGGGGCGTTGGCGGGCTGCGCGTGGTGGATGCGTCGATCATGCCGACCATCACATCGGGCAACACCAACGCACCTACGGTCATGATTGCCGAGAAGGGGGCAGAGATGATTCGTGCGGATAGGCGCAGCCCCCCGGCATCGCCGGTCTGGATCGACACGTGAGCGTAACTCCGGTGGCTGGTCAGCCGATCGTCGTCAGGCTCTCGTGGCTGGAGCGTTCGACCATGCCGTAGGCGCTCTGGCCATTCCAGGTGAACAGCGCCCCACCCTGCTGCAGGTTGAGTCCGCCCATGTCGGGGTTATTGATGCGGAAGGTGGAAAGGGCCGTGACGCCCTTGATGTGGGTGATTCCCAACTCGGATTTCAGCTCCACCGAAACGTCGTCGCCGCGGGCGACGATCCGGCGCAGAAACGGCGCCTTGACGATACGCGCAGGGATCAGCTTGCCATCCTGATAGATGACGGCATCGTTGTAGGAATACTCCGAACTGCCTGGCGGCGGCGGATAGGCCAGGCAGCCGAAAGCGCGGCCATCCGGGAACAGCGCAGACAGCCAACAATGGCCGGTGAAGCCCTCGAGCCGACGGATGCTCTGGCGGTGAATCCGCGTCCCTGTACCCTTGAAGTCGCGTTTCTGGCCGTCGATTTCCAAAATGCCCTGCGCACGAAAGTGATGCTCGAGGCGATAGCCCAGGCCCATGGCCTGCGCATTGGCGGCTTCCTTCTCCGTCACGTTCGCGGTATCGCCGGAGAACTCCTGCACCCAGGCCGGCGTGGCCATTGTCATTTCGGCTTCCAGCCTGACCTTGGTCGGTGTCGGTTTCTTGGTCTTGAAGCTGCCGTCGATTTGCTCGGAAACATGGCCGTCGAGCGCGGGGCCGTCGAAGGCCACGGTCCAGCGACGGAATGGTTCGATGCAGCGGAAGATCAGGGCGCCGGCACCGATGACGGTCGGGCGTCCGTCCGGGCCAATGGCGGAAGGGGCCGGACCACGTCCGGCGCCATTGAGCACGCGGCCGTCGGCAAAGGCGAAGTTCGCCTGTAACCGGCGATCCTCCCAAGACGACGCCTCCGCTTCGATGCCCGTGCGCGGCATGGCAAACGCGCCATTCTCCTCGAACAGCCAGACCGACACGCTCTCGCGCATTTCGGGATCGTCCGGCTTGCCCGGAAAAACCAGATCCTTCTCCACGGCCAGACCGCCGCTCCAGTGCTCGATTTCGATCGTCATGCTGCCTCTCTTTGCTTCTGTGCTGGACGCATGTGTCAGGCCGCCAAGACGCCGCTGAATCGCTCCGAATAGAAGGCGAACCGGTCCCGCAATTGCGCCGGGTCGAGGCCGTATTCGGCGGGGTCGTAGCTGTGTCCACCATGCTTGTCGCGCGGCGTGTCGCGGCGCCACGCCTCCATCCGCGCACATGCCTGCGGCGTGAGTTCCTCTCCCAGAAAGTCGTACAGCTGCGCGAGGTGAGAGAACGGGTCCTTCTGGAACGGTGTGAAATAGATGTCGAAAAAACGGTGCTCATTGCCAGCATCGCGGAACGCCATCATGCGGCGCATGCCGAGCTCGCAAAAATCCGTGGTCATCCGTCCCAGCCACAACTTGTCCACGGCGTCTGACGAAGCTTTGGTCAGCTCGTAGTAAAGGTCGGCAACCGAAGGGATGACACTGGCCACGTCCCGGTGGGTCATCCAGAATCGCGCGTCGGGAAACACTTCCGCCAACGCGTCGATGAAGATGCAATGGGAGGGATTCTTCAATCGCCAATGCCGCGGCGGGCAACGCCACTGCAGCAGCTTGAGCACGCGCTTCACGTAGCGATAAGTCGGAACCAGGTCGGCTTTGTGGTTGAGCCACTCGACATAACCGGGTATTTGAAACATCGCTTGAAACAGCTGCGATTTGAAGTCGTAGCCCATGAAGGTCTGGCATTCGGTGGGCGATGTCGTCGTGCTGGGGACCATCGTTTTCATGCGGGGATACAGAGTGTTGCGCCGGTTCAGCATCAGCTGCGATCTCTGGATGCGCGGGTCGCTGTCTTGCGTCGCCGTCTCGGGTGGCGGACAGGGCGCCAGAGCCTCCCAATTGCGTATCGAGCGCACGGCCGGATCTTCCGCAAGCAGGCACGACAGCGCGGTCGATCCGGTGCGTGGTAGACCTAAGCCGATCAGCGGCGCAACGATTTCCTGCTCGTCGATCTCCGGGTGCAGCCGGTACCAAAGTTCGACCTGCAGTCGATTGCTGAGCAGATCGACGATCTGCATCTCAAAGCCGGTACGCCCGCGTTCGGTCAGCCGGGCCTCCTCTTGCGCCGAAGCGACGAGAATTTCCAATCCCTCGCGGAAGGATTCCTCGCCGAAATCGTCGAGGGATGTTGCGGCCCGTGCGCGCTGCAACAGTTCAGTCACTGTGCTCAAGTTCGACCCTTGTGGTGAGTTGAGATGCTGCCGCCGACATGGATGCGGCTATTCTGATGATAGGCTGCCTTCATCGACCAACCTCACCCTACGCTGTTCACATCGTCGCATTCGGCCCCGCGGAGCTGCGGCATGACTTTCTTGAGCAGCTCGAGGCTTTCCCAGCCGATCTCGGGCGCAAGCCCACCGAGCAGGGGCATGAAGCTCAAGGAGCCATCGCTTCCAACGATCGAGGGCGCCTTTGCCACGATCTCCTCGGGCGTCCAGACCGTAAAGATGCCGGAGCGGCGCAGCGCGTCTTCATTGGTAAGCAGACCGCTGAATGGCGAATGGGAGTTTGGTTCACCCTCCGCCCATTTGGCGTATTCGCCGACCACGTGCTTCAAATGCGGCATTACCTGGTTCCAGGCCCTTTCCGGATCTTCGGCAAGGTGTATGTTGCCCGCTCCCGAAGGACCATATTTTCGTCCCGGCTCACGCCCGTACCTGCGGCATTCAGCGTCGTAGAGCGGAAAGAGGTTCTGGCGCAGAGGTGCGAAACCGAGACCGAAGCGCGCAGCTCGCTTGGCAGAAGCCTCGACCCCGCCGCCCACCAGGACGATGTCTTCCGGTTTTTGGATGGACAGAGGGCGCACGAAGATCTCGCGCCCGCCGACCTCGAAACGCTCGCCCCGAAGCGCACGCAGGATGATGTCGATGCCCTCGTCGAGCAGGCGCCCGCGGTCGTGCAGCGACACGCCGAAGCGCGCGAATTCCGAAGCGACGTAGCCCGCGCCGAAAATGACGTCAAGCCGACCTCCGCTCATCAGGTCGAGTACGGCGATCTGTTCGGCGATCTTCACCGGGTCGTGTAGCGGCAGGATCACGGCACCGAGAGAGATCCGGCACTGCTTCGTGCGCGCGGCAACGCCGCCGCCCATCACGAAGGGCGTAGGCAGATAGCCATCCTCCGAGGCGTGATGCTCCATCAGGTTGACGCGGGTGACGCCGATTTGGTCGGCGAAGGCCGCCATCTCGAGCGCGGCGGCGAAGAGCTTGGGCGCGGGAGTTCCAAAGCCGGGTGCGCGCATGTCAAATAGCACGGTCGTCCGAACTTCGCTCATGGCGAGCCTTTCAGCGCCGCGTAGGAGGGGTCGGAACGATCGCGGCGACCCGTGTCATGATCGTGCATCGCAACCGCATCGCGCACCTCGTCGAAATCGCGGATGGAGAGGCGCTTGTCCAGACCGCCTCGCCGTAATCGGCGATGCCGTCCTCGTGCCAGATCGAATGCCCGAGCGGGATGTCAATGCGGTCCACCGACCGGCAATACCGATAGATGAGATCGCTGATCGCCTGACGATCTGCGAGATCCTGCAGCGCTCCGGCAGTGGTCATCATCGCTCCTCCCCTGATCAACGTACCTCATGCAACCATCATGACGCAACCCAATCATCAAGCCGAAGACGCTGATGAAATCGATGTGAGGCGCGTCAGATTCCCGCCTGCGCGATCAGCCTCTCGCTCTCCGCCCACAGTCGGTCGACGTAAGCATCATCGTCGACGACGGGATTGGCCGCCCTGGGTTTGCGTTGATAGAAATACCCGCCGCTGCTCTTCCCCGGCTCTTCCGCGGTGGCGAGCCAGATGAGGGTGTCGGCACCCTGCGCAGGCGTCAGTGACTCGAGCGTTCGGATATAGGCCTGCGTGCGTTCCTCGGCGTGTGTGACGAAGTTGGAGTCGACAGTACCGGGGTGCATCGCGTGGGCAACGATGCCATCGTCGATCAGACGCTTCGCCAGCCCGCGGGCAAAGAGGACGTTTGCAAGCTTGGCATGGCAATAGGCGGCACCCGGACTGTAATTGTCGCGCATTTGGAGATCATCCCAAGGCAGCCCCTCGATCATCTCGCTCGCATCGGATGAGGTGTTGATGATGCGCACGCTGCCCCTTGGTGCGTCGGCGGCGGCGCGGCGCAGCAGCGGCAGCAAGCGAGTGGTCAACAGAAAGGGTCCGAGATGATTGCCCGCAAAATTCTCTTCGAATCCCTCCGGGGTCATCACCTTGCGCTTCGCCATGCCCCCGGCATTGTTGACCAACACGTCGATGCGATCGGTACGCGCAGCGATGTCGCGCGCCGCGCGCGCCGCATCGGCCATGAGCGCGAGGTCGGCTTGGATCATGTCCACCTCGCCGCCGCTCGAGGCAGCGCGGATTTCCTCCTCGGCCGCAGCGCTCCTTCCGGGATCACGCCCAATGCAGATCACCCGCCATCCCTGCGTCGCCAGGGTCTTCGCCGTCTCCTTGCCGATTCCGGAGCTGGCGCCGGTCACAACCGCCACCCGTCGGGTATCTGCCGCCATGTTCATTCTACGAGCCGCAGATATCGATCCATTTCCTGATGCATGTTCTCTCCAGATTGCCGGCAAGCCACGTTTGGCGCATCGCGCGCGAGTGCAGCCCTGTTACATGCGCGGAATGTTGCCGAGATCCCGGGGCCATCGTTTCGTAGATACTGACCACTATCTTAGGAGACACTGCCCGCCCCTGCAAGATCCGGGGGCCGTGCCCCACCGCGCCAACAGTCAGACCTGCCCCTTGCCTGGTAATCCCCCCCCGACGCAGCGTATCTTAGCAACGTGACCAGTGCCGTTTTGAAGGGAAGGGACGTCGCCGATGGAACCAACGAAGCTCGAGGACCTGCGATCCCGCTTTTCGGATCGAGAGGTATTCAAGGACGGTGACGATCCCGTACTCATAGAAGCCGGACGGCAGGTGCAGTCGCCCGACGGCAGGCGAACGAAGCCTTACTCGGGCATACCGACTTTGCTCGGACTTCCATCGGCGCCGGATGCGACTGACTTGGACATCGCGCTGATCGGGGTGCCGATGGATCTCGGCGTGACCAATCGCCCGGGGGCCCGATTCGGGCCGCGTGCCGTTCGAACCATCGAGCGGATTGGCCCCTACCATCCCACCTTTCGCATGGTACCGAAGGGCGTCGTACGCGCGGCGGACGTCGGCGACGTTCCGTTTCGCAGCCGCTATAGTCTGGAACAATCCATCGAGGACATTGAATCTTACTATTCGGAATTGACCGCGCGCGGCGTGCGGCCGCTATCGGTCGGCGGCGACCATTCCATCACGTACCCAATTCTCAAGGCCTTGGGCAGGAAAACCCCGGTCAGTTTGGTTCATATCGATGCCCATTGCGACACGATGGGCACCTTCGACGGATCGAAGTTCCACCACGGTGGACCCTTCCGCCTTGCAGTCCTCGACGGTGTGCTGGATCCGGAGCGCACGATCCAAATAGGCATTCGGGGATCGTCCAACATGTTTTGGGAGTTCTCCCACGCCAGCGGCATGACGGTCATCTACATGGAGGATTTCATGCAAATGGGAGTCGAGGCGGTGGCTGCCAAGGCGAGAGCCGTGGTGGGCGATGGCCCTTTGTACATCTCGGTTGACGTCGATGGTTTCGATCCTGCGTATGCACCGGGCACCGGCACGCCGGAGGCCGGAGGGCTGGAGGCGCGCGAGGGAATAGCGCTGTTGCGCGCACTGCGCGGCCTGAACGTAATCGGGGCGGATGTGATGGAAGTTGCTCCGCAATACGACCCCACCACGAACACCAGTCAATTGGCCGCGCAACTCCTGTTCGAGGAATTCGCGCTGATGGCCACGGCATCGTCGTAGCGATGGAGTCCGTATGGGTATCGTTGGCGGCATTCACCGCCGCGGCATCTCTGCTAACGATAACACCGGGCCTCGACACGGCACTCGTCTTGCGAACGGCTGCCAGCGGTAACGCGCGCGGGGCGGCGCTCGCAGGTCTAGGGATTGCCGTCGGTTGCTTCTGCTGGGCAACGCTGGTTGCCCTCGGACTCGGGGCGCTCCTCGCCGCGTCGAACCTCGCCTACACGGGATTGCGTTGGGTTGGCGCGATCTATCTGGTGTGGACCGGGTATCGGATGCTGCGAAATCCCCGGCAGAGCTTCATCACCGACGGGCGGCGCGATCACCGCACGCGATCGGCGTTCGGCACGGGCGCGTTGACCAATCTTCTGAATCCGAAAATCGGTGTGTTCTACGTTTCCTTCCTCCCTCAGTTCGTGCCGCACGGTGTTTCAGTCGCGCCGTACATACTACTGTTGGGTGCAATTCATGCAGCGCTCGGACTTCTGTGGTTCGCATGCCTGATTCTGGCGACCCGATCGATTGCAGGGGTGCTAAGGCGACCCGCGACGGTCACGATCCTCGATCGAGCCACGGGCGCAGCATTCATGGCGTTCGGCGTCAGCCTGGCGCTGGAATCCCGGCGCGTGTAGAGCGGTGGCGACCTGCCCCCCCGTGACTCGTGCGCCTCACCGCGCCCGAACGCATTGCGGTTGGAGATGAATTCTGCGTAATGCATGTCGTCAACATCGACGTTTCGACGTTCTTATTGCTATAGGCCGCAAACCCGTGGGATTTGGATTCGGAGATTGCAATGTATCGCCTCTCCATTCGCATGATTCTGTTCATCCTTGTGCTGTGCGCACTACACATCTCGGCGATCGAACCGCGGAAGGCGCCGGCAACCCGACTACCGCAGGAAGAGCCAACGCGAGCCCTGGTGCAGAGCCTGCCAAACCTCTCTTCGCACCGGGCAATTGGACCGCTCGTCGATTAGGCCAGGGGAGCCTGGCCGATGAGTAGTTGATATCAGTACTACGTGATAGGCTGATGACTTCGTGGAGTGGCGCAGATATCGCACTTGAAAATCTTGGTGCTCATCACATTGGCCTGCTTGTCGGCCTGCAGTTGGTTCGGTTCGAGGAGACATGAGTTGCCCGATCCGACTGAGCTCATCGTGACCGGTGCCCCCGCAGGCGCGCTCATATTCGTCGATGGATCGCAGGCCGGACTAGAAACGGCGGTCAGCGATCATCCACAGGTTCTCAACGTCGCGCCGGGCGCCCACAAAGTGGAAATACACATGGGCGACAAGGTTGTGTACCGAGAAGAGACCTATGTAGGCCTCGGTGAACACCGTGTGGTCACCGTCCTGTCCGGGTTGACTCGGTAGCCCGAGCCCGACCCGCCTCCGGACTCTTCGCGTTCAGCCTGTCACCTTCAGCCTGTCGCCTTCAGCCTGTCGCCTTCAGCTGCGCCATGTATGCTTCACTTTGCTCCTCCGCCCTTTTGTAGGCCGGCCGCTCCGTTATACGCGCCATATAAGCCTGAAATGACGGTCGCGGCTCGAGGCTCTTCATCATCATCCCGAAGCCGATCTGCGACCCAATGTAGACGTCGGCCGCACTGAAGCGATCGCCGAGTATGAATGGTCCGGGCGTTACCGCCTTTTCAAGCGCATTCACCGTATCCTCATAGCACCCGTATCCAAGTGCAGCGGGCTTCTCGGCTGCCGGACGCGACAGCATACGATCCATCAGTGCGGGCTCCACGCAGCCGGCGCCGAAGAACATCCATCGGTAATAAGTCCCGCGCTTCGGCGAATCGAGTGCCGGAGCGAGGCCGGCGGCCGGGAACGCATCGGCCAGGTAAGCGCAGATCGCCGCAGCCTCCGTCACCACCGTTCCGCGATGAACCAGTGCCGGGAGCTTGCCCATGGGATTGACGGCCAAGAACGCGGGCGTCTTGTGTTCGCCCCTATCGAAGCGCACCAACTCCATTCGATAGGGCTTGCCCACCTCCTCGAGCATGAAGTGCACGATCCGGGCTCGTGACATCGGATTGTAGTAAAGGACGATCTCTTCGCTCATGACCCCCTCCGTTGAATGATCTGCCCAGCCCCATTTGAGACAGAATGCGGACCAAACCTCAACCACGACTGCGGTCACGCGCCAAGAACTAACCCGTACGTGTGCGACAAATCGAGGCAAGCAATGGATTGCTTGCACCATTATTGTGCACGATATCGCACAACTCAGGTGCGACAATTTCCCCAACTTACTGATAAATCTCCAATCACCGAACATGGCACGACGGGTGCTTTTCAACTCCCCGGTCCGTGCGTCCTCTGTTTCATGGGATAGCGGTCATATATCAAATATGCGGGAGGGATATCGTTCGATGAAACTAATTACCGCAATTGTCAAGCCGTTCAAGCTCGATGACGTTCGCAAAGCAATCAGCGACGTGGGTGTGCAAGGAGTGACCGTCACCGAAGTTCGCGGATTCGGGCGGCAACGTGGTCACACCGAAATCTATCGGGGTGCCGAATACGCCGTCGAGTTCGTTCCCAAGACAAAAATTGAAGTCGCCGTCGTGGATGCCTTGGCCGACCAGGTCATCGAGGCAATCATCAACTCAGCCAAGACCGGCAAAGTCGGCGACGGAAAGATTTTTGTCGTCGATCTTGCGCAAGTGGTCCGGATTCGCACGAATGAACGCGACGCGAACGCTATTTAGAACTAAAGGGGGATTAGCATTGATGACTAAACTGTCTCGATTGGTCTTACTCGGTTTGTTGACGTTCTCCATTCCCGCCGCATGGGCCGAGGACACGCCCGCCTCAGCGGCTGCCGCGGCACAAACGGCCGCTCCCGCGGCTGAGCCTGCTGCCGCTGATGCGGCGGCGCCGGCGGCGCCGACCGAACCGCAGCTCATCGGCACCGACAAGATCAGCAGCGGAGATACCGCCTGGATGCTGACGTCAACGGCGTTGGTGCTGATGATGACCATACCCGGACTCGCTCTTTTCTACGGCGGTATGGTCCGTAAAAAGAATGTCCTGGCAACGCTGATGCAAAGTTTCGCCATCACTTGCGTGGTCACGCTCCTATGGTGGTTGATCGGTTATTCATGGGCCTTTACCCCGGGCAGCAGCGCCTATCTGGGAGGAGCGAGCCGCTTCCTGATGAACGGCATGACCATCATGAAGGACGCCAACAAGGTGACCGTGTCGCATTTGGCGCTCACCATACCGGAGACCGTCTATGCGATGTTCCAGCTCACGTTCGCCATCATCACTCCGGCACTGATAGCGGGCTCCTTCGCGGATCGCATGAAATTCTCGTCGATGCTCGTGTTCATGTCGGTCTGGTCGCTCGTGGTGTACTGCCCGATCGCTCACTGGGTGTGGGAGCCTTCCGGCTGGCTCGCGGTCAAAGGCGTTCTCGATTACGCCGGAGGCACCGTCGTGCACATCAATGCCGGCGTCGCCGGTTTGATGAGCTGCCTGGTCCTCGGCAAGCGGGTGGGCTACAACAAGGAAGCGATGCCGCCCCACAATTTGACCCTCACGCTGATCGGTGCTTCGCTCCTATGGGTCGGTTGGTTCGGCTTCAACGCAGGATCCGCGGTCGCGGCGGACGGTCGCGCGGGAATGGCGATGGCCGCGACACAAATTGCAACGGCCGCCGCTGCAATGGGCTGGATGTTCGCGGAATGGATCGTCAAGGGTAAGCCCAGTGTCCTGGGCATCGCATCGGGCGCCGTTGCCGGATTGGTTGCCATCACGCCCGCCTCAGGCTTCGTCGGACCCACGCCGGCCGTGATCATCGGCATCGCTGCAGGCGTCATCTGTTTCTTTGCGGCCACCTCGCTGAAGAGCGCGATGGGCTACGACGACTCGCTCGACGCCTTTGGCGTTCACTGCATCGGCGGCATCATCGGCGCGCTCCTCACCGGCGTCTTCGCCAGCAAGGAAATCAGCGGAGCGGATGGGTCTGTGATCACCCAACTCTGGGGCGTCGGCACCACGCTGATCTATGGTGGTGTCACCAGCTTCATCATCCTGAAGTTGATCGACATGACCATGGGACTTCGCGTCACCGAAGAAGAAGAGCGGGAAGGATTGGACATTTCTCTCCACGGCGAGCGAGTGGAGTAATTCCCCGGCGCCTAAAAAGCTTGGGTCCGGTGGCGATGGCGCCACCGGAGCCCGGGCTCTTTATCCTCGATTTCGACGATTTCACTATTATTAATGTAAGGGATAAACTCATGATCTTGAACCAAAAGTGGTTGACCGCCCCTGCCCTCGTGGTGGGAATTGCAGCTTGCGGAATGGCGGTCGCGGACGAACCCGCCAAACCCGCACCCGGGACCTTGGCCGCGATACTCGATACTTCGGGCATTACCGAGAGCGGCTATGTGGCCGCGTCTTACTACCATTCGAACGGCTACAGCACCGATCACCAGTTCGACAACAAGCACGACACGTTTCAGCTCGACCAGGCCGCGCTGACGTTGGCTTACCAGCCGAAAGAAGGCTTCGGAGCCCTCGTCAACGTCGCCGCCGGAGAGGACATGAAGATCCTCAACGCCGCCGAGGGCAGCAATCCAAATACGTTCGACGTGGTGCAGGCATTCGTGCAGTACGCCTCGGGGCCGCTCACGGTCATCGGCGGCAAGTACGTCACCCTGGCGGGCGCGGAAGTCATTGCGCCCACCGGCAATTCGAACTTCTCCCGTTCTCTGCTGTTCTTTGCCGAGCCCTTGACTCACACCGGCATTCGCGCGACCTACGCGGTGACCGATACGCTCAATGTCATCGCCGGCGTCAACAACGGGTGGAACTATTCTTCGTTGTCGAGCTCCGGCTCGAAGACCGGGGAATTCGGCATTGGATGGACTCCGAACAAGACCTTCGCGCTCACGGCTCAGGCCTATGTCGGTAAAGATCCTGCGCTCGACGCGCAACGCACCTTGATCGACGCGGTGGCAACATACAATGCGACCGACTCGCTGACGCTCATTTTGAGCTACGACTGGGGGCAGCAAAAGCAGCATGTGTCCGGCGATCCGGACCTGGAGTGGAACGGCGCGGCTTTCTACGCCAACTACGCATTGAACGATCAATGGCGCGTGTCGGCCCGGATCGAGTACCTGGACGACAAGGGCGGATTCGTTTCGGGCCTGCACCAGACGCTGAAGGAAGGCACAGTCACCTTCGGCTATGATCCCGTCAAGAGTTTCGAACTGCGGCTCGAGGCCCGCTACGACAAATCGGATCAAGATGGCTTCCTAAGGTCGATCGACAGCGACGGTCCGACCCAACTCGCCAACAGCCAGACCGGTATCGCATTGCAGGGCGTTTATAAGTTCTAGACATCGTGGCATCGAGCCTTGATCTGACGAGATGATCGCAGATTCAAGGCCGATGCCGATTCCACAACATTACCCAATTTCGCGAGGATGCCAATGACTCCCGCAGATGCTCTAAAATTAATCAAAGAAAAAGAGGCGAAATTTGCCGACCTGCGCTTCACCGACACCATCGGTAAGGAGCAGCACGTCACCATTCCGACACGTCTGGTGGATGAGGCCTTCTTCAAGGAAGGCAAGATGTTCGACGGTTCGTCGATTGCCGGCTGGAAGGGAATCAACGAATCCGACATGATCTTGATGCCGGACCCCGCTACCGCGGTAATCGACCCGTTCTACGAAGAGACGACGGTGGACTTGCGCTGCGATGTGATCGAACCGATGACGATGCAGGGCTATGAGCGCGATCCCCGGTCCTTGGCGAAACGCGCGGAAGCATATCTCAAGTCCTCGGGAATCGCGGACGGGGCGCTGTTCGGCCCCGAAAATGAATTCTTCATTTTCGACAGCGTCAGCGTCAGTTCCGGAATGAACGGCTGCTCCTACGAAGTGGACGCCTACGAAGGCGCTTGGAATTCCGGCAAGAGCTACGAAGAGGGCAACAAGGGTCATCGCCCGGGGGTAAAGGGCGGCTATTTTCCCGTGCCGCCGGTCGATTCGCAGCAGGACATTCGCACCGCCATGTCCCTGGCGTGCGAACAGCTGGGACTGAAGTTCGAAGTCCATCATCACGAAGTGGCAACGGCGGGCCAGGGCGAAATCAACGTCGCCGCAAATACCCTGGTGAAGAAGGCCGATGAGGTGCAAATCCTCAAGTACGCTTTGCAGAACGTGGCGCATGCGCACGGCAAGACGCTGACGTTCATGCCGAAGCCGATCGTCGGCGACAATGGCAACGGCATGCACGTGCACCAATCGCTGCAAAAGGAAGGCAAGGCGCTATTTGCAGGCGACAAGTACGGCGGCTTGTCGGATACCGCTCTCTACTATATCGGCGGCATCATCAAGCACGCCAGGGCCATCAATGCATTCACCAACGCCAGCACCAACAGCTACAAGCGCCTCGTGCCGGGCTTCGAAGCCCCG
>Ga0307516_10007272_pt1 | contig 12748 bp, 14 predicted proteins | sample 19_EM_MG_FD_203310 | JGI IMG/M metagenome (GOLD analysis project Ga0307516, IMG submission 203310) | Populus trichocarpa ectomycorrhiza microbial communities from riparian zone in the Pacific Northwest, United States - 19_EM | ecosystem: Host-associated > Plants > Roots > Unclassified | place... | reverse complement strand
GTTTTAGGCGAGATGAATAAAGTTATTGAGGTAAACGACCTAGGCGCCGCGTCGCTTTATCTGGGGATACGGATCGACAGGGACCGCCCAACACGCAAAATGTGGCTTTCCCAAAAGCATGTTGTCACGGATCTGCTCTCGATGTATAATCTCCTGAACGCTCATCCTTCCTCAGTCCCACTTCGCCACAAACTTCATGCTCTACCTGAACCTCCCCCGAATTCTCTCCCTGACATCCCCGACTCCGAGATCAAAGTGCATTATCAACGACTCGTCGGCTCTCTCCTGTACCTAGCGCTATGCACCAGGCCTGACATCACGTATGCTGCCATGGCTTTGGGTCAATTCAATGCAAACCCGTCTCGTGCTCATCTTTTAGCGGCGAAAGGTGTGCTTCGTTACCTCCTAGGCACTCTGGACTTCGCGTTGGAGTATAATTTCTCTCAACAACCTGTTGGTCCCCCAGCCTCGGTTCTTCTCCCGTCGAACTGCGCATTTACTGATGCAGACTGGGCGTCCGATGAAACGGACCATCGGAGCATATCGGGGTACGCTTTCTTCATGTTTTCGTCGCTGGTTGCATGGTCTGCTATCAAGCAACGTACCACTGCCCTATCTTTGACCGAGGCCGAGTATATGGCCCTTTCCCATGCGCTCAAGGAGGCTCTCTGGCTACGTCTACTTTTACTCATCCTGAAGATGCCGTTACCTCGCCCATTTCCCCTTCTATGCGACAACCAAAGCACGCTCAACATTGCCAACTCTCTTTCGATTACGTCTCATTCCAAACACATCGACGTCTGATATCATTTCATTCGCGAACACCTTCTCTCTGGATCTTTCGCGACGACGTGGATTCCCACTGGTGATATGACAGCAGACATTTTTACCAAGCCTCTCTCTCCCTCTTTACATGCAAAACATATTCTGTCCCTTGGACTCATACGTTTACCTTAATATCTTTCTTTCTCTTCTTCTTTTTCTTTCCTCTCATTCCCTTCGGCTCTGATGGGGATGTGTTGGACTTTGTTTGTCATCGCCTCCGGACGCGATCACGTGTCCGTTTACTTATAAACTCGTTATCGCGTTCCTCGTTCCTCAGTCGTCTATCTTTCATCCCTGACGCTGAGGAGTAAGTCCCTTACCTATCGCTTGTGCCCTCACACTTACTCATCATCGTGTAGTCGCGCGCTCGTGCTCTAGGTATAAAATATAGTCGTCTATCTTTCATCCCTGACGCTGAGGATCGCGCGCTCGTGCTCTAGGTCTAGCCCTTACAACTATCCAAAGCTGTGCATGAGGCCATGTGGATCAAAACCTTATATGAGGAACTAGGTTACCAACAAGAGCAACCAGTACTCATCTTAGGGGATAACGATGGGTCAATCACGGTGGCAAAAAACCCCGGATTCCACAAATGGTCTAAACACATCGCGATCAGATGGCATTGGTTACGAGATCGCATGCAAGACAAATCTGTATACCTTGAAGATTGCCGTGATCCACAAAACACAGCCGACATATTAACCAAATCACTCACCCCCGATAAATTCTGCCGACATGTGGCCGGACTGGGCCTATCTTCGGCTTGAGGGGGAGTATTGACAAAGAGACAAGCCGATATGTCAGCATGACATAGAGTAACAGTGAGACATAACATGTATATAAGATGATGAGTCATGCATCATCATAATGTATTCCTACGCACACCCTGTTGCTGCTATTACCTGGTTCTACAACGAGACCGAGGGAGGACCATAAAACAGTTGATGGCAGAGTCACGGCGACGAAGAAGCACAGAATACGAACCGTGCGACGTCGTCCAGCCATCCCTTACATAAGATGTCCATTTATGGTGATTTACACAATATATAATATGATCGAGCAGTTTCACTGCAATGAGACGATGATAAAAAGAGAGGACATGTGAGGAATTGAAACTCGTGGTTGATATAGCAAGCGATGTATCAAAGGAGTAAGTGACAGAAAGTCGAACGTTCTCGTGAGGCAATGCAGGCGAGGACGACAGCCGTCAACCTGCCACGTGGGGTGGTCGCCACTGAAACAGCCGCCATAATTTTATATATTGTGTACTATGGTGTATGGGGTCGCTAAAAATAGAATCCCAAAAATCGGGGGGAAATCAGAAAAGAATTAACACATGGGTCGAATTATCTACGACTGGGGTGACTAGTAATTTGTGTTGGAGCTAGGGAACGAGACCTAGTTGGCATTTAAAGAAGCTATATTCCGTCAAGCTTGCACAGGATCATCGATGCCGTCGATGATGATAGATGCAGCGGCCAGCATCTTTAAAAGTGGTCTTTGTCTCCACGACCTGTGCCTGTCACTTCTCTTTCTTGGCCTTGACATGATATTCAACCCTTCTTAAGGACCCTGAGAGCCATGGCTGGAACGAAACGCAACAGATGTATTGAAATTTGCAAAAAAATCTAGTGTACGAGACGGATCAAGGCAGATTTATGATATTACAGGGGGTGTGACATAGCCCAATATCTGTGGGTTTTCACAAAAAAAGGTATGGAGTATGGGGTATGAGGGGATTGAATAACTTCCCGCAGGATTTAGAAACATAGATTATTTTCTAAACGGCCTTGGCGACATCAGCTGAGTTCGGCTTGCCAAATGGGTCACCTCGCTAGTCAAACCGTTATGGTACCAATTTTCCTGCGTACCAACTTGGCAACTCGAAAATCTATGGGGTATGAGGGGATATGTATGACGGTCAAATTGTACAAAAAATAAATGGTCACACACGCATGTTTTGAGGTGCACCCCCCACAGAATTGGTGCAGTGAGCGGAATACTTACTGTGCCTGGATAAGGGTTGCTCTGCTTACAAAGGATTTCCTTTTTGAGACCAAAGAGCCTTTGGAGGGATAGGCTTATGTTCAAAAAGAGTTCGGAGGATTCCAATCTACTCATAGTGCATCTGTAGAGTTCCTAACCAATTCTTAGAGACCCAGGAGGTGGGATGGGTGTTCGACATCATCGATGATGACGAGGTCATCAAGCCATCAGAGGACGATGGGAAATAGGCTCAAATATGGTGGCAGCAATCGGAGTTCGAAATGACAATATTTCAGTTACACACCATATTTGAGCCTGTTTGCCACCGTCCTCTGATGGCTTGATGACCTCGTCATCATCGACGATGTCGAACACCCATCCCACCTCCTGTGTCTCTAAGAATTGGTTAGGAACTCTACAGATGCACTATGAGTAGATTGGAATCCTCCGAACTCTTTTTGAACATAAGCCTATCCCTCCAAAGGCTCTTTGGTTCCAAAAAGGAAATCCTTTGTAAGCAGAGCAACCCTTAGCCAGGCTCGTGTGACCATTTATTTTTTGTACAATTTGGCCGTCATAGATATGGGTTTTCAGGGGCATGGCCTATGAGAGGTTCGACTGTAATATCCTATCCTATCGAGCATCGAGGAACCTCAGCGCGGTCACCGAGGGGCTGTGGCCTGTCCCCAACGAGTCCCACGGGGGTCTCCACGTTCTCCCACGTGCTAACCCTGCGCACGGACCTGAAAGTTAGACTATGTAACCTGTACATTGACGAGTCGCTAAAAAAAGTAAACTACATAAATGGGAGCCGCTCTTTCCACCCATCAAGAAATCTTTCCTCCGAAGCCCACTTTCTCCGTTCATGACATCCCAGATTTGACAGGAAAGGTTGTTATTGTCACGGGAGCCAACACAGGTACGATCTCAGTCCGCATTTCCTCAACAAACACATGCTTATTGCAATACAATAGGTATAGGGAAAGAGACTGCCAAGGCTAGTTATAAAACCCTTTGAAAAAACATTCGTAACACTCCGCCCCTGCAGGCCCTCCTTGAGCACAATGCCAAAGTTTACATCGCTTGCCGGAGTCAGAGAAAGGCTGACCTCGCCATCAAAGAACTCGAAGAACAGACTGGCCAGAAAGCCATTTTCCTGAAATTGGACCTGGCTGATTTGCTCTCTGTGAAGGCTGCTGCCAAACAATTTCTGAGGTGCCTTCATTCCTGAAACCTAAGATAACAACATAACACCCTTTCCAGCAAGGAGAAGGCGCTGCATATTCTGTTTAACAACGCGTGAGGAATATGCATCTGCAGCCCACCCTTTCTTTGTTCAATCCCCAAGCAAATTGTAGAGGAGTAATGTGGTGTGACGTCGCAGAACTGACCGCGCAGGGCTATGATCTTCAATTTGGCACCAACGTTTTAGGTCAGCATGACATGACGCCTTGATCAACGGACGGCAATCCTAATCTCTCTTCAGGGCATTATTATTTCACGACACTTCTCCTACCCGCCTTGATCTCAGGTGCCAAAGCAAGCACCGATGGACAGGCTCGTGTGGTCACTTCTTCTTCCGCCGGTCATATGCTTGTCCGAGGCCTTGACTTCAACACGTTCAAGGATAGTCCGGCGCGAAGAAATCGTTTCTCCTTCAGGCTCTATGGCCAGAGCAAATTTGTACGTTTTGCTTAGCCGTTTCGACGTGTCCTGACCGATTCTACTACGGCGCAGGGGAACATCGTTTTCGCAAATGAATTAGCTCGGCGCTACGCTGAACAGGGAATCGTATCAATGTCCGTCCATCCAGGGATGGTCCATTCTGATCTTCAGCGGTACTCTCCCAAGGTCGCACGCCTTCTTTCGGTGAGGTTCCATTTGGCCTGATGAACCAGTCTCTCAAATATTGATGCACCCATTTGTACCTCGTAGTATCCTTTCATGTATTCAACACTTTACGGTGCCTTAACTCAGTTATGGGCGGGTACATCACCCGGAGGCACCCAATTTAGTGGTCAGGTATGTCTGGGGTGCATCATCAAATCACCCCCACCTCGTTCAGATTGCTCTCTCTCTAGTACCTCGTTCCTTGGGCTCGTTTTGGAACCCCTCTCCCTGGCACGCAAGATCCCGAACTCGGTCAACAATTATGGAAATGGGCCGAGGAACAGGTGGAACATATTTAATCAAGTCTTGAAGAAAATACAGATATTCTACGTGGTAGAAATACATCGCAACATATCCAGTAAATTAAACATAGATAGCAGGGTATACAGCAACGAGAAGATTCACTCCATGTCCGAATCGTTGGTGCGGAATGAGGCATCAAGCCTTCCATGCGACAAAAACTCGCAACGCCCGGCTCAATCGCTTGGTCGGCGGAACTTTTACCGGAGGCCTTGTGTCCGGTCTTCCCTCTCCCCCATGGTCCGAAGACGAAGTATGCACCGAAGCTGCAGAGGCTAAACTCTTCTTCGAGGCCTGATCGTCCCCAGGACGATGATGATCATATTGCCACCGCTCCCACTTCTCGCAAGCCAGTCCAAAGTCTTTACGCTCCGGGGGCGTAGGCATGGACATCAGACTCCACGAGAAGCGTTCTTTCAGTGCACGACTATGAGAAAATTGATCTCGCATATCCCTAATTCAATCGTTAAACTATGAAAGCAGTCGCAGGAAATTGCGTCAACTTACATATCGAAATTGCCTATCAGATTATCAAATTCCTCCCGTGTGAGTTCCAAAACAGATTTCTGATAGGCATCCAAAGTGTTATCAGAACCTCGAGATGTTCGGGGCAGATGGCCATCTCTGGATTCAGGCGGCGATCGCGTCGTCAAGCGATTCGATACCCTATACTCCACCACCCATTCCCACATGGCCTCTGAACAAGCCGCTATCTCCGCAGTGCGTAAGGCAAGATGGAGATTGAGTGCTCTCAAGTCCAAATGTGCCGTGATGTTCGGTAAACGGTTGATACGTGTCTTCCTACCACTGCTCGAGAGTATTGTCTCGGTGGAAGGTGAGAAGGCAGTGATTCGAGTCTCGTCCAAAGTTATGTACCGCGATGTATGCTGAAGGAGACTCTGCACGTTGACGTATCGCTCAGCCTCAGGGAGGCATGTTTCTTCGGTGATATTGCGGGAGATCGGTCTGGAGTTCTTCTTCTTGCGAGGCCATGGACCTGGGACAATAGCATCACGGGCGTCGTCGGAATCAGACAACCCATAGTCGGAATCCACATCACTTAAACGTTTCGTTGGGATATGAGGAACAGGTGGAAAGGCATATTGTACCGGCGGATGCGTTCGTACATCTAAAGAGACAAATAGTCATTACGGCATTTCGCAGGTAGCAAAGATTACCTTTGAAGTAGAGCCCCAGGGAGTTAGCTAGAAGTGCCAGCGGCGAAAGGTTGATGAAGCGAGAGCCAAGCATCTGATTGTATATAAACTCTATAATCGAGTGATCTCGAGGATTCGCTGGGGGTTTAGGAATGGTCCTCAACAGGAATGGCGAATATTTAGGGTTCAGTGGGGGAGGACTAGGTCCCTCGGCTGAACCATGTGAATTTTCGTGCGACTGCGATGCAGCATAGGTATACTCAGAGCTTGTCAATGAAAGCCCCCGGATTCTGGGTGTCAGGAGGGGTGGGAGCGCTGTCTCCGCAATGCCGCGGGTGTCGAGGGCAGCATCCCCATATTCGTCGATGGGGTTTCCCGGCGGGAGTAGGCTGCTCGGTCTAGAGAGGCGGTCGGTTGTCTTGACGTTGACTCTGTGATCTTGCTCTAAATTACCATAGTCCACAATTACTTGGGCCAGTAGATCTTGAGCTTCATCTTCCTCAGTTTGCTCGCTCAAAGCGATTTCTCCCTCAAACGAATCTGCAAGAGAATGCCTCCCCGAGAATGCCGTGACACTTGTCGCAAAGGTTGGAGATGGCGTATCATGGGGTCCACCAAAAGCGGACGAATGAGCATAGTCCTCCGAGTGGTTTGAATCAGAAGGCGGTGTTTGCTCCGTGTCAGTATGATCCGAATCGCTATCGTCGTCCATCGCTTCCCGGCCCGGGAAGAATAAATCTTCTTCGAACATCTATCAGTAATGTCAATGGAAAGCCGGACCGAAGAAGAGCGCTTGTGGATATACTTCAAATGCAGCTCCGGGTTTCATGATGCGAGTGATTTCCTCCAAGAGAAAGTCCCACTGTAAAGATCATAATTGTTACCATGCTAGACTGATCCACACATATGGCGCGCACTTTGTCCTCTGGCACGCCGAGAGCAATCCGCTTGATATGTCTTCAAATCGCAGCTCGAGGTGAGATAATCATAACTCCGGAATCGGGTTCATACTTACACAAAGTCAAACTCTTCATTGGGGAACGGCAGGCCTTCCAAGCTAATAAAATCATGTGAATGACAGCAGTTAGATACTAGGACCAATGGACGCACAAGTTTGTATGAACCCATGTGATTCTCGATGCAAGGCCAGATGAACCAACATGTCTGAGATCAGGCTGCAAGGGCACAATGTCCAAACCTTGGACCCCAGGATGGTAAGTAGTTCGTCAGCATCGTCGCATGAACCCGCAGACATACCAACAAATTCAGTGTTCTGGTGCCTATGTGAGTCATCCGCATTGAAAGAGAAAACCATACTCACCTTCCAGGTTCTCGCAGAATTCAAAATCCACATCCCTGTACCTGTTACATTTCCGACCTATGAGCCTCCTCTTAACTCATTATGAGGCGGTGCACTCACCACATCCAAGATCCAGCCTAAAAATGGCATCAGCTCACAGCACAATGTTAGCCAGTGAACCAAAATAATCACACTTTCGCTGGTGGCGCTTCAAACACGTGCCAAGTGGGGCTTTCACAGGTGTCCTGTAACAGGGCAGTTTCCCAGATATCTCTGCACCACTGGTCAGTACCACATGGAAAGAATACGTGAGGCGGAAGTCAATATGATAGGGTGGTCCACATCATCTCTTCCCAAAAGGGAGGAAGCCAACAAAAATACTCACAAATCCAGAACTTCCCGCTCAAAATTCCTGGGATAAGGAACCTCCTCCCTGAGGTACGCATGATGCTTCTTCCCCCTAAGCTCAAAGCCGGGACTACCTCCTGGGCCTTTCATCGTAAATTGGGAAGCACGAGCTTGGAGACCACGTTTTAGTTCCTCAAGAATCGTACGGTCTGCAGTGGAGAACTTCTGGTTTACCACAGGCGATCCAGTCGACTGTGAACGCGCCGCCATAGGTGGCAAGGTGGAGAGGGGCGGGACTTCAGGGCGGGGAGAGGCGTTGGTGGTTGAAGGTGCGGATTTGGAAAATTGGAGGGTGAGACGTTTATTAATCGAGGTTCGGACTTGCGTTTGTACGTTTTCCGAATGCGACGGATTAGACATAATGTTGGTATGTGATTTGGCCACCTTTGCGCTGGTGCTTCTGCGCCTGCGTATGTCAGTAAGATCCGACACCGTCTTTCCCTGGTTGGCCGACGAGGCTGAGGCGTGAGACTAGAACGAATAGAGAGCGTCAGACAGAATCGCCAGAAACATGACATTGCGGAGGATGTTCAAGATGTGATAGGTTCCCCCTTTACCCAATCGCTTATTTCCGAGATCATTCGCAAAGTAAAAGCATTGGCTTCAAACCAAGGTGACAGGATGCGACTTACGGATCGGCGTGAAGGCTTTGGGCTGATGGGGAGAGAGTTGGACGAGTTTCCAAAAGTCGGGGGTGGAACAAGCTCCCATGGCGTGACCTCTTCGGCAGGTCCAGTTGCAAGAGTAGAGCGTCGTGGTACTGAATTTGGAACTGGATGTAGTTCCCAGGGGGTAACCTCTTCGAGGCGGCCTGTCACCATAGAGGAGCCTGGTGGGGGGTGCAAGTCCCATGGAGTAACCTCCGCCACAGGGCCTGTTGAAAGTGATGGCCGAGCGCGCATTGAAACGGGAGAACTGCTCCCGCTCCCAGGAGTGATGGGGGATGGTGTGAGCAACGAGTCGTGGTCATATCGACTGTTCGCAGTGGACGGGCGACGTCTGGGTTTCGGTTTGTTCTGAGGAAAACTGAGAGGAAGAGGCGGGTGAGCAGGAGGTCTCTGTGGGTTTTGACCAGAAGCTGCGGCAATGGCCCGATCTTGCGACAGGACGAACGTTGAGTGATGCTTCCTCAAAGCTGGCGCGGATGTTGGGGGGGTCGACGGGATGGCTTCCATCGAGACATTATTCTTGGGCAATAACGGACGGCCGGAGGGTATAGTTGGTGTTGAGTCGACGTCGTGGGGTGTTCCACCGTCGGTCATGTCGTGTGGATGGTCATAGTACAGGGTACTTAGAGTGTAGTAAACCAAATGAATTCATAATGGTAAACAAAGTCATCCCTCCAGTCCATAAACCAACCCAAGCGCGACCCTCGCCGCCGCCTTCCTCCTTTCTCCCTCGTTATCCATCATCCCGATCTCTGCCTTCATCTCTTGGAGCGCCCCGAGTACTTTCGACAGGTCGAAAGGAGCCAGCTCGTACGGCTCGGCCCCTCCAGACCCATCTATTCCACCAGCTGTCAGGGAGAACTCGGTCGAGTCCATACTGCCTGAAGCTTGGTCTCCAAATAACAGTCTGGAAGTTGCAGCAATCTCTTCTTGTGTGGGGAGGCCCTCGTCACCGTCCATCCCATCGTCGCTTCCAAAGTCAGAGCCTAGCGATCGATACGCATCGCCAGCATGCGGTAAGGATAGAAATTCTATCGATTTCGTCTCGACCTCTGGGGTCTGTGGCCCTGAAGACCGGAGGGAGTCTAACGGAGGAGACGAAACGAAGACGGTGAAGTCGTCGTCAAAGCCAGTTATGACTTTGTCGCTCATCTCGAGATTAAATATCTCATCAGTGGGTGAAGCCGAAGCCATGGCAGAAGATGCTGACTTCCAAGGGTCGTCGCGCAGGAACTCATCTCCTTCAAGCCAGAGTGTGAGTTCTCGCATCTCCTGCCTCGTCGTCATCCGTTGTTCCGATAGGTGACTTTCACCCTCAACAATCATGTCACTGTCTTGAGAGCTCTGTGCCCAATCCAAGAGTGCGCGCTCCCGGAGTCGGCCAGCCGTCCCCGACGACCCCCTTGCTGTAGCTTTCATAGATGGCCACATGATCGTGCTAAGAGCGTCCAACACGCGTGAAAGACCAGGGATACCTAGGTAATTTTTCGTGAGGCGTTTCCCTCCCAATTCAGCCGAAACCTCTTGCACCTTCTGCAAAAACCTCTTCCTGGTCCACGATGGGGGGTGGGCTGTCAAGCACGTCAACGTACTCGAACCCGTGTGAGGAGAGGAAAGTGTCGATGTCGGTGTCATCTTCTGGCTGGTCCTCGATGTCATGGGAGATCGAGGGGTCTGGTGGGACTCTAGCCGCAAGACAAACTTCCGGCTCATGTCCTGTTAGCTCTTCTAAGATGCGCTCGATATGATGTCTGTAGGACTAAAATCATCCTTAGCGTCACAAGTAACAAGTTGTGGAAAATTAAATTCAAAAAACTGACAGACCTCTCCTTTAGCCCAAACAAAAATCACAGCTGGTACGCTCTGCATTTGATGTGCACTTAAACCGTGGAGTGCGTGTGCAGCAAAGTGTACATCTGCAGAATAATATTTATTGGTGATCGTCCAGGGAATCTTCACCAGTTCTGGGGAAGGTGTCTGTGCGTTAGTGGGGATGTTTTCCTCGGAGGGGTCTGTAGCTTTGGGCGGCCGCTGAATGCCATTATGGTTCTGAACACCTGGTACGGAAGATGAGTACTGAGCGCTATGGATCCCTAGTTCAAGAGTAGATTCATACGTACGACCGATGAACGACGTCGCTTGGGAAGTGGACGAAGATAAGACAAGTATTCTACACGAAATATCAGAAAGCGCGATGTCGTCTGGCATGGTGTAAGATTGGCAGCGATCACCATCACGTTATACTACTAACTTGCATATAGTCATCACCGTCGTTTCATTTGAGAAATCGATGCTGCAACAAGTTATTTCAGCGACCACTATGGCTATCTATAACTTGGCTTGGCTTCAGCTTCATTTCGGTGAGATTTGTCTCTGCACTTTAAATTTGATGTTGAGCTGACGAGGAATTGGGTCAGCAGGATGCTGGTTTTACTTTGGCTGAAATCGCGGTGGTGCAGCCGGGGCTGCCTTCACCCCCTGCCTAGAATCAGGTCCACTGTCTCCGGAATTCAGCATCCAACATTGCATAGTTCGGAAGGTGACTACACAGCAGGAGGGTGAGTCTTCCTTAATTCCATCTTGTTCTGTTCCGCGTTTCGATTCGAAATCAAGTACGGCATTGACCTTTTTCTCAAAGTACGAGAGGAAGGACGCATGGCCCCTCTCTCCAGTCGTCCCCATACCTCTCCGCTGGACAGACCAAGATACTGTATCGACATCGCGCATTATCTTAGAGAATACCAACTGACCTACCTGTGTGCAAAGAAGCTCATGTTCGTCCTGAACGCCCCAATGACGGGATCCGGAAGGCTGGTGGAGTTCACGCCCTTCCAGCGCGATCATCGCCCAATACGAACTCCCAGGACGAAACGGACTTGGTCATACCGCCAAAAAGTTCCTGATATGGACCAGCTGCAGACTCGAATGCCCGAAGCACAACTTAGTATCTATTTCTAACCTGCGATACACAAAGTGCGCCTTCGGCTCACCTGACCTGTCTTCCGTCTCGTCAATGCTCCCGGTCTAATACAGAGCACAGGGGGCTCTGTCCTCTTGCGTCGATGGCACCGCCTTCAAGATGCTTTCGTAGAATGTTTAATGATCTTGTCTTGCTCGAGCCATCGGCACATTTACCGTCCGAAACCCATCGCTCAATGTCACGTCTTCAAGATTCCGCGATGTCGACACTCATGCCCACATATTCTTGCAGTGCCAACACCGCCATTCCTTCTTACGTACCCTCTCTCTGGAACTCAGTCCTTGGAATCGGCGCTGCATCGGTTTCAATTACTGTACTTGATCTTCCGGTTTCGACTGGGTCAGTATTGAAGCTTGCGAAACCGATTCAAGATGTATTTACAAGAACGATAGTTCCATTATTCCTTATAACCCGCTCTCAGCAAGCCTGTTTCTGAATGACCCTGCACGAATCTTGCCATGACTAGCGATATTGGACCACCGTTTACACGAGGCCGATATGATAGACAAGAGTGCCAGACGTACTTCTAACCATGACCTGGGCCCCAGCAATTTCATCACACCGCCAGTGTTATCTACCGATTGATGAACAACGTCGTTGTAGCTTTGATGAAGTCCGGCAATGACATCTTGGGGCTGTGCGGGAGGGCTCGAGGAAAATGATTCTACTATATATATCATCATGCATCTGAATAGGCTGTAATCCTCTCCCACACCCCTGGCAGGAGACGTTACAAGTCAGACTTGTACACATACCTGTATAGATAACCATAATCTGATCACCTGCGGTCGTCATGGATACTCTGCCAAAAATCACACAATCTGATCGTGTGTTTGACTATGGTTTAGGCTACAAGTCCGTCTTGTAACGTCTCCTGCCAGCGATGCTACACCCCCTTTGTCTTTCTTGCTGTCCCGACTATCTTTATGGATGCAAGAGACCACTTTCAATGGTTCAAGCCCCAATATCCCACGTCAAGGCTCACGTTCCTGACCTCCAACAGCTGATCGCCTTGAGCACTTTGGTTCTCGCATACCCCCTAGCAAACGGACGGACACCAGTCACTTGGGACATGCTCAACAGTCCAATCCTGGAAGAAGCCTGTGTTAACACTGGATGCACAGAACAATATTTGGTGCTGAAATATTGAAATAATATTGGAAAAGTAGTCCAATTATTATTATGATATCTTTTGCATCTTTCTTTCTGAAAAACGTGCAAAATATCGAAGAGC
>Ga0307516_10007271_pt1 | contig 12749 bp, 12 predicted proteins | sample 19_EM_MG_FD_203310 | JGI IMG/M metagenome (GOLD analysis project Ga0307516, IMG submission 203310) | Populus trichocarpa ectomycorrhiza microbial communities from riparian zone in the Pacific Northwest, United States - 19_EM | ecosystem: Host-associated > Plants > Roots > Unclassified | place... | reverse complement strand
ACTCACTCTCATTCAGTTCTGACTCATCATCCGTTCACACGCCCCCCTTTGTTTGTTCCCATCTTTTGGTTGATACATGGTCTGTGCGCACTGCCTGCCCTAAACTCGGTCCCTATATATAGTGGTAAACAGTCGCTGTCATTCCCTAGATTTTGTCAACTCAGGATACTCCTTCGGTTCTCACCAAACACGACATTGGTCCCGAGTGACTCCGACTTCTCCCTTGTTCCCTCTTGCTCTCACAACCCTCCTCTGTTCTCCCCTCTGCGTACTGCGCCCTGCGCTCCCAGTAGCACCCCAGCACGAACTCCAGACCAGCGTCGACTGTATTTCAGGTGACCGCCGAGGTCCGCCCTGACACAAGGCAGCAGACCCAGAGCTACGGAAGAGATACCAAACCGTAATCGGTTCTTTACTCTACCTCATGCTTGGAACAAGACCAGACATTTCGTTTGCGGTTACCAAAATGGCACAGTTCGCTGCCAACCCAACGGAAGACCATTTGAGTCATGCGCTCTACATCTGCCGCTACCTTGTTGGCACCCCCAACTATAGACTTAGGTATGATGGCGTGTCTGGTCAAGGACTCAATGCATGTACAGACTCGGACTGGGCCTCCGATGTAAACACGCGACGGTCCACTTCAGGTTTCTTTATCAAATTGGCAGGTGGTCTTATATCATGGACAACAAAAGCACAAAAGACCGTTGCTTTGTCCTCCACCAAGGCTGAATACATGGTGCTCTCCGACTGCAGCCGCCAAGTTGTCTGGATGCATACCCTTATGGGGGAGCTCGGATACAGCCTCAAGCCAATCCCAATCTGCAGAGACAATCAGGGTTCTATCTTCATCGCATCCAACCCTGTCACCAAGTGACATTCCAAACATATTGACATCAGGTATCATTATGTCAGAGAGGTCATCTCCCAGAAGTATGCTCGTGTTTTCTTCATAAACGGTGACCAAAACCCCACAGATATGTTTACAAAGAACCTGGGTTCTGTTAAGTTCCTCAAGTACCGAGGAGAACTCGGATTAGAGTTCTTAGAGTGAGAGTGAATATCGACACCATCAACTGCGGTATATATCTCTCTTTCGTCACAGACTCTCCTTCTTCGTTATTATGCTTATGTGCATACCCGCTGCTTAGCATTGGGGAGTGTTGAACTCGGGAAGTTCGACCCGCCTTTATGGCATGTGCCTTACAGCCGCATTGTGTAATGGCGCCGTTAGAGGGCAGCCAGTAGATAGTCACGTGATCATATGCCACACATCAGTAACGTGTGAACGTCACTCCTATGTTTGTATATATACCACATTAGGCATGTGAATATGATCTAACACTTCTTGCTCTCTACTCTCACCATCCACTTACACAGCAGGCATTGGGGTTGAATCTGCCCCGGAAAATGCCTTGATTATGATCCGATTAGGTCAAATTTCTCACGTATGTTCATGACTGTTTTAGTGTTTGAAAATCTTATGTAATACTGGCCAGAAAATATGCGGAATGTGTTGGAATATTCCGGTTGATAATCCGTTGATCGGAGGCTGCTGATTGGCTGATTGGGTGGAATATCTCTTGGATTTGTCAGGAATATTCCAGCTACAACCCAGGGCGGGTTGTGTTTTATTTTTGGGGAGTTTCCTGATTTGGAAAATGTCCGGAATATTTGACCTAATCAGACTATAAACAAGGCATTTTCCGGGGCGGATTTGACCCCAATGCCCACTGTGTTAGCAACCCTCTCACCCTACCAGGTAAGTCATTGCGTCCTGTCTGGCGCTGACCTCGCGTCTGCTCAACACCTGTCCGGTGCAACCGCGGTCCAAGCCCGGGGCCGGTGCCGGAGGCCTCTCCATATGCGCCTCCGCACAAAAACCCCGCTCTGTGCGCCCTCCAATCATCAACAAAACAATTTTCTGTTGAGCAGATGCGAGGTCAGCGCCAGACAGGATGCAATGACTTACCTGGTAAGGGTGAGGGTTGCTAGTGGATGGTGAGAGTTAAGAGCAAGAAGTGTTAGATCATATTCACACGCCCTATGTGGTATATATACAAACATGGGAGTGACATTCACACGTTACTGATGTGTGACATATGATCACGTGACTATCTACTGGCTGCCCTCTAACGGCGCCATTATACAATGCGGCCGTAAGGCGCATGCCGTAAAGGCGGGTCGAACTTCCCGAGTTCAACATTTTCTTCGGGGAGTGGAAAAGTTGATTGAAGTACACAAAGCGGTCGAAACTAGGTCCGCGATGTGGGTTCCAACCAAGAGAGAGCACAGCTTCCCAGTCGTACCACGTCTCCACCGTTTCCCCTACCCTTCCATCATCTTCTTCCGAACTTGCAACGCGCCCATATCCAGACCTTTTCCTTGTGGGGACAGCCGAGATTCTGCTGGCCGGCCTCTTCGCCAACAAGATCATCCTCTCTATCACCCTCCTCAAAAAGATCGTCGGGTATGGTAGAGCACTCCGAGCAGAAGCTGGGGCCCGTGGAACCGACACCAGAGGCCTATACCGCGTTCACTGCTTTACGAAGCTCGAACTCTTCGTCGTATCGAAGGAGGAAGAGAGCAAGACGCTGATGGAAGAGATGAAGAAGACGCAGGTTGAGATCTTCGGGGGCCTCGGCTTGAGTTTCAGGTATCTTTCCGTGCAGCTCGGACACACCGTTTACAGAGGTGGCTGAATTGGACCCTGCAGGATTCTCGACATGCCTTCAGAAGAACTGGGGAAGTGTGGCATGGGGGCTTGGATGCCGGGGCAGGGTGGATGGGGATAGACCTCTTCCGCTTCCGACTGTACGGACTATCAGTCGAGACGACTACATATCCGCTTCCGCAGATCGGAGGCGGACCCCGCGCCCTTGTCACCTGTATCGGGCTCACTTGCTTTCGCGCATACGTTGAATGGGACCGCAGCGGCCGTCCCATATCTCATCGTCGCTCTACTTGAGAACGGGGCTAGGTTCGACGAGTCCGGATCGGTAGCGGGTCTCGACCTCCCTCGAGGCCTCAAACCATTCTGGGTGGGCGAGTACTCAAGTACTCAAGGATCGTACAATAGGTGTGATCTCATCTCCATCCACCACCGGATTCACGGTAAACTTCGAGACGTTGGTTTTCATCGATCACGTTTAGCATGAGCATTCTTGGTAGGTACAACAATGGAACAGATACCCATGGATAATATTACACTTCTCCCCCATCTTAGTCTCCGACCCTGTACCTGTATCACAGGTCCGGCACTCACCACGTCCTCTGCAATCATGTCATGGCTATCGCCGAACGGGTCAAGGTCTTCGTCCAACAAGGCTCGCATCCAAGTCAGAGGCTCCTGGGTACGCGTTTCGGCCAGAATAGTCGTTCGAAGACGAGGCGGCGTTCCGGGCGTTCTTGTTGTGGGTCTCCTCGTCTGATGGCCTACAGTCGCTATAATCGGTAAACTCGTCATCCCCGGGAGACGTGCGATTGGCTGTATTTGGTCTGAGTGGAGATTGGAGACCATTGTTTTGTCTGCGTTCGGTTATCAAGCGAAGATACCGGAGATACTGGAAAACAACAGGCCCACCTCTTATCCTCCCCTAAGTCTCCAAAGTTGAGGTCCTGCATGTCAGGACCCGCTCCCCTCGGACCCGACGAACGCTTCCACCCCGAATGACACGATCCACGACAGCGCGTTGTTTTCCTGTAGCTTCGTGAGCTCGGAATATTCTATCTTGGCCGCGGCGAGGCCTTTCTGAACGTTCTCGACGTCCTCGTGTCACGCCGGGCTTGGATGACTGGTGCGCTCGTGAGGGACAACGGAACGGGAGTGTGTGGACCCCAAACCCACCGTATCGTACATCTCGAGAGCCCCGGTGATTCTTTTGTTGGTTTCTACCAGTCGTGTCCTCATTTTTTATGAGCTACGTGCCCACACCGAACACCGACATGGTCAGGAGACGAAGCGGGACGCGACATTTCGTGGACGAACCTGGATGTAACCAACGATGGGCTTTCACTCCTGCTTGACCCTGGCGAGGCATTCCTGCACTCTTTCGTTCTCTTATAAAGTCTCGTTCTCCCTATTTACTCGCTACCGCACACCATCAATCAAAGGGAGAGTGAGATGTGCGCAAAGAACTCACGGTGGTAGCGTTTACGAGGTTGTTTGTGGATTGAATTTGAGGTGGTAAATTGAGCAACGGGGATTCCAGACCAGGTGGGCCACCGTCGTTCTTCGGAGGACAAACGGATCGCGGGTAAGAGTCGAGAGTGGATCTACGGACCAGAGGGACTTGCGGTCAAGACTACCCGCCCGGATTCGAGAACATGAGGAGGGTGTGCCAAGGATGGTACGACAACCTCGGTCATCACCGAGGACGGGCGGTCATGCATCATCTGTGGGTCGTACCTTATGGTGCACGATGCCAATATAATGGATTCGATGTATGTGCTTTAGTAGGTACGCGTGTGGGTCGCCTCCAAGTCCCACTTGTCTTTCTATCTGCCACGAGACCCGCTGGGGGGGCAAAACAATAGCCTCGAACGGGAAACGACCACAAATACAGCGACGGCATGAGAAAGGCACACAACAACGCCCGATACGTGGTGTAGATGTGCCGCCATGCGGGGTGCCGTTCGAGCTCTACCACTCCCACTCCCACTCATACCGGTCTCCATCCCGGACGCGACCCAAGAAACGGGACCCTCCGCGGTCCCGGGTGATAACCTACGTTGTCGTCGTCATACCATTCATCATCCGAATCGAGGGGCTATCAAACGTACAGATTCAAACATCAGCTGTTCGTCGAACACCGTGGAGGGGATAGGAAGAGGTGCTACGAAACCATGCTCACGATTAAAGTATGTTAGGCGCGATCTGCGATCCGAGACCACACAGCGACCCAACGTGTCGCGAGGCTTTGACCCTTTTCCTGTGGTGGCCGCGGAACCCCCGCAAGCCGTGAAATATCCAAGGAAGGTAGGTCGCGACTATGGCCACGTCGCGCGTCGAGATTTGGGTGTCTGCGACGGCAAGATAATGAGGTGGGCACCTCAGGAGCGAGCGCATCGATTCGTATTAGGTTTCCTTGAGGAGCCGATCCAGGACACGTCCGATATTTGTGGTGTTGAAGTGGACTTCCAGGGGTTTCAGTTTAAGGTAGCATGTGGAGAGTGTAAAGAGAGAGAAAGGGGTGATGTTTCAACGGTTGGCCAGGAGCGCAGGCAACCTCCTTTGAGCGAGAGCCGTCGACAAACACGTGCGTCAGTTTCTAGGATAGAGACGAAATGAAGCCCGGGTAACGACGGTGACCAGTTCCTCGACGAAGAAGATTAGATGCTGCATTGGAGGTAACAGTGAGTCGTAGCTTGAAGGTGATGGTAGGGGTAAGGAGAAAAGGAGCAAATCGGCCGAGTTCATTTCCTCGATCTTCGAACTTCTCGGATCACCACCGCCACCCTTGCAGACTCCAGAGAGCACCACAGTCCCTCTTCCGCCTTCACCAAAACACACCCCCAGAAGCCACGGGGCCCGAATCACCTCGGATGGCGACGAAAGACATCACTCTGGAGACATCACCGCCCGGTCACCTTGGCGCGACGCGAACGTTATGAGCGCTGGTCGCGTGGAGAGCACACGAATTCTATCATCGCCGTGAGGGAATGGGAAGGTGCCTGTCGGTACATTATTTCGTGAGTGACAAGACGGATTCGGGACCCACGGAGTGACCATCTTCTCTCCAACAGAACAGACACGACAAAGATGGCAGGCTTCACGCGTGGGGGTAATCAAGGACGATCCCTCAAACGTAGAGGCTATAGGATGTTTCGCAGTTTCCCCGCCGGAGATCCCAGCCCCAGAGCTGGTGTACTCGTTGTATATCAATGTTTTGAATTTCCGCCGGCCCTCCGCGCTGGGGTCAACACTACAACACTGGAAGAGGCGATCGCGAGGATCTTCTCGTTGCTGTTCGAAATATCGTAGAGCCATGCAGGGTACGGGATCTTCATTGCACTCTGCTCAAGGGCTGGAGAGAATCGACACTGACAACTGAAAGACAGATATTTAGACCCTTCCGGCTCGTCAACGTCTCCGCGCTGCCGCAGAGAAAGCCAGACCAAGATCGGGAGAAGCTGACGAAGAGATCGCCATCGAAGGTTTAACGGAACTGAACGAACAGACCGGCCATGCGCTCCCTAGGATGGGGACGGGTACGTTCCGGTGGCTGGATCTACGACGGGTTCTGACCCAGGCGATCACAAGAACCGTTATGTTACCGCATCTCCACCGGACACTCCACTGCAGTGGAACTGAGGTCACTGACGGCATTTAAAGTAGATAATGTCGAGTGTCGGGCTTTCAGACCTACAAATGGGAAACCGCGTACAATCGAGGGTATCTGGTGGGAACAACTGTGAGACTGATGGTTTTCTGTTCGCGTCTATTTCATTTCTGACCTCCGCCAACGCGGAGGTAGCTGAATTCGTGTAACGATGGCGATGGCGGTTTTATGAGACTCACCTCGGCTCTCCGCGTATCCGCTCGTCGAGCTTTAGGGCGTAAAGGTAGATTACTGACCCTCACACGTATTCGGTGACTAAGGCACCTAGAACGTCTCAGGCGACGTCCAAACATCATTTATGATCGACCGGACAAAACAAACCGGGAACGGATCCGTCGCGATCCATGGTTTCACCAAGGTCTGTCTCCATTGTTCGCTTCGATTGAGGTACTAATACGCCTCCTCCCGTTGCGCGCCCCCGCATTGGGTACAACTCTATTCGACCAAAACATTCAAATGGCCTGGGTCCCTCGAATCCGCAGGATTCAGGCCATACCGTTCGCACGAAGTACTACTGCCCTCATTCCACCCTTCCAAAAACCAGAGTGGGGAGGATGGAGTCGGGCCTCACCGGCTCCGGTTGGGGTAGTGCGGGTGATGATGATGAGGAGTCTGGCAGCTCCGAGATCGAAGGGAGGAGACGGTGGTTCGTAGGAGGCGGGGAAGGCAGTCGGATATCCGTCTCGGAGCTGATAAGTTTTTACCGAGCCAAAACCCTGAACAGAAAACAACTCAGACAGGGTTTAATGGGCTGAAGCTGCTGGGGATGATCCCTGACTGCATCGAGGCCACATCCCAATGGGTTGACCTTTATAACACGTATTATAGACGAGCGTCGGGCGTACTCACGGTTGGCATCCACCCTTGAGGAGAACGGAAACTCGTATCTCACTGGAAGGAAATGAAGTGAGTCGGTCTGGGTCAGGTGTCCCTTCTCCCGGTGTATATGGCGAGTGCGAGATATCAGGGCAGCGAGGCAGCATTGCCATAAGCCATCAGGTCGTCTGATTTGAGTGCTTGAGCCCCCATAGCTGGGGTCTCTCCGTCGGATGCGATCGAAGGAGGCCGACGGCGCCACGTTTTTTGCGCGCCGACCGATAGCTACCCGCTACCTCCACCATAATCTACACCGATCTGGCACCAGCATGGATCTCCGGAAGTCCGTTTTGAAACCTTTCAAGAAGCTGAAGGGTAGACTCCCGGGTGGTCGTCGCAAACAAGATGGAAGATCTGGGAGTGAAGATAACAGCAAATGGGGAGAGGGTGACGTTGAAAGCGAAGCTAGTGACAGGAACTCGTACCTGCATTCGGAAGTTGATTTTGAGGTCGCGGTGGAAGGTGGACCCAGTCGAGGGGGGAGCAATGTTGACCGGACGGATGTTGCTACAGTCGATGATCCCCCCACATCCACCACACCTCCAATCTCGCAGAGCGGGAAGCCTGACAGTGCGTGAATGAATTTGCTTCAGTCCCCGTCTGATAGGTCCTCCAAACAATATAGGCAAATCCGCCACCCCCGATCAAGTCCAGGATGGTTACTATTCCGACCATTGCAAACCAAATGCTATGGATGGGAACAAATCCAAGCAGTGGAAGTCCACTGTGTCTGCCACACCCAAGTCATTCCTTCATGGGGTGATGGAATCTGTAGACACCTTCCCCCCACTTAAATCTGTCCTTGGATGTCTCTGTTTTATCCTGGACAATTACAAGGTATGGCAGCCCTCTAGCATATGCTACCCACACCACTTACATGTTCCCAGCAAACATGGACAAATGAACAATGGATTGAGCTGTTGGTACCCAGGGTCAAAGCCCTTTCTGTGTCACTCTGCAAACCTGTTTCTGAGGGTGATATTAATGAGGAAGTGAGGAGGAGGAAGCTAGAACGGTAATCTCACATCCCTTCAGTTGAGGTCTGAACCTAACAAGCAGAGGTTGTTAGGAAACTAGGGAACATCCTCCTAAAGCTCACCCCATTGGCAGAGCAGGGGAAGGTTGAGGGGTTATTCACTAATGCCAAGAATGCAGATATCCTCAGTGGTCTAGTTGGAAATATTCACAATGCAGTCATGGACTATCAGGTTTGTGGTCAGAGTGGGCTCATTCCTCATGCCTGACATCCATTTCAGACTTCACTACAGCAAGGTGCCTATGATCAGAGCTGTTTGCTCATTGTGAGTCTCACCCTCTCACCCTTCACTCATGGGAGTAACCTGTAGATAGGAATCAGCAGACCTTGCCCTCCTTGACAAAATGTATCACACAGCTAAGGCTGGACACCATTTTGGGAACAGGCAGGGGTGTCTGGGGGGAACAAGGGTGGATATCCTCCAACACCTTGAAAAGTGGCTGGAGTATGAGCAAGGCCAACATGTCTTCTGGCTCAATGGTCTTGCAGGGACTGGGAAGTCAACCATTGCCCAGACATTTGCAGAGTTCACCTTTGCAGAGGGAAAGCTTAGTGCAAGTTTCTTCTGCTCCAGGGACTTTGAGGACAGGAGTAATCTTCAAGTGATCTTCCCAACACTTGCATTCCAGCTTGCATATCAGTACCCCCTATTCCGAAAGAAGTTGCTCCAAGTCTTGAGGGCCAACCCTGAAATTGAACATGGATCTCTTTGTTCCCAACTGGAGATGCTCATCATTGGCCCATTCCAGGCAATACAAACTCCAACCCTCATTATAATTGATGCTCTTGATGAATGCCAAGACAAGGAACCAGCATCTGCGCTCCTCTCTGTACTGGCCCGCTATGTGGATGAAATTCCCCTTGTCAAGTTTTTCATCACTGGTAGACCTGAACCTCGCATTCGTTCTGGATTTCGCTTGGAGCTCCTTCGGCCCCACACAGAGGTGCTCAGACTCCATGACATCAAACCTGATTTGGTGGACAATGATATCAAGCTCTTCCTGAAAATCGGTTTAACTGAAGTTGTCAAGAACCGGAGTGGCTGCAACATCACAGAAGATTGGCCAAGTCCACAGGATATTGGTGCCCTCTGCAAGAAGGCAGCTGGCCTTTTTATCTATGCCTCAACAATTATCAAGTTTGTTGCGTCCCAGCTCCACCCACCCAATGAGAGGCTTGCTCTCATCCTTTCACTTCCACAAGACACTTCCCATGAAGGGAGGTTAGGTGTAGATCTTCTCTATACCCAAGTGCTAGAGCAGGCTTTCCATGATGTAGATCAAGACTTTTGCTCACATTTAAGATCAGTGGTGGGGGCTATAGTACTTATCTTCCACCCACTCTCAATAGAGACCCTCTCAGACCTTCTTGGGAACTGTGGCACACCATCAGGAATGTGTAATGCTCTACGTACACTCCACTCCCTCCTCCTCATTCCATACAGTACGGAAGATCCAGTCAGGATCTTCCATAAATCCTTCCCTGACTTCCTCACAGACCCAAAGCGGTGCACAGATAACAAATTCTTCATAGATCCTCTGATTCATCATAGAGAGATCCTACTTTCATGCCTCAGGCTAATGCAGGAGAGGTTGAGGAAGAATATCTGTGACCTGGATGACTATGCTATTCTCAGTGAAGTTGGAGATCTTCCAACTCGCCAGAGAGTACACATTGGGAATGCTTTAGAGTATGCATGCTGTTTCTGGGTCACTCACCTCATGGGGAACACCAGCAGTAGCCTTGGCATTGAAGAAGTGCAACAGGCAATTGACAAATTCTTCACAAATTGCTTTCTGTTTTGGATTGAGGTCCTCAGCCTCTTGGGAACCCTTGAGGTGGGTGTTTATGCCCTGAATGATATAGAAAAATGGTATACACTGGTGAGTTGCATAGTAACACACACTGAACCACACATTTATACTCTGTCAGACAGGAAATTCCTGCAAATGGACATATGACAGCCAGCAGTTTCTCTTGGAATCCTTTGACCTGATCTCCACCTCTCCTTCCCACATATACCATTCTGCCCTCCCATTTTCCCCCTCCTCATCTTGGCTTCATGGATGCTATACTACACTGCTGTCACAAGTGGTTAAGGTGGTTAAGGGACTTCCAGCTGGATGGGGAACATGCTCCCGTACAGTTGTAATGAAGGCCCGATCACTGGCCCTTACATGCTGGAAAGATACCCTTGCAGTTGGTTCTGGATCACACATCATTATCCTGAATACAATCATAGGCAGCCAGGTAGCTGCTCTTTCTGGGCACACTGATCGGGTGGGATCTCTCACCTTCTCATTGGATGGGGCATTGCTTGTTTCTGGAAGTGAAGATAAAACAGCCAAACTCTGGGATCTCCAAACTGGTGGGGTTATCAAAACCTTCTGTGGTCACACTGGTCATGTTAGGTCTGTTTCCATCTCGCCAGATAGTACTACACTTGCCTCAGGATCTCAGGATGAGTCAATTCGTTTGTGGGGTGTTTTGACAGGGGAGTGTTTTTGTGTCATAGTTGGACACAGTAGTTGGGTCAACTCCATCAGCTTCTCTCCTACAAACTCCCAGCACTTGGTATCATCATCTAATGATTATACTGTAAGGTGGTGGGACATTAATGGTGATCAAATTGGGCCCACTCAGAAAGGTTATTGTGTCACTTTCTCCCTAGATGGAACTCACTTTGTTTCATGGGGGGGGGAAGTTGCCACAGTCCGAAACTCTGAGTCTGGAGTAGTTACCATCAAACTCCAGGCCTCCAGTAAATTTGACTGCTGTTGCTTTTCCCCCAGTGGTAAATTAGTGGCTGGTAGTGCTGGTCATACTATCTATGTCTGGGACATCACCTGTTCAGATCCTCACCTCTTCAAGACTTTTGTTGGACATACTTCCACTATCACTGCCCTTACATGGTCATCATCCCTCATCTCAGCATCTCATGATAAATCAGTCAAGTTTTGGCAGATTGGTGCATCATCGACAGACCCAGCTACAACTGATGTGATGTCCACTCCACCCACTTCAACTTCAATTCAGTCTGTCAGTCTGCAAGCAAGAAAGGGTATTGCCATCTCAAGTGATTCAGATGGGGTGGTAAAGACCTGGGACATCTCAACTGGCCTCTGCAAGGCATCATTCCAAACCCCAGCTAAAAGCTCCAGATGGAGAGATGCCCAGCTGATAGAGGACAGGTTGATCTTTGTTTGGCATGAAAAAACAAAAATCTGCATCTGGGATACTGAGAAAGATGAACTGGTCCAAACAGTGGACACACCTGAAACCTATGCCCATGGTGTTAGGATATCAGAGGATGGATCCAAGGTTTTTTACCTGGGATTGAAATTAATCCAAGCATGGTCTGCATGGACAGGAGAAGCTGTGGGTAAAGTTGAATTTGAGGGTTTTGCCAGCAATCTGGACCCCCTCTATGCAGATGGTTCAAGAATCTGGGTTTACTTTCGGGGCTTATCAACTGAGGGGTGGGACTTTGGGACCTTAGGCCCCTCCCCCATCCCATTATCTGGTACATTTCCAAACAGACCCCACCTCAATTGTATTTCCCACTGGCAGGACACTGGTCCATGTAGGATTGAGGATGTGGTTATGGGAACAAACATTTTCCAACTAGTTGGGAGGTACGCAAAACCTTGGGAGGCACGCTGGGATGGTCAGTACCTTGTAGCTGGGTACAAGTCTGGGGAGGTGTTAATTCTTGATTTCTGTCAGTACCTCAGCAGATATATGTAATGTTGGTGTTCTGTAACTGTAGCTAACTGTTTGAAACCTACCCACACCTCTATGGTTATAAGCCCATTCTGTATTCATATCCCTCCTATGTGGAGTGTTATGATGAATCTCCATGGATAGAATGGAGTATGTGCCTTTCAGGGGTCTTCTTCCATTTACCAACATGCTGGAAAGGTATGAAGTGGTAAGCTTTATTGTGCTAAATATGTCACTGAGTTGTTTATGTGACCTCCCTTGCAATGACAGTTTAACATGACTTCACCATCACACATAGGGAATAGTCACATCTTGTCGTGGGAATATGCGCGGACTTACTGTTGTCCTACCAGAGGAATAGTGTTCGGGTTATTGAGGGTGGGAATGGTAGGGATAAAGGGTGTTGTGGGAGGTTCTGAGGGAAGGAGGGGTGAATGGGGGGATCGATCGTAGGGGGTAATGGGTTGGAAGTAGTTGAAGTAGAATTGATTAAGATGAACAAACAATTCAGTCAGGTCCCCGTCCAAATACTGATTAACCTGCTCAAGCGACTCACTGAGTTCGAGGGGGATTTCAGTTGTTAAATCCCAATGCAGGAGGTGTAAGTGGGGGCATGTCAGGGCAGACTGTCAGGGCGGACCTCGGCGGTCACCTGAAATACAGTCAACGCTGGTCTGGAGTTCGTGCTGGGGTGCTACTGGGAGCGCAGGGCGCAGTACACAGAGGGAAGAACAGAGGAGGGTTGTGAGAGCAAGAGGGAACAAGGGAGAAGT
>Ga0307516_10007270_pt1 | contig 12750 bp, 8 predicted proteins | sample 19_EM_MG_FD_203310 | JGI IMG/M metagenome (GOLD analysis project Ga0307516, IMG submission 203310) | Populus trichocarpa ectomycorrhiza microbial communities from riparian zone in the Pacific Northwest, United States - 19_EM | ecosystem: Host-associated > Plants > Roots > Unclassified | place... | reverse complement strand
TTATACTAGAATGACGTTCATTATTGGACCGGATGAATATAAAACATAATAAAGGGTTTCTTATTTATTTTAATTTTTGTTATTAATCTGGATTTTGATAGAAAGTGGATGGAAAGCTTAGGTCTTTATGCAGGTTTTACTCTCAAATAGTTTCCCTTCCCAAACTGAAAAAGTCAAAAGCAAAAGAATTAGAAAATAAAAGTTGCTTCGATATGAATTACGAAAGTAGTAAGAACTTGTAATCAATAGGAATACATACATACATACATATATATATATACATACATACATACATATATATATAGTTGTTATAACCAGTGGGTATACAGACAGGTCACGCATATATGGGCAGCCCGACCCATTATAACTCGACGATTCTGGACAAAACGATTTCAGCCCCACGCTTTCTTATAAATTGCCTTGAACTTGGACTCGGTCCATTTCTTAGCTAAAAGAGGACATGATAATATCCAAATTAATGGTTTCAGTCAACTTCCCAAGAATTCGAGCTGGCTGGCACTGGCAGGTATGTTATTATAACCAGATTCGATGAATGAATTATGAATATGGAGACGTCACCGCACAAGCTCGACATGGCAACTCAAACACTTGCAAGTCCTCTTTTACAACCCTATTTTTTAACCTAAAATAAAGGCACCATCAATAATACTAGCCTAAGAGCCCGTTTGGCTCTGCGGCTGCGGCTGCATTTTTTTTAAAACGCAGTTGCAGCCGTTTGGTTATAAAAAAATATGGTATACTATTCATTGGGTCTTATTTTTTTTCTGCGTTGTAAAACGCAGTATTTACAAAGCAAGAATTGCTTGTTTTTTTTGCACTGTTCATGTAATTGCACTGTTCAATAAACAGTGCAATTTCTTGCACTGTTCACTTGCACTGCATTGATTTTTATTATTTTTTTTAGTGTGTTAAGTTTTTTTTTTGTTAATTTTTTTTTTAAAAAAACTAGTTTAGCGTGAATTTTATACATGATAATATTTTATCTAATTTTATTACACGCTAAAAAATTATAGAAACTGTAGTTATTGTCAGATAAATTTTGTACGTAATGGAATTGTAGATAGTTTAATAGAACAATAAATTTTTTTTATATAAAGTATGATTTATTTCATAATGTTACCGTAATAGTTAAATCAACAATATTTAAATTAAAAACCATCAATATTAATTTATATTTTTTTAAATTATTTTATAACCTCAATTTCAAAAATATTTTTAACCAAACACATTAAACTACTTTTTCTTCAACCTCAATTTCAACCACAGTTTTAACCAAACACCTATTTTTTCAAACCAACCACAATTAAAAGTACTTTTTATAAATCAATTTTTTTTTAAACCATAACCATAACAGTTACCGCAATACCAAAGACACTCTAAGACGGCACGTAACATCTATCTCATCTGGGCATCCCATGCCTAGGTAGGAACGACCCATCCTTGAATTGAGGTACAAGAAGAAGGCACAATCTTCGAGGTGGCTTAAATGGCCTAACAGGCACAAATCCCTCGAAAGGAAAGGAGAATTTTTCTAAAACAAAAAACATATTATAACAAATTTTACTTAAATAACAAGGTATCGGTGAAATAATATGGTTTAACTATATTGTATTTCTTAAGTCTAATATAATCAAATTATAATTTTTTATTTTAATAGATCAAACAGTTGAATCCAATTATATTAATTAGTTCTCTGTTTCACATAAAAATCATAAAATTATAAAGTTTTTCTTTCGGATATGTTTTATAATTCAAAATTGTTTTCTTTTTCAAAAACATTACATAATATATTCATAAAAATAAAAACCATTTATTCTTAGCAATCAAGATTAAACTTAAAATAAAAATAAATAAATGAAAAGACAATCAAGGTTAAATACTTGCATAAATATTTATATATTTTTATTACTAAAATTAAATATTTATGCAAGTATTTAATTACCATTTATAACTCCATATATATTTATATATTTTTAAATCATCATATTCCAAAATACATTCATATCATACATCAAGTATTAACTTAGAAACCTAGCAGGTTACAAGAAACAAAAAAAAATGCATTAATTTGGATGTTTAACACACACAGTACAAAACAGAACGAATGACATCTATGACTTCATTCAATCTTGTCACTCCTGATGGCAATTGGGAATCACATCACATGAAAAACAATTAGCAAAACTCTAAAAAATGTAAGGAAATTATTTCACGTATCATAACAAAACTGTTCATTGTTCTAGTAAAAATATTTTTTATATTATTTTTAAAAATAAAATGTTTTAATAATAGAGTAATTCGGTGTTTTCCATGACTTATTTAGTCATTAAAAAATTATAAAAAATATATATCTTTTTTATTTTTAAAATAATAAAATAACTAAATTACCCCAAATCAAAATAATAGAACTATGGACTAAAGTATTTCCATCTTTTTATTTGTTAGAATGCATTGTAAAGATCTTTTGCCCTTAGAATTAGAAAAAATAACAACATCTATGTACATACATGGATATTCTTAACCTTACCATAAAAGTTTTTTTATTATTTTTATAATCATGAAAGTTATTTTGATTTTTGTATGTTCAATCATTAATTTTTATATTAAAAAAGCTATTGGTGGGAGGAGAGTACCCGCGAACATACAAGAGACATTCATATCTTTTAAGCAGTGTATGTAGTGTCTTTTAGTGGCCAAACTTATCCTTTTACCGTGTCATTGAAAATATTGTCGCGTCCTTTTCCTATTTGTGTAGTAGATGTGACAATAGCGGATAAGCGGTTTGTCATCGGTGGGTTTTTTTTTTATTTTCTCTCTCCTCCCCTAAAAAATACACATTGGTTTTCTTTGTTCTTGGTATTTCACTTTCAAACATTATTCTTCTGATTTCTAATTTTTTTTCATGCCTCTTTTATACATATTTTGTTTGTTTTCAATTTAGTCCTTCAATTACAATTTGTCATATTTTTTTTTAAAAATTTGTTCATATTCTTTTGATTTCTAATTTTTTTTTCCTTTACCCTTTTGTTAAAGTTCAATTTAATCCTTAAATCAAAGTTTATAGTGTACTATTTTTTTCAATTTAATCTTTATTTTTTTGATTTTTTTTTGTTAAAGTTATTTTTCTTTTTAATTTAACCTTCCAATCAAAAAAAAATTTTTGTTGCCCTCTAATTTATTTTTCATTTTAATTCTCTCTCGTTCTTTTAATTGTATTTTTTTATTCAAACAATTTCATTAGTGTTTCTATTTCTGTTATCATTTGGTTGAATAAAAAATTAATTCAAATTCAGCAAATGCAATAGGATATATATCCTATATTACTGGATCAAATATCAATCTCTTGATTTTTCTAATTTTGCTTTTAGTTATGATTAATTATTTTCTTTTTCATTTATTTACACATAGTTATCAATTCGTTTTACGCTTATAATTGTTTTTAATGCAAATCAAATAACTAGCAATTCTCCAATACCAGAGGATGCTTCACAGGTATGATATCAACATTCCCCAGCATGAAACCAGAGTTGACTGATCTCTTAAAGCGCACTATAATTGGAAGGAAACTATGGAATCGCAAAAATAGTAGATGCAGAATTCAGTAATTCAAACTTATTTAAAAGTAAAATTATCTGCATTTACACGGAAAATATTTCCATCAATACTATACAGGAATTTTTTCATTAAATACAGCAATAAACAGAAGCCTCTAAAAAATTACGAGGTGAAAGCAGTTACCTTCATAGCCAGCTCTAGATATAATTTAACACTGACGACGCTTTATTAAGACATGGGAACCCGCATAAGGCTTTACAGCTTACATGGCCAACTAATTTCCTACACAAATTATGTTGCAGACACCTTCGCCTTTATATTCTTGCTCAAGGAGAAAGGCTCCACTTGAACTTCAGCTGGTAATCTGCAACATTATGATTAGAAAAATCAGGAAGTTCAAAGATATAATTTCCTTTGGTGATAGTTTTGGGTTCGAGCAATTGGCAATAACTCAGGTCCAGAACAGATCCAATCTTTTGCTGCAACTGAAGACCTTGTGACCCATACAATCCTTGCTTTTGAATCCAAATAACAAAGGTAACTTCAATTTTTTAGTTTATGCTCCTTCATCATGTTTCCATTATGCATAACTTTCATTTAATTTGATCTGCTACGCTTTTCATAATCCAAATTAAACCATAGCTTGATGTTCATTATTTTGCTGGAATATACTTCGTTAAACATGCAAAACAACTTGTCTCTAAAAAAATATTAAAATATGGTACACAATGTAAAAGGGTTTAAGTGAAGAAAACAATCATAGAAATGGAATAAATAATTGTGGATAGGGCTTTCATTTCAGCAAAAATTTTCCTTTGGTGATAGTTTTGGGTTCGTGCAAGTGGCATAACTTTTATGTCTGTATTATTCTCTCTCGCTCTAAGAATTATAGTCTGCCAGCTAACAACGGTTTCAATGTGTTGAAGCAACAAACCTTCATATCGACTACGTGTTTCAGCCACAGAAGCTATAATAATAGTAGTAAAAAAAAGAAAAAAAAAAGTCAATGGTATAAACTGCAAATCAAAATAAGATTATAGTAGATACTTACACATAAGAGTATGAATATTTAAGTCATTCTCTCATGAATGAATGCATAAACTTAACTGTAGGCTCAACAGCACAGGCCCGATTAGCTCTGAGCACACTCAAAAGGGTGCAAAGTTCCTTCAGTGAATTCATGCATCCGAAACCGCTCTAGAAGCTCAAAGGGGCTGCAACTAACAACATGGAACCTTGTAAACATAACAAGTCACTTGGATTGAAGAAATTCTTAGGAAAATAATCATTAAATCCATGGCTTAGAATATGTGCATGGGTGCGATGGGAAGAAAAGGGGGTGCTAGATAAGCATTTATCCTTGTGACTACTTTACTTCTTCTAGATGGAGGAGACAAGCATGAAAAATAAAAAGGACAATACATTGTGCTGACAGAAGAGACTTTATTGAATTGAGCTGTATTGTGTGCAAGTGCAGCATCCATAAATTCAGTAAATAAAACCAAAGTGAAGTGAAGAAGAGAATAAAAACCAGATATGAAATTGTATAACAGGACTTCAAATTCAGGAAGTCCAGAAATTGTATACTCAAGACAGAGACTTTGTTGAATTGAGCTGTATTGTGTGCGAGTGCAGCATCCAGAAATTCAGCAAATAAAACCAAAGTGAAGTAGAGCATGAAACCCAGACATGAAATTTTAGAACTGGACTTCAAATTCAGTAAGTCCACAAATTGTTTACTCGAGATAACCAACCCTGAAACTTCATTGAATTGAGCTGTATTGTGTGCAAGGGCAGCATCCGGAAATTCAGCAAATAAAAATGAAGTGAGGTGGAGAAGAGCATAAAACCCAGACTGAAATTGTATAACTGAACTTCCTGAAAAATCAAACTCTTATATCCAGTTTCGGTTCACATTGAAAAGGCTCATGGATTTAACGTTTAGTGGGCTTCTAAGGGTGGCAAAACACAATTCACAGAATAATATGTAAATTCTGTGGACAACAAGGACTCGTAGTCTTACAGGATAGCTTCACGATTATGGCATAACCTTCGTTGGTTGCTTTCCATGGCTTCCAACACATTACAAATTTCTGGTCCAGCTGCTCCCCAAGCCACAATTGATGGAACTGAAGCACTTGGACTCCAGATCTAGAACCATGTTGCAAGATCAGAAAACCAAACAATAATAGATGCACAAAAATCAAATCCATCAAACCAACCTTTATGGTGCTATCAATCCCACTGGTTGCCACAACACAATCAAATGGATGACACTGGACACAGTTCACAACTGTGAAGCAGAAGAAGAATAAATCAAATATAACAAGGAAGAGACTAGTAAATCTAAGCAAAAACCATACAGAGTCGCATGGAGAAAGAAAACTACCAGCTTCATCTCCAAGAAGCATTTTTATCAATCTACCAGTTTGCTTCTCCCAAACAAACCATCTACCATCATCACTTCCACTGGCCACGTAATCACCTGCAAATCAATAATCAGAAACTAAAAAGCATTGACCACAGTCCACAGGTAAGCTAATTGTGGACCTGTTCTCGCTTGCAACATTTGAAAAAAATCTAGAAAAACTCAAGGTGCATTAACAATAATTAAGGCACACCAACAAATCTATGATGCATGCAGTGTCCAGAATATAATTCATTGGTGCTGATATGTTGATAGAGAACATTCAATCAATTTGCCTGATATGTTGTATACTCTTCTCCTCTAAAGTGTTTGTCTTTCTAATTTCCTTAGATTTGTTTTTATGTTTGGTTGAGATATTCTTCCTCTTCATGAAATGTTTTTGACTTCCTATCCACTCTCATTTGTCCCCTATTGATTGTCCAAATTCCTGTTTACCATTGTAGAATTTTTTCTTTCTCACATGTCAAAGGCAAGCAGAAAGAGGTTATATAGACAATGTTGATCCAAGCTGAATTTAATTACTGTGTCCTATGCCTTTTTCAAAGAGAATAAACACCACAGTGTTGCGAATGTATATATCCAATTGCTTAAATACATAAGGATAGGGACCTCAGCATGTAGTATGGTGCTTGTTTATTTCAATTCCTTCTTTCTTAAAACCACTGGAGCCAGATACCACAACTGCCTAACATCAGTAATTACCTGTCTGGACACACAGAACTAGAGAACTCCTAAGAAAAATGGCAGGATGACGGATTAACTTTTCCAGGAGAAAGGGGTCACAGCATTCTTCAAACCTAACACATAAGGCATTCCCCGAGTAACTATCACCTACAAACACATACAGAAGTTTTAAGGATTATCTCAGGTAATGGAGTAATGGACACAGGATCAGAAGCCACTTTTACTGGTAGCTGATTGATTACATTTATAGAAACCAAGCATATCACCTGACCTGGGGCTACAGATATTCCGTCAATTAGCATCATAAAAACTATGACTATCACAAACACCTTAAGTCCTCACTGGTCCTTTTTTTCCAGCAAACTAGTAAACAACAACCTAACCATCAGAGGAAGACATTCAATCAATTTAAAATTAGTAAATATGATTCATTCCAACTATAACTTAAGACTAACACCTCAAATATCCCAAGTCTGCTGCAAAACATGAGTCAATGGTACACATTCAACAAAACTACTAAGACATGTCAAGACTCAGTAACATAACAGTCAAGACCTGGAATCTTTTAATGTATCATTTTCATTATGGTCAAATAGAGCCCCATTGACGAGGCAATGGTGGTATTCTACATCCATGGAAGCTATCTGATATCAGTGAAACGATATGAATCACAAAATATAATTGCTAACTTTATTCAACATTCAAAAGTAAAGGCAATCAAAGCTGATTTACATCCTACGTGCTAAGAAAGAGTGGGAGATATATAAGAAACCAACCTCTTTGCCCAAGAAAACTAGCCTGTTTATATCAGTACCAACATTACAGAGACCGACATATCTCTGCTTCATATCAATTGGTTTTGGGAGGAGCACGACATTTGAATACACAAGATGATAGTGGTTGCAGCTCTAGACCATTGAGTGTATGTAGGGCCGATTGTCATCAATTTTGAAGCATCTCCCATAGTATATCGAACAGCAGTCCCCCCAGCTGCAGATCACAATAACTTTAGACATTGAACAATCAATGTGTACCAGTTGTTAACTAAGAATTTCACAAAAATTCAAGAAGTAAAACAACAAACAAAAAAATTAACTACATAGATAGTTCAGTACACAAATCACGACCACCATCTATCAAATTGTAGATCATATCTGAAGCTAGTATTGTTTTGACTTCAAAATCCACACCAGAAACTTCATAGTACAAACACTTCCAACACCAAGTCAAGTTATAAAAATAGCACACTTAACAGGAATAAAGCCAGGCTTACAAGGCGACGAAGCCTGTAATTCACATTCATTAAATATACATGCTCTCCACTATAACTGAGGAGAACCTCATCCCCATTTGGACTAAATGTAACATGAGTAAGGTGCAAGCTTGAACTCCCTGAAAAGAAAAGGAGACCAAGTTGGACCTTCTAAACAGTACACTCACTTCATATAAATTCTAGTTACATATTCTTTTTTCTTTGAGAGGATAGAATGATGGTAGAAACAAGCTGTAAAATAAAAAGAAATTGACAACAAGATGATATTGGACCAACAGCATGTTTACAAGGATTTGAGGATGATATGAAGTAATTCTATCTTCATTACCTAATACGGTAACCTAAGCAAATAGAACAAATTATATCATCTTTTTTTTTCTTATCCAAAATAAATGATGGTTCAGTTTACAATCAGATCAAATAATTAAGCAACGAGTAGCAACATATGAACTGACATGCTCAGAAAGATGCATTGGGCAGAAATAGTTAGCACAAGGAGGCGGGTTCATCCTTTTCCTATGGGAAGTCAGTGGAGGCAGCATCCTTCTATCATATAATCGAGCAAAGGCATCACTGCAGACATTCCAAGGGAAAACAGTTAAAACAATTATGATTATAAAGGGAAAAAAGAGTAGGAAAAGTAAACTCAGATGACATCAGACTCAGACCTCCCACCAACCAGGAGTAAATGAGGTCGACTGGTACTGATGTCACAAGATTTCAGAGCAAGGGTTTGTTTCGGAGGATCAGCTAACGATCTTTTTGCTCCAGACTGCAAATCAAGCTGTCGTCACATACTGAATGTGAAAAACAATTATGTTCAAGTATAATAGCTTGATGAGAAGAAAATTTTCACAAACAAGCACTCCAGAATAAAAAATGTAAACATCATAAATATTTTTGTGAATGTTTTAACTGCATTAAACTAAAGGCCAAGGAACACAAATGGCCTCTATACCTTGTAATCATAAGCACCGTACCTGTTGTTGGCGTTCAAACTAATTAATAGTAGGTTATAGACTAAATCCCAGTTTAAATAACATGACTAAAGTTTGAGCTAAACATATTAACGTGCAGTGTTTCCAACATGAAGAAAAGAATAGATATTGAGATATTCTGAACTTTAAACTGTTAGCTCCACATGCATGCTGATAATCCAAATGCCTACAACTTCTGGTCAGTCATCATCGCCACACCTGACAAGTATTGTACACCTTCAAGCTGATAATCCAAATGCCTACACTACTGCATATAGATTTATTGAATGGAAAAAATGACTGGAAGTATCTTCATTTTTTTTTTACCTTTCTTTTAATTTAATTTTTTTTTTACGTCTCAAGTATTGGAAGATGACACCTCTCTCATGGTTATTGGTGGCAGGATACATAACTAATAGCAATAACCACTCACAGACAATCAACAATAAACAAACAGCATTTCATTTTAAAAAAAAAATCCAAAGTATTGCAATGAAAACTTCAATACAGCAGAAAAACTAAATTCAAGACAGAGAATAATTCACAGATCTCCTGAAACTCACCAGAATATTGCGACATTCATGGGGATAAGATCCTCCTGGTGGACATGCAGCACCCTCCCGAAAATCATGCTGTCTAAGTGTTCCATCTTCACTTGCACTCCAGACCACATTAGGGTTTCCAACTTCAACCTGCAAAGGAGGTCAAGATTGTGATTACAGGAAGGCTACAGCAATAAGACAAATGGAAAACTTCACCAAACCAAACAATCAAAAAAAATTGAATTTCTTTTTTCATGTCCATGAAACAAGTGAAGGGCTAGTTTTGGAGCCCCAAAGAGACCCACAGCTACCCACTGCTGAAAACAAATACACAAACACGCGTGTTCACACATACACAGAGCAAACAAGTCAACTAGGTCATCCATACAATGAGATCTTACAGCTAATGTTTTCACTCTTCTTGTATGACATTGATACAATGCTGATGGAGCAATAGAATTATCATCAGGACCCCTCCCACTTAAGTGAGAAAAATTAAATAAGCAAACCTGAAATTAAAAAAGGTGAGAGCATGTAACCAAAAAAATTAACCAGAGAAAAGAGCATCAACTTTAAAAAATTCAATTCATCAGAGCATTACTTCTGCATCTCCAGCTCCAGAAACCACAAGCTCGTCAGATGTTTCAGGAACTAATTTAGTGCAGAATATATTTGCAGAATGCCCAGTATCTATAGAAAGCAAAAGCTTTCGACCAGTGTAGCTCCAAATATTCACCTGCATAATTTGAAGCATGATGGATTGTCCTCTTTCAATATGCACAAATGTCTCTCTCAGTGTGTGCGCACGCATGCAGCAATCACCCTCTCCTTTAGTGCATCAAATTTGTCTGTCAATACAGTTCAAAGCTCTAAAGTAATGTCACACATGAGACAGTTTCCATTCTATCCATTTTCTTCAACCTCATCCCACTTTTTTTCCGGCCAATCAAACCCAATCACACAACATATGCATTCAGAAGCATAGAGGTGGACCTCCCTTCTACGAGGTCTGCAATCTTCCAAATCACAAGAACTCAAGTCACTCAAACTGCAACATACGAAAACTTGAAAAGCAAAATCTGACACTGAACATAAGTCCACAAGACAAATCAACTAATCTTTTTATTTCATCCAATTGTTTGTCCTACACGTGAAACACTATATAATCTCCAATAATACACATAGGTATCATACCCGTATGTCATCTGATCCAGAAATCAAGAGTGAACCTTTAGAATTCCAGGCTATGGAATTGACACAACCCTGATGCATCCAGGCTATGGAATTGACAACCCTGATGCATCCAGGCTATGGAATTGACACAACCCTGATGCCCCTGTTAGAAAGAGAGAGAGTTTCAGACAACCAATCTGTAAAATCTAAAAATACTTATGCCGCCTTGAGGAAAAATAGCTTTACTCAAGGTATCCTACAAATTCCATCATTCAATCAACTGGCAAATAAAAATCAATCATTGAACAAGATGCACATGGCAACTGGTAATCATTTCTTAGCCACTTCAGCGGTCATTCTTTAGTACATCGATCAATAAGTATATATTCAGGCAATATGATCAACAAACCTTGTACTTTCAAGAAAAAGCTTCTATGGGTGAAAAAAGAAAAAAAAAATTCGAAATCCATACTAACCTCCAATTCTCTTTCTTGGGAGAGTCTCCGTATCAATGAGGAATGCATTTGTAAACTGCGATCAACATCCTAAAAAAAACAACAACAACAACAACAAAGACATTTGCAGCTATACTTCAACTCCTCAGTGTAATTAGGCATTAAACTTCAAATAATTATACAAAACAAAATGTAAAATCTTGGCCAGGATAAAAACTAGACGTTAACTAGAACGGAAAGAGGAAAATTCGATCCAGAGTAAAAATTAGGCAAGTATTAAATGGGAGAGAGAGTGGAGAAAAATTACAGGACGAACATCGAGGTATCTGCTCTCTAGCAGATTATAGATATTACCATCATGAAAACCGTAATTATCCATTTGAAGCAGGGATATCCACAATCCCTAACACGATCGGAATCGAAAAATAATAATTTGATTAAATGATTAATCACAGCAGCTGCTGCCGCTGTTGTTGTCACGCATATAAGGTATGGTGCGGTGTCGCGGTAGAGAGAAGAAACACTATGATATATATGTGGGCATCAATTTTCTACAGCTCTCTACTGGAGGGAGGCTAGCCGTCTGGGAAATTTATCAACGTGGTTTTGGGTTTGGAGCGCGGAAGATGAGGGGTAGGATTTACCGGTTGTTGGGGAATTAAGCAGCTCTGATTGTGCGATGACCGGTGCTGATTCTGCTTGATAAATATTTCGGTTGAAAATTTACAATATGGTCCGTAACAAAACAGTTTAATACTTATTTATTAAAATCGAACCTCATTAAAAACTTCTCGGATTTTTTCTCTCTCGTTCTTTCCATTTAAAATGTCATCCTCCTACAATATCCTTAAGAACTCAGTAAAATAATTTGAAAAGGTCACGCTATTATCTTTCATCAAAATAATTAATAGTTAGGGTTATTCTTAAAATGTTTGGAAATAACAGGATAAAAAAAATTAACTATAGAATCAAAATACAGAAATTTATAACTACTGATAAAAACCTAAAAGAGAATGAGATGAACAAATCACTGTTCATTGACTGGAAAGCCCGTGAACCCAGATGAACCCCGCGGCAAAGGGTCTCAAATTATAGACTAGCAACAAGCACGAGCAAAGAGCGGGAAATCTCTTTGTTAAATTCAGCGTTTAACACGTTATTGCTGTGGTGTGGGACCACGTTATTAATAGATTTTCCATGGGTTGCAAAAAATTCTCTTCTTTTTTCGTTCCAAAAATATTTTAAAAAAAAATTAAAATTTTTATTTTTAAGAGTTGACAAAATATCGAATATGAAAAAGTTATTGAAACCTTTCTCTTGAAAATGAATGATTCTTATTCCATCTGGGACAACATCAAGGAGAGCAATTTTGTTCAGGCACCAAGGAGGGACCATGTCGAACAATTGATATTGTCCAGAGGTCATACAACACAGGTGAATTCAGGTGGTCGAACGGAATCATCCCCCTCGAGCTTATCCAACCTTCAAGAAGTCTTAACACACCATAATGTGACCATCATATCATAAACGACATAAGCCAATAATTCAGATGATTTTTTTTCTTATCTTGATTCATAATTTGTTTTTCATAAGCAACTTATGGTAAGAATAAGTTAAAATTACTTCGATTTAGAGATTTATT
>Ga0307516_10007269_pt1 | contig 12750 bp, 8 predicted proteins | sample 19_EM_MG_FD_203310 | JGI IMG/M metagenome (GOLD analysis project Ga0307516, IMG submission 203310) | Populus trichocarpa ectomycorrhiza microbial communities from riparian zone in the Pacific Northwest, United States - 19_EM | ecosystem: Host-associated > Plants > Roots > Unclassified | place... | reverse complement strand
AAAAGATGAAAAGACAAACATTATGATTTGAAAGATGGCCAAACGTGTCACCTATGCTCTAGGCTTATACGTTTATACATGCCAGTTGTATACGGGCCTAAATAATTAATCTTCTCTCTCTCTCTCTTCCGCACTAGCATTCATGGAAACACAACAATGAAAGAATTAAACTCGCATAGAGTGAGAGCAAAGGCAAAAGGTCAGGGAGAAGAAGGAGCCATGAATATCCTTTTTATTCCATGTCACTGAGTAACCTAACGTTTTTAGTTCTGCAAAATTTGTTTCATATTTTAAAGCTGGTTTGGAATCTAGGAAGCAAACTCCATTTTTTAATGTTATTATATATATATATGTCTGCATTTGGACCTTGAGATCAATCAGACCAAAGACCAATCTTTATGGTTTTACCTCCAGGATTTTTTTTTTCTTTTCTACCCTCTTTTCCCGTTTCAGAATTTTCCTCTAGTCCTTTGTTGAAAAGGGGATTGCATGTATGAATGCTGTCTCGTAAAGCACCGCCTTTTGGGAAATTGAATCTTTTTGACCTTTGCAAACATAAAGTAAACCACTTTCTCCCATGCTTTTATCCGTGATATTTTTTGCTTTAGTCTTTGATTTTGTGGGAGCCGAGGGAGGGGGGTCTTTGGCCATGTTGATGAATTCCTATGAAGGTTTTAATTATGACCACAATTTTCCATGGTGTGATTGGTATGTGTACAACTTGACCAAAACTCTATGAAAACTTTGTGCCATTGGTTGAGAAGTTGAGGACCTTGTAAGTATATAGCTCCACAAAAGTACGTACAAGTGTAACCTAGAGCCCTAGACCTTGAAAATTACTGAAGGATCCAATGAAACTTTGTCTTTCGCCCTTTTTCACTCCGCTGTCAGGAGTCAGGACGGAGCATGTTGTGGAAATTGGGAAAATGGTAAGGCTACAATTTTTTTCAGGCACTGTAATCTTTCCTGTTACAGACATGAAGTGCAACGACCCCTGCCCTCTCAACCAAGATTGTCTCTATGACTTTCTTGTAGACGGTAATATCACTGTTGAATTTTATTTTTTATTTTTAATGGGCAGCACGCATTGATCCTTTTATAGACTCATTGACGAAAACTATATTGAACATGTTCAACGCATCCAAAAACTCTTCGGAAGCGTTTATTATGAGAACAACATCTCAAAATAATTCTTCTAATCTAGCTAGGAATATTTAATCTCTAGAACGTTTTTATTTGTTTTATTATTGAATATCAAATTCTTGAAAATCTGATAACCCTTGTTCTTCTTATTAAAAGTGGATTGATGTTGGCTTATTTTTACTAATAATAATTGTGAGTGGCGTCTTATATTTTATATACATATGTTAGCCCACATATGTATATATGTTTTTGTTGACCTTTAACCCGAGCCTTGATTGTATAATTACCTTTGCTAGCGCAAGATATAAATAAAAGCATGAGTTGACTGAACTTTCTCATTACTCTTTCCTTTTTTTCTTTCTCTAAAACGCCAGCCAACTCTGCCTCTTCCCTCTGCAAAATCTCTTCAAGTTTCTAACCTACAACAATTCATCATATAAGTTATTTCTTTTTGAGTAAGTTTACTTAGCTTCTTTTATTGCTTTATTATATTGTTTTGTATCTTTTTAATTATAATAAGTTGTGGAAAGTTAGGGTTAGGGTTTATATGATGTTAGTTGATATATGAGTAATTTTGTTGCAGTTAATTTGTGTATGGTTAATATTATATGTATATAAATACGAATGATAAGTATTTTTATTTGATTGATGAGTTTTGAATAAAAGCCCCCGGGGGATATTGATATTAGGAAGAAACAAGGGAATTATTGAAAAATTGTATAGAAAGAATTATGTTGAGAGTTTGGAAAATCTGTTTTGAGGTTGAAGATGGCAGAATTATAGTTTGATCCCTATTTTTGGAAAATTATGGTTCTGCCCTTGAATTCTAAAAACTTATTGTTTAGTCCCTGGTTATATTTTTCAGATAGGTTTTGCTAAATAATTGAGATTTATTTATGTTTATTATCAATTTTATTGCTTTCATTTGAATTTGGAATTAATTTTATTATACATTGAAATGTGTTTAGATTTTTTGAAAGTCCATATACCGTTCATTTGTAAGAAATTGGTTAAAGATTGCGGTTTACATACCTTTTTGCATAATTGTGAGTAATTAATAGAAATATTCCTTAGAAGTATTAAGAATTTGTATCTATATGTTTGTTTTGAAATTGAAATGTGATTTTGAGTAATTGATGTAAATATGTTTTAAAAAATATTTATAAAGCATGTGTGTTTGCATCCTTATATTTATTATAAAATAAGATATGTGAACTTGTGATGATGGGTTATATATTTGGTGTGACGGGTTACATATATTGTGTGATGTTAGGTTATATAGTTTGTGTGATAGGTGGTGTGAAGTTAGGTTATATACATGGTGTGATGGGATTGTATATGGTGTAATGGGTTATGATGGTGAATTATGTATATGGTGTAATGGGTTATGAAATATTATGAAAGTTATGTGTGTTTTGATTTTATCATTCTTGGATATATTTAAATTGATTAATCATTGAGTTGTGGAAACTTATGTTTTCATAATTATTATTTTTTAGGGGATGTTTAAGAGTGTGGTGCGTAGAAGTTGTTTTTTTATCACACGTGGACAAGCGACATTGAAGGGTCAGGAGTCTCCACCTAGTTGTTTGATTAAGGATCGCTAAAAAACTCGGGTGTATTGGTCTTATCAGAAATGTTAAAGGTAAGGGGTTGGTTGTGGCTAGGGAAGGTATTGACACCCTTATCGCACCCTACTTGAGTTAAGCTGCATTAAGTGGTTTGAATGTGATTTAAATTCACTCATTCGAATAAATATGGTATTTCAAATGTATTATGGGCTTATGTGCCTAAATGAATTCTTATGGAAAAGGTCAGTGTAGGTACTCTAACAAAGTTCACCTATCCTGAAAGGCGGAAAGGTTTTCCACAACTTGTATGTTGTGGTGAAAAATATTCTCAATTAAAATTGATGAATATTCAGAATAATTCTAACTTTCTAGTCAATTTCTAATATTTAAATATCAGCATACTTGTAAGTTCATTGTTTATACCACAATATTGACCATTAATTCTCATGAATTAAAATTTTAGAGGTTATTTAAATATTGGTCAAATTCTCTTGAATTCAGTAAACTGGTTATTAAATCCAAGATGCATGCAAATATATATTTTATAAACATGTGTGTATTAAACAAAACATGATTTTTTTTCATTTTTGAGAGACTTGACCGTATATAATTAAAATATTTAATTCTTTTTGTTTTTTTATTTTAAACATTCAAAAACATGTAAGAAAATACAAATACACACACCCATCTTTTTTACTAACTTATCCACACTTGTACAATTACAAATATTTACACAACATTTTAATTAAACACAAATCATAAAAAAAATCATTTGAATCCCAAAATAAACCTTCCAGAGGCTGCTATAAAGTGCTGAAAATGGAGAAACGATAATGGCACGTGGGTTCAATGCACCACCATCACTATCAGTGCATGGTTCCACGTGCCGCCGCTAGTGAAACGGAAAACAAGGTGGATCTAAAAGATGTCTTCCTTTCCTTCTTGTGCCGGTGGTGAAGACCAACGTCACCTGTAAAACCAAGAAAAAAATCCATAAAATAATAGTTTTATTTTTCTTTCTTCTCTTCAGATCTACCTCTCTCTCTCTATTGATCTTCTCTCCTTCTTTATAGATTCAATGCCATCATTGTTTGGTTTTGTGTTGATTGTCGAAGAAAGGAGAAGAAGAAGTTGTCGTGAATGTTATGAGTTAGAGGAGCCACCGTCGTGGGAGCTACTAGTTGTTGGTGTCACGTTTAAAGATGGAGATTGTTAATGCTAGGTTATTGGTTTTGATTCTCGACTAGAAGGAGATCTGTCAATGGTGGTAAAAAAAAAAGAAAATCTGAAGGGTTGATTGGTGTGGTGGCTGAGTGGATGGATGTTATTGGATGGTAGTGTTATTAGAGGCATTAATAGGGGCTATTAATTGTTGGTGCTGGGCCTTAATGACTGGTGGGCGTGGATTTGGTTAAAAGAATGTCATGGTTGAGTTAGAGGCGCTGACGTAAATGGTTTGGCTTAGCTGCTACTGGTGCCTATGTTGCCACTAATAAAGGCTATTGATGGAGGTCGAGGATGAGTTTTGGGAAAAGAGTTTTTAGGTTCTCTTTGAAGGGAGGCTTTGAACTCTCGGGTAAGATAGATTATTGTGTGTTTGAGTGGCTGGAATAGAGGTTGTTGGCTGCCATTGACTGTAGTCAGTCAGAGGCTTATGAGGAATACGACTAAAAAGGTTGTGGTTGGAGGACTTTTCTTTTGGCTGAGAGCTAGGGAAGATGATGAGAGAGGGGACTGATATTGGGGCTCCTAGTGTTTACTAGTAGTTTGGGTCACGGTGGTGAAGGTTGTGAAGAGAGTTTTGTTGGAAGAGAGTTAACTATCTTTTGCCCTCCTTTCTTCTCATGAGATTCTTGTGTTTTTTTTTTTTTTTGTATTAGTGTGCTGATGAGTGGGGGAGTGTTTAGGTGTGTGTGATTTATTTTTTTTTCTAACTAATTATCTCCTCTCATTCCCCCTCTAAAATCTCTCCTAAATTGTTCTCTCTTCTTTATGTGTGTAACCACCTATTTATAGGCAAAACAAAATTTTTATTTTTAATTGCTTGGTCTCCAAGCAAACTTGGTGACCAAGTAATCCAAAAAAATAATTTGGTCCCTCAACTTCTTTCTTTTTATATTTGATCCCTTTGTTCATTTTGATTTTTCATTTTTTTTTTGTATTTTGAATTTTTTAAAAAAAAAGCAGCATTAACAATAACTCAAAAGGCGTGTTCATAACTGAACGCATCAAAAGTAGATTTTTTTTTAATTTAAAAAATGACACAAATACGTCAATAATGTATTTTTTTGGTTTTTTGTTGTTTCTTGCTATTTTTTGTTTTCTTTTTTATTTTTATTTTCAAGAATGGAAATAAAAATTGGATAACAACACTTTTCAAAATGCTTTTTACATAAAAATATATTAAAACTCGTAGAAAAAATAACTTAAGGCTAGAAGTTATATGATAGTTTGTTGCTCATTTGTTTTTTGATCTTTATTGGGCACTTTCCGCAATTATGTTAGTCAAAGTAGGAATATTTGTATCTGATAAGTTTATGCCACTGCCATTCACAAAAACTAGTGAGTCTATTCTTGTGGATTGATACTTGGCTGCAATAATCTATCTCCATTGAGCATTATCAGAGTCAATGAATTGCCAGACCCATTTAAAAAGAAGGGCTTGGTTCATAGTTGTAATTATCCCAAGCGCCGCTTTTGTACTTTGGAGCACAAAAAACATTCATATCCGCATTAGATTCAAGTCATTAACTCTTTGAATGAATCTGCAGCGATATTGAGAAGAAAAAAGAGAGATGGTGAATAACCTTGATAGATACCCAAAACACTTGGAACACTAAGCTGGTAGGAGAACCATTTATAAGAACTGGGAGTTTACTCGTGGAAAGACACCGAGCTAGATATCCAAGTTCGCCATTTAATTTGTCCCGAAACCCATGGCTTCCGTAACATTAAGCATGTCTCTGGAGACCGAATCGAAAGCCCTTTGAAAGTCTAGCTTGAAGGGAAACCTGCATTCTGATCAACTTTTTAACATGAAACGAATGCTCTTTTATCATTTTGTAGGGCAGATCCGGTTTGTTTCTTTTGATATAGCTAGTATGTAGTTAGGTGAACTTCTTTCTGCCCCTTATAGATTCATTAATTTTTCACTTATGCCCTTGTGTTACAAAACTTTCTGATATTACCTTATTTTCAAAAGTTTGAATCTTACCTTTATTCATTAAATAACTTACATTTTATTTTTATTTTTTTATATAGATTCCGTGCTTCGGAGTACAAAAATGAAAGAAAAGGAAATAAAATAGCGAAAACTGAGGTTTTTTTTTTTTTTTTGTCATTAATAGCAAAGGGTAAAATCTAAAAAGAAGCTATAAGGGTATCATTAAAAAAATTTAAACCATGGCAGTAGAAACGATAAATAATGAATCTATATGGTGCGCCCTTTATAGTGTGTACTGTTATAATGCATGCGTGTTGTTGCAGGAAAGTCTATAAAATATATTTTACTATATTTTGTAAATTTATATGAATAAAAGTAAAATGAAGACGTAATTTCTTTGATTTTAATATATATTTTTTAGTTTTTAATTCACTGTATATTTTAATATATATACAAATCTTGAAGAACATCAAATATCAAAAGCACTATATAATTTAAATGTGGGGATTTGCTTTCTAAAAAAGGAAATATTTAATGAATTAATCTTAAATTATGAGCTAGATTTTTCATAGCTAGAGTGCAACCCTTCGTTATCTTTTAGTTTTTCTTAATTCTACTTTATTAGGAAGAGTCAGATTACATTGCGACTTGCAACAAGATGGTTCAATAGCTAGATTTCCTTTGGCCAAGTAGACTCTCGATTATAATTATGCCATGATCATAGCTCGTGATAGGTGATAAATCTACTTGACAGTCCCCTGTATTTACTACCTGGGATCTCCTTAGCTTTGACCGGAAATGGGGAAGTGGGAACCCTGCAGATATGTGGCCTCAAGGGAGTTGTGGAAATAGCCTGCCTAGGACCTGATCTCCATTTTCTGGAATAACAGGCACGAAAAAAAAAAAAAAAAAGAGGAGGAAGAAGTCCAACGGCAACAAATAGATGTGGAGGTTTTCTAAACTTGGAGGCATGGATCACGTACCTAATTCCTGCATGAACAGAATCTTTTCTAGTCAATACAATGCAGTTCACGCATTGATTTCTGTAAAATAAAAAATCACATGTTAAAAAAACCATGCCATGATATGAGGATACATGCTGCTTTTGTTACCCTTTGGTCCCCTCTTAGACCAGTAGCAGTAATTGTACATAATTAATGAGTTTAACATACATTTTCCTCTCTTTTAAGTTTATATATAAAATGCCTTATGCAAAATCTACACCCTATGATTTCTTCCAAATCCTAATATTTTGCTAATTTCTCCAGCATTTCAAACTGCATTGACAATGGCCAGGCGAAAAATTGGCATATAGCCAATACAGATAGGAGCCCGCCCACACTACAGTCTACAATAGAAGTCCATAGCAAATAGAGCAAAAGACCTTCAACTACAATTATACCCAAGTAAACAGCAGAAAGCCCAATCATATCATAACAACAACAACAACAAGAACATACTTTCCAATTGGAGAAAATGCTCAAAGCTTCATGGAACTCAAAAAAATAAGCAAAACCAACCCTCATTTGACATGTTAGATGACAATTTGGATTAAAATCTACCGTGATTAAAGAAGTTTGTTATTTAATTTTAATTTTGAGTTTGAGTTGGTGTTTTAAAATCAATAAAAAAAAAATTATTTATCTTGATGTTCTAAACTGGTATAAGAATATATTTCAGCCTGGCAGCGTCTACCATACGAGACAACTCTCGTCCTCTGCCCTTTATAATTAATTAATTAGCATGACAACGCTTTGGATTTAAAAATAGACCTTCTCAATTAAGTTGTAGCCTGGTTCATGCATGCGCAGAAAGAGAGGGATGACATTGCAACGTGGCTAATGATGGTTTCCATGGACCAACAGCCAAGTCTCAACCAGATTTGAAGTGGAACCTCATGAGTCTTCCAGTTGCGTGCCCCGTGCCTGCCTGTGACCTTGTTTCCTTTTTAAAACAAATTTTTTTAATCTATAAAAGAGATTTTTGAATTCGAAATTCTTAAGAAAAAAAAAGTTGTAGTTATCGTCAGCTACAAATATGTTCTATTTTACAGAACTTCAACAAATAAAACTCTAATGTCAGAACTCATTCCTCTTACTTGTAAAACCAAGCCTAAAAGAGTCGAGCCAAACTTGAAAGGATCAAACCCAGCTCAAGAACTTAACACAAACTATTACTACACTTCTTCTTCTTCTTCTTTTGAATAGGTCAATTGGTTTTCTTTGCAAAAGATAATAAAACTGATGTAAATTCAAAAAGCAAAGGCATAAAATATATATCAAAAACACCATCTTTGCTAGGCTTTTTCTTTTTCCTTTCTTCAAAAGGAAAAGCACCCTCCTTCCACTTTGGATGGTTTTTCCGTTCCCCACTTCCTTGACTTGGCATCTTTCTCCCGACCATATCTCCCTCTAGTGGTCAGATATATGTGTATACAGTGAAAAAATAATTTAAAAGACATGGCTAGTGGGTCATCGGATGCAACTTTTTGTCTTCTTGGTGGCTCGTTATCAAAATTTGACACAAAATCAAGGAGCTTCCTTTTCAAATTCAGAAAAAAATGCTTTACAGGAATGATTCTACTTAGTGTATGTGTTTGGGATTGTGAGGTTGGGTTTTTTTGTAGTTACAATTCTTTTAAAACATAAATCATATCTCATTAAAAGGAAGCTCTAGTTTCTTAATGAAAGATCCAAATTTACATGGTCTGTATGTGTCTTCTATCCCTAACATAATGTCAAGAATTATCATTACTAAATTGAAAAATAGACGAAGAGAATACAGAAGGAAATTTTCTAGAGTAAAGCTGCTAGTTGAATAGAAATGATTAAAAGAGCCATGATAAAAAAAATCTAAAAAATACGAGGATGAAATAAATAAAATTATTAACATATTAGGTAAATAGTCGGGAGGGAAGGGAAGAAGAATGGAAGGCCGATGAACCTTATTTGAAAAAAATAAGAAGGAAAAGGAATCTTTTAACCTCCATTTCAATCTTCCTTTTTTATTAAAGGTTTCTTTTTATTTACAGTATTATAAATGAAAAAAAAAATAAAAGGGATCAGCAATCAATATGACACTTGTTTATTTTGCTTCTTATTTTGATTTTTTTTCATATCTCATTATTTATTTGTATTTTAGTTTTTAATTTTTGAAAAACAACGTTAACATCAATTCAATAAAAAAAAAGTAATCAAGAATTATAAAATGAATGTGTTAATGGCTGAAAATATATTTTTAGGTATTTTTTTCTTTTCAAGTTCTTTGAGTTTCTTGAAAAGAAAATTGAAAATTACAAAAAAGGCATGAAGGCAGCGAAAACATATATTTGAATTATTATTTTTTTAGAAGACATCAATAAAAAAAAAATAGATGTGTGAATAGCTAGAAACATGTTTGTTTTAGAATCATCGTTTTTTTCTAGATTTTTGGAAAATAGTTTTGGAAGGGATTGTAAGAAATTCGGTTATAATATATAGGGTATGAAAATCTAAATTTTTTTATCTAATAAAAATTAAATAGATTATAAATATAGTAGAAAATCAACATACATATATATATATATATATATATATATATATATATATAAACACACAATATCATTCATGATAAAATATATTGAACGTAGCTCAAAGAGGTTATACAATGGCAATTATATTTGAGATAAAATTGATAAAAAAAAAAAAAAAAAACTTTAACACTGATATCATAAGTTTGGGAGTGAATTATATAAAATTTTCTTTTCAAATTTCGAAACTCCCCTTTCTTCCTACCTAGGAATGCAAAATTAAGTAATGAATTTTAACATTTTTTATGATGCTTTCGAAATCTCAGGAGACTTTTTTTTTCTGATATAAATATGATATTTTTTTTTAAGGCACTACGATTGTACTTTTAAGGTTGATAAAAGAAAAATGATTCTACTGTTAAATCGAGAAAAAAAGAGACAATATAATAAGTATTTATTTATTTTGTGCAGTACAATAGTTGGTACAGGAACATACAGTAAGAGAACGCAACACAAGCTGACGAGACATCTTGGTGTCTACATGGACATGTTCAACCCCTGCTATTGGCTGTCCTCTAGAATCGCCTTACTGTAGACGACACCTCATTGTCGGCTATGCTGATGATTCATTGCCCCACTCGCATCCACGTGTATACATCTTCTCCATTCACTATCCACGTGTCTTGCTCCTTTAGAAATCTCAAAATTTACAGCGTTTTGCCACTCAAGGAATCGTAACACCCCAAATATGTAGTCCGTTACAACAGGAACGACATCATTTGTATCATCATCAGTATCGTAAGCCACTTCTTAATCAGACGTCTAGAAATAAGTTTAATTTGTTTAAAAAACAAGCAATGATTACATTTTATTAAAACGCACTTTCTTGGCCTCGCTCTCCGCTCCTATATATGATCTTTCCTCTGCTTTTTATATTTGGTTGGTATGTACTGTTTGGTTCTTCTTCAACGATGGCAAACGTACCAAGGTCCCTCACATACTCTTCTCCAGCCCTCTTCAACCAAGCCGTGACAGCAGATCCTTGGCCATCTTCCTTTGTTTTGTACTGAGATTTTCTCAAAAGAAGAAAGAGCTCCTAGGGTTTTTCTTCTTTCCTGCCTTTTGTTTTTCTTTTGCAGAGATATTATTATGGGTAGTGGAGAAAAGAGTCTGAGGAACTTTCACCTACACCTGCCTCATCTTCACCATCACAAGAAGCAAGCGAGAGATGTTCCGAAAGGGTGTTTGGCAATCAAGGTGGGTCAGGGAGAGGAGCAACAGAGATTTGTAGTGCCTGTCATATACTTCAATCACCCGCTGTTCATACAGTTATTGAAGGAAGCAGAAGAAGAATATGGCTTTGATCAAAAAGGCACCATCAGTATCCCTTGTCATGTGGAGGAGTTTAGGAACGTTCAAGGCATGATTGACAGGGAAAAGTCCATTCACCATCACCATCTTGTTGGATGTTTTAGGGCTTGATATTAGCATGTCATGAAAGAGATCGCGGTGGGTTGTGGTGCCAAACAGGCCTAACCCCATGAATTAGGTTCAGTCTTTTTATTGGGATGTCTAGATTTGGGCGTGCCTTTTTTAGGTGTGTTTCTCTTTCTTTCTGGTTCTTGATGGTTAGTTGATGCTGTGATGAAGACGACAAAATGTTGTTGCAATTGTATTGATTTTGTTTCTTTGCTAGGAACCATAATGAAAAAAGAGTAGAAGTAAATGCTTTTCGTTTCTTGAAGATGAATCTCGGAAAATTTTTAATGGTAATGGCATCTTCTGTACAGCACTGAGAAGGAGAGAATAGACAAGGCTAACCAATGGTAGGGCCATATATAGCAGTTTCTTTAAGACTTGTAAATTTTCTTTGCTTAGGTTACAGATATTGAACGTTCAATAATAATCATGATGCCGCACTCAACAATGAGGATTCTATTCACATATATGAGAATGACTTTTTCTTTACACGCCAAACATTTTCAAATAATGGATTGTGGAAACGAAACGATGATGTAAAGCAGTTTGAAAATCTTTGTTGTTTATCCTTGATAAGAATAAAACTGGAAAAAAGATATCTTTTTGTGCTGAATAACAACAGATCAGTTAATCCATGGAGCCATAACTGAGCATGAACTGCATAACATGCAAGGACCAGTCCCATGACTGCAGCAAAAGTACTGAACTGGCTGAGTACATCGTTGGAATGGGTGAGATTGCATGTAACTATAAAAGAAAGTGAATAGCAAGAAAGAATCAAGGCTGCTGCTGCGTGGACCGATCGAATTGAACCCTCCACGTGTGGTGAGCTAGTTTCTCGATTGATGTATATTACAGCAAAGTTCTTGTAGGACAGACACAGCATCTCTGCATGGATGCCTTGAACAGAAGAGCCAAAAGGCATCAATTTTGAACCTTTTCCACTGTAGTATTTATTGAGGCCTGGAGATCACGGTTCAGGAATGACAAAGTTTCACTGGCATGTACATTTGGCTTCACGAATATTACAGCTTTAAAATGTTGAAGGCTACCAACAGAGCATTGCGGGGCCCTTCGTTGGAGTGGTGGGTTTTTGACTGTTCTGGAAATGCTTAATGCCACTGCTAATTTGTGTGTAATATTAAAAAGCTTTTGTTATTTGCCTAAGCAGGGACAGGGACTTCTTTGTATTCTTCCATTCCTTGAATTTCTCATTTAATATAATCGATAATGAATTCGAGTCAATCCGATAACGACAGTGGGAAGCAAATAAATATCCCTATGTGATTATTTCAGGATTATTAAAAGATAAAAATACAGAGTTCACAGGAAGCATTGTTGCCCCTTTTCTCCTTTTTCAATGTTTATACGCCATAATTAACTAGCTATAGGTGGGTTACAAGCCATTTGCAGTTTCTAACTAATTGCATGTGCTCCACTAAAATCATATTCAGGAAATTGCTCCCAGGGAGAACTAATCTTTTACAGGGATATTAAGCCTCTATTTCGTCAGGGTTTTTTCGGAGTTTCTTAAAAAGAGGAATATTATTTACATTCAACTAGTTCCAATCATGGATGTATCTGAAGTTTAAGTACAGAGGAAGTTCCTCTGAATATCTATGGTGTTAAGACATAATTAATATTTTCTGCTTGGATGTGTGGTCAATTTACTCGTGTACTCATTTCATCTTTAAGAAATAAAAAATATCACGTTCCCTTGGACATGACATGGGAAGATCCGAATAAAAACCTAACTATATTTCAGAGTTTTACGAGGATACATGTTTGATTACTTTTTTTTGTATTACTTAAGAATTAAAAATAAGATTATGATAATTTTAAGGGGTGTAACTTAACTGGTTAGGTTCTAAGTTTATTCTCTAGAG
>Ga0307516_10007268_pt1 | contig 12754 bp, 14 predicted proteins | sample 19_EM_MG_FD_203310 | JGI IMG/M metagenome (GOLD analysis project Ga0307516, IMG submission 203310) | Populus trichocarpa ectomycorrhiza microbial communities from riparian zone in the Pacific Northwest, United States - 19_EM | ecosystem: Host-associated > Plants > Roots > Unclassified | place... | reverse complement strand
AACACCACCATTTTCCAATCACAAAGAGCTCTATAATCTAATTGATGATATATCTCCTGAAGAAACATGGCAATGTCTTTCAGCAACTCACATTGATGCTGGAGAGCTTGTGGATGAAGATTCTAGTGTGCTAACTTGGAAGAAAGGGACATACGATATGTGGATCAGAGATCCAAAGGCTCTGATTCAGAAGCAGTTATCAAATCCAGAAGTGAAGGACCTTATTGACTATGCACCATGCCAAGCATTTGGAAATAGTCACCAGAGAGTCTGGTCAGACTTTATGACTGGGAATTGGGCATGGGAACAGTGTGTAAGTATTATACTATCATTTATAAGGCATTTGGCAGAGCCTCTGAACATATGTAATTTCAGAATGCACTTTCAGAAAATCCAGAAAATCATGGTGCCATGTTTGTGCCTATTATTCTAGGAAGTGACAAGACTACTGTGTCAGTTACCACTGGCAACAATGAATGCTGACCAATCTATATCAATACTGGTAATGTCCACAATTGTGCACATCATGGTCATGGACAGGCAGTGAGTCTGTTAGGGTTTCTTGCTATTCCCAAAAGTAAGTACATTATTCCTGTCTTTGAACATTCAAATTTAATCAAGACAAAAATTATCATACTAGCTGACAGGGAATTTGAAAAAGACCCTGAATTTCATACTTTTTGTTGCCATTTATTTCATACTTCCTTAACTGCTGTGTTTGAAACTATGAAGCCAGCAATGGAAAAACCTGAAATAACTCTATGTGCTGATGGGCATTTTCGAAGAGCAATATATGGTCTTGGCCCTTATATTGCTGACTATCCAGAACAAGTTTTGCTGGCTTGCATTGTTCAGGGATGGTGTCCAAAGTGAGTATTCTATGTAAACACTTTTATATGCATTAACAGTACTATTGTCTAGATGTACTGCACATCGTAAAAATTTGGATGGAAAGGAGGATGTTTGCCCCCATCATCATAGACACACCAGAGCCCTTCTAAATGCATTTCATTCTCAAGTTCTTTGGAAAGAGTATGGAGTTGTTGATGATATTTTGGTAAGATCTTTACATTCTTACAATATTACTTTTATTTAACCACATATTAGCCATTTACAGCTGCTTTTCCTAGGGCAGATATCCATGAACTCATTGCTCCTGATATCCTCCATCAAATTATCAAGAGAACATTCAAGGATCATTTAGTATCTTGTGTTGAGCAATATATTGAGTTGACATATAAAGACAATGCAGCTGCTATCCTAGCTGAGATTGATCATCGGTAAGAACTGCTGACATTTGAGTGATAATGTGTAATATTTACCAGCAGTAGTATTGCTGCTGCTCCACCATTTCCAGGTCTTAGATGCTTTCATCAAGGCTGTGGATTTAAACAGTGGACTGGAAATGACTCAAAGGCTCTGATGAAAGTAAGTAGTATCAGAATACTCTTGTACTACTTTTATCCTTAACATTGTGGAACAGGTCTTTTTGCCTGCCATTGTTGATTTTGTACCAGATAAAATGGTACAAGCAATTGCAGCATTTATGGAATTCTGTTATATTGTGCGACAATCAACTCTAGATGAAGCTGACTTGGATGCAATGCAAAATGCTCTTCAACACTTTGAGACCAAGTGTACCATTTTTCAAGAAGTTGGAATATGTCCTCATGGTATATCGATTCCTCATATCCATGCTCTTCAGCACTATCAGCAACTGGTGCAACAATTTGGTGCACCTAATGGTCTTTGCTCCTCTATCACTGAGTCCAAACATATTGATGCTGTTAAGAAGCCTTGGAGAAGGTCAAACTGTCATGAGGCATTAGGGCAAATGCTTGTTATCAATCAACGTCTTGATAATATTGTCAATTTTCAAGCTAGACAGGTTTCCAAAGGTAAATGTATTCTGCTAGTTTGATAATATGCATGAGTTTAATTGTTGAGTAGGTCTTCTTGACACTCCATTAGTTCCAACAGGAGTTGAAAAAGTGGCAGTAGATGATGAGGATGACAAGTTTAAGGATGATACATGCTTAGAGAATGTTGAAGATGTTGATACTTCTCAAATATCAGAAGCAATGGTAGAATTGGCTAAGCAGCCTTGTAGGTTTTTTATTCAAACTATAAAGTAGTACTATTGGCTGATGATATTTGATCTAAACTTAGATCCACAACATTACAGAACATTTGATGAAATGGGAAATACTATTGGTTGCCCAGAGTTACCAGATCTTGTTTCACAATTTGTTTTTCAGCAATGCAATCCTCAAGTTGTTGATATTCCTGAAAACTGTCCTCAAATTTTAGAAAAAGCATATTCCTACAAATCTGCAGTTGCAACCTTTCATGCTCCAAGTGACCTTTGTGGAATTGAGGGTATGCAGCGTCAGCACATATATGCATCTCCCTCATGGAGAAATGGACCACCACACTATGATTGTGTTTTTGTTGAAAAGAATCCATCTTTAGTGGGCTTTCATGGTCTGTTTGTTGCACAGGTGGTTCTTTTTGTTTCATTCTCATATTACAATATATTTTATCCTTGTGCTTTGGTGGAGTGGTTTGATGTAATTGGGGAGGAACCCTGTCAATCCACAGGCATGTGGATGGTGGAGCCAGAGTTCAATGAAAATAATGAAAGAGTTGTTAGTGTCATTCATTTGGATAGCATAATGTGGCCTGCACATCTGATTGGCATTTATGGAAAAGATCATCTTCCACATAATTTTAGCTATTCTGATTCACTTTCTGCTTTTGCTGCATTTCAATTAGCTTTTTAAATATTTTCTCTTTCATCTTTCATCCTTTCAATGCTATTGAATATATGTGTTTTGGGTCAATGTGTAAATTTGGATCAGTGCAATAAAATGCTTAAACAACTTGGTCAGTACAAAACAAGGTTCAGATATCTTCACTGTCCCCACAAAGTCCCCATTGTTGTTCAACAATGACTACCCCCTTACAGTGGTGGGTGATGGAACTGCCATCCTCATACTACTAGTAATGCAGTATGCTGAAGAAGACATGGAGGCCATGAAGTCAGGACATTTGATTTTGCCTCACCAGTCATAGTAGGATACTGATATCACCTTACTAGTTTTCTATATTTCATTGCAGTGATTGATACAGTCTGATTTGCACTTGATGCTATGAATGCAGGCACACCTGAATGCTAGGCAAGTGCAGTCCCAAGCTTCCATATGGCATTGCTTGATTGGCATCCTGGTATCACAACCCCATGTGTGCCAACACACACAATGAGTAAGTTGTCCTTGCTCTCATTGTCAGGCACCATATCTTGATGTGTATACTCCGTCCCAGCATCACTGCCACTGACCACACTCTTGTCATCCTCATCCATCCCACCACCAGGCACCAGCTGACACTGCCCCTTCTCCACCACCCTCAATCCATCCTCAACAGTCTTCCATGCACCATATGAAAGCCAGATGGACTGGTGGCTGAGCATATAGTAGTTGATGCCTTCACTTTGAGAATAGTTGGTGACATAGTACTTGATGCTCCTGCAGGAAACAATCATATCAGGGATGAGCAAAGACTGCAGCTGTGCTTTGACACGTCACTTGTCAAATGAATTAGGGAACCCTGAGTTGTTGGGGTGGATAAACAACATTGTCCATAATCATGTTTGGTTCAACAGTAGTATAAACAGTTCTGAAAGGGTATAATTGAGTTGTGTCATGACAGTGTATACCTTTGTGGGATCCAGCTATGGTTGTTCATTGTCACCCAATCATGAAAGCGAGTTGTCAGGAGAGAGAATGGGGGTTGATTGGCAAAGTGAGTGCAAGCCCACTTGTGCCTGCACAGTGATAGACTCATCTTTTGAGTGGTTCTCCATTGTAAGTGACAGCCGTGAAACAAGTTTGGCAACAAATGAATTGGACAAATGGTGTACTAGTAATGAGACAAAAGTGGCATCTAGTAAATCAGTGTCCTTCTCAATGAATCTTGTCACATTGTATGAGCAGTTATTCTTTGTGGGATCCAGCTGTGGTTGTTCATTGTCACCCAATCATGAAAGTGAGCTGTCAGGAGAGAGAATGGGGGTTGGTTGGTAAAGTGAGCACAAGCCCACTTGTGCCTGCACAGCAATAGACTCATCTTTCAAGTGGTTCTCCACTGTTGCAAGTGACAGCCCTGAAACAAGTTTGGCAACAAATGAATTGGACAAATGGTGTAGTAACGAGACAAAAGTGGCATCTAGTAAATCAATGTCCTTCTCAATGCAGCTTGTCACATCATATGAGCAGTTTCTGGTGCAATGGTTTATGCTAAACAAGTTCCACTTGCTTGTTCCAGCCTGGCTGGGGCTTGCTACTACCAATAAAGGATGTGCCCCAAATTTGGAGATGAAGTCTTGAGGCATATCCTCTGCCCTTTTCTCCTCATGACACCCAGTAAACCACCAGGCTTGTGAGACACACATTTGCTGAGCGGCGCACCATGAAGGAGCTCAACACAGGGCATGTTGTCCATACTAGTAGTAGTAGTAGTAGTTGGAATGGGTGGGGTGAGTCCACAGGTCTGGAATCTGGGCTGATTGAGCACAATGATCTGTGTGGTGGGAGGTCAGATCTTGTGATTGGTGGTCTCCACAACAAAGAATAATAAAATGGCATGCAGGTCCCATATGAACTGGTCCTGCTAGTATGCTATATAATTCATCCTAATCATCAATGTTTGGGTGAGCTTGTTAGATGACATGCTGAGTAGATGTGTGACCTGGTCAAGTACATGTATGTTAGTCTGCCTTATCAGCACACAATTCACACAATCATTGACTTACTACCTTGGTGACATTGATGTCTCAAAGATAGTACCTGATAATACTGGTGTTGCGATTAGTAGTATCCTCAGCCAAATTCTTGTCCTGGTACTATGGGATGTCCACATATGCTTGAACGCAAGAAACAAGGTGTTTGATAGAGCAGGTACTACATGACATCACAGTCTGTTCATTGTCAAGTAGCCTGGACAGTTTTATGACAGCCAATTGGCCTCTGGGGGTCATTTTCTGATGTGGCATGGTGAGTGAGTGCACCCATCAGGGGCAAGATTTTGAATGCTAACAATGTCATGAACAACTCATGCCAATGTCCAGCACCACTTTGTTGAATAATAGTATTCATCTCAATTTTACTAAAGTAGTATCTGAGATAGCCTTTGAAGTAGTACTAGTACCATTACTACTAGTAGCTGACATATGCCAAATGTCTACTAGTAATGATCTGATGGTCTTAGTAGTAAATTGCTTCAAGAATCTGGCTAGTCTGAATTTGTGAGTGTATGGATGTTTGTAGTAGTGTATGCAGTGTCTGGAAGTCTGGGCTTTCTGAGGTGTCTAAAATATCTAAAGTGTCTGAAATGTTCTAATATTTGGATAGTCTGAAATTATTTGAAGAATCTGATTAGTCTGATCATGTCTGAAGCCTATGAAGTGTCTGACTATCTGAGATCTCTAAGGGTTCTTGGGTGTCTAGATATCTAAAATATCTTATAGTGTCTAGAATATCTAGAATGTCTGATATCTCTGATACATTGACTATCATTGCCTAGGTTGCTTTCCACTGACAACATCAAAATCTCACCTTGCCAACCAACCTGCATTCTTCATATTATCAATGAGTCATGACCAATAATCAGTCCAACATTCATTGCTTCAAGATGAAGCAGAAAACCAAACCGGGGGGGCTCTTGAACCACAACCACAACCATGGTCGGTTTTCCCATGCTACGACAGCTGGGCAAGGTAGTGCATGAACGATAAAAAGCACACAGAACACCACTGGCTCCCCCTAGAACAATTATTATGAGTCATTAAGTTGACCAAAACACACAAACAATGCTAGACTGGCAAGAACAACCACACTCAGTGACCACATACTCACAAATTTTTCTACCCAATGTAGACATCCTGAACATACCAAAGACCAACCAAAGATGAGTTGAAACGTGAACCAATCACACAAGCGACACAATTATTCCATGTGACAGTCCACTGTGATGCTGTCCCCTCTTGCGAGATGTTTGCCTCTCTTTTCCCAACCTGAGGTTTTAGTGGGTATAACACCTACCAGGTGCCCTTCAATGGGTTTACCAGTAGGCTCACGGAGTCCCACATACCCCCATCATTGACAGGAAGTGCATAAGAGCATTTTTCCTCGGAACGAAGCCCAACTGGGTTTTCAATCTAGTGTATTATGTAGAGCTTGACTTGTCAGTGGCTACATAATGTTATCACTTGTCCAAAAAAAAAGAAAACCAAACCCAGACAAGTCACAACAGACCCTCGAGGAAAATCACAAGTTGTTCTTTGAGCGTGATATGTTTTGAATTTGAATGGCCCAGGTCCTGCAGTGTGGATACAAGTTCTAGGAAAGCTGCATGGTGCATGCTGAGTTTGGTGCTGATGCATTCAGGATGACCTGCGAGTAGCTCATCAACCCATGCTTCTCCTGAAAGTGCTGAAGTGTGATAAGGGATTGGGGGTTTATGACTTTCAATAATTAATCATATTTGCAACATCTATAAGGAGAGTAACAGATTCAAGAATGTTTTGGAGGATGAATTTGCATATATTCCTCTGCCATTGCTGTCAAAATCCTTGGGGATGCATGGGCAGCATGGCATTGATTACAATCTGAGCAGAGCTGAAATTGCTGCTGCCATGCTGGCTTAGTCACCGTGTTCAATGCAACCAAACATTGTATCTCACAGTTTCTGAACTAGCTCTTAGTGCTGTTCCCTGTAGCCTGTTTGGGTTTGGGAATTTTTAGCACCACATCTTTATGTACTGTACACCAGCCCAGGGTTGTGCCTGGTGTCTGAAGGTCGGTGCCTGTTCAAGAGTGGTGGAGCAAGCTCAAGGTCTGTATCAAAATTACCATGCAGGGAGCAAATGATGTGACAGTGGCAGCCACTGTCTTCTCTCGGCTCATGGGCCCAAAAGCTGGTTGATGGGCTCAGGTCTGCCTTGACCAGTGCATGGTGGCCACAGCTGTGCTCACTGCTGCCCTGCCACTCGCCCCAGGAGCAGTTCCACCCCTGCCAGCCTGGCCCACTAGGACAGAACTTGAGGCAGAGATAGAAAATTTCTTCCTGCTTGGTAACAATCACAAGTGGGCTAGAACCCAGCTCTTACATCTTTGTCAGGGTCCTCATCAACAATTTCTTAATGCAGTTTGAAGTGCTTAAGGTTCAGAGTCATTGTGTAGATGAGTATGCTAGGGATCTGCTTGAGTGGGCAGTTCAACATAAGATCTTGGAACAAGTCTACATCCAAGCAATGTGAAGAGACACATTCAAGCGATTGTCACACTTGGTTTGAGAGGTGGGAAGGGCACAGGAGCTCTTCCTGATCAATACAGAGAATCAAGGGTTGGGCTGGTACTTCCAGGGCCAAAACTATTCATTGTCTTCAGCCTTGGGCAGTGGCATGCCCATGGACATCGGTGCCACCAATACATCATTTCAGCAAAGGGGTAAAGGGCCCCAATGCTACAATTGCCAACAGTTTGGCCATATTGCATGCAAGTGCACACAACTGTGTCGCCCTTGTCATGGGCAACAACAAGCATGGTCAATGCAAGCCCAGCTGGAGGATGACTGGTTAAATGCAGTCAGAGGAATGATGTTTGCAGAAATGCAAGTGTTTTTCAAAGATTTAAAAGATTAGAGAGTGAGGATGTGTCAGGCACCCTCACTCTCGAGTCTTCTTTGGACACAGCAGTTCGTATTTTGGACTATAGACTTTCTTGCACTACTTCTCCTATGGTTTGTCAAATATTCAAATATTGCTTTGCTTTGCTATGTACAAAAATCAGTAAAACCCATTAAGAAGTGTCTTCTGTAGTTTCCCCTGTCTCTGTTTCTCCAAACAAGTACTCTGTTGATAGTATGGACTATGATTCATTGTCTGTATTTAATATACCATCTAAGGGGGTCCCTGCAAAGGGCTCAGCGCCAGATGTAAAATCAAGTGTGCTTAATTCCTGATTGAATAAAGACACTCTTTATCCTTCTTTGGCATCTGAGGAACCAGAATGAAAGTCCCACTGGCAGCTCAGAAGTTCCCATGGACTTATGAAAGTCCTTCACAATGGAATGTGAAGTGATGGTACTGGTCGGCATCTGTGGACCCCTTAATACTATTTGAGGTAGATGCCCTGCTAGACAGTGGCACTACTGGCTGTTTTGTTGGCAAGAGCTGGGCTCTTGACAGACATTTGCAATTATCTAAGCTGATGAAGCCCATTCCAGTGCTTAACGTAGATGGCACAAGGAATCAGGAGGGTGACATCACACATTATGTATTGCTTATGGTTGGTATTGGGAAGCATGCTGAAAAGCTGTGGTGTGCTGTTACCTGCTTTGGAAAGGTTCCGCTTATCCTCGGCCACACTTGGCTTAGAAATCACAATTCCGATATAGATTGGGTTACTGGCAAAGTTAATTTAACTTGGTGTCTCCCTGAGTGCAAGTTGCTTTTGGAAACACTCTTTGCTAAGATATTATGAGAAAACAAATCTCAGGAAACCTGGGTGCAAGCTTTGAAAGCACATGAATCAAAGGTTGCTATTGATGAGTTGACCCTAGAAGATGCTCAGAAGCAAGTGCCTAGGGAATACTGGGAGTTCCTGGATGTATTTAGTAGAAAGTCATTGGAGTGCATGCCACTGAGGAAACCTTGAGATCATGGAATTGATCTAAAAGAAGACTTCCTGCTGTGAGTCAAAGTGAGGGTTTAGGTCGAAACAACAACCAAAACACAACACCAATAGACAACACCAATAGACAAAGAATGAGTGGTGGTTTACCTGTGCAGAATCCAGACAGGAGTTAGGTTGAAAGGGGGTGCTACACAGGGAGGAAAGTGCAGCAAGGGGACAGGGATGCCTCAAGCATCCAGAGGCAAAGGAGAGTGACTAGAATAGAGCCTAGACTCCACTTGAGCCTAGGGGAAAGGATAAATCTTGGATAACTTGAATAAACTTGAAGATATTGAGCCTTTAGACCTTCACTGAAGCCTACAAGGACTCAAGGACTGAAGGGAGACTGACTGAGGGAGACTGAGAGAGGGATAATTTCATGCAATTGAGCTATCTGATCACTGGGCTGAGCCCAGGGGCTTAAATACATGGGGGGACACAGCATTAAAGTACAAAAAGGGAAGGGAATAAGCAGATTTTGTCAAGGATTGGTAAGTGATTGGTAAGGGCTTTGTAAGTGATCAGTAAGCATGGGATAAGCAGGAATGAGTAAGCATAGGGAGCATGAATAAGCTGCTGAGTAAAGGACTGAGTAAGCTGCATGACAAGATTGATTGGTAAAAGAGTGAGTCATCAGCTGAGCAATATATCAAAAATGTGAAAGAAATAGAGTAATACTGATGACATGAGAGCATCAGTAAGCAAGGGATGAGTCACTGCACAGCAGAAGGGAGTCATTGATGCACAGCCCAGGAAGTTTGATGAGAGGCTGTGTACCATCAGGAAGATCTGGGATTAATAGGGGGATTGATCCAAGACAGAACAGCCACAAGAAGGGTACCAGGTGTCCAGAGCTCTTTGGGGGGTCACCATGCACTAAGATGTAATGCATGTGTTCTAGTGCTGCTGAAGTGCAACCATGGGCTCCCTTGATGAACTCTCTTCTGGGAAAGGATGAGAAAATTGGTCAAGGCCTGTAAAGCTGGGACAGGCCGATGATCAATAATATTGTAAAACTCGGGTAGGCTGGCTTACAAAGAGGGTTCTTCTTCCTAATAGCACTCTAAAGTAGGGATATAACTGTCATGGTGCTGGAGGACACAATAGAGTATTGAATTTGATGCATCTAGGGAAGTGAGACTAGTGTTTTTCTTGTCTGGTCTGGCCTGATCCTTGGCCCTGATTTAGGTAGGACCAGGACCAGGATTGGTTCTAGAATTTTTCAATTTTGCAAGGACTGAGACCAGACTGTCAAGGACTGGTCCCCATTGGTCCTTACATGTTGTTTGGACCAGTTTGGACTGGTCTTTTTGGGAACCAGTCCAAACTTGATGAAGAACTGAACAGAGGACCAATCAAATACCTAATAGACCACATCAATGGTGCATGTATTCCACATTTGACAGTAATATAAAACTCTCTTCACCTTCTCCCATCCACTGATATGGCAGAGCCTCAAAAGTCATTGCAGAAAAAGGCACCTAGTGCAAAGGTATGCAATTTGTCTCTCCATAGACCCTCTTGATCAACAAATGAGCAAGCAGTCACAAGGTTCATCTCCAGCTCTTATCCCTGAGATCGCTTCAACACTGCTTGCTTGCATTCAACAGCAATCTGGGAGGACTGGTGAGGTTAAAGTATTTACTCCCATTTAAATGGTCCAACTTGAGGAAAACCCTGCTCTTCATCCTCCATGTTCTCTGCTAAATATAAATAAATCAGTTATGGACCATAATGACTGGGTTAGTGAGCAGAAAAACTCATGCTCAAAACTATCCCTACCATCATCTCCATGGGGGGGCTGTCACCAGGTCCATTCATTTGAATATCATCAGAGGTGGAGAATTGGGGAACTGCCTTGTTCTTGCCCTTGTTAATCAGGGCAACAGGACTCCTTTGGTCATGATCATCCCACTCCAACTCACTTAACTTCTCTGATTGAACAGGAGAGCTCTGGCCATCATCTTGACTCATCTATTTCACCAAGTGGCAACAACAGACTAGTGATGTTGCAATCCCTGCTTCTATTTGGTACAGCATAAGGGCAGGCAATATTAGGCATGGGCTGCAATAGTGGAATGAGGTTGTCAGACCAGGGATACAAGTATGAGCAACATACCTGATGTGATCGTGGGGCAGGCAGGACAGGAGCTTGTGCTGGGGAAATAGCTCTCTGTTGTGACTTGTGATTCCTAGTATGGCACAGGTCCATGTTGTTTGCAGACATGTCCTGGCACCCTCTTTCGAATGCATCCACCAACTGAGACCCAACAAACATGGGCTGAGGGGGCCAAAGTTGTAGGCCAAAGCAGCTGCCTGGAGCTCCATTGACAGCAGTGACAGCTGGGACATTGGTGCCAGCACTGGCAGGAGCTGGAGTGGATACCTAAGTTACAAAACATTAGGCAGTGATTGTGAATGATGCTTATATGTACTTTGGTCGATGGATTAGTACTGGTCACTTTCCTCCTCTTCAGATGACATGGGGTTGGGGCCATGACATTGACCAGCTCGCCATCAGAAACAGTAGCATACAATCTAGGAGGCCCGGGCATGCCCTCTAGAGCCTGCCCAATTTTCTCCAGCTGTGCCAAATGTCCACCAGTTCCTGCATTAGTATGTCCAGAATGCCTAGAATGAGTACCTGTCAACGTTGTCACACCAGGTGGATGAGGAGTTTCACAAGGCTCAGTGGTGAAGTGCAGAGAGCTAGCTGTCACTTGAGACAATGGAGGTTTGGCTTTGGTTTGTGAAGTTCCCTGTTGCTTCGGGAGCATGTTGACAGGGAAGGCAAAGTTGGCCTGGAATATAGCAATGCAGATGAACTGTTAAAAACCTCACACTCTAGGCCCTATTCATGGTTGTTGGTCAATAATACTGTGTGGAACAATGAGGCGTGCAGTACTTAAGACATTGAAGTTCTAATGGATGACAGCAGTTTGTAAGTGAGTGCAAAACATTTGCACTTGCTTGTCTTCTATTCACATGCATTTCAAGGAGCATTGGCAAGATGCTGATAACTAGATCATCTCACCCCAATTATTGTGAGCATCCCTCTGTGATATCCATAAATCCATCCTTTGTGACACATTCATCAACTGGATGTGAGTCCAGGGAAGTCTCTGGTTTCTAGACTGGGATGGCCACCTACCCACATATCTGTATGTCACATCTCTTGGTTGTGTTACCATCCTCACATAAGGCTTGCTGTGAAACAATTTTCAAGTACCACAATTTCCAAATGCTCTGAGGAGAACTGAGCTACCACAAATCACTGTCACGCACCAAACAGGTTTGGTACAGTGAACATGGAAGATAATGTCAATATTGAATGATCCTGATGTGAAGGATGAGCACAATGGAGCCTTGTTGTAGCCATCTATCGCACAAGAAGACTATCCTGATGCAAGAGACAACTGCCAATGTCTAGCAGTCATCACTTGCACAAGAACCACCAAGAAGCAGAAGAACCAAAGGAATAATGTCCATTATGGTATGAGAAAGGAATGCAATCTACTGCAGTCCAACTCCCATACCAGAATGAGCAAAGAAGCTGAAGAATTGATGGAGAAACAAAGGAAAGAAGAGAAGAAACAACATTAGTGCTCAAATGTCATTTTTAGGCACCCAGTGCCAGCATTCTGATATTTTGAATAGCTCCACCATTTCCAAAGCTATCAGACATGTGACTATATTGTCAGAGAGCCTAGAGTGTGGTCTATCTGCCTGTCAAGTTCCGATGTAAATCCCCAGATACTTGCCATGTCCATCTTCCTCTGTCGTTCATCTTGCTTCCCTGGATGCATCAAATTCAGTCCTCTATCCACTTCCCTACTTTAGATTGCTATTAGGAAGAAGAACCCTCTCTTGTTCTTTCCCAGAAGAGAGCTCATCAAGGGAGCCCATGGTTGTGCTTCAGCAGCACTAGAACACATGCATTACACCTTAGTGCATGGTGACCCCCCAAAGACCTCTGGACCCCTGATACCCTTCTTGTGGCTGTTCTGTCTCGGATCAAT
>Ga0307516_10007267_pt1 | contig 12756 bp, 17 predicted proteins | sample 19_EM_MG_FD_203310 | JGI IMG/M metagenome (GOLD analysis project Ga0307516, IMG submission 203310) | Populus trichocarpa ectomycorrhiza microbial communities from riparian zone in the Pacific Northwest, United States - 19_EM | ecosystem: Host-associated > Plants > Roots > Unclassified | place... | reverse complement strand
TTTTTTTTGAGACTTACCGAACCTTCCTCAATGCATTCTCCTCGGTCGCGCGAACTTTTATGGCGATCTGGTATGTGGTTGTTGAGGTATCGTGAATTTGCGTGGTGGGGTGCGACGCCGACGGGGTCCGGTTAATGGGTAGTAGCCGGGTAACCCCTACAGTACGTTACATACCGGCACATTCTGGGAAGTCTTGGCTTAATGCAGGGGTTGAATTCGCGCTGAAAGGGCTTACATTGTCCACAGCTAGCGTAGTCCAACGAAGGGATTGACGCGTTTTCCAACGCGTCCCCCAGGACGCGCCTAGTAGCCCAGGGCTGTCTGGAGAATTCTTCGCTCTACATCGCGAGCTCTCCGACGGCCCAACGCCCATCAGTCACGCCAGACGAAAACCCCCCAAAAAAAACCAATAATGGCGAGCACCCTGATCCAAGGCCCGCTCTTTGCCCGTGAGTTCCCCCAGTCGTCGATCGATCGACCTACCGATTCCGTGCACTTACACAGCTGCCAGACCCTCCTGGCCAGACAATTGTCAACTACTCCCCCGACGGCCGCTACCTCTACACCGCCGGCACGAATACGTTTATCCGGAAATACACCACCGCGTCCAAAGACGAGCCGGTGACGATTGACACGACCGCGGACAACACGGGGCTCGTAGCCACCGTATGAGCGCCCTTATTATATCCCCCCTCCGCGTCCCCCATCGCTGACACAAACCCTCCCTCCAAAGAATGACAAGATCATTTCCTGCAGCGAGGATTGTTCCGTCAGCGTGTTCTCCTCTGTCACCAACACCCCCGAGCGCCTCCTCCTCCGCACGAACCTCCCCGCGCGTGGCCTCGCCCTTTCCCCCGACGGCGCCTGGGTGGCCGTGGCCAGCGACGACCGCATCGTGAAGGTCGTCAACCTCTCCGACCCGACGCGCGTGCTCACGCTCCGCTCGCAGAGCAACAGCAACAAACACGTCTCGTACGACCCGTCGGGGAACTACATCGCCGTGTCATGCACGGATGGCCAGATCTACGTGTACTCCGTCTCCAGCGAGGAGCCGGAGTTGCTGAAGACATTGGATGGGATCATCCCGCGGGTCGAGGCCGGGGACGAGACCAGTGTCAAGGTGGCGTGGTGTCCGGACGGAAGAGCATTTGCTGCGCCCACGGTGACGAGGGACATCATCGTTGTCGGCCGCCAGGACTGGGCGAAACAGAGGAGTTTCGCGGCGGCGCACACCGCCGACATCACAGATTTCTGCTGGAGTCCTAACGGTGCCTTCCTCATGAGCGCCGCGAAAGACGGGAAAATCGTGGTCTGGGAGACGGCCGGACAGACAGTCGTCGCGACGTATACTCATAAGAACGTTTGCGCGCTGGCATGGCATCCGAGCGAGAATACCATCTCCTTCACCACTACCGAGGGAAGGCTATATACCCTCGCTGGTGTCGTGCCTGGCGGGATTGCCGGGAGGTTGAAGCTTTCCACACGGCCAGCACCACTGATAACTGGCGCCGACTCTGCCCCGGCCACTACCAAAACTGTCCGCAGTGGTCAGGGGAAACCCGGTAATAGAAAATCTCCGGATCCGCTGGCCGGAATCCTAGGCGATGGCACGGATGACGAGGATGGGCTCGACGATGATGAGGGAATGTTCGATTGGATAGAGAACGATGACAACGACCCGGATCGAGTCTTGACTGGCAAGCGCAAGCTCGACACCACGGATATCGTCGTGGGAGGGCGAGAGCCCAAACGCCCCGCCTACGCATGGACACCGAGCATCCACGAATCGTTCCAGCCGTCCGCCACACCGTGGCGCGGAAAACGTCGGTACTTGTGTCTTAACATGGTCGGCTTCGTGTGGACGATCGACCAGGATACGCACAATACGGTCACCGTCGAATTCCACGACCGCGAATTGTTCCGTGATGTTCACTTCACCGACCAGTTCCTCTACGACAAAGCTTGTCTCAACGAGACGGGCGGTCTATTTTCGTGCCAGCCACAGGCCGAAAGCAGGAGCCCGGCAATGCTTTACTACCGACCTCACGAGTCCTGGGCCAATCGTGGAGACTGGCGAACCAGTCTTCCCGACGGCGAAGAAATCACCAGTATCGCGTTGTCAGACAACTATATCGTTGCGTGCACCAACGCCGGATACGTCAGGGTGTTCACACTCTTCGGCATCCCGTTCCGGATCTACAGGCAGAAACACACACCCGTCGTGACGTGTGCTAGCTACCGCGATTACGTCCTCACTCTGGGGAACGGCGCAATTGGTGCGGACGGAAAGACGCAACTCACGTACACGCTCGAGAATATCAAGCGTGACGAGACGCTGCAGAGCAACGATGTGGTGGCATTGCCGCCAGGCGGAGAGCTGAAGAGCGTTTTCTTCTCCGAAGACGGCGATCCGGTAATCTACGATTCCGACGGCGTGCTGCTGGTGCTGCAGCACTGGCGGGAAGCTGGACAGGCCAGGTGGACACCGCTGTTGGATACGAAGGCGTTGGAGCGGCTAGCGGGAGGGAGGAAGGAGGAGAAGTACTGGCCCGTCGCTGTAGCACAGAATAAGTTCCACTGCATCATCCTCAAGGTCTGCACCCCAATGACGTCCGTAGCGAGACGAGCTGACAGGTTTGCAGGGCGGAGAACAATACCCCTACTTCCCGCGGCCACTGCTGAGTGAATTCGACTTCAAGATCCCGCTCACTGGCAAACCAACCGAGACGGTTGCAGAGCCTAACGGCAGTGATGCGTTGGAGGAGACATACGTGCGCAACAGCATCCTGCTATCTCTTCAACAGGACAGTGCAACGGCGAGAAGTCTGACCGCCGATGAGCGCATGGAGATCGTCGAACGAGAGAACGGCATCGATCGCGCTCTACTCCAGCTGCTGCTGATGGCCTGTAAAGAGGAAGACCAGGAAGCGAAGGCTCTCGAGATATGCGGGCTTTTTGTGCAGAAACGGACGCTTGACATGGCCATCAAGGTCGCTGCCAAATGTGACCGTTCCGTGCTGGTGAGGAAGATTGGGGATTTGAGGAACAGCTTGGTGATGGAGATGGAGGAGGATTAGACATGCTCGACATGTAATGAGTTACCATATTAGTTATCTACAGTTGTTTACTTCGGTCTTTTTTTTTTCTCCTTTTCTCGATCAGCGCTGCGTTTGAGGGATACCATTCATTTCATGATATCGGCGATGGCCTTTGCAGCCATCTTTCGCCGCTCCGCCATGGGTAACTCCTCGCCCATGTCTGCACTTGTCAGCCAGTCCAGTAACATAGAGCGCAGCCCACGCACCTTTGACCATCTGCAACCTGGCCAATACCGCCTCCAGATTCTCCACGCCCTTCTCCTCGGAGCCCTCATCTTCTCGAGCGAGTTCCACCTTCAGCCCCATTATCTCTCTCTCCATCTCGCCCCCAATCACACTCAGCCACTCCTTCTCCTTCCCCTCCTCTTTTCCGCCATCTTCACCCTCGTCATCCTCATCCTCATCCTCCTCCGCTCCGTCGCCGGCCCAATCCCCTGCCGCCAGCGCCTCAACAACTCTATCCATCCCGATGAGCTCACCATACTCATTCCTGCCGCCCCTCCTGCCGCCATTGAATTCGACGAGCTCGAACCCGTACCCCTGGCACGTATCCTCCAGGCCCTCGGGCGGCCGCCCGTCGGCCATGGCGACGGCCAGACACACGCCGTCCCACATCGTACCCATCTTGTTCACGATGCGCTGGAGCGAGCCGAGGAGCAGCGGCAGCTCCGAGGTCGACCGGAACGTCAGGATTATGCTGCCCAGGACGCTGAGGACCTCCGACGCGGCCGGCGACAGGTACGACGCCGTCCAGGTTTGGAGCGTTTCGACTTCCTGCGCTTCGCCGAGCCCCTCCCCCTCCGGCGGCGTCGTCGTCGTCTCTTCTTGCTTCGCCCCATTCGCCGCCGCCTCCTTCTCCCCCACCTTCGCAGCCGGCGGGAGCTCGTCAACCCATACCGGCACCGTGGCGTTGTAGTACGCCGTCCTTATCTCGTACTCGTGTGACAGACCGGCGTGCGGTGTGGTCGCATCCGGAAGCGGCGGGAGACTGCCGGTAAGTGCTGTTCCCCCCATCCGTTAGCTGGGGCACGGGAACGAGATGGAGGGATGGGGGGGAGGTGCTTTTTAGGAACGTGAGCTTGCCAGAGTTCTGGGTGCCCACTACGAGGATGCGGCGGGGGTTGGAGATCGTTGCCATGGTGTGCTGGTATGAAGGTGAGAGGTGGGGCAAGGACTCGCTTGTTGGTTAGCTTGGTATGTAGCGTCTGCATGATGAGAATGCAGCTCTAGGTCCAGCTCCGGACGATCCTTTGAAAACGGTAAATAAATGAGATACGTAATAAGAAGCACTTGATTACAGTTCGTGAGTGATCGAGAAGAAAGTTAAGGATATTTATTCCTTGAGCGGAATGCCTCGCCACCGCCGCAGAGGACTATGTACCCTTAGCCACCCTTGGGCTGGACCTCTTGAGCTCTCCACAGAGCTCATCTACCTCCCGCGTTACTGGTCTCTAATTCTCCACCACCCTTCAAGATGCCACCGGCCGTCAAGATCGCCCAGATCCCCCTCCAGCACATCGTCTCCCATCCCAAGGAGTACAACACTAACAACCATGCCTTCGCTGATCTCCCGGCGGCCCTCCAATCCCTCGAGCACTCCCAGCTTCCGCCAGCCACCTACCGGCACCGCCTCTACGAGGTCCGCTTTTCTCACTGGCGGCCCGTTCTCACATCACTACACCAGCCGCCCGCGGACACCGGCTCCTTTCCGGAAGATCTTACCGGCCAGATACCGCTGTCCCGGCGGATATGCGCAGCACTGAAGCCGGCCGTCGAAATCGGAATGCAGACCGGTCGCATCCCCGAAATGTACAGGGAGGATGTGGAAGACCTGCTACTCCCGCTGCTGGCGCCGTATTTCCTGGGGAGAGGAGAGAGGTATTTCATGCGTCTGGACGAAGCTTCCAGCAAGGACGGCGTCGGCTCCATGGGGCCCTTCCAGGACGCCAGAGGCGTCGCGATTAGCCTTCTCACCAGCCATCGGGCTTTCAAGACTCTGCGGGACCCCGGAGAGGGGGAGATGATACACTTTTTGCCGTGGAGGAACGATATCGGTTCCGACAACGAGTGGCGGGTCTTCGTGCCTGGGGATGGGAGGGTGAGGGCCGTTTCACAGTATTCGGAAAGCCTGGTATGGGGAGATGACGAAGTAGAGGGTTACAAGAGGCTGAGGGAGGTGGTGCCCAGGGTTTTGGAATGCAATGAGATGTTTAGGAAGCGTGCGGAGGCAGAGGGGAAGGAACTGCCAGAGAGTGGGTACGTGCTCGATGTGCATGCGGCATTGAGGGACGGCGAATGGGTCGTTGAGCCGGTGGAGTTGAATCCCTTTGGTGCGCAGATGGCCAGCGGGAGTGGACTGTTCAATTGGCCGGCGGACTGGAGGAGAATGTATGGGTTGGAAGACGAAATCGAGGTCAGAGTTGTGGGTCCATAGGCGAGTGGGTTATCCAGTTACATAGTGCATAGTCTACGTTTCTATACAGATAAATGGAAGTGGGATGATCAGCCCTATGGGAACGCCCACCGTCGCATGATAATCTAAAACAGCCCAGCCCTACATTTCCCTTTGTCTGGCGAGTATGATATGTAAGATATGTAGATATTTACATGAAAATCGAGGCCATGCATTAGTGCTTATATGCTAAGCCAAATTAGGACACTTAAGTAAGCGACTGGCAACCCCACGGGATGCATCAGATGCATAGATATCATACATATCTAGGTTGAAAATATCACCGATCATGTCTGCTGAACGCACCCGTAACCACGCTAGTGCATAGTTAGCTTCAATTTTCACATAACGTACCTATTTTACCGGTGGCCGTCCAGAATAAGTAAGCTTGATATCTGGTGTGCCGATCAGAGTGGCACAGCCACTCCAACACAAGTTGATCGTCGGTCCAGCCGTCGGGAGAGTAGATATGTAGGCGAATTTTGCATCGGGGTCACTGGTTTCTGTGTGCCACCCATATACTGCGCAGTTCTGTTTGAAGATCACAAAGGAGGGAAGCATGTAAAGTGAGGCGCAACAAACATTCATAGCCGTGGGCATCTGCCTCGTTCCGTCCTGCGTCACCCGTGGTGGTCGCCGCCCTGTCCGACATATTACCTTTGCCGTCGCAGATAAACCAATAGTGAAACCTTTTTTTGTCTGTGTTGGAGATATCTTGGGGTTGGAGTTTGCATGTGCGAATCAAATGTATCGACTTAGTGAAATAGTCTTTTAGGGCAGTGACGATACTTCCGTAGGCTCGTTATCGGTCAGGTTGAGCTTCGAACTTTGTGGAGAGCTGCGGATGATGGTCGAGAAAGTTGGGTAACCAAGCTTGCCGAGGTGGGTTGTTCTCTTCTTCAGTGCGGATCTTTGTCAATGCGCCCGCCATTGCACATAAAAGATCCATCCGGGGAGGAAATCCCCAGTCGTCTAGCGGCGTGGACCAGTCTTCGAGAGCCTTCCAGTCGCCGTTCCTCAAGGGCACGGCGAATCCAATCCTGTCTTCTTGAATAGATAGTGTTCCTGGATTCTCAAGGCTTGGCAGGGGCCATCCTTAGGCTATCAATGGGTTTGATGGGTGTGACCATGTATGCTGAGCGTGCAAAATAAGGTGTGGCAGCTGGGCTAAATCACGCTAACAAAGTGTTCGGGTAACTAACGGGTATATAGCGGCCTGCTAGCCGGTTACATAGCCGGTTAGCCGGTACTCGCCGACAAAGGTATGTATAACTAACCCCGCAGTGTCCGCATTGCAAACATTCACACCCTCCAGCGTTCCCACCATCGCCGTCGCCAAACCATCGCCACAATGCTCATCAAAGAGTTCCACAAAGACGTCAAGACCGCCTCGGGCGAGATGATGCGAATCTTCATCACGCACCCGTCGATCCCGAACCGTCCGCACGCGAAATTCCCCGGCGTGGTAGTGTTCTCCGAGATCTACCAAGTAACGGGCCCGGTCGCACGATTCGCCCGGCAGATCGCCGGCCAGGGCTACATCTGCGCTGCGCCCAGTTCCTTCCATGGCTTCGAGGGGCCAGAGCCATTCGCCTACGACGGGCCGGGGACGGATCGGGGGAATGAGCTCAAGATCACCAAAGTACGTGGGGTGGGATTTGCCCCGTGTCTCTCTGTGCAGCTGATTTGGGGGTTGCTGTCGTACTTTAGACGGTGAAATCCTACGACGAAGACGCCACACTATCGATCGACCTCCTCCTCGCCCTGCGCACCTGCAACGGCCTAATCGGGGCAACGGGGATGTGTCTCGGCGGCCACCTCGCCTTCCGCTGCGCCATGGACGCCCGGGTCTCCAGTGCTGTGTGCTACTTCGCGACGGACATACACAGCCACAGCCTCGGCGCCGGCAAGAGCGACAATTCCCTCCAGCGCGTCGCGGGCGGCGACCTGGGCCACGCCGAGGTGGCCATGATCTTCGGGAAGATGGACAACCACGTCCCCGCCGACGGCCGGGACCTGATCAGGAAGTCGCTCCACGAAGCCGGGGCAGTATTCAGTTTCTACGAGCTGGCATGGAGTCAACATGCGTACATGGCCATCTCCCTTTATTCCTTTCGCCTCCTGTAGAACCGCGGCTGACATACAAGTGCAGGTTCATCAGAGACGAAAGCTCGAAGGGCAGGTATGATCCAGCGATCACGAAAGTGTGCTTTGAGATCTTGCTGGAGTTGTTTGGGCGGACGTTGAAATCGGATCTTGGCCCGTTCGAGGCCAACCTCAAAGTTGAGGACATTTGCTAGATAGTGCCCCGTTATTTGAATGACGGCGGGTTCGGCAAGAATAGGGAGAATGGCAGTCGGCGACTGATGACAAGTGGTGGTGGCGGCGGCGAGTAAACCATATAACATCATGCGATCTCGCTCGAGTGATGGTGCGACTGTTCTGCTCAGTGTTCCGACTGCATACACCGTGAGCTTGTGTCCGCCGCCGAGTGCTCCAGGTGGTTGAGCTGTGCCGGCCGGGTTGGTAGATAATTGAGCGGTGGGATGGGCGCGAGGAAACCATGATGTGGATGAAGAATGATACGTTGCCCGAGCTTCCGTTGCCTGGCAGAAACCATCGAGAGTATGATCCTGTATACATAGCACTTGCTCTAGTGTGTGGTATTGCGACTAAACCAAGCGGATCAGATGTGCGAAAAAATAAAGGCATCTTTAGATGGTCTCCAACACACCGCAGCTCTATTGCTTTTTGCATCGCCTTTTCCGTTATCATGACACGGTACCCATTGTAATCTAACAACCCCTTCCCATCCGCACCCGTCCTGCAGGCATTTATACCTGCAGGCCAATGTCCGCGGCAAAGGGAAGGTAATGCAGGTCTCCGACAGCGGTGTATGTAGCCTTGCCATCCAGAAGCTGCTTCACGGCCTGTAAGTGTACGTCAGTAAGGGCAAGAATGACATGAACAGTAAAGGGAAACCCACGCTCTTGATGGCATCAACGGTAACACCCTCCACAGCCTTGACGACCTCTTCAACCTGGGGAGCCTTGCCAGAGGCGATGACGCTCTGGCCAATGAGTTCCAGACCAATGGTCCGGTCCTCAGCAGCAGCCAAGACATCAAACTTAGCCTGTGCGATGGCCTTCTTGACATCCTCGGGCTTCACGGAAGTGAGGCTGTTGATGGCCTTGACGGCCTCCGCACCGGCCTGGTGAAGAGCAGCTTGAGGACCGGTGACAGTGATCGACAGCAACCCAGCGTCCGAATAGGCAACGTGTTTGGCAATAGCCTTCACGTTCGGCATCTGGGAAACGGCCCGGGACAGAGCGCTGGTGCCGGCGTTCCACTTGGTGGAAGACTCACCACCGAGGAGGTAGGCGAGCACGCTGAACTCGGCCTTGAAGTTGGGACCACCCTGAGATCCGGGGAAAGCGATAACGAGGGCATCACCATGATCGTTGTAGATGCGGTTCTCACCACCGTAATATTTGGTGGCGTTGGGAGAGATACCGAAACCTTCGGTCAGGTCAGCGAAGAACTGGCCGGTCCACTTCTCTAGCTCGGCCTGAGGGGCTCCGGAAGCAACGACGGCGATGTTGCCCTTCTGGTACACTTGTTTGGCGTACGAAGGGATGAGCTGGGAAGAGAACTTGTTGTTCATCGCGAGGCGGTGGCCACCGAGCCCGGAGTGGAAGGCGACGTTGTGGGCGTGCTCAAGGGCGACATCTGCGGGGTTGTGCGAGTATTTGCTGAGTTCAGCCATCATGAGAGGAGCGACTTCCTCCTGGAATTCGTAGTCTGATAGGAAACGTCAGGCGCAACGAATAGCGGTAGCAAATCGACAGGCATCCTTACGGATGTACTTGGTCTTGCTCATCACCTCTCCGAGAGCTTCGACAAAGTATGGAAGGTCATCACGGAGGAACTTTGCCCTCAGGACGATATTCTCCCGAGACAAAGTCGAGCCGAAAGTTCCTCCGAGCAGTTCCGACTCTCTCTGCAGGCGCAGTGCCGAGCGTTTTGTAGTGTTCTGTTAACAATTGATACCCCGATCAGCACCCTTATGCTCCCAAGGTCTCTCATTTCCCTTCCCACCACTGAATTTGTCGGGGTACCTTGAATGCGAAGGAAGCTAATCCGTGGGCGAGACCTGGCGACGACTCGTATCTGCTTCCACCCCGCACAACAACGGCAACGGATGTAGTTGGTCCACCATCGTCCCGGGATGCAACCTTAACACCGCCGGCATTGCCGACCGAGTAGCGGAAAGGATTTGCCACGGCGGCCATACCCCGGCGGGCCGAGGGAGAAGCTTTGGCGCAGCATTGGGGAAGGCCCCGGGCGATGGAAGACCTCGCGAGCATGTCGGAGAATCTGGAGGGGAGAGTTGTGGTGGCGGAGGTTGGGTTTGTGTTGGTGGTGGTGGTGGGGTTGGTTTTGGCGAAACCGGCAACTTGTGAGGTCGTGAGAATTGGCAGACACAGAAATGCGGGAGTGTTCGACAGAGGGAAGCTCTGATTGGCCGAGGTTGGGTCTGAGATGTGCTGCGAGCAAGGGTTTTATGTGTTCCGCTGGGATCAGTGGGTCAGCCACAATGGCGCCTCCGAACCCGGAGCCGCCGCTATTCGTACTGCTCTTCAGCCTCGGTGGGGTCGAGTGAGCAGAGTGAGTACTGAGCGCGACTCACACAACACAAATATTAGTCTACGCTAGCGTTTGCCTTCCTCATCTCGAATTCAAACAATCTAGGCCTCATCTCCAGCCTCATTTCTACATGCCCCTCTCTCAAACACCTTCACGATACCCATAACACTATCCCCTTTCTACGAAATCAGGTTATGTAATGTCGCAAGTACGCAATCCCCCATTATCACCACTGTTTTCCGACATTGATGTGACTTCTCGGGAGAGAGAGAGCGCTCACTGATAACGCCCAGGCGTCGGCAGCCGAGTTGTGCAAACTCCTTGTGCATGATATCTATGGAGAAGTGTCTTCGGTTAGGATTCCCAATCCTGCACCCGAGTGCCTGCACTCACTGAAGCCTAGAAAGTCGTCAGTATCCTTCTCGAACGCGGTCGATTACCTCTCCTTCAAATCTGCCAGTACACCTCCCTGCCACAGAAGACCGTCAAGCAGACACTCGTGGTATTGATTCAGCAGCACCTCGTCGTCCATTTCACGCACAGCGAGGGAGGGGGCCCTGTTTGTTACTACGATTGCAATTGGACTCAGGCCTATGAATTGCTACACGCGGGGCGGATCATTCGGACGGTTGAGGAACGCTTCGGTAATGATGGCGCTCTGATAGCCAGCAACCTGCTTCAGTTAGGCCATGCCCGGGTCAGCGATTTTCTGGCCGCGTACGGCATCTCAACGAAGAAGGCACGGAAGGCGAAGGAAGCCGAAACGTCCGCTACCATCGAGACCGACACACTGACCACCTCTGTGGAAACGCTAAAGGAGGTCATGACCAGTATGCTGCGCGAAAGGTTCCTGGTTGAGGTCAAGCAACATCACGTACATACGAAGACCGATTTAGAAAACAGCATGCGCGCCGAGCTTGTCTCGAAGTTACACAAGAATTTCAGCAGTGAATTGAAATTGATGAAGGAGGTCAATGCGCAAATGCAGCTCAAATTGAAGGAGATGGAGATTGGCGACGTATCGGAACATGTCGGATTGAAGAGAAAGGTTGCACAGGTGGGTGGAAGGTCTAAGAAGCGGAAGAAGGTGTCGATATACGACGACGAGGAGGAAGATGTTGATTGGGTGATCGATGTAAGCTTGCGATCTGGGAGGATCCGCTTTCACGATGAGACGATTGGCTAATGTTTTGGTGACTATAGGAGAATTTAGTTCTGCGAATCAATCACGACAAATTTCTCGTTGTCTTCCGGAACGCTGAATTGGTGTCACTGGCCGAACAGCGACTTGGAAAAGTCACTGCCCTAGTCTACGCACAATTCCTGGGCAAGATCGAGCCCAAGATCCTCCGCTGTAAGGACAACGATGGAGACGAAACCGGAGAAGACGACGGCCAGCTCGTCAAGAGTATGTTGTTCATCCATCGTACATATATCCTTGCAAGATCTGACTTTACGATAGAAATTAAGCTCAGTTGTCTTGAATTATCGAAAAGCTTTAGCAAGGAAATCAAGTTGGAAGGCTCCATTGTGACTCCGCCCAAAGAAAGCAAATTAAAAGCACGTAAACGATCGCTCCACGACTCCGACTCCGACACATCCTGCAGAAATGGCAGCCTGAACCCGAACGGCAAGAGTCTTCACGGCTCAGACGAATCGGAAGAAGATGACGATGAAGACGAATGGGCCGATGCGGATGCAGATATGGATCTCGAGGCCATCAACAAGCGGAATTTGACACAGTTGTTGAAGCAGCACCTGCAACTTCTGGAAGAAGACTCTTTCAAATTCCTAACCGGAGAAAGCAATCGAGGTATGGGAGAATGGAGCGTCGATTATAAGGAACTAGGAAAGAGGATGCGAGGTATAGAGCTTGAGAAGATTGTTGAAGAGCGATTTGAGAGCACCGGGACTCGGTTACTTAGGATCATTAAGGATAAGGGGAAAATGGATGAGAAACAGGTAGACTGCCTTTTCTCTTGTTTCTGGAGTCTGCTTGCTGACTATGACAGATCGCGAACATAGCGTTACTTAAGCAGAACCAAATCCGCGCTATTCTCTCTGGACTTCACGAGTCCGGTCATATTGAGCTCCAAGAAGTCCCCAAATCCATCCCACCACAAGCAACGCGGACATACTTCCTGTGGTTTTTCGACGAAAAAAGAGCTAACGCTCTTTTGCTCTCGGACGTCTATAAGGCCATGAGCAGGAATATTCAACGGACCAAGGTCGAGAAGGAGAAACGTAGGCATCTCATCGAAAAGAGCGAGCGCTCGGATGTCAAGGCAAACTACGAGGAGTACATGACAAAGAACGAGAAGAGGGAGTTGGATATCTGGAGGTCCCGGGAAGAACGGTTGTTGGCACAGCTGATGAGGTTGGATCGGATTGTAATGATTATGAGGGACTACTAAAGGTGTTTGAGGAGAATAAGATGACATATGCCATCTAAGGGGGGGGGGGGGGGGGGGGGGTTTACCCCAAAAACAAAAAAAATAAAAAAATAAAAATAAGTATATTAAAAAAAAAACAAAAAAAATCCAAAAAAAAAAAAGATAA
>Ga0307516_10007265_pt1 | contig 12756 bp, 5 predicted proteins | sample 19_EM_MG_FD_203310 | JGI IMG/M metagenome (GOLD analysis project Ga0307516, IMG submission 203310) | Populus trichocarpa ectomycorrhiza microbial communities from riparian zone in the Pacific Northwest, United States - 19_EM | ecosystem: Host-associated > Plants > Roots > Unclassified | place... | reverse complement strand
CTCTTCCCATCAGGGTATAATACATTACTTGCTACGATTGAAACCACCACAAGTATTGTACCCTATGTAGAGAATACTATTTGCTGCCCAAACGTGATTAGCGACTTCGTTGCTGAGGACCACATGACCAGAGTAGATTGGATCCTTGATTCCGGTGCTTCCCTCCACTTTACCGGTGACATGAATGATTTCATTGAATATACACCGTTGGAGAAAAACATTACCGCGAATACAGCTACATCCGCAAACACCCAAATCATTGGGAAAGGGACAGTGATGATGGCTGTTGAAGGGTCCGAACACATGGTTAGGATCGCCCCTGTGTTCTATGTCCCAGATCTATCTATGCGCCTTCTCTCCTTAGGTGTTTTTCTGAGAGGAGGCTTGCAACTGAACGGAAACACTGAGCGCATTTCACTGCTGCAAAACGGAGAGGAATTCCTCACATTCCTTCCAAGATGGGATGGAGCGACCATATTTATAATTCGCACTTATCTTGGCGCCAAACCCTCAATTAGGGCTGCCGAACAGATATTCCACCCAGACTTTGAAACATACCACCGGAGATTTGCGCACCCATCTAACGACGTGCTGCACAAAATCGGAAAGTACACATATGGCCTACCCAGCCAAATCCAAATCCCAGAAAACCATATTTGTCCAGGCTGTGAACAGGGGAAGAAAACAAATAAATCCTTCCCCTCAACTAAAACTCGCGCAAATAAACCATTTGAACTTGTCCACTCGGATCTCAAATCCTTCCCTGTGGAATCTTATCACAAGTACAAATATGCCATCGTATTCTTGGATGACTTCTCCTCCAATGCTTGGACCATTAACTTGCGCACTAAAGATGCTGCACTCCCAGCAACAAAGCGGTTCATCGCTATGGTGAAAAATCAATTTAACACCAATATTGTTGAATGGATGTCCGATGCTGGAGGAGAGTATAAGTCGAAAGCCTTTTTGGATATGTTGGGAAATGAGGGAATCAAAGTCTCTCAGAGCATCCCCTACGTGCACCAGCAAAATGGACGAGCCGAAAGGCTAATTCGTACACTTACTGAAAAAGCCGAGACTATGCGTTTTCAAGCCTGTTTACCACCTTCTTGGTGGGAATTTTCCTTAGACCATGCGGTTCATGTCTACAACAGGACCCCCATGCGACGCCTAGAATGGCGCACACCACATGAGTGGTTTACTGGAGAACGACCCTCTATCGAACGTCTCCGGGTCCTTGGTTGTGGGGCCTACGTTTTCATCCCCTCTGAAATACGGGAAAACAAGATGGCCCCCAAAGCTGAACTAATGGTATTCCTAGGTATGCACTCCGGAGGAAAAGGCTACATCTTCATGCGCGGACCAAACAATATCATCTTCTCTGCTGCACATGCCACCTTCGACGAGTCCCTGTTTCCAAGGTGTCCTAAGAAGACACTCCAGAATAACACCAGGCTGCAAGAAGTTGCGCCTCCTGTCGCGCCTTGTGGCGGCGAGAATTGCCATTGCCCTCCCCCTGGTATGGAGGATGATGATGACACATCCCACCTTTTCTCCCGGACATCGAGAAAGGTCGTATATGATGCTCAGGAGGAACTAGATCAGAGGCTACGAGACGTAGATGTCACTCCTTCACAGCGACATGGCATGAGAATGCCTCCTCCTTGTACTTCTGCTTCACAGGATCGTCCTCCCACTCCTGAGAACATCCAGCACAGACAAATGCAGCTAGACCAACCTCTTGATGAACCTGGTCCATCCAAACTCCCTCAACGAAAGCACCAACCGGCTGCTTTACCCCCTCCTCGGGAAAAATCCACCAGGAAGAAGACCGTTCCTGTGCGGTACACTGAGGGTAATGTCTACGGGAAGAAACATCCTGTTGAGGTTGAGAAAGACATCTTCTGTCAGAGGGATTGGAAAAAGGTTGTTGGTGAGGAATCTAGTCGTCCTCGCCAACAGAACATTCCCGGGGGTGTCCCTGTCCCTGATTCAGTCCCCTACTACAGTAGTGACGAGGAAGGAGGAGACGACGACGAGTCGGTTGACTCTGAGGGTGAAACCCACGAGTCTCCCTCCGAGAAAGAGGAGGCTGTCGCCTCCAGACTCTCCCGGGAAGGGGGAGTCAGTTTCCTGTCGTTCCTTGTTTCCAAAGCGGTTCCAGTTCGTGAGGAGAAAGAGCCAAAAGAATGGACCTACAAGGACATGATTGGACTTCCCGCCGGTCAATTAGAGGAATGGCAAGCTGCCTGCCAGCGGGAAATAGAAATCCTCACCAAGCGACATGTCTTTGACATGGTGGTGCGCCCTAGAGGCTGTAGAGTCATCAAAAACCGTTGGGTATTTGACGTTAAACCTGATGGTAGAAAGAGAGCCCGTCTCGTAGCAAAGGGTTTCTCTCAAGTCGAAGGAAAGGACTTTGACCAGATCTTCTCCCCTGTTGTACGATTCGAGACTGTGCGCCTTATCCTTGCATTGGCTGCACTTGAGGGTTGGTTCCTCTCCGGTCTCGACATTCGAAACGCCTACCTCTACGGGGAATTAGAAGAGGAGATATATATGGAGCAACCAGAAGGATTCCATGCTAGAGGAAAAGAGGGGCACGTTCTCCGACTTCGCCGTGCCCTATATGGTCTCAAACAAGCAGGTCTCGCATGGTGGCGAGCCCTAAAGAAGTCTATGGGAGAGTTAGGTTTTGTCAACCTAGACTCAGATGCAGGTCTCTTCAAGTGCTTTGACGAAGCCTCCCAAATGTTCATCATCGCAGTTGTCTATGTGGATGACGCCATATTCCTTGGGCCATCGAAGGCCGCAGTTGAAGTAATGAAGAAGAGGTTTATGGAATGTTGGGAGTCAAGAGACCTGGGGGAGTTAAAAGAATTCCTCCATATGCGCATAGGCCGTGCTGGTCAAAGCATCTATATTGACCAAGCGCAATATCTGCAGGCCGTACTGCAACGATGTGGAATGGTTAACGCCAAGGCTGTTCCCACTCCTCTCCCTGTTGGTTATGCGCCAGTGAAGTCTTTGGACAAGGCGGCAGACCCAGAGCTACGAAAGAGATATCAAACCATAATTGGTTCTTTACTCTATCTTATGCTTGGTACAAGACCAGACATTTCGTTTGCGGTTACTAAAATGGCACAGTTCGCTGCCAACCCAACGGAAGATCACCTCAGTCATGCACTCTACATCTGCCGTTACCTTGTTGGTACCCCCAACTATAGGCTTAAATATGATGGTGCGTCTGGTCAAGGACTCAATGCGTGTACAGACTCGGACTAGGCCTCCGACGTAAACACGCGACGATCCACTTCAGGTTTCTTCATAAAATTAGCAGGAGGTCTAATATCCTGGACAACAAAAGCACAAAAAACTGTTGCTTTGTCCTCTACTGAGGCTGAGTACATGGCGCTTTCCGATTGCAACCGCCAAGTTGTCTGGATGCATACCCTTATGGGGGAGCTCGGATATAGCCTCAAGCCAATACCGATCTGCGGAGACAACCAGGGTTCCATCTTTATCGCATCCAACCCTGTCACCGAACGACGCTCTAAGCATATTGACATCAGGTATCATTATGTTAGAGAGGTCATCTCTCGGAAGTACGCTTGTGTCTTCTTCATAAACGGTGAACAAAACCCCGCAGACATGTTTACAAAAAACCTGGGATCTGTCAAGTTCCTCAAGTACCGAGGAGAACTCGGCTTAGAGTTCCTAGAGTGAAAGCGAATACCAACACCTTCAACCACGGTATATATCTCTCTCTCATCACAGGCTCTCCTTCTTCGTTGTTATGCTTACGCGCGTACCCGCTGCTTAGCATGGGGGAGTGTTGATCTCGGGAAGTTCGACCCGCCTTTATGGCATGCGCCTTATGGCCGCATTGTATAATGGCGCCGCTAGAGGGCAGCCGGTAGATAGTCACATGATCATATGTCACACATCAATAACGTGTGAAACGTCACTCCTATGTTTGTATATATACCACATTAGGCGTGTGAATATGATCTAACACTTCTTGCTCTCTACTTTCACCATCCACTAAGCAACCTCTCTCACCCTACCAGGTAAGTCATTGCGTCCTGTCTGGTGCTGACCTCGCGTCTGCTCAACAGCGCGTTCATCGCTGACCTATCTTCAGAATCAGGATAAATGTCTTCCACACTCATGTCACTCGTGCCCGTCCTCAGCGGTTCCATGAATTGGCAGGCCTGGCGGCTGTTAATGATGAACTACCTGCTCTCTCAGGGCCAATGGAAAGTTATCGCTAACAAGTTTCCTGCCCCCGACTACGAAACCACGACCACCGTAACCAAAGTCGGTGAAGGAGGAACCCAATCCGAGACGGTCGCAGACACCTCCAAGCCTCCCAGAAACCAGGCTGAGATCGACTCCTGGTTCGAGACCAACGACAAAGCTCTGGGGAACATAATGCTTCGCCTCCACCCAACACTCGCCACAACCGTCTTAAATCTCCTTGAAAAGACCATCGCAGAGAACACTGACGTCAATACCATGTTCGCTTCCATAGCCTGGGAGTTCCTCGAGGCTACCTACGGCAAACCTGGAATCGCCGCCACTTACAAAGAACTAAAGATGGCGATGGACATCGTAATCCCTGGGAACGCTGACCCCACTCTTGCCATCGACACCATTCTCGTCAGCTTTACCAGGATGGCAGCATCCAAATGCGCCGTTCCTCCTCACCTCCAAGCTATGATCCTCGTTTCCAAACTCCCATACCAGATGAGTGCATTGGTCCAGTCTATATGTCAAACCGACAATATCGAGGACCTGAAAACCGACGACATCAAACGTAAAGCCATCCTCGCTTGGGAGCAGCGTAGCCCCGTCCAGGGCCAGAACAATCGCCAACAGTCTGCTTGCAGGCTCAGTGCCATCCAACGTCCTGGTCCCCCTCCTCAGTTCCAGCAACAACAACAACAACATCCACACCAACATGAGGAACAGGACCAAGGACAAGGACAACGAGGAGGCTGGCGAGGCGGTTGGCGAGGAGGTCGTGGGCGCGGAGGAAAGAACATGTATAGGGGAACTCGCGCTGGAAAGAACAAAAACCAGCAAGAACAAGCCAGACCTATCGACGAGGGAAGCGAAGAACATCAGAGGACCGCTTCCCCTGCTCCCTCTTTCCACTTTGGAGAGATCGCCTCCAAGCTTACGGTTCAAGAACCTTTCGTCTCGCGTTCGATCTACCCAAACTTCTCAAACGCTCTCTCTCTTGCCCATCGTCTTGGTGTAAAACCTACCATCGAGACCGTCAAGACCCTTGAGGTCTATGAGAGAGCCAAAGAGAATACAGTAAGACCCTCCAAACATCCCAGGGTTAACTGCGACGAAGAGGTCGATATCTACTGGACATCGGACGAAGAGGACATCGATACGTTCATGGAGGACTCTGCTGGTCCAAGTTCACGGTGCGCACTTAAAGCCTCTCCTTTGGAAGCCACTAAACCACCTTTCACAGGGCATAACACAACACCTGCTACGAGTAATACCACAAATGTTGTTGTACCCTATGTGAATGACGAATTTTGCTGCCCTCTATTAAGTGAACTTGACGCAGAGGAAAACTTGAACAAAGTAAGCTGGATCTTAGACTCTGGAGCCTCTCTCCATTACACTGGAGATATCAACGATTTCGTCGAATATGCGCCATTGGAGAAACCTATAAAGGCTGCAACCGCAACAACTACCAACACTGATATAATCGGTGTTGGGACGGTGTTAATGACCATAGAGGGTTCCGAACATATGATTCGCGTTGCCCCAGTATACTTCGTCCCGGACTTGTCATCTCGTCTCCTTTCTTTGGGGGTTTTCCTCAGACGTTCTGGCTTCACTACAGAAGGAGACAATCAGCACATCACCGTGATGCAAGATGGACAAGAATTCATCACCTTTCATCCGAGGAATGCATACTCGACAGTCTATACTGTCAATACCTATCTTGGCGCCAAACCCTCCATAAGGGCTGCCGAAGAGATCTTTTCACCTGACTACGAAACATATCATCGTAGGTTTGCGCATCCATCAAAAGAGGTGCTGCAGAAAGCAGAGAAATACGTAAAAGGATTCCCTTCCGGTATTCAAATACCTCATCAGCACATATGCCCTGGATGTGAACAAGGAAAGAAAGTGAACAAATCCTTTCCACCATCCAAAACGCGGGCCATGAAGCCTTTCCAAATCATCCATTCGGACCTCAAATCATTCCCAACCGAGTCGTACCACAAATATAAATACACCATCGTATTTTTGGATGACTACTCCTCCAAGGCTTGGACCACCAACTTGCACACAAAAGATGCTGCACTCCCAGCGACGAAGAAGTTCATCGCTATGGTGGAAACCCAATATAAGACAAACATCATCGAGTGGATGTCTGATGCCGGAGGAGAGTACAAATCAAAGGCTTTCCTTGAGCTCCTCAAGGACAAAGGGATACGCATATCACAGAGTATCCCCTATGTGCACCAACAAAACGGAAGGGCTGAGAGACTGATAAGGACTCTCACAGAGAAGGCGGAAACCTTACGATTCCAAGCCTGTCTCCCGCAGTCCTGGTGGGAATTTGCTTTGGATTATGCAACCCACGTTTACAACCGAACTCCAATGCGCCGATTGGAGTGGCGCACGCCACAAGAATGGCTCAGTAAAGTGCGGCCTTCCATAGACCACCTGAAAGTCCTTGGCTGCGGAGCATACATCTTCATCCCTGCAGAGATAAGGGAAAACAAACTTGCTCCTAAAGCGGAGCTCATGATCTTTCTTGGAAACCACTCTGGAGGAAAAGGATACATCTTCATGCGCAGACCAAATAATGTTGTGTTCTCTGCTGCACACGCAACCTTCGATGAATCCATGTTTCCAAGATGTCCCAAAACCGTTCCCTATATGAACACTAGGCTGCGCGAGATCGCGCCACCCATTGCGCCTTGTACTGGCAGCACATGTCATTGTCCAGTTCCGCCACAGGACGACGAAGAACCTCCATCTCATCAGCCTGCTTTGGTCCAACAAGGCTCCTCTGCAATCACTAAGAGACAAGTCGACCAGGCCTTACAAGATGTTGGTGTTACACCATCACAACGACAAGGGATGAGGATCCCTCCTCCGCGTACCTCGGCTTGGCAAGACAGGCCTCCAACCCCTGACAGGATCAAAGGAAAACAAAGACAGACCATCCCTGTTGAGGATACGCCTCCAGGTCTTCCTTCTCCCGATCTTCAGCTTCTCCCCCCAAGGAGAAAGCGTCAGCCAGCTGTTCTGCCTCCTCCTCGTGAAAAGTCAACCAGGGCTAAAAAAGTACCTGAACGCTACACAGACTCGAACGTCTATGGGGAGAAGCACCCAGTCCAGGTGGAGAAGGACATCAAGCGTCAAAGAGACTGGAGAAAGGTAGTCAGTGAGGAGTCTAGTCGTCCAAGGAGACAAGCCATTCCCGGGGGAGTTCCTGTTCCAGACTCTGTCCCCTACTACTCGAGCGAGGAAGAGGGCTCGAGGAGTGACTCTGGGGAGGAGGTCGATGACGCCCTTGGCTCCCCCTCTTCCTCTGGTGATGAGAAGGTGGCCAGGCTCTCCCGGGAAGGGGGAGTAGCTTTCTTCGATTTCCTCATTTCCAAGGCCGTTGTCATCCCCAAGGAGAAGGGCCCCAAAGAGTGGACCTACAGAGACGTAATGGGGCTTCCTGCAGGGCAATTAGAAGAATGGAGAGGTGCCTGCCAGCGCGAAATTGAAACGCTGCTAAAAAGGAATGTCTTTGACATAGTGGAGCGCCCTAGTGGCCGCAGAGTTATCAAGAACCGTTGGGTATTCGACGTCAAACCTGATGGGAGGAAAAGAGCCCGCCTGGTAGCAAAAGGGTTCTCTCAGATCGAAGGGATGGACTTCGACCAGATCTTCTCCCCTGTAGTTCGCTTTGAGACCGTGCGCCTCATCCTTGCCTTGGCAGCACTAGAGGGTTGGTATACCTCTGGTCTTGACGTTCGAAATGCCTACCTTTACGGCGAACTGGACGAGGAGATCTATATGGAACAACCAGAAGGGTTCCATGCAAAGGGCATGGAAAGAGAAAAGCATGTCTTACGGCTTCGTCGTGCCCTTTACGGTCTTAAACAGGCCGGACTTGCCTGGTGGCGAGTCCTCAAGAAGTCGATGGAGGAACTAGGTTTCGTAAACCTAGATTCAGACGCAGGACTCTTCATGTGTCTCGACGAGGCTTCCCAAACGTTCGTCATTGCTGTTGTCTATGTTGACGACGCTATATTCCTTGGACCAAAGAAACCTGCTGTCGACACCATGAAACAGAGGTTTATGAAACGTTGGGAATCACGAGACCTAGGAGAACTGACAGAGTTCCTCCATATGAGGATTGGTCGTGCTGGTCAAAGCATCTTTCTCGACCAAGCGCAATACTTGCAGACCGTCCTAGAACGTTGTGGGATGCAGAACGCGAAAGCCGTCCCTACTCCTCTCCCTGCTGGTTATGCGCCAACGAAGTCCCTAGACAAGGCAGCAAACCCAGAGTTACGAAGCAGGTATCAGACCGTCATAGGTTCTCTACTATACCTGATGCTAGGTACTAGACCCGACATCTCCTTTGCAGTAACCAAGATGGCTCAGTTCGCAGCCAACCCAACCGAGGACCATCTAAAACACGCATTGTACATTTGCCGCTACCTCGTTGGAACCCCCAACTACCATCTCACTTACAACGGGGCCACTGGACAAGGACTTAATGCATGTACAGACTCAGATTGGGCCTCAGATGTAAATACCCGACGCTCCACTTCAGGGTACTTCATCAAACTCACTGGTGGCCTTATTTCCTGGACAACAAAGGCACAAAAAACAGTTGCCTTGTCCTCCACCGAAGCCAAATACATGGCACTCTCAGACTGTAGTCGCCAGGTGGTTTGGATGCACACCCTTATGGGGGAGCTAGGTTACAGCCTCAAACCGATACCCATATGTGGGGACAACCAAGGCTCAATCTTTATAGCATCTAATCCTGTCACCGAACGACGCTCGAAGCATATCGACATCCGCTATCATTATGTCAGGGAAGTCATATCCTAGAACTATGCTCAAGTGTTCTTTATAAATGGCGACAATAACCCTGCGGACATGCTTACAAAGAATCTTGGTTCTGTCAAATTCCTGAAGTTTAGAGGGGAGCTCGGGTTGGAATTCTTGGAGTAACGGTTGATCTTTTCTCTTCTGACTCTTCCTCTTTTGCTCACGCGCGTACCCGCTGCTCAGCATGGGGGAGTGTTGAACTTGGAGGTTCGACTCATCGGTCACGCATGCGCCTTTAGGCCGCATATATATAGGTGGCGCCATTAGGGCAGCCGAGTATATCCATGTGACTGTAGGTCACAAATCAGTAACGTGGGAATGTTACTTATATGTATATATACCTTATAGATGCGTGGGAATAAAACCTAACTCTTCTTCCTTTCTACTTCTATCATCCCTAAGCAACTCCCTCACCCTCAGGTAAGTATTTGCGTTATCTTGTTGGTGCTGACCTGCGTCTGCTCAACAGACGTACCTCAATCGGCACCTTTAGTAGGTACCCACCGATCGCAAGTGGAAGGGCGTAGAGAGGAAGATATGACCAGAATGCAAGGGCGAGAGAGGCTTTGATAATAAGGCTCGCGCTGTGTATGAGGATCGTAAGGCGACGGTTCGGCAGAAGGTGACAGGGAAACTCGCGTGTAAATCGGGTGGCGGACGTATGCGAAGGGTCCATGGTCAACCAGTCTGGGTTTCTCCCTTATCTGTAGTCCAGAAAGGCGGTTGGTATCCGGTAATCCACGAGAAAATAGGGCACTCACTCCAATCGTGCTGCACGGGTCTCCCAAAGCTTTCAGCGCGGTGCGTGTCAAAACCGCCCCGGTGAGAACACCCAACAATCCAACCGTTCTTCCAACCGTTACGCTGTCAACTCCAAAAACATCGGTGGATGGCGGGAGAGCGTATTCCGTCATCCATTCCGGCTGGTGAAACTTGTTGCTTGCGGTAGCCGACCAGTACACGAGCGGAAGTAGATATAATCCACCAGACTGTCCTAGGAATGTGAGGTTGGTCCAAATGCGTGGACCTGTGGAACCGGGCTTGATGTCCCCAGCGTTTGACCTGGCACTCTTGAGCTGGCCGCGAGCCCTGAAGGCGGAGGAGACGAGGATCGCCATCGTCGAACCCCAGACGATTAATTCCATCTTGGGAGCGTCGGAGAAGTGGTCCATGATCCCTGCGACGTACATCTTGGTGGGGGGGGTCGGTCTAATGTCGTTCGGAGGGAGGCAGTCGGCGGTTGTGGGTCCCCCGGTCAAAACAACCGCAGGTGACAGCCTCATGCCATTGCGGTTTGTATAAGACGACGGTCATCTTCCATCCCCCTTATCAAACTTCCTGCTGCTGCCTTTGTTGAACTCGGGAAGTTCGACCCGCCTTTATGACATGCGCCTTACGGCCGCATTGTGTAATGGCGCCGTTAGAAGGCAGCCAGTAGATAGTCACGTGATCATATGTCACACATCAGTAACGTGTGAAACGTCACTCCCATGTTTGTATATATACCACATAGGGCGTGTGAATATGATCTAACACTTCTTGCTTTCTACTCTCACCATCCACTCAAGCAACTCTCTCACCCTACCAGGTAAGTCATTGTGTCCTGTCTGGTGCTGACCTCGCGTCTGCTCAACAGGTTATGAGCCCGGGTAACCAGCTCCTTGCACCTATGGTGTAGCACCATGCTCACCTTGGTCATTATGCGCCTATCTCTGGCGACTCTGTGTTGGCAACCCCTATGTTGAATGAACAATTTACATTCACGCTCAACACTTGCGCCCCCCTATGGCTGCACTGCAGGATACCCCAGTCTACACTCTATTGCGCCCTTGTGGCTGCATTGTGCTAGACGACGCTCTACTTTACCTGAGCGCTGTTGTATTGCGCGTCCATGACGCTGCAGACATCCAGCTGCTATCACGCTGCCATTGCGCGTGCAGGGTGAGAACCTATGACCCTCTGGGCTATTGTTCTCTGGCAATGATTGTCATGTTCGTAGGGCCCGATGATAGCAACGCCTGTGGTTCAACCACTATGCCTCTTGCTTATGGGAAGGGTAGTCGATTAACATCTACCGACGGCAAAACCCTGCTTCATAGCAGGGGAGACATAAGGTGTTTACACGCCATTGTCCAGAGGCGAATTCGCCGCGACGGCCAAGGGGATCTCCCTCACGTTGCTTGATCTTCTGTCATCTTGCTTGGCGCGTATACACGCTGACCTCATCATACAGAATCAATATGTCTTCCACCCTCATGTCCCTCGTCCCCATTCTTGACGGTTCCATGAACTGGCAGGCTTGGAGGCCGATGATGATGAACTATCTCCTCTCCCAGGGCCAATGGAGAGTTATCCTAAACAAGTTTCCCGCCCCTGAGTACGAAACCACAACCACCGTCACCAAGACGGACTCAGAGGGAACCCACACGGAAACGGTTGCAGATACCTCCAAACCCGCCAAGAACCAGTCTGAGATTGACTCCTGGTTCGACACCAACGACAGAGCCCTGGGAAACATCATGCTTCGGCTCCACCCAACCATCGCCACCACCGTTCTGAACGTCCTTCAGAAAACCATTGATGACAACGAGGATATTAATACGTTATTCGCTTCCGTGGCCTGGGGACATCTTGACGCCACCTACGGCAAACCCGGGATCGCCGCTACCTATAAGGAACTCAAAACAACAATGAGTGTTGTCATTCCCGGAAACGCCGATCCTACCCTCGCCATCGACACCATCCTCATCGGGTTTACCCGAATGGCAGCATCCAAATGCGCCGTCCCTCCTCACCTCCAAGCCATGATCCTCGTCTCCAAGCTTCCCCACCAGATGAGTGCTCTGGTTCAGTCCATTTGTCAAACCGACAACATCGAGGACTTGAAGACCGACGACATTAAGCGCAAGGCCATCCTTGCCTGGGAACAGCGCGGTCCTACCCAGACCCAAAATAATCGTCCCTTCTACCAACAACAACCTCAGGCTGCTAAAAAGATAAGCGCTGTCCAACGTTCTGGTCCCCCTCCATCTTTCCAACAACAACAACAGCAACCTCAGCAAGAGGAACAATATCAAGGGAACCAGAACCCTCAGCGAGGAGGTTGGAGAGGAGGACGAGGAGGCCGCGGAGGAACCATTAGGGGTACACGCGCTGGTAAAAATAAACAACAAAACCAGCAACAACAGGCCGCAAGGCCTATTGAAGAACGTGCTCCGTCTCCTGCTCCCTCCTTCGTTTTTGGCGAGATCGCCTCTCCCGTCGTTGTTCCTGACCTTCCTCGTTCGGTATACCCGAACTTTACCAACGCCCTCTCATTGGCCCACCGCATTGGTGCAAAACCCACTATCGAGACGGTCAAGAGGCTTGAGATCATCGAGAAGGTCAAAGAGGAACAAAGGTTGCAAAAGGAACAAAGGTCGCTAAACCGACCCAACAAACGTCCCAGACGAGACGATGAGGTATCCCTCTATTGGAGTTCCGATGACGACGATGTCGAAATGTTTTTGGACAACTCTGCCGGTCCCAGCTCACGGTGCGCAACGTTAGCCTCTCCTTTGGATGCCACTAACCTCTTCCCATCAGGGTATAATACATTACTTGCTACGATTGAAACCACAAGTATTGTACCCTATGTAGAGAATACAGTTT
>Ga0307516_10007264_pt1 | contig 12758 bp, 16 predicted proteins | sample 19_EM_MG_FD_203310 | JGI IMG/M metagenome (GOLD analysis project Ga0307516, IMG submission 203310) | Populus trichocarpa ectomycorrhiza microbial communities from riparian zone in the Pacific Northwest, United States - 19_EM | ecosystem: Host-associated > Plants > Roots > Unclassified | place... | reverse complement strand
TCGTTGGTGGTAGTTGTGGCGTTGGTCAGGGCCGGAACCTTCAATAACCCGGATGTTTACTACTCCGGAAGCTACGTTGTGAACATCTTCTTTCCGATCCTTGCCGAGACTCAGGTTCGTCCCTTCCCACGACTACAACCTCAGGGCCAGTTGCCTGACGTGACGATGTGTCGGACAGGTGATCGCTCCGCTGCTCATTGCTCAACGGGTCGCCAACCGGAGCGCGTTGACGAGCCACGCGATCACCACTGGACACGCAAGTTCGTTAAACTTTAGGAGGCAAGGGGAATCGACGGGTAGCGACGGTACCCGCCTCGGTGAGTACCTCACGAATTCTGCGGGTGCCAGGTATGGAAAGAACCCTGGGGAGCTTGGGGTTGTGGTCGAGACAACGATCGATCTCCATCCGGGTGGTAAGGCCTCCCGGACCTGACCAGTTCTACGGTTTCTGTTCTCCGCCACGGCTTGGCGTTCCCCGTCCACATCTGACCCGGTATCATTCCCTTCCATTACTTTTAATATCTTATATCATTCTCAGACCGTCCCGCGTCCTTGAATCTCTTTCCCGTTCGTATTTATACCGTGTCTTACCTATTACTGGTTTCGAAACGATTGGCGCGTGAACTTCGCCCAGTTGACGAATGGAAGAACGTATTTTATCTGTGGATTCCATCAGCGGTCGTGGACTCGTCAAAAGATAATCCCGCCCGCTCTACGCCCTCCTGCAGACTCGGAACGGTGAGGCCCACGAACACATGTATGTACATGAGGTTTCTTCAGAGTGCGTTTTCGTTTATTCACTCGATAGCGTGAGTCCTCCTGGCCTGCGATCTGTCACTTCTCTCCTTCTCTCGACCACGGTTTGATCGTATGTTGTTTGAATAGTAAGGGTGCCGATGCCCAGGTTGGCCGTCAGGGGGGCAGGGAGGCACTACCATGATAACTGCCACCGCACCACAACTTCCACCCTCACCCTCCGGTATTAAATGCTGGAGGGTGTTCGTGCAAGCGATGTCCGATTCCAAGGTCCCGATGAACCTCTCAGTGGCACTGGAAAGAGATGATGGGTGGGTACCTTCTACTAGACCCGGACCTCCTCCGCCTAGACTCTGGGATTGATGAATATACCGTTCTGTCGTCTAGGAACCTCTCTGAGTTGAACTTCCCCGATGCCGCTCGGTGGCCACGTTCACCTGTCCCAGGCGCCCCTTGTAAATATTGCCAGAGAAACGGGAAGAAAGTAGAGTCTCCCTGGCGACCGCGGTAATGTATGGGAAACCCTCCAGACCGGAACACCCAGGGAGGAGCCCTTAACCGACGACCTGATCAAATTGCTTTGCGGTCTGTGGGAGAACCCCTTACCCGCAGGAGATTGTATTCGGCGTGGTTGCTTGGAGAAACGTTACAAGGAATGAAGAGCTGAGACACCACCGCCGACCCACACCACCCCGACCAATTCTCCTGGAATCAGTAAAGCCCAGGTATGAACCTATACTTCACAACCCTCGCCCACTCCTCCCACTCCTTCCCAAACTCCTTCTTCAACACCTGGTCCTCAACCTCCGCTCTCTTCGCAAGCAGCCAACATACACAAAACATCCCGATCATCTGGATGAGAACCACCCAATCCGTATTCGTCTCCCCGAACCACTCGCGGAGTACCGTTCCCTGGGAGGTGGAGCTCAACGTCCACCCAAAAATGGCGAACGGTAAGGCCACGTAGGACGGGTGTCGGACGTAGGCGTAGGGACCGGTAGTCACGAGTGCATGAGAAGGGAGGATCGCCAATTGGTATGTGAAGTAGCGTCCAAGGGACCCGAAACTTGACAAACGCAGTAGAGAGCCGAGAGCGGTGAGCGTCGTGCCCGAAACAAATCGAAGGCTTAAGGGATCCTCGTGACCGAAACTCCGAGGTACTTCGAGCACGACGAGGACCCAAATGAAGGCGGGGAACGCGTAGGAGAGGTAGAAAGTGATTATTCGGGACCCCATTAGGTCATTCTTCGGTCTGATCCATCCCTCCGAGTTGGGTCCCCCACTGGTCCTGGTGGCGTCTCTGTCTGGTGCCGCGGCAGTAGGTTTGTGGAATCGTTCCTGATGTGCACTGTCTGGAGTGGGGTTGGGTGGTGCGACGCTCAGGCTTTGCAAGGTCGTCGCGATGACGAGCAACGAAACTCTTGCTAACGTGGTGAACATATGTGAACGGTTGGCCAATTTAGATTCTATCTTGCTCGCTGGCAGAGGTGGCAATACTGTTCGAATCCAAACAGACTGTGAGAACGGGCTGTAATCTAGTCAGTACGACGAAATGGGGGGGGGGATAAAGTGGGGGACTTACTCCTCAGTCGAAGGGAGAAGACTGAGGAGGGGAAACGAAGGGGGAACGCTTTATGTATTGCATCCTTCAAAGGTAAGCCGGAAAAACGATAAAGCCTGAAGACGAAGTAACCGAGGTTGAATGTTGATCCCTGATGATCGCATACTTTCAACGAATACAACTAGGACTTGAGGCCCACGGGGAATTAACAGTGTGAGCTAGAAGCCGAAAGATGCATGCTCAACATTACGAGACATCGATGCACAAAACTGATGCACAAAACTGTATATCACCACCCGTCCGCTACCCCCCGAAGGACGTGCGACGATCCTAGAGTTACCCCAGGATGTTCACCTTCTGCTTCTTCTTCTTTTTCGAGTCCTTGCTAAACGTCCGCCAGCTACCAACGCGTTGTTCCCGATTCGCTGTCGTAAAAATTAGTAAATCAGCACCGCCGGCCGGTATAAGGGGTTTGTAGCGACAGACCTTCCCAACTCGCATCCTCCTCGGCCTTGCGCTTCTTCGCCGTGACTTCATCCTCTTTCTTCTTGGCTTCCAGTCCCTCATTGGCAAGGTTCATCTTCACCGCCCTGTGTACACAGAACACGTCAGAGAGAGGCGTAAACCGATCCCAGGCAATCACGCTTACTTCCGTCGCCGGACTTCCTCCTCGATAAGCGTGGTCTTGGAGGCTTGACGAAGCTGAACCTTAAAGGGTGGGACGAGATTCGCTAAGCGATGATCATCGTCTGGTATGTTTGTCGGTAACGAAAGGGTTCTGAGGAGCTGTGTCCGCGCTTCCTTGATAATCGCGTCCAGTTCCTCCCGTTTCTTCGGATCCGACAGCTCAGATTCCGCCTAAAGTGTAGTGAGCGAGCATTCGACAGGCGATATGGACAAACCACATACCTTCTTCAGCAAGTCGAAAGCCTCTGGAGCACGTGCGTGTTGGGTCTTGTCAGGATGGATGACTGCGAACAGAAAAACGTACGCGGCATGTATGGGTCAACGAACACATTCTTCAATCACATTGAGAGGTAAAGCAAGCAGTTTCGTGCGCCGACGGCGGTTGAAGAGATGGTACATGGTGATGGATGAGATGGGGTGTAAGGGGGGAATCGTGTGCTCACAAAGTGAGAGCTGTCGGTATCTCTTCTTGATGTCCTCCGCCGTGGCAGATTCGTCTATGTCTATGACATCGTAAGGACTGTAAGAAGCGAACCGATGAGCCCAGCCTCGAAAGGAGGATTGTACCATGGATCCAGCTTACTTGAGCTTGAATGCCTTTAAAATCCGTTCCACTTCCACATCTCGCTGGAAAGCGTTGGCTTCCCGGCTTAGGATCTTATCTAGATCCACGCTAGTAGCCTGTGTGGACGTTGTAGGGTCTTGCTTGCCTCCGGACGACATCGTAGTTGGCTGGTGCGGACGGTGAGCTGGTCGGGGGAAGGTCGTTGGATTTGTTTACGGTTGTTTACCAAGGGCCTTGAGCTTCCTATTGCCTCCGGACACTCCAGTCCGCCGAGATAAAATGGCTCCGTTACGGGTGGGCTACGGTAGCGTTATTGTGTACTCTCTGAGTTCCGAGTATGCTGATTCCACCCAGTCAGGGAACATTTCTCCTCCCCTTTGCTTCAGTTCGCCGAGGCAGATCAGGGAAAAACATTCACCCTCGTCGAATGTCCAAGTGAACTCGTACACTGAGTGCTCTACTGGCGCATACACTCACCGCACTACTAGGCGGAACAGGTCAACTCATCTCCCGACTTACTAACGACAAAATCGACCTTGCGATGTGCGTAGAACGACTCGTTCGGTCCTAACGATGCTCATCGGGGCGTACCCCAGCGCCCTAACGGATGCTTTGATCTCCGGAATTGCGAAAGGTTCGAAGGCATATAAGCTCGTAGGAAGCTATGTTACTTCGCCACTAAACTGGTACGTATTCTGTGCTTTACGGATAAGACCTGCGAACCCACACCCTCCAGGGCTGTCGTCACCGGAAAGTCCTCATCCTTCAGTTCCATCCCGGATCTGAAGGATACAACGATCGGAATATCTCGTCATGGAAGGTGAATCGGGACTACTCGTCACTTGAACTATGATAACATACCCCCGACAGCGGTAGTCAGACAATGGCCTTCGTCATGGCCCTCCAACAGGGATGGTCACCGGCCACGTTGAAATTCCAAGGTGCACGATCTCTTGCTACTATTTCTCCCGTGACTAAGCACACTACACCAGTGAATAATGATATCAAGGGCCTTATCGACTCCGTCAACGCCGGTTCGACCAGTGCCTTCATGTGGGAATGGTTCACCACGAAACCGTGGCTGGACTCCGGCGAAGTTCGCTTCGTATGCACCTCTCACAAAGAAAACACCCCGGTATACCCACTAAAATTCACCTGGTAGATCAGCTCTGTTCCCACACCATGGCCATCGTGGTTGATTGCTGCGCACCCATCTCCCGAGCGCGCTCCGAGGGAGGCCGTTCGCGTGTTCTTAAACACGCTCACTAACTACGTCGCCAAGTTCGATTCCCAGGAAAGCAGAGCATCCACCAACGTCCCTTTCATCCAAAAGACTTGGGGATATCCTGAGGCTGATATAAAGGTCCGACGACCAGTCAGAACGTTCCGACTACATTGCCTGATGCTGATGATTTCGAAGGAATGGATGAGCACCGTAAAATATACCAATGATTGCACAACTATCCCCTCTGCGGTACTGTCGGAGGTGCTAAGGTACGTGTCGGCAGGGAAGCCAGCCTACCAACCGCCAACCGTCACGATTCCCGCAGTATTCTTTCAACCGCCGGGTTCATCACTCCCCCAGACGGAGCGATCGAAGACGTCCAAGCGATTTTTGTTGACACAGAGGTCGCTCGGATTACTTAGCAGTACTGCGCGTCAATACAACTCGAGCTTGACCGCCTACGGAGGGGCTAGAAACAGCTGGACTCGAGACGAACTATTCGTGGCGGGTTCGATTCGACCTGAAGGTGTCGGCCCAGGTTGTTTGGTCACAGCGAAAACCCTTATTGTCGTGAGCAATACCTCCCCGGCGCCCTTTTCACACCGCACACCCAGCGCTCCAGAATTTGGGCACTCTTGGAATAGTCGTAGAGAATCGCGAAACGCAGTTCCTCACTGCAACCCAAGAGCAAGGACGGTGGCGAGGGCAACCCGTTTACAGATCCCTGTTGCCCCATCGAGACGGTTCCTGGGTAACGAGACGAGGATCATAACGGGAGAGGGGAGTGTTGAATATCTCAGAGGATAGGAGGATGTCGACTTCGACAGAACTCGATTAAATGGATCAGGGTGTTGGACGTCCCAGAAGGCTGGACACCGGGTAGAGTAGGGGTTGGATTCGGCCTTTGCTATGGGAGGACCCTCGTACAATATTCAGTGACATCGGCGTTCGTCCCGGTTCGACTCTCGTCTGGTATAATATTTCCCTTGCCTTCCACCCAAGCCGCAACTCCCCCGCTCATGGGGTTGCCAACCGGGATTCTCTGTCCCACGTTCGAAGCGGCACTCCTCACCAACTCCAACACCAGTTCCGCGGCTAGAGCGGAAACGGAGGCCGTAGGTGTATAATGCGCCCGTCTTATCTTCGGCCTTCACGAACCCCGCCGCCAGGGCACGCTCCGTGGGTTAATCTCCCCGCTTGGTGGCGACCCAGGCATTCATGTTCGCGGCATCAAGGGAACTCCTTACATGGCTCGGGTCTGGTTTGCATCCAACATTCAACCAACCAATTAGGAGGGGGAGGAGGAAGGTCCAAATGGTAATGATAGCATATGGTCAGGATCAAGGCGGAGGCGACCGGGATTGACCATCGTCGAGTTTTCTCCACGGAAACGGAGACTCAGGCGCCGCCAGAAATCGTCGTTCTTGGGGGAAATAACGGGAGAGTGAAGGAGAGGAGATCGGTGCGGTATGTGAATCGGAACGCGGTGGAAAGCCGGTAGGATGGTCGCTTGGAATTCTGGCGACTCCCGATTGAGGTCAAGAAAGAGAGAACGCCATCAGCCGACCTGCGTGTAATAATCGCTTTACTTAGCACAACGTGAAAAACCAGAATGACGAGACTCACTTACCTTCCGCACCAAACGGGATCTGGGACATGAGCGCGATCCAGGGTAGGAGCCATCGCACCAAAAAATGCCCCAAACTGCGGCCCAGGTTTTGCAGAGGATCCGCGCCATCTACAAAAGCCTCTTGCAGATGTGCGTCGGCTTGAAGGGGTCAGATACGCCACGTTGAGGTTTCCGGAAGTGAGACAACCAAAATGACCCCGAGCATTATCTCGACGGTCGGAGCCGATAGATTTAAATGGGCCTTTGGGGGTTCGTTAGTGGGAGGGTATCAAATGGTGCTAGTGATGATACATTGGTTGGTAGAGTGTGTTCGTACGGATGCTAACCCCCCTCTGGTGCTCATAGTCCAGCTAGAAAAAAAACGGTAGTTTACAACTCGTTCGCTCCAGAGCCGAACGAGGCGGGCCAAACACTAAATAGGATGTGATACAAAACCCAAAGAAAAACAGCAACCTACGCAGGCCGAACATATTGGCCGATCTTCCGGCAACCGTAAAAACATCTCCACGCATAATCTTGCATCCTGTTCTCCCGCTCGCTCTCGCTGACCACTAACCTCTGAACCGTAGAAAACGGTCGCCCCTGTTCAGACCGGTATTTCACCAGGTCCTCGATGTTATCCCACACCTCGTCGTCGACATCCCAATCGTCCTCGTCCACGCACGGTTCCATCTCCCCTGAAACCTCGAACCTGATCGTCTTCAGCTGAGTCCCGAGCTGCTTCAGCTCCCCCCAGAACCCCCTGTACCATCCCGTCATATAATTAAAGCCCACTTCAAGAGTGTGGGCATCCAACATCAGCAAAACAATCGTGTTGTTGTCGGGACAGTAATGGTCAACTTCGTCCGGCCCGTCGTAGAGGCGAATGTGGCGTATGGCGGGTTTCGCATATCCGGCAAGGTCCTCCCAGGTCTCCGCAAAATCCCGTGGCGAGCATTTGGCGGTGAGCGCGATCCGGTCTCCGGTGGCGGACATCGTATACATCTCGGCGTCTTCTGATGAGATTCGAAGTGATGAGAGTCGTTGGAAGCCGGGGACGCGAAAGATGGTCGACAACTTTTTGTTAACGGGAAGGTCGACGGTCAACGACTCGAGGTTCACGAGGTGGACAGGGGACCCCTTCGAATCGCCCTCGAAAGTGTCGACATCCAGCGAGAGTGAAACGAGTGACCGGTTATTGTGCAAGAGTAACCGAACAGCCTCCGTGCTCGTGTGCCCGAATCCGCTTTCGAATACGAAGGAGGTCAGGTTGTTGACCTGGGCGATTAAGCCGCTCCAGGCCCCCACGTAGGTCAGGGAGCGTAGGGTAGGAACAAACGGTGGGATGGAGAATAGGTGGTTGGCGTGGTTCGACTCCTCGTTCTTCCACGTGAGTGCGACGAGTTGGGGGAAGGTGGAAGTGAAGAACCGACAACTCCCCAACGCGAACCGTACTCTCTCCACCAGGGGTATCCATCTTCCGTCAAAGCAGATTTCAAGCGCGCGGATGCGGTTAGAGTGTTTGGTTTCCGCGAGGGATTCGAATTGGAAGTGCCATTCGCAAGGACTGGATTCGTTGGGCAGCAGACTCCCTCGACGTCCCTTGTCACACGTACAACCCAAGTGGACCCGGCCTAACTTTCCAGCGTCCACCGTGACATCCAACAAAACCGGGCGACTTCTCTCCAGACACGCCTCGATGAAGCTTCGACGATCCTTTGGTGTGATGAAGACCGTGGACCACAGCCGGGGTTGATTAATCAGCGCCACCCTCCAAAATCGGCAAACGTGCGTCAACTGTGAGAGGTCGTACGGGGCCTCGCGGGTACGTGGAGCTGTGACGAGTTGGAAGATCATAATGAGGATTTCGATGGGGGCGGTGTAGATGGGACCGCGTTTCGGGGGGGGTGATGGATCGCGTGGGTGATACCGGGGAGGGTTTTCTAAGAGTGCCCCTTCCAGAGAACTTGCTGGTTTCCCGGCCTGCCGCTGGTGTCAGTACCAGATCACAGTGCGTGGCGAGCCTATAGACGTACGTCGCCGATCGGTACGCCACCCTTGCTATATGAAATGGCTCGTCAGGCCGGATTTTAGACTGGGAGGACGGTGGCCACTCACCCGTTATCGCACATTGTTTGAGAGAGCGGGAAGACGTAAGTCCCGGTTCGTGCGCAGAGCGCGGCGTTCACCAGCATATCAATATCCACCATTCCCGGGTGTTGGAAGCCGTTATCGAGCCACATGGACGAATCCATCGTTCCTTGGCGGTGCGGATTCGACCGCGAATGATTGTCGGAGAGTGAGGGTGGATGGTGGAGGGTGTGCCAGGGGTGGCCAGGCGCTGAGGCGTTGAGCGTCAACTTTCGACCCTTTTGCAGGTCCTACTATTCCCACGGGGAACGTGTAACCCACATCGAATTGGGTCTCGACCTGGGGGGGACGGCGTCGAACGAGATCTATTGGGGACATCGCCGCAAACAATCACGCCGGTAGAAATAAGCAGAAGAGAGAGAGAGAGAAACTTAAAAGCGAGGCGCGAGGGCGGACGGCTCGAGTCTTGTGCTCCGGATCATTTGTCGAAGGAGCGTGATCCGCTGCAAGCTGATTCGTCTTCTGTTACACATTTCAACCTCTGGGTCACGCATGCGCAGTGGGAGAGTGAGCTGAGAAGGGAGTTCTGGATGAAACAACGCGTTCGGATTCTGGGAAGCCACGACCCTGGCCAGATGATAATTGATCACCACATGGCCGTTCTCGCACCCCCGACCTTCCGCTCCACTCTAACCACCCAGCCGCGAGCCTAAACGACCAGACAGGCGGAACGGCAAAACGAGCGAGTGAAGAGGGCAGGAGGAACTCGACAATCACTCCCTGCACGTCTGATTATCAACCCCTCAAAACCCTCAAACCATTCAACCCCAAGCGACACTTGTTCGTATCCACGTTGGCTTGTGGACGGTAGACGGTTAGGCGTGATGCGTGCGAAACCCGATGATGCGGCGGAGTAAGGTGCGGGCAGGGGCCCGGGGGGGACGGTGACATGGGAGGTCATGCATGAACAGGGTCGCAAGTCCCCCGACAAGTTTGACGTCCCAGGACTCTCATCGCTCGCGCCCAACGGTTCATCTGGTTCATGACGGGTGTATTTTCAATTGTGAGGGGAGTTACCAAGCTATGTACATGATTGAAATGAGATGAAATGACCCCAAGAATGTCCGGTAGGGCGAGAGAAAATAAAAAAACATGTCGTGTTCGAAGGACAAAACATACCCTTCATGCCAGGAGAGATGATGAGTGAAAGAAAGAGGAGAGCATCAGAACAATAGCGGAGCGATTTGATATCCTCCGGGGGAGTGTGGAGCGATAAGCGTATTGCGGCAGAGGGCGATTATAATTCGTAGATAATATTCGTTCAACGAGTCACAAGTGAAGTGGGGGGGATATCGTGATTGTTGGAGAGGGGTGAAGGATGAAAGGAATGAATGTGTTCTACTGGTCGTGAAATGGTGCTGGAGAATTTCGAGTCGAAGAGGGCCGTTCGATGAGGGAGTGCACTGCCGGAGACTCGTCTGATGGTCATGACATTGCAGGGGTGGAACCGACAGGTATGCCGAGGGATACAGATACCGACCAAAAGGCGACGCGCTCATGCCGCATCGAAGGATGGATGTATTCGAGCGCTCATGAAGGTGCCTAGACCGGTGACTCCGCTCGCTGCCTTGGGCCCCATCTCTGGTAAGCGGGGTCGTCTGGCTTCGTGTCCGGGTGGAGTTGGATCCTCCCTTCCCACAGAGCAGCGGAGGACTTGGATGGGTCGTTCTGAGCGGGATCTGAGAGGCCCGCTCGTGACGGTGTCCATCCAGCGCCGACCGAAGATGCGATCAGGGTAGGGACCATTGTCATAAGCGAAGGTCTGAGTAACACCGTGAGTCGGGAATAAATTGATGCGGAACACCGAACGACTTACAAAGCGACCCGCTCTTCCTTGGGAATTCTCGACTTCCTACTCTTGATGATGAAGGACGAAGCGTTGACACGGCCACCACGAAGGCTAGAGAACAGCGAAAGGTTATCCCGGACTTTGGTGATGGCCGAATTCCACTCGGCGGTCTCGGGTCTGTCGGTGGGGAGAACCTTGTCAGCGGTCATGATCCTCATCTTGATGAACGCGCGCTCGAGCGGTGGGGTCGGGATGCATCGGATGAGGATGCCAAGGGGGATAGAGACGAAGCCGAGAGCCAGCGAAATACCCCACTCGCGACCGGGGATCTCAGTGACTTGGAAGGCGGCCCCGCCGACGAACACGATGAGTACCTGTCCACCAATTTCTGTAAACTATCGTCAGTCCCGAAATATTTTGGAAAGTGAGAGCGGAGGGCATACCGATGAGGGTGATCACAATGAAATACCTATTCTTGAAGATGCCTTCGAAAATGTTGAGCTTGTTGTCAAGTCTCCTGCAATTGAGCGAGTTGAAGATCTGGGCAAAGACGAAGGTGTTGAACACGAGTGTCGTGACAACCAAATTGTTCTTTTCCGTATGGTCCAACCCAAGGATCGAGTGGCCGAGGAAGTGGAAAACGAGGATGATGGCGACTTGGTATATCGATTGTCCGAGAATCATCTTGATCATGTCGGCGGTGAACAGCCGCGTTCCGTGGGTATCTGGTTTCCTGTCCAACAGAGATTTCGTGGCGGGGTCTGTAGCAAGGGCGAGAGCGGCGAACGTATCCATGATGATGTTGATCCAGAGTAGTTGAACAGCGGTCAGGACGGACGCCTCCTCGTTTGAAGCGACGGCGGACACGAAAGTGATGATGACTGCGGTGATGTTGGTCGAGATCTGGAACTGTAGGAACTTACGAACGGCGTCGTTGACGCAGCGGCCCCACATGATCGCCTTCACGATCGAAGCAAAGTTGTCGTCCATGAGAATAATATCAGAAGCCTCCTTAGCGACCTCAGTACCAGCAATACCCATGGAGAACCCGACGTGGGCGGTCTTGAGGGCGGGGCCGTCGTTCGTACCATCACCAGTGACACCAACGATCTCACCGAGGTCACGGAGGGTTTCAACAAGAATCTTTTTGTCCTCCGGGGAGGACCGGGCCAGGACCTGCAGGCGGGGGACGACCTCGATGCGCTCGTGGTGATCGAGAGCTCGGAAGAAAGGCCCTTCCATGATGATACCTCCAGCGGTGTAGATACCACACTGAGTGGCGATCGAACGAGCGGTCAGGACGTTGTCTCCGGTACACATCTTGATGGTGACTCCGGCCTTGTGGCACTCGGCGACGGCCTCACGTACGCTTGGGCGAAGGGGATCCTCGATACCGGTGATAGCCACAAGGGTCATGTCGCGAGAGAGCTCTTCGTAGGGGATTTCGTCAGCAGAGTGGAAGTGAACACCGGTGGGGGGCCAAGACTCAAAGTCCCGATAGCAGAGTGCAATGGTCCTCAACATTTGATTTGCGTAGAAAATGATCGTCCTTGAGATGTTGTCCTTCGTGATCTCGTCGATTGCCTTGGTCTCGATCTCCGAGTCGGGGTGCTGGCGCAGGTCCGGGTCTTTGGAAACGACGACATGGCGGGTACACTTCTTCGTGAGGATCTCCGACGCGCCCTTGAGGAACAAACGGTAGGGTCCGGAGGAGAGACGGACGACGACGCCCATGGCCTTCCTGTCGCTGGAGAAGGGAATCATTTGGATGATTTTCGCCGAATCGCGAGTTTCCTTCCAGTTTTCCCAACCGAGATCCTTGGCGAACTGAAGAAGGGCGGTCTCGGTCTTGGATCCGACGAAAGCGAGCTCGTTGGTCTCTGGGTCGATGTCCTCGAAGGCGGTGGAGTTTATCGCGATCGACTGATTGATCAGGCGCTTGAGTTGGGGGGAAAGGATCGTGTTGATGTCGCCCTGCTCGATCGAAAAGTCGTCGGCGTGTTTCCGGTTGACTTGGGGTTCGTCGGTGGCCTCGGTCACATCTTGTTCCTGTGGTAGGTCCTGGTCCTGGTCAGGCGCGTTCGTGCGGGCTTTGTTGTCCTTGAGATTGCGAACGAATTTGGCGTGGATACCGATCGAGCCGGCGACGACGCTCATGACGTTTTGAGTGAGGGTCCCAGTTTTGTCGGTGCAGACGACGGAAGCGTTGGCCATGGTTTCGCAAGAGCCGAGAATGCGGACTAGTAGCCTCTCGGCGGTCATCCGTTTTGTGGCGAAGGCTAGGGCGAGGGTTACTGCGAGTGGGAGACCTTCTGGAACGGCGACGACGACCAAGGTGACGGAGATGATCAATATGTTCGTGAAGGCGATACCTTTCTCGCTGGGAGTACTGCGAGAAGAGGATTGTAAAAAAAA
>Ga0307516_10007263_pt1 | contig 12760 bp, 13 predicted proteins | sample 19_EM_MG_FD_203310 | JGI IMG/M metagenome (GOLD analysis project Ga0307516, IMG submission 203310) | Populus trichocarpa ectomycorrhiza microbial communities from riparian zone in the Pacific Northwest, United States - 19_EM | ecosystem: Host-associated > Plants > Roots > Unclassified | place... | reverse complement strand
CGAAACCATTTTGGGAACCCAACGAAACGGAACGGAAACAGATCGGGCGTATTGAATAGGGCAACAGAGGGGTGCCCAGAGACGCCCAGGAGGCACAGATGAACCACTCAATTCATACGGCCGATCGTGCGACGCATCTGAAGATACTGGTGGTGGCGCTGATCGCCGGCTTCGTCGTGACAGGGATTGGCATCGCGGCCCGGAGCAATGTGGCTGACAGTCAGACCGCCCGCGTCATCAAAGCAGGCCAGCCGGTCACGGTCACGAGTTCGGAGGCTTCGACGGTGCGCTAACACGGCCCTGTCGATTGGGCACGCGAGATTGGCCGCCTTCGGGCGGCTTTTGTTTGGCCGGCTCTTGCTCTGTTCGGTGGTGATGATCAGCAACCGCCAGGCCATTGATGCCAAATCAATGGCGCGAGAGACGGGGCTCGAACCCGCGACCTCCGGCGTGACAGGCCGGCGCTCTAACCAACTGAGCTACTCCCGCGTGCTCTTCGGAACCCGCTGAGACGCTGGGACTTAAAGGGGGCGGCGACCCAAGTCAAGGCAGTTTCGAATCCCCGCATTATGCAGGCATTTTCGTGAGGTCGATGCAAATAATAGGCTGTTTACAGGCAAAACAGCGTAGTCAGGCGCTCCCCGAATCGTTTAAGGCCTGCTACGTCTAGATTCCTAAGCCATCGTTAACAACGAGGAGGGCCAATATGGCGAAAAAGGCAGCGACAAAGGCAGCGACCCCGGCGACCGTGACGCTCAAGCATCTGGCGGCGGCGATCGCCGAGGAGCAGGAATTGTCGAAGAAGCAGGCCGAAGCCATCTTGAATGACATGGTCGGCCGGATCACCAAGCACCTGAAGAAAGGCGATCGCATCCGTATCGTCGGTCTCGGCATCCTGCAGGTCCGCAAACGCGCTGCCCGCATGGGCCGCAACCCCGCCACCGGCGAAGCAATCCACATCAAGGCTAGCAAGAAGGTCGCCTTCCGTGCGGCCAAGGAGCTGAAGGAAGCCGTCTAGGCGCTTGATTCGGCCCCGATCGGCCGGTCAGAGGATGACGGCCTTCCTAGCCATCGTGCTCGGCAAGGCTCTGAGATCGTGATGCGTTATTGCGAAACGACTCATGATCCAAAGTCAATTCCCTTCCAAATGAGCGTCATTCCGGCGGTTTCCGCGGCCCCCGGAATGGCGCTTTTCTGTTATGAGAAGATGGTGGTTCCTCCCCATCCCCTCTCAGACGCGGTTCCCATGCTCGCTTCCCCGATTGTCTTCACGCATACCGTGACCGAGCGCTTCCTGCGCTATGTCGTCATCGACACCCAGTCCGACCCCGCCTCCCCAACCTGTCCATCGACGGAGAAGCAGAAGGATCTCGGCCGGCTGCTGGCCAGCGAGTTGCGGGCCATGGGACTTGCGGACGCCCATCTCGACGATCACGGCTATGTCTATGCGACCATTGCGGCAACGACCGCCAAAAAGGTCCCGGTCATCTGCTTCTGTTCGCATATGGACAGCTCGCCCGACTGCTCGGGCAAGAATGTCAGGCCGCAGATCGTGAGGAATTATCGCGGCGGGGACATCGTGCTGCCGGCCGATCCGACACAGGTGATTCGCGCCACGGAGCATCCCGACCTTGCCGATCAGATCGGCAACGACATCATCACCACCGACGGCACCACCCTGCTCGGCGCCGACAACAAGGCCGGCGTGGCCGAGATCATGGATGCGGCGCAGTTCCTGATCAACAATCCCCAGATCAAACACGGCCCCATCAAGATCCTGTTCACCCCCGACGAGGAAATCGGCCGCGGCGTCGACAAGGTCGACATCAAGAAACTGGGCGCCGACTTCGCCTACACGATGGACGGCGAAACCGCTGGGCATATCGAGGACGAGACCTTCTCGGCCGACGGCGCCACCATCACCATCCAGGGCGTCAGCACCCACCCAGGCTTCGCCAAGGGCAAGATGGAGCACGCCATCAAGATCGCCGCCGCCATCGTCGAGCGCCTGCCCAGGGACACCTGCTCGCCGGAGACCACCGAGGGCAAGGAAGGCTTCCTGCATCCGGTCGGCATCAGCGGCGCCCTGGAAAAAGCCACGCTCAGTCTCATCGTCCGAGATTTCACGGAATCCGGCCTCAAGCAAAAGGAGGCGCTGCTGGACAGCATCGTGCGCGACGTGATGAAGGGCTTTCCGCGCTCCACCTATCGGCTGGAGATCAGGCCGCAATACCGCAACATGAAAGAGGTCATCGACCGGCACCCGGAGATCGTCGACCATGCCGTCGAGGCGATCCGCCGCGCGGGCCTTAAGCCGGTCACGAGTTCGATTCGCGGCGGGACCGACGGCTCGCGGCTGTCGTTCATGGGCCTGCCCTGTCCCAACATCTTCGCCGGCGAACACGCCTTCCACTCGCGGCTGGAATGGGTCAGCGTTCAGGACATGGAAAAGGCAATGCAGACCATCGTGCATCTGGCGATGATCTGGGAGGAGCGGGCCTAAGGCCGCCATTTCGAGACAGGAGCACGCAGGCCGTCGCGTTCACATCCGTGGCGCCGTCGCCCATGAAGCGCCACGCGCCGGACAACCAATGGCCATAGGCCCATCGCAACACTGCTTGCGATGTCGTCATCCAGTCCCGCGTCTCGCATCCTTCATCTGCTTCGTTCGGCAGCCACATCCGTTCTGATCGCGCTGGTGACGCTGGCGGTGACGGAAGTCCTGCTCCGGGTCGCCGATTTCCGCGGGCTGCGTCAGGACGCCAGCGAGAGATCGCTGGCGTACGGTTATGACGCCGAGCTCGGCTGGGTACCGAAGCCGGGCTCGGCGTCGACCGTGACGACGGCACGCACCATCCATGCGCAGCACAACAGCCTCGGCTTTCGGGATGTCGAGTTCAAGCCGGACGGTCGACCGGTGATGCTCTTCCTCGGCGACTCCTTCGTCTGGGGTGTCGATGCCGAGGCGAACGAGCGATTTACCGACATCCTGCGGAGCAAGCTGCCGGAGTTTCAAACCGTGAACGCCGGCGTTTCCGGCTATGGGACGGATCAGGAATACCTGTGGCTGCAGAGGATTTGGAGCAGCGTCCGGCCATCGGTGGTGGTGTTGTTCTTCTGCACCGACAATGACCGCCTGGATAACACCTCGAACCTCCGCTACGATCGCTATCGCAAGCCCTATTTCGTTGCCGGCGCCGATGGCTCGCTCGTCGTGAGGGGCCAGCCCGTTCCGAAGTCGCTCCAGCTCATGATCAAGGATAGCTGGCTGGTCCGCCATGTCTGGCTCGCCCGGGTCGGAGCGCTCGCCTACGCCGAGATTTCGGCACCCGGGTTCAGCCTCCCCGATCCCACCGAGCGCCTGATCTCGACGATCCATGAATACGTCAGCGGGCACAACGCCAAGCTGCTGGTCGCACTGCAATCCACCGACGAGCGCATGGTCTCGCATCTCAAATCCGAACGAATCCCGTTCGTCACCCTCGACGGCGCCGCGGCTTTCGGCATCAAATACGGCAGCCATTTCACACCCGAGGGACATGAATTTGCGGCACGCCGGATGCTCGATCTCTTCGATACCTCCATTCGTGTCGCACAGAACCAGCTGACATCAACGAAGGGCGCTGCAGCCGGCACGGTCGGCGTGGCTCGCTAAGCCCGCTCCGCGGGCCGACGCGCACGACGAGATCCTCGCCGGCTAGGACGCCCGCGCGGTCACGATCCAGATCGACGCCGGAAGCGGCACGCTCTCCCCGCGAACAAAAGGAACAAGGGCGTCGCGGATCGAGCCTTTGGCCGCCGCTTGCACCTCAGCCGGATATCCCTCGAGCGCCCGGCTCGCCGGGCCGATCTCCAGTGCGCCTTCGACCGCCGCATCCAGCCCGCGTCCCATCGCGATATCGAGCGACAGATCGCGCGGTTCCATCGCGCTTCCCGAAAACCCGGCCTGCTCCAGAATCCGATTCACGCGTTCCTCCGAGGCGAAGGCAAACGGGCCAGGTTCGTCCGGCTCCGGCCGCGGCATTTTCGGCACGTGCTGGTAGACCGCCTGCAGCGGCGTCATCATCCAGGGATTGTCCCGCGGCTCGCGCCAGCAGGCGAATGCCACGCGGCCCGATGGCCGCAGCGCGCTGCGCAGGTTGGCGAAAGAGACCGCGGGATCGGCGAAGAACATCACGCCGAAACGCGAGACCAGGAGATCGAAGCCAGCCGGATCGAACGGATGGACGGTCGCATCCGCCCGCACGAAGTCGAGCGGCAGCCCTTGCGGCGTGATCGCGCGCGCGCGTGCCAGCATCGGCGCGGAAATATCGATGCCGAGGACAAAGCCGTCCGGCGCCACCCTCTCGGCGAATGCGATCGTCGTCGCACCGCAGCCACATCCGACATCGAGGACCCGCTCGCCGGGTTGGGCGGCGGCTCGGTCCAGCAGGACCTGCGAGACCGGCGCCAGCAGGATATCCTGCATCGGCTGCCGGTCAGTCCAGTGTTGACCGGCCGGCCCATTCCAGTAGGTGGCCTGGTCGGCGTTGCGTTCATGTCCGGCGGGCGTGCTCATAGGCCAATCCTAAGGCCCCTTCTCTCTCAAGACCATGGGTACGGGCCTTGTCGCAGATGGGAATACAGTTTCCGCGGACGATCCGCACGACACAGGATAATCGATTTCAGCCCGGAGAGCGCCGTGAACAATTCGCAACGCGGTCTAGGGCTCCAACCAAGCCACCAATGTGACGAATACGACCGCCACAACTGGGATCGGAAGCAGAAGAGCCCTGCTCGCTCCGGTGCAGACCGCACCAAATGCCCTGCGGTGAGCGGGGTTTAAGAAAAGTGGCGAGACGACGGTTTGAATCTGCTGCACAGCGGTAGTATTGCGGCTTTACGATGGCAGTGCAATCAACCTACGGTATTTTATTACACAGTAGTCGCACCCTCAGCGGCACCGCGCGCAACTATCTAAACTTGTACCAACCGGATGAGGTGTCGCCTCTTCGGCTCCGCACATCGATAAAATCTTCAAAGGGAATCGGAGTGATGAACACCATCACCCGTGCCAAAGCCCCGCATTTTTTCGTAGAGCGTTTCAATGACACCGTAGCATTCGCAGGAACTTTGCCGGAGCCTTTCGATGTCATACAATCGGACGAGACCTCGGTGGTATTTGATCAGGCCTTCCTTTTGGAGATTTTCCGCGACGACGGATACGCCTGCGCGCCGCACTCCCAGCATTTGGGCGAGTTGCTCGTGCGTCAAACCGATATCCTCGCTGCCGGTGAGATCGCGCATTCGAAGTAGCCAGCGACATGCCCGGGCTTCGATAGAGTGCCGGGCATTGCAGGCCACAGACTGCTGCACATGAGCAAATGTCACTTCCTCGTGATACGAAAGAAGAGAACGAAATCGCTGGTGCTTCGGGGCGATCTCGCGAAGCGGACCTACGTCAACGACCGAAGCCGTGCCGGCGAATTGAACCAAGCACTTACTGAAGGAGATCCTACCATCGAGGGCAGCGACCGCGTTCACGACGCCATCACGGCCCATCATCGCCGTTTCGATGATGTCGCCTGCCTGCAACTCGACGACCAGCGAGATGACGCTGGTTTGGGGAAAATAGACCTGCCGTACTTCCTCTCCCACCTCCGAGAGCACCTGCCCTGCCTGCAGTTTGACGATTCTGAGATGAGTTTGCAGTGCATCAAAAACCTCAGCGGGGAGAGCAGCCAGCAACCTGTTTTGAGAAGGAGCCATCGGATACCTCCCGCCGGTTCGGCTTAGAGCTCCCGTGAACCTCAGGCGCGGACCCAAGGTGATTAATGAAGTATGAAAGAGGCAGCGACCCCCGGGGCGGATTCACCGCCTATGCCAGACCAAGCGTAGTGCGCGTCTGACGCAGCATGTGTTGCCGCTTCCGTACGAAACCGTACAGACCGGCAGGTTGCAATTCAATATATTTTTCAATGTTAGATTGTACTTTCTCGCGTTGATTGGACAGCCTTCGCCCCAGACCCAATCAGTCGAATGACCCGCGGTTGACGCTCAAGCGTCGGGCGGCTCGCCGGACGATGTCCGTCTTGATCGGTTCATTGCGGCTGACGCGGCTCAACGCGGGGTGCGAGGTTGTCGCCAAGTCATAAGCACGCGCCCCGGCCTGGATGATGTTCTCTTGTCCACCTCTCTCGCGGAAGTAACGAGGCAACATATTCTGGAAACGCTGCATCGATGCGGCGGTAATCGGACGTGGGCGGCCAGGGAACTGGGCTTGTCGCTGCGCGGCCTGAGGCTGAAACTGAAGCAGTACGCGGGTGATGACGGTTTGGATTTCTCTCACCTCGTGAACGGTTCATTCGACCGATTCGACATTCTTCCGTGGCCTATCGCCGTTCTGGACTTCGCCGGACACATAGTCTCGACCAACGCGGCCTGGGAGCGAACCGCGGCGGCCGGCGGTCTGAACAGACCCAGTTGCCGTCTGAACTATTTCTCCGAATGCGACGCTGCCGCTTCCCGTGGCTGCGTCGATGCCGAGCGAATAGTCCGCGGATTGAGGTCGATCGCAAATGATGAACGGGAAGAATATAGCCACATCTACGATTGCCCGTTCGGCGGAAAATTCCACTGGTTCCAGGTCGAGGCCGTCTCAAGCCGTGCGCGCGGCGCCGTCGTGGTGCACACCAACCTCAATCTCCTTGAGCATGATCCCGAGACGGACCTGCCGAACGATCGGCTCTTTCAAGCACAGGCCAAATACAGCCTGGCCGAGGCCGTCGCCAATGGATGGCCAAGCTCTCTGTGTATCGTGACGCTGACCGGGACGGAACGTGCGGCCTCGATCTTCGGCTCGGAGGCTGTTTCATGCGCCACGCAAGAGGTAGCACGGCGGCTCCGGATGTTTACTGGAAATCATCACTTTCTGGCTCGGACGGGACTCGCGGAGTTCGCTGTCTTGCACTGTAGCAGGTCTGGAGATCCACCGAGACCGCAGAGGCCCTTTCTCAAGATCATGTTGGCGCTCCGCGAGCCGATTGTCGTTGGACCCCACAATACCGGGATATCAGCCAGGATTGGTTTCAGTTCCTATCCCTCCGACGGCAATGACTATGCTGGTCTCATCAGTGCAGCAAGAAAGAACGAAACGATTGTTGAATCCCCAAAGCATGCGAACCGGTGTCCGTCGCATTGATCTCAAAAACAGGCCACCAACAAAGCACCAGCGAACTCGGAACGCTGGGGAGGAGCATCTGATGCAGCATTCAGTCTCTCCGGTTGCTCCCGAACGCGGCCTCCGTTTCCCCCAATAGCAAGAGCCTCACCGGTCATGCGGATCCCTTCGAATTTCAAGCGAAGCGACGGAGATTGTAAGGAGGTTGTAGAATGCCTTGGTTGCTGAAAACGCTCGCGCGCATCGTCGGCGACATTGCCAAGTTCAGATCGGCAAAACTCGAATTTCGTCCTGACTTGAGCCAAGGTGCGATGATCGATGGCGAATATTTTTCGACGTTGGAAAAAGCCGCATACGCGCTCCGTCAGTATTCAATCAATCACGACGACTACGAGGGATGGCGAATTTCGCGTTTGTTGCGGGATGCAGATGCCCCTCTTCGGGCGCAGCTTGCGGAGGCCAAGCTCCGTGCCTGGATTCGGTCGCGAAGGTTTGACCATGAGCCCGCAGCACCTTCTCTTTGGATGGTATTCAACTCCGACTTCCCCGACCGTTATTCGGCGCGCAATGCAGGCCGAGACCTTGTTCCCTGAAGTGCCATGAACAGGTCCCGCAAATGCGAAGGCCAAATCATCGCGACGGAGCTACACCGGCATCAGGCGTCAAGGTCACGCCTTCGTTCGGAACGTGCAGCCGTTGCACTCATCCCGCGCCTGCCTCGCCCTGCAGCAAGCACATGGCTCCGGATGTCCTGGAAAAAAATCCTGCCAGCGGCGACCCAATTAATTCAATTCTAGGCTTCATTTTCACTTGACATGGCTCAAGGGATGTCCGGCAAATCGGAATAAGCTGAATCGACGTAACAGCGATCACACGGCCGCGGAGGCTTGCCCAATAGCGAGATGCATCGGGATGTTGACCTGGATCATTGCCCTGACTTCACGATTTCGCCAGTCCCGGGACGGCGCCGTCGCCATCCAGGTGGGACTTCTGGCGGTCGTCTTGATCGGCATGAGCGCGCTGGGCGTCGAGATCGGCTTTGCCTATTACAAGCAGCGTCAAATGCAATCAGCCGCGGACGCTGCCGCGACCGGCGGCGCCATGGCCATCGGCGATCCTACCCCAGACCCGACCGGCGAGGCGCGTTCGATTGCCGGGCGCCTGAATTTCGTCAATGGCGTTGGTGGAGTAGCAGTCACGGTCAACCATCCGCCGGTCGGTGGCGCACATGCCGGTGACGCCAAGTCGGTCCAGGTGATCATCCAGCAGCCTCAGACCTTGACCATGGCCAACCTGGTGAACAGCTGGTACGGAACTGGACCGCGCATCTGGACCGTGCATGCGAGCGCGGTGGCGACCGCCAACGCTTCCGGCACGGCCTGCATCATCGCGCTGGATACTGGCGCTGTCTGCAACAGCACTCCGGCGATCAACATCTGGAATAATGCCATCATCCAGCCACCGGGATGCAATCATTGCGGCCTCGCCGACAATTCGAGCTGCACCAATGCGCTCAACGTATCCAACGGCGCCCAGATCAACGCGCCGGTCTTTGTCCATGGGCAGTGGGTACTGGGAAGCAACGCCAAGCTGAACTGCACCCCCCAGACGCAAGGCGCCCCCGTCGTGACCGACCCCTATGCCGGCGTCGTGTTTTCGGCGGTCGGCCTCACTGCAAGAACGCAGCCTGGCGGCTCCGGCCCGTACACTCTCCTGCCGGGCCGCTACGCGGCTGGGTTGAATTTTGGCAACGGCAAAACCATCAATTTCAGCCCAGGCGTTTATTACATCGACGCCGGCCTGACTGTCGGGAACACCTCAACGATCAATGCAACAGGGGGGGTGACGCTGGTCATCAACGGCAATTATGCCATTGCTCTCGGCAACGGCACGACGATCAATATCACGGCCCCCACGACCGGGACCACCGCGGGCATTGCCATCGCCAGCATCCGAACCGCGGACTCGACGGTGATCCAGCGGTTCAGCAACAACGAGATCCTGAACGTCAAGGGCGCGTTGTATTTCCCGAACCAGAATCTCTTGATTGACAACAACGTGACCATCGTCGCGACCGGCTGCAATCAATACATCGGCAGGAAAATCGATTACCGGAACAACGCCTCCATCTCCGATTCGGCCTGCCCGTCCGTGGGCGGCACCCCGGCGGTCGGCGGCAGCGGCCTCGTCCAACTCGTGGAGTAGGCCATGACCCCCGCTAAACCCAGTTCCGAACAGCAATCCCGGCGCGGGCAATCGGGCTCGGTGGCGATCGAGTTCGCATTTTCCACGCTCTTTCTGTTCCCTCTGATCGTCGGAACGGTCGAGGTGGGCATCGCCGTGTATCAAAATATGCAGGTCTACGCTGCCGTCGAGGCGGGAGCCCTCTACGCCCAGTCGAAGGGCTGGGACCAGGCCGGAATTCAGGCGGCGGTCGTGGGCGCATTCGGGTCAGTCCCCACAAACACATTGACGAACGTGACGGCCACACCTGCTCCAACACATTTTTGCGGCTGTCCGAACGGGAGCACCGTCGTGAACATGGGGACAACACCGTGCACGACCCCGAACTGCGCCAACGGAAACCCTCAACGGGAATACGTAGAAACCAGCGCCACGCTCACGCGGACGTCGGTGATTCCAAATTCGGGGCTGATTTTTGGTTTGCCGACGTCATTCCAAGCAAAATCCATTGTCAGATTGAAGTAGGCCATGGCCCACTTGCCAAGATTTTCATTCATCTTTCGCCGGAGCGGGGCGACCGCGATCGAGTATGCGATCGTGCTGCCGGTGTTGTTGCTCTTCGTACTCGGCATCATGGATACCGGGCGCTTGCTCTGGACCTACGTCACGATTTACAGGGCCACCGAAGCCGCGGCGCGTTGTGCGGCGATCGCGGCCGCGGTCCCTACGGCTGCGACCTGCACGACTTCGAGCCAAACCCAGACCTATGCGGTCGCCGCAGCATGGGGGCTCACGATCAACGCTTCCGCTTTCACCGTCAGCAATCCGGCGTGCGGCATGCAGGTTCACGCAAGCTATGTTTTCCGGTTCGTCACGCCGTGGTTCCCCGGGTTCGGCGGCGGATCACCTCTTGGTACCACAACGTTGGCAGCGACCGTGTGTTATCCCTTCACGCCTCCGGCCTGAATGGCAATCGGCATCACCGTTGTCCCAAAATGTCGATCAGCTGCAGCGCGGCCGGCCCGCCGACGACCAGAAAGATCGTAGGCATGATGAACAGCATCATCGGCACAGTCAAAAGGGCCGGGAGCTGGTTGGCGCGCTCCTCCAGCTTGATCAAAGCTTCGTCGCGCATCTCTGCCGCGATCACGCGAAGCGCCTGGGCAAGCGGCGTCCCGTAGCGGAGGGTCTGGGCCAGCGTCGAGACGACCGATCTGATGCTCGGCACGTCGACGCGATCCGCCATTCGCATCAGCGCCTCCTCGCGGCTAGGCAGTATCTGCAGGTCCGCCGACGTCATCGCCAGCTCATCTGCCAGGGCAGGCCGCGACTGACCGAGTTCTGTCACCACGCGAGTCAGCGCATTCTCGAGAGAAAGACCTGCGTCCACGCAAATCACCAGCAGGTCGAGAGCCTCGGGCATTGAGGCCCCGACTGCTTTTGCCCGTCGACTGGCGCTTGCCTTGATGAACATCGGGGGCAGCAGCCAGCCCACAATAGCGCCGAACACGATCGCGAGCGGCATCGCGAAGGGAACGTTCGACAGAGCGGCGACATCTCTCGCCACCAACAATACAAGCCCACCGAAAACCCCGGCGGCGAGAGCCCTGCCCGCGCCAAAGTACGAAAATGCCTGAGCAGCCAGGATTCCCAGTTTGGATAATCTCCGAATGATCTCCAGCTCTTCTCGCTCCGAAAAACCTTTCCCGTGCGAGCCGGCCACGCGTTTCTCAATTGAGTAAGGCGTGACCTTAGGTTTGATGACAGCTTGTGGTTTGACCATATCGACGCGCCGCGTGACCGCCTCGTGACCGATGCGGACGCCCGAGGCGATCAGGGTCCCGCCACTGACCACAAGCGCGACCGCTCCAAAGAACGCCAGCAAGACCGGCGTCGAGGCGAAAGCGTCAGGCAGAATCGACATCATGGCTTGTCTTCCGTGGTTAGGCCGCTGTCACCCTGCTCATCAGTCTCCGCATGCTCAGGATAGCTATCACAAGCAAGCCAACCGCCGTGCCCAGGATGTATTTTCCGCGAGGATCGTACAGAAGCGGCGCGATATAGTCAGGGTTCACGACAAGCAGGGCGCCGAGAGCAAAGATCGGCAATGCACCGAGCACGTAGGCGGAGATCCGGACTTCCGCTGTCGCCGCAATCCCCTTGAGGCGCACGGAGCGTCGTCGCCGGATCACATCGGAGAGAATCTCAAGCGTGGCCGCAAGATTACCTCCCGTCGCGAACTGCAAGGTCACCGCGACCGAGAAGAACCGGAAATCCTGCAGCCCGATCCGCGAGCTGACCGCATCGAGTGCCTTTTCGAACGGGACACCAATATCTACCTGGCTCGTGACCATCGCAAACACTGTGCTGAACGGCGGAGGCGACTGGCCGCCAACAGAGTTAACGGCTGTAACGATCGGCAACCCTGCCCGCAGCATGCGAATGATCATCTCAATGGCATTGGGGAGCAGGTCCATGAATTCCCGCTCGGCACGAGACTGTTCCCGTTTCAGAATTTGACGCGGAATCAAGGTGAACGCCACCGCAGCGAACAAGCTCGCAAGCCATACCGAGTTCCCCAACACCCGATAGGCCAGAAGCCACGTGACCGCGGCGGACACAACGGCAATGCCCAATATCTTGAGTCCGCCGCTCCGCATGCCCCACCGATATGGCACGCCGACGCAAAACAGATTGCGCGTTGCCTCGTCGATCGAGGTCGGTTGAGCAGCCTGCCTTGGACTTGAGATTGGCTTGTTCGTGCTGACCACCGGTGCCGCAATCTGGTCAATGCGACGTTTCGTCTCCAATCTTGCCGTTCGGCTCAGTTTAAGAGCTCCGACCAGAAGACCGCCGCTCACGAGCAGGGCCAGGATCATGATGATCTCGAGCTGGAACACGCGATCAGTCTTTCTATTTCTCTCGAGGATTAAGCGCATCGAGAAAGGCAGTTCCCAGACCAAAATATTCAAGCCGACTCAAAAAGCGCGGCCGTGCGGGAGACGCTTCAAACGTGCCGCGCAGCGTGCCATCGGAATTCTCGCCGAGATATTTGAATGCGAACAAATTTCCCATTGAAATCATATCTCCTTCGAGCCCGGCAACATACGCGACTTCCACAACCCGGCGCACTCCGTCACGCATGCGCTCGATATGAATCAAGAGATCGATGGCACTCACGATTTGACCTCGGATCGCGCGAATCGGAAGGTTGGCGTTCGCCATCAGGATCATGTTTTCAATGCGCGCGAGCGCGTCGCGGGCGGAATTTGAGTGGATCGTCGACATCGAGCCGCTGTGGCCGGTGTTCATCGCCTGCATCATGTCGAATGCCTCGTTACCCCGGACCTCACCGACGATGATGCGGTCAGGTCGCATTCGCAGACAGTTTCGCATCAGATCTCGCTGGGTGATCTC
>Ga0307516_10007262_pt1 | contig 12760 bp, 12 predicted proteins | sample 19_EM_MG_FD_203310 | JGI IMG/M metagenome (GOLD analysis project Ga0307516, IMG submission 203310) | Populus trichocarpa ectomycorrhiza microbial communities from riparian zone in the Pacific Northwest, United States - 19_EM | ecosystem: Host-associated > Plants > Roots > Unclassified | place... | reverse complement strand
GTTTAATTAATAAAAAAAAAAAAAAAAAAAAAAAAAGCGGTGGCGGCACGCCGCAAGCTCCCCTCTGACCCCCCGCCCGGCCCAGGCCTGTCCCAAGAAACACATGTGGTGCGCACCAAGGAAATTACGAAAGAAAGACCAAACGGGAAAGACAAAAGAAACCGGCTATCTATCTATCTATCCCCTCTCCTGCGGACGCCATGGAATTGGGCGAGGGGAGGAACAGCGGTCGATAGCTCTCTCCCCCCGCTCCCAGCTCCGCCTCGGACACCGCGCTCGCTGTGTCCACTTCCTCCGCCGGTGCTCTCCTCCCCACATCCGTAGACGCAAGGAAATCAAGCACCGCGCACCGAATCTTCTGCTGCGGCTTCCACTCGGGGCACTCCTTCGAGAGATGGCCCCGGGTTTGTGTTCGGCACCGGCAACCACGGCACTGCGGGGGTGGGTCCGCTTCTTCGTCCGGCGGAGGTGCCGCCCACTTATCGTTGGCGGCGATTCTTGTGGGGCGGGCACTGCCGGATCTCGGCGGTGATGCCTGGCCGCGCCCTCGGCAGCGCAGCGACGTGCTTCCTCGCCTGGAGCGCGCACTGCTGCCCAGGGCAGGCTCGCCCGACGCCGTCCACGCGTCCGTGAGGATTGTGCCGCGTTCCGGGGCCGGGTATTCCAGTGGACTCAGCAATATCGTGTCGTTGGCGAACAGGACAATATTAACGGGGCACGAGGGCGGGGGTGGGGGCTACATAAGTTGTATCTATGTAAAGTATCTATGTAAGTATGTAATGTATGAAGTATCTATGGTTCGGCTGGCGCCCCTTGCAGAAAAAAAAAAGCCTGTTTTCTCGTGCAACTTTTTTCTTTTTTTTTTTCTTGCGAAGAACAATGCTAATTTCCTCATGCGGCTACAATGAACCGCACAAACGGATGGGGAAGGGCAGAAAAAAACGAAGAAACCCCCCCCCCGCTTCCACCCCTGCAGAGTTAGTCCACAGGGCTGGATGTGTCGAGGACGATCGCTTCCTAAAGCGGTCCTGAATGGGATGCAGCTGTGAACAATGCTAGTTTCCTCATCCGAACGCACGGAAAGCGGAAACACATGTGGACCCAGGGACCAGTCACCCAAGTGCCTCTGAATGGCTCGGGGCTTTTCGTGCTCTCCGTGGAATCTCGCACGGAGGAGAGAGACTCGATTTGTTGGGGGGCAGCGCAGGATTGCTTACTTCCGTATCATGCACGAGCGGAATTCATCGTCTCTGTGGGAGCCTCCGCAGCAGATTCCGGGGCTGCACCCCACGATACTCGCACGTGTCGCATGCGAGTAATGATCAAACAAAAAATAAATAGCGATATTCGCATGTCCGCGCATGGGCGCGAGTAATGATCAAACAAAAAATAAATAACGATATTTGCATGTCCGCGCATGGGCCGTGGCTGGATGCGGCCTAGCTGCGGCGAGCGGGCTGCTGGGGGGGTGTTGGAGCTGCAACCACTACCTGCCGCTGGTAATCCCCCGCCCCCCCCCACCAGCTGCGTCCCCGCGGGGAGGAGGGGGAAATCGATAAAATGCCCGGATACGGCACTCGCTGCAATTTACTCGGACACCTGGAATCGCCACTGCAGCAACACATCGCCTCGCGCCGGTACCTGCTCCCCCCCCCATCCCGTTTCCACCGCAGTCGCAAGTCGCCCGCAGCGAGAGGTGCGTGTCCCGCTCTCGCGCTCTCCGCTCCGCTGTACCTACTCCAGACTCCGCCGTGGCTTGAGCTGACTGTGCGTTGTTCCGTAGAGCCGGACCGACCCCGGAACGAGAAAAAAACATCAACACTATCCAGCCGCGCACGCCATGAGCGCATAGGCCGCAGCGAGTCCATCTCCGCCTCCCCCAGCAACCCGTCGCGATGGCCGGCGTCAATCACCCCCGCGCCGGCAACGGCCCCGACGGACTCTCGATGCCGGGCCTGGGCCCCGACGGACTCTTGATGCCGGGCCTGGGCCCCGACGGACTCTTGATGCCGGGCCTGGGCCTCCCCGGCCAGCCAGACGCCGAATTGAACGGCAGCGGCGGCCTTCCCTCCGATCTCTCTGGTGCGGCCCTACCTCTTTCGGCGTCTTGCGTCTCTCCCGCTTCGTACGCACCCGCGCGGCCCCTTGGAGCGCTGCCCCGTGCAAGCGGCTTTGCCGGCCGACCCTGGCGCCCGGCCGACCACGGACAGGTCGCCGCCGCCACCCTTGCGCCGCCGCTGCTCTCCAGCGTCAGCACTGCTCCTACGAGGTGCAGTCAGAGCCTTCCGCTGCTCAGCGTGCACTACCCTGGTCCGGCACTGGGCGCTTTTGCCGCCTACCCACCCCCCCCCCCTGGCGTCTTCCCGCGCAGCCACGTCTTGCTCTACCGCTGCATCGTGGCCCCTCGGCCGTTCGCGCCTCCCGGAGCGGGCGGCCTTCGACGGCTGACCAGACTTGAGATCGTCGCTGGCGGAATACTGCTGCCTCTCTCTGGCGCTTCCTCCGCCGCCACCACCAGCCTGGGCCCGGCCATCCCCCTCCCCTATCTCCCAGTGCCGCCGATCGGGCAGGGCGGCGCCAGCTCGTGCGCCCCACCCTCCTGCCTTGTTGGCGGACCCGGCGGGACCGCAGCCAGTGCCGCGCACCAGCAGCAGCAGCAGCAGCTCCAACCAGCACTGGATAGTCAGCTCCCGCAGATCGCCCACTGCTCGTGGCCCCAGCCAAGCCCTGACTCTCTCCCACCGCCCCAGTCGCCCGATCGCGCAAACACCTGGACCCCGCTGGCGTCGCCTCTCTCGTACCATCCTTCGCAGGCGCCGCTGCCCCAAGCGTCGCCGACCGCCTGCACCCCTCCGCCGGCTGCCAGCCGCAATCACTCCACACTGATGGCCCTCCGGCCGCAGCCCCACTACCCACCTCAAGATCCGCTTCCGGATGTCGCTTTGGGTGTGGGAACGGCAGCCATCTATCGGAAGCCGGGTGGGGCTTGCCGGCGTCTGGGAAATCCTCGTATCGCGTGCGACCAATGCGGGCACACCTTCAGCCGAAATCACGATATGAAGCGCCACAGGGCCGTGCATCTGGCGGTGGCGCCTTTCTTCTGCAGGAACTGCAGCGAGCGCTTCCGCCGCAAGGACGCTCTCAGGGTGGGTTCACGTGCAGGTCATCGGCCGTGCCGTATGTCGACGCTAACGGACATTCCCACAGCGCCACGAAATCGGCGCCCGCTGCGGGAGCGCCTCGGGCCCGCAAAAAGCCGATACTCAGCAGCGCGGTGGGCAGCAGCGGACGGCGGCCAGCGGCCCCGTGATCAACGAGCAACCCGGCAACAGCCCTCGAACTCACAGGGAGCTTGTGCCTATCGAGTGAAACCGACTCCTGCTATGTAACACCCTTGGCTGTCATTACTGCTCCACCGTCCATGCAAGTGCTATTCTGGGTTCTTTGCTTTCTTGTGTGTTTTTTTTCTGGCCTGCGGCTAGGCTGTGTGTTCTTCCTGCTCGCGGCGGGTCTGCGTACGCCTGGCCACGTGTGTGTGTGTGCTTGATGTTGGTGTGGACACTGGTGGGATGGGTTTCATGTTCTTGTTTTCTATCTCTCTCTTTGGAACGCGCAATCCGGTCGTCAGATTACGATGCACATTGTTCATTTTTTTTCTCTTCTTCTTCTGCCTTGGTTTCGTGTCGACAGAAGTTCCAACGCATCGGATCTGCCCGCTTCGGATTATTTTTTTTACGAGAATTTAGGGGATCTCTGGGAGGACATATGTACTTATCTATGCGCATCATGCTTGCTTTCTTTCTTCCTATCGACAAACACTAAGTAGGTAGCGGAGAGAAAAAATTCAACAGGTATTGAGCGTCTCTGCAAGGACAAGTTGGCGACTTCCTCCGTTTCCGCAATCTAGCGTGAAAACAAACATACTTAGGTATACAGTCCGCAAGCACCCAGGCCCAATGTCTTCCTGATCTGAACCTACAAAACAGTGCAAGATCCCTGCCATTCCCCTCTTCCCCTGGCGAGCAAGAGATACTACTACAGGTATTGCACATATCCGAGTCAGCCCATGGACAGACTGCTAGGTGTGTCCGAAGTGGAAGGAACAGCAGAAGATTCTCCGGGCGGAGGTTAGGAAAGAAGACCGGAAGGCGGCGGAGACGGTGGAAGATCCGGGATCTCCGCAGGCGAGAGGAGTAGTCAGGCGGTGCTGGATTCCGTCTCTGCGACGGACGGCGGGAAGACTGGAGCCGGCAGTGGAAGAGGGTGGCGCGGGCAGCGACGTGTCGGCGTGGGAGCAGCGGGAGCGCCGGGAGCGGGAAGTAGGGCTGAGGGCGGAGACGGCGGCACCGGGTGCCCGAGGACGGCGGCACCGGGTACCCGAGGACGGCGGAACCGGGTACCCGAGGACGGCGGAACCGGGTACCCGAGGACGAGCTGGGTGGAGGCGAGGGACTGCCGCTGTTCCTTGATACCTATCGCAAATGTGCGCCGCCAACTGGAAGGACAGACGGCGGCCGGCGAGTGAGCTGAGTGTTCTCGGACAAGAGCGAGACACTTCTCTGGACAAGACAAAGAAAACGCAACAAGACGAGATCCGACGGAGCAAGACAAACAAGCTGTTGCGCGAGGAAAGAGAGAAAGGAAAGAAGAGAGAAAGAAAGGTGGACGACGGCTCCTCATCCCCTCGTCCGGCAAAACGGTGGAAAGCGGGAATTGACGATGATCCATTGATCGCATGCGACCCTATTGGATCATGACGACAGGGCTGTGCATTAGCGCCTCGCTTGGTGACTAATACTGTCGAGTGATATCGAAACCCTGCAGATCCCCCCACGCCCCGCTATGCCACTTATCACAGAATTCTCCCCTCTCGGGCCCAAAAGCGCTGTTGAATCGGCCTGATCCCATGACTGTTGTCATTCAAGCGGGACGTAAGCCGCACGGAACGGTGGTTCGTGGTTCGTGATTCATGATACGTGATTCGTGATTCATGATACGTGATTCGTGATTCATGATTCATGATTCATGATTCGTGATACATGATTCGTGATTCATGATTCGGGCAAGATACTCAACCGAACATTTCGTCAACAAGAAGAAGTATAAGATGCCGAAGACGCAGTGGCAAGACGGACCGGGGGTTGAAGGATCGAGGACGCTAGCAGGACGGTTCCGCCAAGTCACAACGCTGCAGTATTGGCTAGTACTATATATGGATGAAGAACTGGGACACGGCAGAGTGTTGGTGTCGTCGGTACAAGACACAGACATGAGAACACTTATTCAAAAATCTCACGAGATAGAAATAGCAGCAGAAAGGCCTACGAGCGGAAGTATTGACGCAGACGGGAAAGGGGAAAAATCGTTACGAGAGCCGCGATCTGTTAGTGGGCCCGACCGATCTAGGGGTTTCGTGGGAAGCAGAGTGGGGCGAAGGAGTGAGGATCGAACCGGATACGAGAATTGGGGGAACCGGAAACAAGGACGAGGAAGAGGAGACACAAATGGTGAAGAACAGGAGGGAGGACAGAGGGATGTAGAGGCGGAGGAGCAGAGCCATCCCGTTGAGGCACGGTGCGAATATCGGTCGATATTTGTTCTGCAGGAACACCAGCACAACAGGTGCACTAATGGAGGAAATAACGCGGATGAGAGCGGGAATAGTTTGTTTGCTTTGGTTGGTACCTTTCACCGTAGGAGGCTTTTTTTTTCTTGGCCGGGTAGTGGTTATACGATCGGGGTTTCGGTGGGAGTGCTATCGTTTGTGCGTACGGGTGTTTGTGTTTGAGCTGGGAGCCGTGCGTGAGTTAAGGGCTGGTGTCAGTTGTGTAGACACAACGTGAGTAGCGTGAGGCAATCGGTCCTATAAAGGAACGGCGCCCACCCAGAAAACATGCCGCGCTTCCTGCGATCCTTCACTTGAGGCGCAAACAAACACTCGCTCGCGATATCACTCGATCCTTCTATGTGATCCGCGCTAGCGCGGCCGTCTCTCTTAAATTCCACGGAAACCACCGACCCTTTCCTCTTCCCTCTTTTCCCTTCGCTCAGCAAACACGACAATGGCAGCACCAATGCGGAATCCAGCTGTTTCGGCTGACGCCTCGGGAAGCCGATGCAGTGTCCTCGGGATGCTGGTCGCCTCTACGGGGTGGGAGAGTTCTACGATATTGAATCTGCTGGTCCGGGCTTTCATGAGAGAGCACCCAGATTCTCGGGTCGATTGGATCGAAATCATCAAAGGCAACTATCTCCACTCTCCTCTCCTTCCATTGATCTTGGAGCAGCTAATGAAACATTAGGTGAAATGCCACCGACGGGACGCCCAATGCGCGAAGTTTCGATGGATTTCCTGCTTGGTAAACATTCAGCCCATTCCGGATGCTGTCGATTTCGCTGATACGGTCAGATTGGGTCCCTGCCATAGTAAACCTGGACCGAGACAGGTTGGCGGAAGACCGGGTCGCGTGGCTGCTTTCGCCTCAGCCGCTGGATACGATGATAGCGCAAGCGCAATTTCGGCGCCGAATTACTGGGCTGGCAACGCCTCCGGGATCTGAGCAGCTGAGGGAGCAAGTTGCCCGCACCCTTGCCTATCCTCTCGTACCCCTGCCGACTGGGGCCGGAAACACAGGCCTGGCAGTACCATCTCTCACTCCTGTGGCTTCTGCGCAGCATATTGCGAGTATGATAGCCGGCCATCCGCAAGCCGACACTATGCCGACCAGGCGCGCCGCCGGCCGCGCAACGGCTGCCTACCCGCTTCCCGTTCTGAATTACCAGGATATACCGGCTGAGCTTGTCCGCCGCCTCACTTTGCATCAAGTTATCCCTGTTGCCCAAGGAGGTAGACGAATGGAATGGCCAAGCAGTAGGCTCGCTGCGGAGTCTTTCCCCGGTCCCGGTGACCGTCAGCTCGCACGCCCAATCTCTCCATCTTGGCAGGCGTCTGGCGTCGGCGAACTCAAAAGTGAGGTCCTCCCAAAGCCTATGCCACCGGCAGCGCTCTATTACACGGTTCCCCGATCGACTCGTCCGGAGAATGAGAGCTCTTCGGTAGGCAATCAGTTTGCTACCACTGCTCAGCGTGCACCCGAAGTGGGGGTCCCAAACGCTCGGACTGGAGGAATGGTGGCCACCGGACTGATCAGCGCACCCCACTACCAAGAGGTTGAGCGGCACGCAGTTGGTGAGGTTGACGCTCTGGTCGCTCCGCTTCAGCAGGAATCGCCCCGCCGGGTTGAGCAAGCGCAAACACCCCTACCTGCGGACAACAACAACAACGATGACGTGAACCGAATCGACAACGCCAATGACGCGGGTGACAACGACGAGGCTGGCGATGGCAATGGTCACAATGACGAGCTTGGCAATACCCGGTATCATAATTGGCACAAATACTGCGGGCCCCCGCTACCTATCACTGTTGATGGGGGTGGTAAGGACCCGCAAACCATCATTCAAGATGGTAAGTATTTGTGCTCGCTCTGCAGCACCAAGGTTTCTTCCCAAGCGTTGCTCAGTCGCCACTTTGTACTGCACAAAGTCGGCAATCTTCGCTGTCCTTTCAGACGGATTGGACATGGAATGCAGTGGCAGTCCTGTAGCCTGAAGTTCCACCGATGGCATGTCCTCCAAATAATTCTCCTGTTCAAAACGGACCTCTTGCTAACGTTCACATAGGGACAAGTTTCGCGACCACATCAAGAAGGTCCACCCCGAGGTTGACGATGACGATCCAACCCATCTCAGCGTGTACGAGGACTACCTGAAAAGGGGCGAGAATGCGCAGCATGGCAAGCTCGCCCAAAACATGAATGGGAAGAAAAGGGGCGCCAGGAAGGACGGCAATAAGCGCGGCGATCGGAAGCGGGAGAAGAGGAAATAGCGCTTTCGCACTGTTAGGAGTTCCATACGAACAAAAGTTACAAAGCTCGTATACGGGGGAACAGATTGAGTGGTTTAGATTGTTTCAAGGTGAGAGTGTTGCCGCTTCTTATAATCTCCCTCGTGCAACCTTCATTTCATCGTGCGAATACACTCGATTCCCTTTCCATGTTGAAAGTGTTCATCGTTTGTTCCTGTCTTTCCCGGTGCTCGCACTGTGACAACCGCTCACACTTGATGGTTCTTGACTACTACGCACTACTGTAGGGGTAGAACTGTATGACCTGGCGCAGGATTGACTTACACCTCAGCGTGGGAAGGAAGTCCAGCACGAACTTTCTGCACCTTGTATCGGGAATTTCCCAAAAGCCATCTGCATCTGAAGAGACAAGGTCGCAAGTTTCACCTAGCTAATGAAGAGCTGAGGTTGCTGCTCACACTCAAAGAACATAGGTTACACGTAGCAGCTGGCACAACACCGTCAAATGATGAGAGGGTGTATTATCAGTACCACGGACGTGGGGTGACTGTACACACATAGGAAGACGCACAGAGTGAGCAATCGGAGAGGAGCTCCGAGAGCGTTGAGAAGGAGGGGTGCAGGAGGAGCGGAGGATTGGGGCCGAGGCTGGGTGGCGACGGTAAAGTTCAGCTTCTGCTTTCCTCCACACCTCATTCGCGGCGTCCACACAAGTCAAGTATAAAGGGGGTGGCGCGCCGTCGTTTGCTTTCTTTCTCCCTTTGCCATTCCGTTGTCATTCCTTTACAGAGAGCACCATCTTCTTGGGACCCTCCAGGGCGGAGCGCAAAGGGGAGATTGCAACGTGAGCTAGTCTTCGCGCGGAATGCGGGCGGTAAACGAACTTTGTTGACCCCGACCTGAGGGACCTGGGTCGCGCGAGAGGAAAACAGAAACAATAATACGAAAATCTACTGCTCGTGCAGCAGCAATAAAAACAAAAAACCGTAACCAACACTGCGGCTCTTAACGTAAAAAGGCGCACAAATACCATCCGACCTGCCTACTGCAGAAGCCGTTCCATTTTCTGTGTGGGAGAGGGATATTCTTATTCCCGATTACCGGGCGCCGCCGCAACAGTGGAGAGCGTGCCAGTAAGAAATTCGTAGAACAATTTCTGTTTCTCATTTCCCTCAGTGAAGCCGTCCGCTCTCAGTCTTGCCACAAGATTAGCAAGCCACGTGTGTTGATCTTGTCGATCAGTCAGCTTGTCTAACTCCTTTGTCAAGAGGTAGGTGTGTGTGGAAAGTGGGGCGGCGTTGCAGAGGTCAGTTGCCAACTGCGATGACTTCCGCAAGTCGAGGAACGCATATATGCCGGCGAGGTTGCGAAAGGGGGCAGGTATTTCATCCACACGAACGGAGTCGATATACTGATGAATTGACATTACGAGTATACGCGTTGTTGGTGAGATTGTCGGGTTGGAGGGTCCTGGCCGCAAATAAATAGTCTCGCGACCGAGATGCGCTTGGCAGTTCGCTATTCAACTTGAGGTTTCCAAAACCAACTTGGTCAGCTGCACCTACAATCCGTAGAAGAAACGTAACCAACAACATGTTGAAGCATGGAAGGATCATGGTGTCTCCAGTTACCGGGAGCGAGGATCTACGGTCCGGGTATCGTGACATCCTGTGATTCGCGTTCAGACTTCAGCTTTTCGGCCACAACTATCTAATCTTTTTTTCGGCAGAAGTCTACAATACCTGCTCTTGAACTAGACCCTTACTGTTTTTTTCTCTGTTCATTCATACCCGTACACAGCCCATCCAGACCATGAGGGCGTGCACATCATCAGTTTCCCGTCCACCTGCCACCATGGGTGCAGTGACGCCACGTTGCAAGCTCCAATCTGCCCTCCGCCTAGGCCTGCCCCGGGAGATGAGATACGTACCAAGGGAATTACACAAGAGAGAGCCAAAAGAAATCGCAGCCCGCCCCCCACTCTTCGTCTGGGGATGCCATGAGGGAGGGCGTGGGTAGGAATAGCAGCTCCTCCCCGGCACCCAACTGCTTAACCTACACCCTCCATTCTTCCTCACGCCCCTGGCGCTCCCGTGCTCCCCTTCCGACGCCTCACTCTCTTCACCCTCCTCCGCCACTACCTGCCTCACATCCGTGGTGGAGGGGGAGCCTAGTACTGCCTGGCAAAAAAAAAAACCATGTCTTCCGCCGGCTCATGCGCCTCCCTGCCTCCTACTGCACCTCTGCCTACGGGATTTTCTGTTCGGCCTTCTACTCCAAGTACACCATGGGAAGGTGCTCCGGAGTCTGCATCTGGTACCGGCACCACCAGCACTGCGGGGTAGGCAGGTTTTTATATAATGGAGGTACTGCCCAGTAAGTCAGTGCCCCGTCTTCACCTGGTGAAACCATGAGACCAGCCTCTTGGTACTCCCAGCCATGGCGCCATCTGGCCTTTGGCTTTTCGGCATCTCGTACTTCGCCTTGTGGATCCCATCAGGAAAAAATCTAAAAATACTCCCGGTATTTTTGAAGCTCCTGTAAGATTCGCTAGCTTCTATGGGGGTGTGTGTGTGGGGGGGGGGGGGGGATATTTATATTTCACTCCCGTAAGGACCAGGAAAGAAGTAGCTTTTATTTTAGCTGAAACCTCGAGAAAGGTTGTTTAAAGGTTGCGTCTCAGGTGTAAAAAGAAATATACTTCAACTTTTGGTTTTTTTGCTGATGCCAGCTGTTTGCCCACTACCGGGCCTCCGCCCACTTCTTGTGATCTCCCGCTTGAGGTGCGCAAGTGATCTTGGGAGAGTCATTGCTTATGTCTCGGCCTAGTCAAAGAAACTCACCCCGCGGGCGTCTGGCTCCTACACCACAATCTTTGTCCGCTCGTTGGCCCTTTCGTGGCTCTCGACTCCCTTGTGTGCCGGGGACCACCAAATTGGAGGATGATACCCAGTCTAGCCCTCCGCAGCGTGTCGGCGTGCTTCCCTGCCTGGAGCTTGTACTTGTCACGATAGTCTTTTGGGTGCTGGGGAGTCAGTGACTAGCGCTGTCTGGGCGCCAAGCATGGCAGTCGTAGCGGCGAGCGAGCGGCTCGTGACTCCATAGAGATAGAACACACGCTCTTGATCTGATTTCGTACCATCAGTGCCGCCGATGGCGCCACCATTACCATAGCAGGCCTAGATATGGTTCCTCCTCGTTTCCGCCGCCGCCACCCTCATCATCATGCGTGGCTGGGCGGTCAGCGGCGCTTGCGCCACGATGCCACTCTGGCAGCCAACATCTGGGGGGGCATCGACCCAACTACTAACCCTACCCTTATGTCGTTTCCGCGCGTCCTTGGTTTATCTTGTTTCGCTTTTTGTTGGGATTACCCGTGCCTTCTCTGTTATAGTTACTTATGGTCCCATTACGTGTCCTTATGTTTCTGTTATTTACGCAGCCTGCGAGTGCTATCATACGTTTTTATTGAGAAGTAGCGCCGAGACATTCTGTGTTAGAGGAATTGTGCCAGACTTGCGGGCAAGCTGTTATGATTCGCAGAACAAAGTGAATGGTATCCATTTGTCCGGCATAATGGTGGAAGTGTGTACGGTGCACTAGCGCCTCGCGCCAGACACGAAGTAGTATAGCGTTTCTCGGCAATGCAACCTCAACTCATCGGCAGTTTTCTGGTTTTGTCGACGGGCAAGTTACAACCATTATGTCTGGCAAACGCGCCCGGAACCCACTCACCGAAGCCTGTGCAAACCGCCGTAGGAGGCCCAAGGAATCGGGTGCAACAGCTCCTGCCAAGACGTTTGCGCCGATTTCGCACCGGAAACCTGAGCATGCTGGTGAACCACGAGTTCCTGAAGGGACAATCCTATCGCTATTACCTATCTTCTCGCTCTATTGAGGCGACAAGACTCTTGGGGAGATTGTCGCAGCTACAAATCTCTACGCTAAGTCAAAACAAAATGGGATACCGCCTGAACTTCGTGACCTTCAACAAGATTGGACGCCGTTGACTGTCACCAAGCTGAAACGTTTCCTAGGTCCAACTATCTGGTCGTGATTCATGAGTGTTGCAGTCCAGCTACCGCACCCTTTCGTCAGGCCTCCTCAGCTGCCTGCTTCCGTCAACTAAGTCTACTTGCCAAAGAGCTCATGGCCCATGGGCAATAAGGTACCGAGGAAGCTGAGAGTACGCCGCACGTATATGAAGAAGACGGGCCGTTTTGTATTCCATGCTAGGACTACGGATCCCGAATGGCCACGCGTAGGTGCAGCTAGGAGCAACGCTGATGGGAGACATAAACTGGTTACAACGTTGGAGAAGCGGTAGATGCATTGCCTGTAGATTTGAGTTTGGCCCGCAAGCTCCGAAGCTGGTGAAGAACGAGTGTACTGGATGTCAACCTGTCACAGCGCTTTGTGCGCCTGAGGGAGGAGAATGCTGGGATAAGTGGCATAGCGGGGCGCGGAGGGATCTGCATGATTTTGATATCACTCGACAGTAGTTATTAGTCACCAAGCGAGGCGCTAATGCACCATACGCACTTTCCACCAATTTGCCGGACAAAGGGATAGGAAGAGCACTATCGAGGTTTTGCAATCCTGGTCGGTCCTAACTCGGTGCTATTTTTCAAAATAGGAACGCTCGAAAAAAAATTCTGGTTTTGCAAGGTGCACGTTCTTAAGTCAGGTGGCGGTGCTGGTGTCTATCCGCATGCGGACTTGGTTCTTGCCCAGCCCCCGCAGGTTTGTCACCCCCCTACAATCCTCCGTTAACGTACTGTAGGGGTTACCCGGCTACTACCCATTAGTCGGACACTATTAGAAATGAGAAAAAACGACGATACTCAACAACCATAGATCGGAGAGACACAAAATTTTGCAGACCGCATGTTT